>Ga0209058_1002798_pt1 | contig 14251 bp, 15 predicted proteins | sample GraSoiAngelo_147_FD_185904 | JGI IMG/M metagenome (GOLD analysis project Ga0209058, IMG submission 185904) | Grasslands soil microbial communities from the Angelo Coastal Reserve, California, USA - 14_1009_05_40cm (SPAdes) (version 2) | ecosystem: Environmental > Terrestrial > Soil > Grasslands ... | reverse complement strand
GTAGTCACCGGCGGCTTCCTGCATTTTCCTTTGCCACGTGTAGGCGTCGCCCCGTCCCAGCAACGCCCAGGCGCTGGCGGGGTCAAGGGTGGCAGCCCGGTCAAAGTCCGAGAGCGCCCGTTCCGCATAGCTGTTCTGTTCGGTTCGCTTGTTCTTGCTCGAGAAGGCGAGCGACGCGATCCGAAGGTATGTTTGGCCTCGAATAATATAGGCGTCCACATAGCGGTCGTCGGCGGCGATGGCTTGGGAGGCCAAGTGGATCTTCTCTGGCAGGTTCCGCGTGTGAATGGCGGACTGGGCCAGCTCACTCGCAAGCCGACGATTCCGAAGCTCCTGTGGCGGCTCGTTCTGGGACGGACTGGAGTCGTGAAGCTGCTTCCGAAGACGATCCAGTTGGGTCTTAAGCTGAGAGTTTTCTGCCTGGAGCTGGCGGTGGTGGATGGCCAATTGCTCATCGGACTTCAGACGCTTGATCGCCGCCTCCAGCTTGTCCATCTCGATCGTCGCTCTGATTTTGACGTAAAACACCAAACGGTCGTTCTCCAGTGAGCGCCGGGATTCCAATACGTCAGTGGCCGTGACGGCTGCCGCGATGGTTCGCACGCCCAGCGAATTTATGCGAAACGTTTTTCCTCCGGAGATCGTTTCGACATCCTGTGAAGACGCTTCAATATAGACACCGGCTTCCTCAACCGCCTTCCGCTTGGCTCTCAGCAGGACATTTTCCTCAGCCCATGCGAGCGTATCCGCATCGCCCATGACGTAACTGGCCTCGGCGACGATCACCTTCAGGTTTTCGGCAAAAGCTGCGGTGCTGACCAGGAGAGTGGTCAGGACCAGCCATGCTGAAAGGGTGCGTCGTGCCATGCGCGCTACTATATCGTGCCGCTCTTCTCTCAAGCAATGGATGCAACGTCTGTGGCGCGGCGACGAAAACGGAAAGGGCGGGCTGTCACTAGCCTGATTAGTGGGTTGTTCAAAAACCAGTATGAAGCTCGCGAACGAGGAGGGTAGGGATGGCCGTCACGATCTGAACGACCCCTCCACGATGGTCAAAAGGCGTTGTTTTCACCCTCCCACCCCAGGCGCGCCAAGACGCGCCCCTTCCCGTAATGTGGCCACAGCAAGCGAGGAGGCGTGAACCCATTGCAGCCCGAAGAGCAATGGGCACCCAAGACTGTTGAGCCTCTGACGGGTACCCGTTGCCAGGCAGTGTGCAACGGCTGAACGAGAACAAAGCTGGGGGTCTTTTTCAACATCCTGCTAGTGGGCCTGACGATGTTTTGGAAAGACCTGCACGAAGGGGTGAACTTCAACTCGCTCGAAGACTCCGTTCACCGTGTAGGGGTCCTGGTTCGCGAAGGCTTCCGCTTCTTCCAGGGATTCAGCCTCGATAACGATCAGGCTGCCGACCTTGTCGGTGAGGGGTCCGGCCAGAATCACGCGCCCCTGCGCATCGAGCGTCTCCATTCTCTCGAGGTGAGCTGGCCGGTGGACCTTGCGCTTTGTCTCCCCTTCCGGTCCGTCGAAGCCAAGGATGACAAATTTCATCGGAGATGTTTCTTTGTGCAGACTAGGCGAGTGATGAAGAGAGGACGATCACTTAGCCTCGAGAGGCTGGCGATCGCGATATCCGCTGGAAACTTCATGCCACCATCGAATTTCGCTCTCCCCAAGTTTCCAGCACAGATAGACGATTCGTCCATCCAGCAGATACGGAAAGTCGCAGAGCCCCAAATCGACATCCTTGACGAGCACGCCCATTTCCTGGACAACCTGGAGGTTCTCACTAATCTGCTCCAGCGCAGTGATATAGGGGGGACCGGCGAAGCTCCCCCCGCCGAACTGAGCTTTTGCGCTGGCTTTCTTGACTTCGTTCTTCGTGCGGATGAGCACCGCTTTCCCAAGTTTGACAGCGTTCAGGTGCTCCTCGAGTTGGGGAATCAGTCGATTGGCCTCGGAGAGGGTGAACACCTTCTCCAAGTTCTGTCCTTCTTCACGCTGCGCCATGAGGCCACCCCAGACTCGTATGATTCTTTAGCACAAATATCGCTGCTGCGCAACGACAGCAACACACGGCTTTCGCGCGCAGTTTAGCAGAGTCCTCCGGAAAGGCTCCTTGGAAGAACCATCCGGTGAAAAAGGTGGGAAATAGCTCTTGACAAGTCAGGCAATGATCGCTAATATTAGGTCCAAGTTCTGATCTTTCCATGTCGTCCATAACTGGTTTCTTCCCCGTCGTAGCTTCCCGGAGCTGATCTCGACCAAGTCAAATTGCTAAGCCGGCAAGCCGTAGCGAGTTGTGAGGCGGTTCCCTATTGCTAGTGTGGGCGAGGGAGTGAGGAGCTCCCACGCGAGTGGAGATCCAGGACGCCGATAACGAGTAGTCCTTCGCGGGCCAACCTCTCCGGACACACACGATCACCTTCGATTATTTGTCCATGTTCGAAATAGACTCGTTCTGTGGCTTGTCGTGACTCCGGGCCGCTAGTGGACTCTGGAGTCGGCGAGTTTTATTATGGTTAAGTCAAGGGAGACGACCATGCACCTTGCAGAGTTAAAACAGAAGACCATTGCTGACCTTAATGAGGTGGCTCGGGAGCTGAAGATCGAAGGAGCAGCCAACCTGCGCAAGCAGGAATTGATCTTCGCGATCCTTCAGGCGCAAACAGAGAAAAACGGGGTCATTTTCGGCGAGGGAGTTCTGGAAACCTTGCCGGACGGCTTCGGCTTCCTTCGCGCGCCGGATTCGAACTATCTACCCGGCCCCGACGACATCTACATTTCTCCTTCACAGATCCGCCGCTTCAACCTCCGAACCGGCGACATCGTGTCGGGCCAGATCCGCCCCCCCAAGGAGAGTGAGCGCTATTTTGCGCTCCTCAAGGTCGAGAAGGTCAATTTTGAAGATCCGGAGGTCGCGCGCGACAAGATCCTGTTTGACAATCTCACGCCGCTCTATCCCGAAGAACGGATCCAACTGGAGTACGATCCTGAAGAGTATTGCACTCGGGTCATGGAATTGATTACGCCGATCGGGAAAGGGCAACGTGGCCTGATTGTGGCAGCGCCGCGGACCGGCAAGACCATGCTGTTGCAGGCGATCGCCCGAGCGGTGCTCAAGAACCATCCTGAGGTCATGCTGATCGTGCTCTTGATCGATGAGCGGCCGGAGGAAGTCACAGACTGGCAGCGACAGGTCAAGGCCGCGGAAGTGATCAGTTCCACGTTCGATGAGCCGCCTCAGCGCCATGCTCAGGTGGCTGAAATGGTACTGGAAAAGGCCAAGCGGCTGGTCGAACACAAACGCGACGTGGTGATTCTTCTGGACAGCCTGACGAGGCTTGCCCGGGCCTATAATACCATTGCGCCGCCCAGCGGGAAGGTGCTCTCCGGCGGGCTGGATTCAAACGCCCTCCAGCGTCCAAAGCGGTTCTTCGGGGCGGCCCGGAACATTGAAAACGGCGGAAGTCTCACGATCATGGCCACCGCCATCGTGGATACCGGCAGTCGCATGGATGACGTCATCTTCGAAGAATTCAAAGGCACCGGCAATATGGAGGTCCATCTGGAGCGCCGGTTGGCCGATAAGCGGATTTTCCCGGCGATCGATATCAGCCAGTCCGGAACTCGCAAGGAGGAGCTGCTGGTCGATCGGGACCGGCTGAACAAGATGTGGATTCTTAGAAAGGTATTGAGCCCGCTTGGCACGATGGAAGCGATGGAATTTCTCATGGACAAGATTGGGGGCACGAAAACGAATCAGGAATTCCTGCAATCCATGAACCGGTAACCGACAGCCAATAGCTCACAGCTTGGTGCCAATAATCTCCGGCGGTCTGGCTGCTTGCTATTAGCTATTCACTCTTTGCAGAGGAGCTCGAAATGAAGAAAGGCATTCATCCGGCTTATAGGGAAGCGACCGTCAGTTGCGCCTGCGGCGCGAAGTTTAAGACTCGGTCTACGGTCGGCGACCTCAAGGTCGATATCTGCTCCAGTTGTCATCCTTTCTTTACGGGGACGCAGAAGATCGTGGATACCGAAGGACGCGTGGAACGGTTCAAGAAGAAGTACGCGAAAAAGACCAAGTGAACTTAAGCGGGACAAGGGGAGGAGTCAGCTACGCTGACAGACGGAGCGGTTGGATTGGGAGACATGGGTAAGCCATGGCTGGTATGCAGATGGCGGAAACGAAAGAAACGGCCCTGCTCTCGAAGTGGGAGGCGACGGCGGCTCGCTATGAAGAGCTAAACAAGCAGCTCCTCGACCAGTCTGTTCTCAGCCAGCCCGCGGTGATCCACAAGCTCAATAAGGAGCGGACTGAGATCGAGGAACTGGCCCACCTGTTCTCCACCTACCAAGACCTCTCGAAACAGCTCCTCGAGACTGAGCAGATACTCAAGGACCCCGCAGTCGAGGCCGGCATGCAGAAGCTGGCGACGGAGGAGGTCCGTAGACTCCAGGATCGGCTGAAGGAGATCGAGGCTCGCGCGGCGGAGCTGCTGGTCCCCAAAGACCCGCGCGACGAAAAAAATACCTTCATGGAGATCCGAGCCGGGACAGGCGGCGACGAGGCGGCCCTCTTCGCCGGGGATCTCCTTCGCATGTACGTGAAGTACGCGGAGAAAAAGCGGCTGCGCGTGGAGATCGTGGAGGCCAGCGAAACGGGAATCGGCGGCTACAAGGAAGTGGTCATACTGGTCGAGGGAAAAGGGGCCTACGGGCATTTGAAGCACGAGAGCGGCGTGCACCGGGTGCAGAGAGTTCCGGCCACCGAGGCCAGCGGGCGCATTCATACCTCGACCGTCACGGTCGCGGTGATGCCTGAAGTGGACGAGATTGATGTCCAGATTGATCCAAAGGATCTCAGGATCGACACCTTCTGTTCTTCGGGGGCCGGTGGCCAGAGCGTCAATACGACCTACTCGGCAGTTCGGATTACCCACATTCCCACCGGCGTCGTGGTGACCTGTCAGGATGAGCGGTCTCAGCTCAAGAACCGAACCAAGGCGATGAGAACGCTCCGCACGCGGATCATGGAAGCGGAGCGGGCCAGGCAAGAGGCAGAGATCGCCCAGGACCGGCGCTCGCAGGTCGGAACCGGAGACCGAAGCGAAAAGATCCGGACCTACAACTTTCCCCAGAACCGCGTCACCGATCATCGGATCGGCCTGACGCTCCATCGGCTGGAACAGGTGCTCGCCGGGGATCTCGAGGAGCTCGTGCAAGGCCTGCGGGCGGCCCGTGAACAGTCCCTTGCTCCGGAACCCCGATGAAGCTCGCGGCGCCGGCACCCAAGGCCACGACACGCTCCGCGCTGTTGCGCGCGGGGGGCTCGCTCCTGTCAGGCGCTGGAATCCCGAATGCGGAGAACGAAGCGATCTGGATCCTTGAGTTTGCCTTGGGGACCAGCCGTCTCGCGCTTCGGTTAGAAGCAAATCGGACCGTCGCTGCAAGCGAACAGGACCGCATCATGAAGCTGTTTGCACGACGGGCTGCCCGAGAGCCGCTCCAGTATCTTCTTGGCTCGCAGGAGTTCTGCGGCCTGGACTTCCTCGTGGACCGCTCCGTCCTGATTCCCCGGCCTGAAACCGAACTGCTCGTGGAGCAGGTAATCCAGCACAATCTCCGCACAAGGCCGCTGATCATAGCCGACATCGGTACGGGGTCTGGGTGCATCGCCGTCGCGTTGGCCCGCGCCCTGCCGACAGCGGTGTTCTATGCGACGGACCGATCGCTGGCTGCCCTGCGCATCGCGGAACATAATGCGACGCGCCACGGGGTCAAGGATCGGGTGCGGTTTCTTGTTGGTGATCTGCTCGAGCCCCTTCGGGCTCATAGGCTCGAAGGCAAGATTGCGGCGGTCGTGTCAAATCCGCCCTACATCGCGGATCGCGAACTCCTCGAGCTTCAACCAGAGGTCCGAATGTTTGAGCCGCGAGTCGCCCTTGCAGGCGGAGGTGATGGTCTGGAGTTTCACCGCCGGCTTCTCAGCGACGCGGGGGAATTTCTGGCGCCGGGGGGGCTGCTGGTCTTTGAGGTAGGTCAGGGTCAGGCCGGACCACTCTCTGAGATTGCCGTGGCACAGGGTGGTTATGCTCGAGCTGGTCTGGTGCGAGATGCCGCTGGACTTGATCGGGTGGTCTGTTTCGAACGAAAACACAGTGCAAAGTTCTGAGTTCTGAGTGTTGAGTTGGCCGGAAACTCACAACTCATGACTCATAACTGAAAACCGAAGAATATGGATCGTATCATCATCACGGGCGGCAACCCTCTCCGGGGAGACGTCATGGTCAGTGGAGCCAAGAACGCGGCTCTGCCGATCCTCGCCTCCACCATCTTGGGAGGGGGCGACTGTGTCCTGTCTAATGTGCCCAGGGTGAGGGACGTGGTCACCATGGGCAAGCTGCTGGGCATGTTGGGGGCGACTGTGAAGACCGAAGGGGACCGGATTGCAGTTGGTGCGGGGCTCCTCCGGTCCACCGAAGCTCCCTACGAACTGGTCAAGACCATGAGAGCGTCGGTTCTCGTATTGGGGCCCTTGGTGGCTCGGTGGGGCGAGGCCGCTGTGTCGCTGCCGGGCGGGTGTGCCATTGGAACCAGGCCGGTGAATTTGCACCTGGTAGGTCTGGCAAAACTCGGCGCGGAGGTCAGTATCGAGCACGGGTACATCAGGGCCAGGGCAAAACGCCTGCATGGGGCACGGATTTATCTGGACCAGCCGACCGTCACCGGGACGGAAAATTTGATGATGGCGGCCTGTCTGGCTGAGGGGACCACCGTGATCGAAAATGCGGCCAGAGAGCCGGAGATCGCGGATCTGGCTTCATTCTTGAACAAGCGGGGCGCCAGGGTAGCGGGCGCCGGATCGGATGTCATTACAGTGGAAGGCGTTTCGGCGCTGCACGGGGCTGATCACGAGGTGATTCCGGACCGGATTGAAGCCGGCACCTACCTGGTTGCCGGCGCCATCACCGGTGGCAATGTCTGTATCGAGGGGTGTCTGCCCGGTCATTTGGAAGCGGTTATCATGAAGCTACGCGAAAGCGGGGCTGAAGTGACCCAGGGCAAGGAACATGTCCGTCTCAAGGCGGCGCGACGGCCCCGAGGGGTGGATATCAAGACCTTGGCATACCCGGGTTTTGCGACCGACATGCAGGCCCAGGTGATGGCTCTGATGTCTGTGGCGGAGGGCACCAGCGTCATCACGGAAACGGTGTTTGAGAGTCGGTTCATCCATGTGCCGGAGCTACGTCGCATGGGGGCCGAGATCAAAGTGGAAGGGAGTCACGCGATCGTGAATGGCGTTGGGAAGCTCACTGGGGCCCCGGTCATGGCGTCGGACCTTCGGGCCAGCGCGGGCTTGATTCTAGCCGGGCTTGCGGCGGAAGGGGACACTCAAGTCTCCCGGGTGTATCATCTGGACCGCGGCTATGAGCGGATCGAAGAGAAGTTGCAGGGTTTGGGGGCGGTGATCCGGCGCGTGAAAGAGGCCGCCGGCGTCGCTGGAACCGGTTGAGCGACATGATCACTATTGCGTTGTCCAAGGGTAAGTTGCTGGAACCCACCCTCGAGTTGTTCAAACGGGCTGGGTACAAGAGCGAAGGGATATCCGCTGAGAGCCCACGCCTGGTCTTTACCTGTCCCTCAACCAACACGACGTTGCTCATCGTGAGGCCCAGTGACGTGCCGACCTACGTGGAGTACGGAGCGGCCGATGCGGGGGTGGTGGGCAAAGATGTCCTCTTGGAGCAGGACTGGGATGTCTATGAGCCGCTGGATCTCCAGTTGGGGGCCTGTAGGATTGCAGTGGCGGCACTCAAGGGGCAGGAGTTGCGGGACCGCCTGTCATCGAAGCTTCGGGTGGCAACCAAGTATCCGAACATCACGGAACGCTATTTCAACCAGAAGGGCATACCGGTCGAGATCATCAAACTGTATGGATCCATCGAGCTTGCGCCGGTCGTCGGGCTGGCTGACCGCATCGTGGATCTGGTGTCCAGCGGCAGGACGCTCAAGGCCCACAATCTTGTTGAAGTAGACGTCATCGCGACATCCACCGCACGGCTCATCGTCAATCGGGCCAGCCTGAAGATGAAACATCAAAGCCTGATAGAGCTCATCGCCAGGTTGCGGGACAGCCGATTGCAAAACCGTGGGAGAAACGGTAAGGAAGAGGCTGGCACGGCGCGGCGGGTGTCAGCCAAGCGGCCGGTGAGAGGGTAAGGCGTCGAGGAACCAGTGATGAAGGTGATTGCCAGCACGGATCGGGCGTTCAAGGGAGCGCTCAAACGCATCACGTCTCGATCAAACCGCCAAGGCGGCTCGGTCGAGATCGTCGCGAGGACCATTCTCAAGGCAGTCGAGCGCGGGGGAGATCGCGCGGTCATCCGATATACCAAGAAGTTTGACAGGGTCACGCTCAAGCCGACCCAGTTCCGCATCAGTCCGGAACAGGTGAAGGAGGCATACTACCAGATCCGCAAAGACGAAGGGGACGCGCTTCGCTTTGCCGCCCAGCGGATCATGTCGTTTCACGAACGGCAACGGACCAAGACGTGGATGTACCAGGACGGCGGCGCCACGCTGGGGCAGGTGGTGATGCCGCTCGACTCGGTCGGCCTCTATGTGCCGGGGGGGAAGGCCGTGTATCCCTCCTCGGTCCTCATGAGCGCGATTCCTGCCAAGGTGGCGGGGGTGAAACGAGTCGTCATGTGCACGCCCATGCCGAAGGGCGGGGTCAATCCGTACCTGCTCGTGGCCGCCGACATCGCCGGGGTGGACGAAGTCTATCGAATCGGCGGTGTGCAGGCGATAGGTGCGATGGCCTATGGAACCAAGACCATCACGCGGGTGGATAAGATCATCGGTCCCGGGAATGTGTATGTGGCGACCGCCAAACGCCTGCTCTACGGCACGGTGGGCCTCGATATGATTGCGGGCGAGGCGGAGCACGATGAGGAGGCGCAGGTCTGCTTCGTCACCACCTCGGACCGTCTGGCGAAAGAGGTGGCGCGTCAGGTGCAGGAACAACTCAAGGGACTCTCGCGCCAGAAAATTCTCGCCAAGTCGATTGCCCGCCACGCGGTCACGTTCGTGGTCGGCAGCATGGAGGAAGCGATTGACTTGGCCAACCAGATCGCCCCGGAGCATCTCGAGCTTTCAGTGGACCGACCGTTCGACTACCTGGAAAAATTCCGGCACGCCGGCGCTCTGTTCCTGGGGCGATACACTCCCCCGGCTGTGGCGGACTACGTGGCTGGTCCGAATCACGTCTTGCCCACAGGGGGCACCGCGCGGTTTTTCTCGTCCCTCTCGATCCAGGACTATGTCAGGAGCCGCAACATCATTGCCTATAGCAAAGAGGAGCTGTCGAAGGTCAAGGACCATGTGGTGCGCATCGCGCTGATGGAAGGGCTTGACGCGCATGCGAAATCAGTCGAGAGTCGGTATGCATGAGTAAGGCACAGACAAACCGGCGCGCCACGATCGAACGGACCACAAGCGAAACTCAGGTCAAAGTTGAGCTGGTGCTGGACGGAACGGGACGCGGCCAGATTCAGACCACGATCCCGTTCTTGGATCACATGCTGACGCTGCTGGCCAAGCACGGCTTCTTTGATCTGACGGTTCAAGCCAAGGGCGATACGGACATCGATGATCATCACACGATCGAGGATGTTGGGATCGTGCTCGGCGATGCCCTCAAGCAGGCGCTCGGAAGCAAAGAGGGAATCCGCCGATTCGGATGGGCATCGATTCCGCTTGACGAAACCCTGGCGCAGGTCACGGTGGATCTCAGCGGTCGGCCATATCTGGTCTATCACATCGCACTGCCTCAGCGTCGGATCAAGACCTTCGACCTCGGTCTCTTTGAGGACTTCTTCCAGGCCTTTACGACCCACGCCGCGCTGAACCTCCATGTAAACCTCTTGTACGGCCGCAATCCGCACCATATTATGGAGGCCGTGTTCAAGGCGTTGGCGAAAGCGCTGGATCAGGCCACAGGCCTCGATGGGCGCGTGTCGGGGGTACCCTCCACCAAGGGCAGGCTATAGGCGATAGGCTATGGGCGAAACAAATGGAGCGAAGTGATCCTCTCTTCACCTATAGCCTCTTGCCTCTAGCCTCGTGCCTGCGCGAGCCATGATCGCGATCATCGATTACGGTATGGGCAACCTCAGGAGTGTCCAAAAGGCCTTCGAGGTTGTCGGGCACGAGACCGTGGTCACACGAACGCCTCAAGTGATTAGCGATGCCAGTCACGTCGTGCTGCCGGGCGTGGGCGCCTTTGCTGACTGTATGGCGAATCTGGATCGGTATGGACTAGTTGAACCGATCCACCGCTCGATCGCGTCCGGCAAACCATTCCTGGGTATCTGCCTCGGGCTTCAGCTGCTGTTCACCGAGAGCGAGGAGTTTGGCATCCACAAGGGGCTCGACATCGTGCCTGGGAAAGTGAGGAGATTTCAGACCGGAGACGGGTCGTCGGGGGCAAATGGATCGGTCACCCGTCTAAAGGTTCCCCATATGGGGTGGAACGCACTGACTATTCAACGCGAAGCACCGCCATTGCGCGGGGTCGAGGCGGGCGCCCACGTGTATTTCGTACATTCGTATTGCGTCGAGCCGCTCGATCCTTCAGTCATCTGCACCGTATCGGACTATGGGGCTCCGTTCGTGTCGAGCATTTGGCGGGGCAATATCTTCGCCTGCCAGTTTCATCCGGAGAAGAGCCAATCGGTTGGCCTCCGCATCGTCCGGAATTTCGGGGAGTGGAGATCATAGCCGTGAGGCGTGAAACGTGAAGGGAAGTGAGGCGTGAGGTGTGAGGCGTTAGGCGACAGGCAGGATAGCCATCTTCCTGGTCGCTCCCGTTGTGACCACTTACGCCTCACGCCTTACACCCTCACACTGGCTCTCCTCGTGCCGGTCTTGGGGGGGTGCGCCCCCTCCAAAGTCCAGGTCCACACCTTCCCATCGGCCGAAAAGTATCGCGTCAAGACAGTCGTCGTCATGCCGTTTGAGGCGCTGTCCACCCCGCAACTCGCCGACCCTGGGACTCCTGAGTTTCCTGTTCCTGGTGGAGCCAAGCGGTCGGATATCTCGGTAAGCGTTCCTCCTTCTCCTGACAGGCGGGACCGACCGACTCTTATCGTTCCGGCACATGCGGCCGAAAAGGTCACGCAGATCGTGTATGGAAAATTGCGAAACTGGGAAGGCATCCGAGCGCTCTCACCGGACGAGGCGGACCAAGCGATCAAGGAACTCGGGCCAGCGACGAAAGGGTTGGCGCCGCAACAGGTGGCTCGTCAGGTGGCGGAACGGCTGTCGGCCGATGCCGTCTTGCTGGGGAAAGTGCTGGTGTATCAAGAGCGGGTCGGTAGCAAATTAGGCGCTGATCCTGCGGCGGTGGGGTTTGAGGTCAAGCTGGTAGCAGCTGATGGCGAAACCTTGTGGGTCGGCAATTACTATGAGAAGCAACGGCCGATGAACGAAGATTTTGTCGGATTCGTGCAGCGGGGATTCGGGTTTGTCACGGCGGAAGAGCTGGCTGAGTACGGGGCTGAGCAGGTGATCCGGAAATTCCCGTTCGGGGGGCCTTCGCCCAGTCATGCTTAGTAGCCGATGGTAAGGCTGAGTAATGATTGAGTTGGAACTCAGAACTTAGCACTCACAACTCAGCACTCATCTGTGCGTTCATCACTATGCTGGCTCGCTCATGGTTGTGATTCCAGCCATTGATCTGAAGGATGGACGGTGCGTGCGTCTCCGGCAAGGAGACATGAGCGAGGAGACGGTCTATTCCGAGGATCCTCCAGCAACGGCCTTGCGATGGGAAGGACTTGGAGCCCGGCTGCTCCACGTTGTGGACTTGAACGGCGCGGTTGACGGGCAACCCAGGAACTTGACCCAGATTGAGGCCATCCTGAAAGCCGTTTCGATTCCCATTCAGGTTGGCGGCGGCATTCGCACGCTCGAGGCGGTCCGGATGTATTTCTCGCGCGGTGTGAAACGGGTTGTGATGGGCACTGCTGTGCTGCAGGATCGTGTGGTGCTCGAGCAGGCCTGCAAGGAATTTCCCGGACGCATTTTGGTCGGCATTGACGCAAAGAACGGGCTGGTTGCGGTGAAAGGTTGGAAATCTCTCTCCAACACAACCGTCCGTGAGTTGGTCGGGACGCTTAAAGGCCTGCCGCTGGCCGGGGTCATCTACACCGATATTGCGAGGGATGGGATGCTGGAAGGGCCCAATCTTTCGTCACTAAAGGAAATCGTGGACGCCTCGCCTGTCCCGGTGATTGCGTCCGGCGGCGTCACCAGGATCGAGGATATCCGTGCCATCAAAGCGCTCGGCGCGCGCATCGAGGGAGCCATCGTAGGCAAAGCCCTCTATGACGGCAAGCTCGACCTTCACGCCGCCATGGAGGCGGCTAAAGGTCAAGGTTCAGGCTGAGGTTAAGGGAAGACTCAACCTGAACCTGAACCTTCTTCTGTCATGTTGACCAAACGCATCATTCCCTGTCTGGACGTCAAGGATGGCCGTGTCGTCAAAGGCGTGTCCTTCGTGAACCTGCGCGACGCCGGCGATCCGGTCGAGATCGCCAAGGTCTATGATCAGGATGGCGCCGACGAACTCTGCTTTCTGGACATCACGGCGTCCTACGAAAACCGCAAGACTCTCTTGGACGTCGTCGCCGGGACGGCGGACCAGGTCTTCATGCCGCTGACAGTGGGCGGCGGCGTCAGGACGCTCCACGACATCCGGGCACTGCTGAAAGCAGGGTCGGATAAAGTCAGCATCAACACGGCGGCGGTCGAGCAGTCGGAATTCGTCAAGGCAGCGGCGGAACGGTTCGGCACGCAATGTATTGTGGTGGCCATCGACGCGAAGCGTCGTGTCAGGGATGAGAAGCGGAGGGCTGCTCCTGCGCTAGGCTGGGAAGTGTTCACCCACGGAGGACGGAAGCCCACCGGCATTGATGCCGTCGAGTGGGCGCGCAAGATGGCGGTCTATGGGGCGGGAGAAATTTTGCTGACCAGCATGGACCAGGATGGCACCTTGAACGGCTATGATCTGGAATTGACGGCGGCGGTGGCTGATGCGGTGTCTATTCCTGTGATTGCATCAGGCGGCGTCGGGACGCTCGAGCACCTGTATGAGGGATTCGTGAAAGGCAAGGCCGACGCGGTGCTGGCCGCCTCCATCTTCCACTATCGAACCTACACGATTCCCCAAGCGAAAACCTATTTGCGCGAGCGTGGAATCCCGGTGAGACTTGCAGAGGGCTAGGGGCAATAGGCTATGGGCGATAGAGGAAAATGGACTGTCGAACCTATAGCCTCTCGCCTCGCGCCTATAGCCAGAGAGAAAACTGATGACTGACTTCAGCGGAATAAAATTCGACGAACAAGGCCTGATCCCGGCGATCGTCCAGGATTGGCGGGACGGTTCTGTCTTGATGCTCGGGTACATGAACAGTGAATCCCTCAAAAAGACGCTGGAGACGAAATCGGTGCATTTTTGGAGCAGGTCGCGGAACAAGCTCTGGGAGAAAGGCGAAACCTCCGGCCACAAGCTGATCTTGAAGGACCTCTTCGTGGACTGTGACGGGGATACGGTCCTGGTCAAGGCCGAACCCGTTGGCCCCACCTGTCACACCGGCGAGAAGGCCTGTTTCTTCACGCGCCTCCAGTCAGATGGGAAGCCGGAAGGACGCAAGACATACGATGCCTTCGGCGGCATTCTGGAGCGGCTCTATCAGACCATTCAGGATCGCAAGCGGTCACCCAAGCCTGATTCCTATGTCTCGTCGCTGCTCCAAGGAGGTACCGATAAGGTGCTCAAGAAGGTGGTGGAGGAAGCAGGCGAGGTGGTCCTGGCCGCCAAGGGTGGAAAGAAGGAAGAAATCATTCACGAAGCAGCCGATTTACTCTTTCACACCCTGATCGCGCTTGGCTATCACGACATCACTCCGGAAGAGGTCTATCAGGAACTGGCGAGTCGATTTGGAAAATCGGGGCTCAAGAAAGGAAAGGCCAAATGAGCGACTGCCTCTTCTGCAAGATCGTGGAGAAGAAAATTCCCTCCAAGATCGTCCACGAAGATGACAAGACGGTGGCCTTCGAGGATATCAATCCGCAATCGCCGGTCCACGTGCTGGTCGTGCCGAAGCGCCACGTGCAATCGGTGTCCGAATTGAATGCGGCTGATGCAGGCTTGTTAGGCCACCTCATGCTCACTGGCGCC
>Ga0209058_1002792_pt1 | contig 14260 bp, 10 predicted proteins | sample GraSoiAngelo_147_FD_185904 | JGI IMG/M metagenome (GOLD analysis project Ga0209058, IMG submission 185904) | Grasslands soil microbial communities from the Angelo Coastal Reserve, California, USA - 14_1009_05_40cm (SPAdes) (version 2) | ecosystem: Environmental > Terrestrial > Soil > Grasslands ... | reverse complement strand
GATCTCGTTGGCGACAATGTGGGTGATATCGCTGGCAGGGGTGCGGATCTTTTCGAGTCGATCACAGGCGAGAACATAGGGGCAATGATCCTAGGTGCTGGCCTCTCGACCTTTGCTGCCACAATAGCAGGCTACGACGTGGTAAGTTGGGTGTTGTTCCCTCTCGTCGCGAGAGCATTTGGCCTATTGGCGGCCATAGTTGGGATGTTCTTCGTCTTCGCTCGTGGAAGAGAAGACCCGTTCAAGCCACTTGCTAGGGGTCTTGTAGTGACAGCTATTCTGGCCATGGGCGGCTTCTACTTTGCCACGGTATGGTTGCTCGGATTCGCTAACCTCAACATGTTCTATGCGGCCTTGACCGGAATAGTAGCGGCAGTCTTCATCACTTTGATAACGAACTATTACACTTCCTATTCGAAGCGGCCTGTAAGAGAGATTAGCAACGCGGCCCAGTCAGGCGCTGCGCCCGGAGTCATTCAGGGCTTAGCCGTGGGCATGGAGTCCACTGGCTTATTCGTAATTGTAATTGTGGGTGCCCTGATCATCGCATACGTCCTCGGAGGTGGCGTTGATGCTCTCAAAGACCCACTCGCAAGCACATCAAGCCCACGCGCGATCGCACTTGGAATCTATGGAACAGCGACCGCTGCAATGGGAATGCTCTCGGTTACACCCATGATACTTGCAATGGACGGTTTCGGACCAATCACTGATAATGCAGCGGGCATCGTGGAAATGTCGGGCATGCCGAAGGAACAGAGAGATGTGGCCGACCTCATGGACTCAGCGGGGAACACGACAAAAGCCTTGACCAGAGGCTACGGCGTCGCCTCTGCCGCGTTGTCGTCTTTCCTCCTGTTCTCTGCATTTCTCGAAGTATTGGCCAAGCATAAGGGGCTGCTGTTCGCAAGCGGCCAGGCCGTCAATCTTGCTCGACCAACCGTCTTCGTCGGTGGACTGATCGGCGCGATGCTCGTTTTCGTATTCAGCTCGTTGGCAATACGAGCGGTCGGAAAGACTGCTGCGGAAATGATACAAGAGGTCAGGAGACAGTTCCGAGAGATTCCAGGGATAATGGCAGGGACAGCCAAACCTGACTATGCCCGCTGTGTCGACATTTCAACGAGATCGGCACTGAGAAACATGATCGCTCCCAGTCTGCTCGTTGTCCTTACGCCCATAATTGTCGGACTCGTTCTTGGGCCCGAGGCGATTGGCGCACTCCTCATGATAGGAACCGTCGCCGGCATCCTGCTAGCATTGTTCATGAACAATGGCGGTGGAGCCATGGACAACGCCAAGAAGTATGTTGAGGCAGGATTCCTAGGAGGAAAAGGAAGCCCCACACATGCTGCGACAGTGATAGGCGACACCGTTGGAGATCCGTTGAAAGATACTGCCGGACCGTCGCTTCACGTCGTGATCAAATTACTGAACACTATTACTCTTGCCTTGGCTCCCCTCTTCATACTCTATGCTTTGCTGGCCTAGTAAATGAGCACGACCACAAAGGGATCAGTTCTACGAATTATCCTGCCCCGAAAGGAGAGCAGAAATCTTCTCGCACAACTCGGATCGTCACAGAAGCTTGAGCGACGAGAAATCGTGCTAAGTCCCGGTCGATTAACAACCGATGAGATTGCCAAGTACATCCGGGAATTCGCCCGGCTTAGAGATGAAACGCTCCATACAATCCGGCTCCTGGGAGTCCCTCGAAATGCTAACAATAGTGTCGAGCCCTTGTCAGACCCAGGTAGGAAGCTCGACGAGTACTGGAAACAATTGGACCAAATCAGAAATGAGTATCGAGAATCACAATCGAGGATCGAAAAGCTGGAAAGAGAAGTCGAAGACGCGAAGAAGACAATCGGGCTAATCAACCAGATCTTGGAGACCGGTTTCGCCATCCACGACGTGAGAACCAGTGGACTCGGATTCAATAAGATACTCGGTCGGATACCAACAAGGAGACTCCAAGACGCTCGAAAGGCTCTCCAAACCAATCTTAAGGATCAAGTGTTGATTGCGATAGGAAACAGGAAGGCGGATTGGACTCATCTACTAGTCGCGGTCCCTGGTGACAAGGCTTCGGTGGCCCTTCAAACGCTGGTCCTCCACGACTTCGTTCAGACGGAGATCCCGAATGTGGACCAGCCGGATCTGAAAGCGGCTTTAGCAATGGAAACCCAGAGGCAAGATACTGCATCAAGACAACTTGGAGCTGAGAAAACGAAACTCCAGGAATTCTTGCGAGAGGCCTCTGAGAAACTAAACCAATTAGCGGACATCTCACAAGAAGCATTGATTTTTCTTCGGGCCGTTCTGAGAATGGGAGAAGACACAAGAGCGGAGCATGCCTTTACAATTCTAGAGAAGAATCCATCGAGCAAAGTCCTGGACGCACTTACCCGATGCGGAGCCCTAGTTGAGTCTGAGTAAGGAAAACAATGGCTGGGCCAAAATCCTACGAACGATAATCCAGACCTAGAAGTCCAAGCCACCCCAAAAGTCAAGGCAGCATTACGCGGAGCCACCGAAAAGATTGGCGTCGACGAATTTGCCAAGCTAAGTGGAGTCATACCTGCGAAATTGCAGGAGTTTGTCGAGCGAGCAGATTTTGTTCCGATGGTGCTCGTGTCCCTTGCTTGCCAGATCAACAAGGGTCATGGCGATCCCGACATAGACCGAACCAGTGTAAGTGAGTGCATCAAGGGAGCTATGATCAGACTTCCTCCTTCTAGCCCCAACCAACCACGACCTCTGGCTCAGGCTCCGAGTTCAAGAAGGGAGACTTTTCGGACGAGCAAGGAAGGGCGAGAGAAGCCAAGTCCCCTCATGGATCAGAAGTCCGGTCGATTACTGGGTTTCGGCGTCAACTTGATCACTTTCCTGATCCTGGGATACTTCTTAGGTGGTTTTGCTCTGAACCCGATTCTCGGCCTGCCATCGTGCGAAGGACTCACACCTTGCCTAGGATCCGTGATCGGACTTTTTATCAGTGGTATGGGAAGTCTTGCTTACACGTACTACTATTTCGTTAGGAAGATGTAGTGAAATAACCTCACTTTTCCTGAAACCGACCTGCGCAGGTTTACGAGGCGAGTAGCGGCCTAATCTGTTCGGGTGATAGCCCAGCGTCGATCCCTGAGATTATCGCGGAAAGATTCCGTGCCTCGTTGTCTTTCAGAACAAGAAATGCAAGGACGACTCCGACAGTATAGGGAATGCCGAGGAAGATTTCTCGGCTTAACCGCGCAAAATGTTCCCTTGTGAGTACTTCCATGAACGCTAGGGATTTGGTCTCCTCGTACTTTTGCCTTGAACCCGCTAGAACCCCGCGATAGTATCTATGAACACTGATCCTGTCTAACGCTTGTTGAATGTCCTCCGATGCTAACAGCAACTCCAGAGACTTGTCATCAAGTTTCCAGGAGACCGGAACTAGGTGACTTCGGATCTCTCCAAGACCGAGGAGTTTGCCTCGAAGAACGATGTTGATGTTACCCAGATCGATTGATGAGCCGATTATCGGGATGCAACTTGCCCGATCCCTTCCAGTAAGACCATTGTTCACGTATGCGTAGAATCGTTCGTCCCCCCAACCTACGACAATGTCGCGTATCAAAGCTGCTTTATCTGGACCCGGATTTTCAATTTGCACATCTTCGAGCCGCCCCTCAAGAATCTGGTCTCCCATATCCCCGATCAAGTCTCTAGGGTTCTCAATGTTGTACAATCGTCTTAGTTGCTTGTCTGACAAGGTACTGAGTGGGGATTGGGTGGCAACGTAATCTTCCCACGACCTGCCTTGCAACTTGAACACGAGGAGCGTAGCGAGATCGCGTGCGTCATAACGGCGACGATATTCAATCATGAATTGGCGAACATTCCCTTTTGCAGACCCTTCGAGATTCTCAATCGTTCTGGCAACGCTCTCACCGATGGTCCTTTCAACTTCCGCCGGGCTGGCGGCGTCTGGGAGTTTTGATAGTTCAGGTCCGTACGGGCTATCGGCTAGAAAGCCGATGACTTCCGTTTGAGACTTAAATTCCGTCAGCGACTGTAACTGTTGCCGTTCTAGAAGGTATCGTTTCTTTCCCCGAATCTTAGCCTCGGTGAAATTGTCCCTTAGGAGGTGAACGACAGTGTCGCGAAGCACTTTCTAGTCGCTTGGATTGGCCGTCTCTATAAAACGAGTAGTAGCAAGGCCGCAACGAACGCGTAGATTGCCAGAGCCTCTGCAAGAATCAATGGAACTACAGCTCTTGAGAAAAGCTCGGGCTTTTCTGCAGTCGCTGAAGCGAGGGCGCTCCCCGATGTCCCAATCCCAATACCCGCCGCTACGGCGGCGATTCCCATTATCAATCCTCCGGCGAATATCCTGAAGGCTATGTCAGTATCTGCTGCAGTGAGATGGATCAACCTAAAGATCGAAAGCAAGCCGACGACCAGTCCATAGATTGCGATGGCCTCGGCCAGGATTGTTGCGATAAGGCTCTTAGAGACTATCTCGGGTCGTTCAGTGCCCGCACCGGCGATGGCAGGTGCGGAGATGCTTATTCCTATCGATGCGCCGATTACTGATAAGAAAACGCTCAATCCTACCCCGATTGACGCATAGATTATTGGTTCTGATACCATTTGTTAGTTGCAACCAATCCTGTCAACGGTTCTTGATATGGCGCGAACGGGGTTCCCGTTCCCTCATAAAACTTACTAAACCACTCGACCCAATGAAGTCGCAGAGTTTGCACGAAAACGATCAGGCCTTCTATGATAAGGACGAGGACGTTGCCGATTATTGCTCCCAAAACCCCAAGAGCTATGAACAGAGCGAACTTGAATTCGAAGTCCGCAATATTCAGCGCCCAGATCCGTAGATAGGAGAATGTGTTGCTGGCGGAACTGAGGAATGCCTCGAACATGTGGAGCCCTCCCTCCTTCCACGCCATAAGCCCTAATGGCACAAAGATTGAGACAAGGAAGTACACATTGGGCGGTTTGAGTGCAATCCCGAACTTGAACCCCGAGATCACAATCTGTGAAATGACATAGACTCCTGATATGTAGAACACAGCCCAGGAAATCGGGCCGAAGATCGCATGCGAATACTCTTTGTTTCTGATCTTATTGACCGCGCTCAAGGACAGACCGAATGTTAAGTGTGCTACGCCGATGAAGAGTGTAATAACCATGAATTCGATTTTCAGATCGCTCGGACTAAAGATGGGAGCCCTAACACCGTTGACGATGTTAAACTTGAGGAAGTCAGGTTCGAACCCAAAGAAGTCTCCGAATATTATCCCAAAGATAACGATGCCAATGCCAAGCAAAATGAGAAGTTCAGAACCATCCACAATCATTTGACCCAGCTCGAAGATTTTCTTTCCCTTTTTCTTCAGACTCCATAAGAATAGGCCGCCGAAAATGAAGAGCAATCCTTGACCAACGTCGCCAAACATTAGGCCGTAGATAATCGGATAGGTGATTATCATGAAAGGTAACGGGTTCAACTCATGATACGATGGGGTCCCGAAGTTGTTGATTACAGACTGCAGAGGCTTGAAAAATGCTGGAGCATCGATGAGTGTTGGTGGTGGCTCTTCTCCGACGACATGTTCAGGTATTAGTTCTTCGCTATGTTCTCGTGCCGTCTTCGCGATTCGCTCAGCAGCATGTTCATCAACTTGGATGGAGATGCCGTCGCCTACCGCCTTCGCTGCTCCCTTCGAGAAACTATCAAACTTTGCTTCCGGAACCCAAGCATCGAGCAACACTGTCGATTGGGTCGCCAGAGAAGACGACAGGGCTTTTGCACGAACTTCGAGGATTTCGGACATTCGAGCAAGGGATGCGTATCTCTGTCCGTTTTCCTTTGTCAGCCGTAGCCTTTCGGCCTCAAGCCCCTTCTCTCCTTCCCTGACCTCCTCGAGCGTCTGTTCTACTTGTTTCCTAGCCACTGAAGGGTCAGATGGAAATTCGGCAAGCCCAAGCTCAAGCTTCGCTCCTAAGGCCGCAAGTATTTGCCTCGCCTCGTCCTGAAAGGCGCTTGGCAATATTGCAAAGAAAGCCTCGGACTCATCGCTGGTGCTCGTAATTGCAAGGATCGCGTTGCCATAAGATAGTCGATCCAATTCGGCCCGAATGCCCTCCACAGATTCCCTTGGAGCCTCCCCGATTAGTACGGTGGTGAACCCACTACTAGTTGTTGTGTTTAGTCTAACGCCGAGCTTTTCGAGTCCTGCGAAGAGGCGGGAGAGCTGTATGTACTGTTCCTTTTCTCCCGTGAGCTTCTCTCTTCGCGCCTCAAGTATTTTGACGACTTGTTCCATGCTTGAAGCTTCTTTGTCCAAATAATCAGCGAGACCTTCGATGCTTTGACCAGCAACCTCGCCCGGCTCGGGCACTCCGCGAGCGCCTCGCATTAACGGAGCGATAGTCGCGAGCCTGTTACGAATTGCAGCCGAGCGTGCCACTATTGAGGCCGTCTCGAAGGGACTAGCTCCTGCTGGTATTTGTTTCTCCGGCACCGTGACAAGGTGAAGTAGACCCTCCTGGCCGACATATGAAAGAAAATGCGTCAGTTGGTCTTTTGAAACTATTACTGTGACTCTTCGCATTCGGACGGGCGTTAACAATACTTTAGTTGCCTACGCAGCGGTTGCTTCCACTTTTTCTCTTTGGGCCGGCTGTTGTTGACCGAAGATTGCGGATGAAATCAGAGTCAACAATTCGCGATCGAGCCGTCCCAATCTTGCTCGAAAGGTGTTACGGTAGGCAATCTTCCCTTCTGAGTCGCTTGCAACAACGCCACCGAGTTCCTCTGCAAGTTTCTCGTCATAAACGACAGTGGCGCCTCTTGGCAAGGCATCTGCCGGGAGGTTGAATTTGTCACGTGATGTCTTTGGAAACCCAATCTTCAATGTTGCATGGTCGGATCCGATAGCATCGATGGCTTCCGTTGCGAGTCTCTTCACGACCTCCTGGAAATTTCCTGTCGTCGCGACAGTGGAAAGTCGCTCTTCCACATCAGCTAGAACGCTTTGCACGATCTTGTTCCTCTCTTCTAGAAGCTTGAGTCGGTTGGCTCTTATTCTGGAGCTTATGATGCTACGCCTAGCGGCCTCAGCTTCCGCCTCGGCACGTGCGAGAATCTCGCTAGCTTCACGCTCGGCTTTCTCACGGGCCTCGTTCCGGATTTGATCAGCTTTCTGGCTCGCCTCTCGGATAATCTCGTCGGCTTTGAGTTTAGCATCAGATAGGATTCGATTACGCAGCTTCTCTAGTGATTCCGACATTTCCATCATTACTTCTGCAATACGAGTTCCACGGCCTTTCGAACGGCGTCGTTCTTTCTTTCGTCGAAAGCTCGATGATAATTCTCTATCAATTTCTCGGTCTCCCTTTCCGACTCCGTTGCTTCCTTCTCGGCCTCCTCGCGAGCTCTCGTTAGCATCTCTTCCCGTCGTCTTCTAGCATCTGCGAGGACCTGTTCTCTTACTCCTTCTGCCTCCTTAGAGGCTTGGGAGATTATTTGCTGGGCTCGTTGTCTAGCGTCCTCAACGATCCTTCTGGCCTCTTCCTCTGTCTCAACGATCTTCTTGACGGCATCGATGCCAGACATGATTCAATCCGCGACTTATTCGACCGGACGAACCTTCAGTGTGCTATAAAACTGTTCGAGTAAATGGACCCGATACGTCGATCCTCCGTACCCCTGAGGCTACGCCGAGACCTGGTCTCTAGCTCACGATGGATAACAAAGATGTCGCAGCGCTCTGTGAAAGTGAGATCCAGGGTTGGGGATAGATTCCTATAGCAAATGTTAGGATAACGGCTAGCCAGAGGATTCTTGTGTATGATCGAGGCTCGGGAAGCCGAGATGCGTCCGCTGGATCGTCAAGATACATGCGCTTAATCACCCATCCATAGTATCCCATGCTGAATCCACTGTTCAGCAAAGCTGCGATTGCCAGGTAAGGTCCCCAGGAGAACGGCGAGTTTAGCGCCCCCGTAAAGAGGATGGCTTTGCTGAAGAAGCCGTTTAGTGGGGGTACGCCTGCCAGTGCCAAGAAAAGTATTGTGATCCCGAATGCGGTTTGAGGCATCCGCTTTCCCAGACCGTTGAAAGATGTGAGATCTGTCACCGGGAGCTTGGTTGCAATCGCTGCAGCTGCTATGAACGTGGCCGTCTTCAATATTCCATAATTCAACGAGTGGAAAATCGCACCTGCTAATCCGAGCGTGTTGGTCGGAGTCGTGACGGCAAGCGCAATCAGTAGATAACCGGCTTGAGCAATGCTAGAATATGCCAGGAGTCGTGTGAAACTCTTCTGCATCAACGCTGCGACATTGCCGAGCGTCATAGTAACCATGGCTAGGATGGCGAAGGTAGAGTACCAATCGACTTGGAAGGTGCCCATGCCGAAGATGAAGACACGGAAGGCGGCTGCAAAGGCGGCAAGTTTTGCGCCCGATGCGAGTAGGGCGCTTATTGTTGAAGGTGCTCCTTCGAAGGCGTCAGGAATCCACATATGGAAAGGAACCACGGCCATCTTGACGCCGAAGCCGACGATGAACAAGACCAATGCTATCACGCCAAAGGGTTTGACGCCCGGTTGCGAGACTGCTATGTTGACAAGAATACTCCGAATGTCGACTAAGCTTGTGGAGCCTGTCATGCCGTAGATGAGAGATATCGCATAGACCAAGAGGGCCGATGACATGGCCGATAGGACGAAGAATTTCATTGCCGCTTCATTCGAGAGAACGTCTCTCTTCTTGATCGCGGTCAAAGCGTAGGTTGGGACGCTCATCAATTCCCATCCCACGTACAACAGGACTAGGTCTTGCGATGCGGCCAGTATGACCATTCCCAGTGTTGAGAGCAGAAGGAGGCCGTAGTATGGGGCCTCGTTCGGATCGCCTTTTGTGAATCCGAGTGAAGCAAGTGCGACGAGAGTCGATGTGCCTATGAGGATTCCGCCGAAGAAGTAAGTGAATAGGTCGAACCGGAGGGCGCCGAGCGCAGTGGGTTGATAGTTGACGAGGATAAACCATGAGATTGAGCCAAGCGCGATCAGCAAACCAAGTATGCCGAGATATGGTGCCGGTCTCAATCTCATCCGTCCCCCTCGAAGTAGGCCAGCGGGTGGGGCGATCAGTCCAAAGACTGCCAAGCTGATGAGTGGAACGAGTTGTAGAGGAGCCATTTCTAAGGTCCTCCCCCCAAGAATCTGAGGATTGTTGGCCGAATTATGCTGTCAAGCATTGGTCCAGGATAGGCTCCGAGGATAAACAAGGGTACGAGGAAGGCGGCTAGAATGATTAGGGAATGGAGATGCAATTCGTTGCGAGGTCCGGTCGCAGGAGTCAGGACAACCCGCCTTAGCATCCAGAGAAAGTATCCGACGGTCAAGGCCGGGGCGATGATGGCAAGAGCAAAGATTGGATTCGCGGTAAGAGCACCCGCGATGACGAGGTATTCGCTGATGAAGTTCGAGAGCCCAGGTATCGCCATAGCCGCCAATGAGCCAAAAACCAGCAATGTCGCGGTCAGTGGCATCCTTCCCCTCAATCCACCCAACTCGTTGATATTTCGAGTGCCCATGTGTTCATGGATGTAGCCGGACATGAGGAAGAGAATACCAATCGCTAAAGCATGATTGAACATTTGGAACACAGCACCTGAGACTCCAGCAATGTCACGGGAGAAAGTACCCAATAGGACGAAGCCCATGTGGTTGATGCTCGTCATAGCTATCATTCGTTTCAGGTCCGTTTGGACAAGTGCAACAGTGGCACCGTAGATCATCGTGATTAGTCCTATTCCAGCAAAGTATGGCCATAATGTGTTGGCTGCATTAGAGAAGAGGAGCAGGTTGTACCTGATGAACCCGTAGCCACCCATTTTCAGGAGAAGGCCGGCCAGTAGAACGCTGACGGGGGCGGGGGCCTCGACGTGTGCGTCCGGAAGCCACGTATGGAAGGGGACGATGGGCAGTTTCACCGCGAATCCGATGAATGTGGTTACTGATGCGAACAACTGAATGAACATAGGCATCTGGCTTACTTGAGACATTAGAGTCGGCGAGCCGTCGACGGATATGTAATCGAACGTGTGAGTGTAAGCGAAGACTGCCAGGAAACCGAAAAGCATCACGGCGCTGGCAGAATACGTGAATAATAGGAATTTTAGTGCGGCATATCTTCGTCTGGGGCCTCCCCAGACGCCTATGAAGAAGAACATGGGTATCAAGACTATCTCCCAGAAGACGTAGAACAGGATCAGATTGAGAGATGAGAAGACTCCGATTATGCCGGTCTCGAAGATCAGGAAGAGCGCATAGTATTCTGGTTCCTGGAAGTTGATGAGGTCCCATGATCCCGCGCATGCAAGGAGGCTGAGAAATGTGGAAATAATCAGAAGGGGGAGACTGATGCCGTCGAGGCCGACGATGTAATTGAGCCCGAAGGATGGTGCCCATGGCATGGTATCCACGAGTTGAAACGCTGGAGTGGATGAACCGTACCGGTAGAACACCAGAGTGAGCATCGTGAGGCCGAACAAGGCGGTCGTTGTCCCTATGCAAACGATGCGAGCGAGCTTCGGTTTGATCTTGCCTAAAATGTAGGTGGGGATGGCCATTAGGACTGGGAGGAAGACGATGATTGAGAGTATTCCGAGCATTCCTGTCTAGCTTGCTCCAATTACGAATATCATGTACAATAGGAGTAGAAAGATTCCAATCGCGAAGCCTAGAATATACTGTTCTGTCACGCCGGTTTGCAATCTTCGGAGCAGGTTGCTAAGTCGCGACCCTGATGTTGCGATACCGGTAACTGCCCCATCCACGATACGAGTATCCAGGGTTGCGCTGGCCTCAGAGTATCGATAGAACCGCTGAGGAATAATCATGTTCAACCTGTTCCAGATGCCAAGTTCAATGTAACGATATAGCGCGTGTGCGGCGAGCATCATACCGTTTACAAAGATTTTGTAGTAGATGGCGTTTAGATAGAGTCGGTCGAAGAGAAAGTGCTCTACTGCGCCCATTTTCATGGTGAATGGATGCTTTCCACCAAAGTAGCGATAGTAACCGATTGCCGCTCCAGTGGCAGCGACGACAACGCTAACGATGGTAAGCAGGAGTTCAAGGCTGAGCCCCGGCACCGGTGACGCTTGGAGAACAGCCGTAGCCGAAGTTGGAATGAGGATTGTACTGCTCAGATAAGTGGTTAACCGATCGCGGATGAATGGGAAAGCAATCCCTATGGCAACGCTGCCGATTGCGAGCAAGAAGTACGGGACCAACATTACGGGACCTGCTTCGTGCAGATGACCCCCGTGCTCTACGACTTCTTGCAAATGGCGGCTAGGCTTGCCAGTGAAGGTCATTCCGAGCATTCTCATCGTGTAATATCCCGTTAACAGAACGGTTGCCAAGGCTAGTGCGTAGAGAACGAACTGGCCAGCGCTATAGCTTGCAAACAATACTTGGTCCTTGGTCCAGAAACCGCTTAGCGGCGGGATGCCCATCAGAGAGAATCCGGCGATGAACATCGAGATTGTCGTAAGCCGTAACACTTGCGATAAGCCGCCCATCTCGTCCATGAACCTGGACTCTGCCGCGTGCAGCACCCAGCCGGCAGCGAGGAACATTGAAGCCTTGAAGACTGCGTGGCTCATGACATGGAAGAGGCCCGCTGTGTATCCAAGGAGGAAGTCTGTGCCGAGACCAGCGACACCTAGGCCTAGCATCATATAGCCAATCTGGGAAACGGTCGAGTATGCCAACACCTTCTTTATTTCACGTTGAACTGTGGCTTGTATTGCGGCGAGAAAGGCGGTTATGACTCCGATCCATGCGATCGTGCCGAAGAATGGTGTAAGTTGTCCGAACTGGGCCAGTGCAGCGTAGAATACCGGGCCCATTCTTCCAGTTAGAAAGACTCCAGCTTTGACCATCGTTGCTGCATGTATCAGTGCAGAGACGGATGTGGGACCGGCCATTGCATCTGGCAACCATTCCTGGAGCGGAAATTGTGCTGACTTTCCGATTGGCCCACCGAAGAAGAGGATGGCGGTCGGGACGAGGAGTCCGAGCCTTGCAAGGCTAGCCGCCCAGTTTCCTCCGCCGGAGAGCTTTGAGGCCAACTCGTTGTAGTTAAACGTGCCAGCGTAGGCGTAGATCAAGAATATCGCGATTAGAAGAGCAATGTCTCCGATCCTCGTAACTACGAACGCTTTCATTCCCGCATGACTAGGTGGGTATGCTTGTGGCATCCCGAGCGCTTGATCTCCGGGGGTTCCGACCCAGTATTCCTGCTGATCCTTGTAGTAATGACCGATCAGTGCATAGGAGCATAGGCCAACGCCTTCCCAGCCGAAGAACATCATCAGTAGATTGTCAGCCAGAACTAGGAGGAGCATGTTGCCGATGAAGAGGTTCATGAAGAACCAGTAGCGGGTCAATCCATCGTCCCCTTTCATGTAGCCGAGGCTGTAGACCATTATCAGGAAGCTGACCCACACGACAATGTTGATCATGAACATACTCAATGGATCCACCAAGACCCCTGCTCGCAATGGACTCCCGCCGCTCGCTAATCGGAAAGATGGCATCCAATCCAGTTGATAGTCGCCGGGGGCGACTGTAAGCGCTGTGTATGTCGCGAGTATCGCGGCTGCCAAAGTAAAGGCTACAGCCGCGTAGTTGCGGACCTTAGAATGAATCCTCGCAAGCACCGGGGTCAGCAGTGCACCGGTGAGCGGCGTGATCCAGATGAGCCAAGGAGCGAGTGTGAACATTGCTGACTCATATCGCTCCTAGTATCGGTATCGCGCGTGCAGCATTGAACAAGCCTCCCAAGACTGGTTCGGGATAGATTCCAAGAAGAATAGTGACAATGCTGAGAACAATGAGGGGGATGGTTACCATCAAGGGAGCCTCGGTAACCGTTGCAGTATGCTCGTTCGTGGGACCGAAGAAGATTCTACGTAGCGTCCACAATGAATAGCCCGCCGTGAGTGCAGTGGCCACTACCCCTAGGACTGCGACACTTATTCTGAATATTGTCGGCGTATTGGTTGCCCGGATGAATGCACCTTGAAAGAGAACGAATTCCGAGAAGAATCCGTTTGTAGCTGGCAGACCGACAATGGCGAGGAATCCAATGAATGCAGCTGTGGCAGTGATCGGCATTCTCGACGCAAGTCCACCAAGCTTCTTGATACTTCTCTCTCCGTGAGCCTGGAGAATTATTGCCCCCGCAACCATGAACAGGATTCCCTTGGCGGTCCCGTGACTGACGTATTGGAACATTGAGCCCGCAACTCCGAAACTGTCTGAAGCCGCAAGTCCAAAGAGAATGTATCCCATCTGGCTCACGCTTGAATATGCGAGTAGTCGCTTGATGTCGTCCTGGACGAGTGCCATCGCAGCGCCGTAAAACATAGTCACTACTGCCAAGGCAGCAAAGAACGCTGACAGGGTCAGGAATGCCTCAGGAAAGATTGTCATGACTATTCGCACAATTGCATACCCCCCAATTCCAATCATTGCCGGCGACAATAGGGCACTGACAGGGGTTGGAGCCTCGGCGTGAGCATATGGCAGCCATATGTGGACTCCGAACTGGGCCATTTTGACGAAAAAGCCGAAGCACATCGCGGCGACGATAATTAGTCGAAGTGTCGATGGAATGGATGACGGATTGATTAGAGCCATGTCAGTTACTCCGCCAGTCAAGTATCCGGTCAGCAGGATTCCTACGAGGAGAACGAGGGCTCCAACGTGTGTCCAGATGAAGTACATCAAGGAGATTCGTTCTTTGTCGCCATATCCCCATTCAGCGATTAGGAAGAAAGATGGAACGAGCATAATTTCGAAGAAAGCATAGAATTGGATTAGATTAGTGGCTAGGACTGTTCCAAGCATGCCCAGAGCATAAAGGTTGTAGAGGGCAAAGTAGAGGCCGTACCTTTGGGACGATTCTTCGTCCCCAATCTTGTGATGCATGTATGGGATCGAGAAAAGGCTGATCAACGCTGTCAGCAGACTAATTGTGAAGAGGATTGGAAAGCTGAGATTGTCAACTCTCAAGCCGAAGAATCCGATAGGTGCCCAAGTGTACAATTCCTGATAGGCCCCTTGGGGTTGTCCCTGACCCCGTGCGGCCGCGATCAGGAAAACGGCCAACGGGAGAAGAAGGGTCGCGAATGATAGGTAGCCAGTCCTTTGCCTCAACCATCTTGATG
>Ga0209058_1002791_pt1 | contig 14262 bp, 14 predicted proteins | sample GraSoiAngelo_147_FD_185904 | JGI IMG/M metagenome (GOLD analysis project Ga0209058, IMG submission 185904) | Grasslands soil microbial communities from the Angelo Coastal Reserve, California, USA - 14_1009_05_40cm (SPAdes) (version 2) | ecosystem: Environmental > Terrestrial > Soil > Grasslands ... | reverse complement strand
GCACGACGAACATCGCCGTCGTCGGAAACGGCGCGCCACCCGCGCTCCTTCGTGAGGGAGCGGGCGCGGTCGTCGAGGGCTCGTTCGCGGAGGACGGCACCTTCCGCGCGACGAGCGTCATCGCGAAACACGACGAGCGCTACGCGCCGCCGAGCCCGGGCAAGACACCCGAGCACCAGACGTCGCCATGATCACCTGGGCTGACCTCGGCAGTGCTGCGCTGCGCGCCGCGTTGCCGCTCGCCATCTGGGGCAGCGGCGCGGCCGCGTACGCCGCCGCGAAGCGCGACGGTCGCGCGCTCGCCTCGTCGCGCTGGGCTGCCCTCCTCGTGCTCGTGCTCGTGGGGCTCGCGATCTTCGCGATGGAAGGCGCGCTCGTCACCCACGACTTCTCTATCCAGTACGTCGCGCAGAACAACGCGCGCGAGACGCCGCTCTTCTTCACCGTCATCAGCCTCTGGGCCGCGCTCGAGGGGAGCATCCTTCTCTGGACGCTCATCCTCGCCGGCGCGACGGCGTACGTCGCATGGCGCGGTGCGCGCGAGCTTCCGCGCCTGTCGACCGTCGCGCTCGCGGTGCTGCTCGGCATGGTCGCGTTCTTCTGTCTATTGATCACTACACCAGCGGCCGATCCATTTGTTCGCATAGATCCTGTTGCGGACGGTTCGGGACCAAACCCTCTCTTGCAGAACCACCCGCTGATGGCACTCCACCCGCCGCTGCTCTATCTCGGATACGTCCTGTTCAGCGTGCCGTTCGCGTACGCGATCGCGTCGCTCATCCTCGGCGAGGGCGGTGATCGCTGGCTCGTCGCGACGCGGCGTTTCGCCCTCGTCTCATGGGGACTGCTTGGCGTCGGGATCGTCGCGGGTTCGTGGTGGTCATACGCGGTGCTCGGCTGGGGCGGTTACTGGGCCTGGGATCCCGTCGAGAACGCGGCGATCATGCCGTGGCTGGTCGCGACCGCGTACTTGCACTCGGTGATGGTCGAGGAGAAGCGCCGCCTGCTTCGTACCTGGAATCTGTCGCTCGTCATCGCGACGTTCGCGCTCACGATCCTCGGGACGTTCCTCACGCGAAGCGGGGTCGTGAACTCCGTGCACGCGTTCACTCAGAGCGCGCTCGGTCCGATGCTCCTCGGCTACCTCGTCGCGATAGTCGTGCTCTCCGTCGGCCTTCTGCTGTGGCGGATGCCGCGACTCGCCGATATGGGCGGGATCGGCGCGCCGCTCTCGCGCGAGGCCGTGTTCCTCTTCCAGAACGTCGTCTTCGTCGCGGCGACCCTGACGGTCCTGCTTGGCACGCTCTACCCGCTCATCGCCGAAGCGATCTCCGGCGCGCAGCTCTCGATCGGCCGACCGTACTTCGATCGTGTCGAGGTGCCGCTCGCGCTCGCGCTCCTCTTCCTCATGGGCATCGGCCCGCAGCTCCCGTGGCACGGCGCTTCGCGCGCCACGCTCGAGCGGCAATTCACCACACCGGTGCTCGCGGCCGCCGCCGCGGCAGTGCTCGCGGTGATGGTCGGCGTCGGCGGCGCCTTTCCTGTGCTGACGTACGCGCTCGCCGCGTTCGTCGCGGCGACGGTGGCGCAGGAGTTCGCGCGCGGCATCCGTGCGCGCCGCGTGCTGCACGGCGAGGCGCCGGCGGACGCGTTCGTGTCGCTGATCCGTCGCAGCGGCCGGCGCTACGGCGGCTACGTCGTGCATCTGGGGATCGTCGTGATCGCGGTCGCGGTCGCGACGAGCCAAGCCGGCAAGATCGAGGTGGAGCGCACACTCCGGCAAGGCGACGTCATGCGTGTCGGCGAGTACGACATCCACTTCACGGGCCTTCGTCCCGTGAGCGAACCGCAGGCAGACAAAGTCCTCGCACTCCTTGCGGCGAGCGCGCCGGGCGCGACGACCGATCTGCGCACGGTGACCGCGTCGCTCGTCTTCTACCCGAACTCGACGCAGGCGGTTGGCTCACCGGGAGTCGCGCCTGGTCCGCGCGACGACATCTACACGATCCTTGCCGCATACGACGCGGAATCGTTCTCGTGGGCGACGATCCGCGTGCTCGTCATTCCGCTCGTGTCGTGGATCTGGCTCGGCGGCGCGATCGTCGGCATCGGCGCGGTGATCGCGGCGCTCCCGCCGCCGCGCCAGCGTGCTGTTGTTGCCGGTCCGCGCCGTGTCCCCCTCTCTCGCCACGCCGCCGCCACGACCTCGCAGGCCGTACCGACTCCACCGGCGGCTCGCTCCCGCGAGGCTCGTTCGGGGGACACGTCGCGGCCCGACGTCACGCGTCCCGACGGCGTGGAACCGTGAGCCGCGTTCTTCGCGCCGCCGTCGTGATCGCGCTCGCCTCGCTGGTGGTGGTCTTGGTCCTGGCCTTCCGACGCGCGCCGACGGATATCAAGACCGGCACGGTCGGCAGGCCGGCGGCGGCGTTCACGCTCCAGCAGCTGGACGGGGCGGGCACGTGGAGTAGCAGCAATGCGCAGGGCAAGGTCGTGGTCGTCAACTTCTTCGCCTCGTGGTGCCTGCCATGTAAAGAGGAGAACCCCGCGCTCGTGCGGGTGTACGAACGTTATCGCGCGAGCGATGTCGTGTTCGTCGGCGTCCTCTATCAAGACTCGCGTGACAGCGGTTTGCGGTACGTGCGCGACAACGGCGTCGTGTGGCCGACGATGAGCGACGATGATGGGCGAGTCGCGTTCTCGTACGGCGTGTTCGGGATACCCGAGACGTTCTTCGTCGGCGGCGACGGCGTGATCGCCGGCCGCCACATCGGGCCCATCGACGAGGCCACGCTGATACGCGGCATCGAGTGCCTGCGGCGCTCCCCCACCGGCGGAGACTGCCTCCGCGCGAGCGCGCGATGAACAGCGCGACGCGAGCCCGGCTCGCCGCGCCGCGCGTCGTGCTGGTGATGGCCCTCGTGGCGATCGCCGTCGCGATCGTGTGGAGCGCCCGCCCGCACGCCGAGACGCAGGCGGAACGCGTCGATCGCATCACCGCTGAGCTCCGCTGCGTCGTGTGCCAGGGCCTCTCGGTCAAAGACTCGCCGTCCGAGAGCGCGCGTCAGATGCGGGATCTCGTCGCGCAGCGCGTGGCCGAGGGACGCAGCGACGATCAGATACGCGACGAGTTCCGCGCCTCCTACGGCGACTGGGTCGTGCTGGCGCCGCCGCTTGCGTCGTGGTCGGGTCTCGTATGGCTCGTGCCGCTCGCGGCGCTCGCGCTCGGCACGCTCGTCGCGCTCGGTCGCATCCGTCCCGCGCCGGCGGTCGCGCGCGAGCCCGCACCCGCCGACGTCGCGGCCCTGCGCGAGCGCGCGGCCCGTGAAGAGGCGCTCGACCTGCCGGTGGATGCGCGATGACGTACTTGCTGTTCACGACGCTCTTCCTCGCGTCCCTCGCGCTCGCCGTGCGTCCGTTCCTCGCGCGCCGCGCTATCGCCTGGCCGGCCGAGGCGCCCGACGCGCGTGATGACGTCGCGCGCGCCATCAGCGGGCTTCGCGATCTGGAGTTCGCGCGTGCGGCTGGCACGTTCGCGCCCGAGGACCACGCGCGGCTGCGCGCACTGCTCGAGCGCAGCGCCTTTCTGTCGGCGCGCCCGGAGACCGCGTCGCCCGCGCCGTGGCGCACGCTCCTCATTGCCGCCGCGCTCGCGGGCATCGCCGCGGTCCTCGTCGTGAGCTCGCTTCCGCAGGCCGCCGGCGATCGCGCACCCGGCGAACCGATCACCGGCACGGTCCCAGCGGGACCGTCACTCGCTGAGCTCGAGCGCCGGGCGAACGCGGCGCCGACGGACATCCCCACGCAGCTGGCACTCGGCGACGCGTACCTCGCCGCGGGCCGCCTGAACGACGCGGCGAAGACGTACCAGGCCGTTCTCTCGAAGGATGCGAACAACGTGGCCGCACTCAACGGCCTCGGCTACGTCCTCTTCTCATCGGGCGAGATGCATGGAGCGCTTGTCGCCGCGGACCGCGTGCTCACGCTGCGACCGAAGGATCCCGACGCGCTCTTCCTGAAGGGCCTCATCGAGTACCGCGCCGAGGATTGGAAAGGCGCGGTGGACACGTGGGGCGTCTTCCTCGAGGTGGGCCAGTTCGACGAGAAGGCCGCGATGGTGCGCCCGCTGTACGAGGACGCGAAGCAGAGGCTCGGGCGGTAGCGGGACTAGCAGAGAACGACGCGGCAATTGAGCGAACGCGTCGGCAAGGGCGCGAGAGTCGGCGCCGGCATTGGCGCGAGCGTGGATGATCGGCGCGATGGAGCGCTGCGCGGTCGTCAGCAGGATCGGCGGTGCAGTCGGCGCCATTGCGTGTCAGTGAAGGCGATACAGACATGGCTAAGCCGTTTCGTTAACATTTCGAATGCGACACGCGGTCTCTCCACGCCGGAACGGATCGAGTCGCATCTCCCGCGGCGGCTATGGTGTAACGGCAGCACACCGGGTTGTGGACCCGTGAGTCGCAGTTCGAAACTGCGTAGCCGCCCTCGAAATTAGTCGCACTAACACGATCCTTCGATGCGGCGGGTCCTATTGACACCCGAAGTGATCGATGAGACATAGGTGCCATCGAGCACACAGATTTTCATTGGCTCACCGGCATCCTCGAAGGCGAGGCCACTTTCGTTCACGGCCCGCCGTCCGCGCCAACTTCTCCTATGGTCCGTGTCGTCATGACCGATCGCGACGTCGTCGAGCGGCTCGGCGGCTATTTTGGCCGCGCGGTGATATCTCTCGAACCGCGGCAAGATGGCTATAAGCCAGCCTTCGCCGTATGCGTGAAGGGTATTGATGCCGTCCGCCTGATGGTCAGCGCAAGATCGGCGCTCTCAAGCGCCCGACGATCGCAGATCGATGCAGCCTTGCGGGATTGGGGTGTCGGTCGGACAAGCTGGAGTTACGTGGGTATGACCTGCGCGGTCGACGACTGCGCCGTACCCGCCGCGACAAAAGGACTTTGCGATAGTCACTTCAACCGCTGGTACAAAGCGCTTCGTCGTGGCACGTCAGTACCGTTCGAACCACGACCGATGACGCGCGACGACGTTCTCACCGAACCGGCGTCACACGCGCGCACGACCGAGTGCGAAGTCGCGTGGCTCGCCGGGTTACTCGAGGGCGAAGGCACGTTCTCGCGCAACCGCTTGGCAGGAGCAACCACTTCTTATCCGGTCATCTCAGTGAACATGTGCAGCCGAGACGTCGTGGAGCATGCCGCCGCTCTTCTCGGCAGCATCAACGTCCACCCGCGCACGCCGCGCGATCCATCGTGGAGTGTCACGTACGTCGCCGCTATCTCGGGTGCGGGAGCAGCGGAGTGGATGCAACGCTTACGTCCACTGATGGGCGAGCGCCGGAGGAAAGCAATCGACGTCGCGCTCGACGACTACTACCCTGTGCGACTCCTTGTCGCGCCGGAGCATTGCGTCGTCCCCGGGTGCGAAGAACCGCATCGCGGTCGTGGCCTTTGCCACAAGCACTACATGAGCTGGTCGCGCGATCGTGCGAAGGGCCGCGTGCCGCGAGTGAAGCCGCTGCGGTCGAACTAAGTCTTCGCGGCGACGGCGCGAAGCGGCAGCTTCGGCAGCTCCGGGAGGAAGCGCAGCGCACCCGGCGAGCGCGACGGCTGTTCGCTGCGTCGTGGCTCAACCGTTGCCGCGGGACGCTCCGGAGGTGACGCCGGCGCCTCTGTGCGCTGCGGCGGTGTCGTCGGCCGAGTGGTCTGGGCGGGCTGCGCGGGCGCGGGCTCGACGGTGCGTTGGATCTTGTCGGTGTCCGCGTGCGGTGTCGGCAGCGCGTCGGTCTCGTCGCGGCCGAGCACACGCTCCTGCGTACCGCCCGACGCGTCGCGCTTGATCTCGACGCCGGCGCTCTTGTTCTCGCCAGTGTTCTTCGTCTTGCCGGTCACCTCGACCGATCGACCACGCTCCTCGACGGTCGTCTGAACGTCGACGTCCTCGTTATCGTCACCCGATCGCTTCCCAACGTGCGTGGCGAGCTTGCCGTCGGGAAGATTCGGCAACGTGATGACGATCCTGTCGCCGTCGCGCACCACCTGCGCACCCGGCGTCTGCGCGACGAGCTTGCCGTCCTTGGTGACGCCGTTCGCGCGTCCGACAGGATCGACGACGAGCGAGTTGCTCGCGTCGACGCTGACGACGACTCTGCGCTCCGGCTGCGGGAGAGGACGCGTCGGAGCCGGCGGCGCGCCCAACAGCTGAGTGTGAACCGTGCCCGCGGTGACGGGAACCTCGACGGTCGCGCCACCGCGCACCGGATCGCTGACCTGCGCGACGACGGTGCCTTCCGTGGTCGCGACGGTCGTCGATGCGGCGTCGCTGTTCACCTCGAACTCCGTGCCACGCACCGACGCGGTGCTCGCCGGTGTTCGCACCTCGTACTTCGAGCCGCTCGTCACGAGCTTCGTGACGACGTGCCACGTGCGCCCGAATACCTGGCTCATCGCGATGAGCGTGTTCCCATCGCTACCCGCGCTCGCGGAGTCGATCACGAGCTGGGTCAATGGTTCGATCGTCACGCTCGAGCCTTCGAAGTACGTGAGGACCGCGCGTCCATCGGCACCGGTCTTGATCGCATCGCCGGTTTTCAGGAGCTCGCCGTCGGTGGCCGCGGCGAACTGGCCGCTGCCATGACGGACGCTGACGTCGCCACCGAGGAGCGTGAGCGTGTTGCTCGCGCCGAGTGCCTTCGAGCCATTTCCAATCCCAGCCACGCCGATCACGAGGGCGAGGACGAAGCCAAGCCCGATGACGGCAGCAAGGACGCGGAAGCGTCGTCCAGCCACGCCGCGGTGCCTCCCCGTTTCCGACGCCGGCCACCCGCCAAAGCGTCAGACATGTGAGTTAACGCCCTTGGTAGATCGGTAGGGGGCCGTCCGTGGGGTGGCTGGTCTCAGTGGCGTGTCACTCGGTGCGCTCGTCATTCAAACGCACTAGTGCTGGTGGTGCGGATGCGGTATTGGCCGCCGATGACTCACCGTCATCGTTGGTGCGCGTGATGCGGACACGCCGACCGCAAATCGCGCGGTCTAGTCGCGCGGTGGTGAGTACTCGCTCACGGCCACGAGGAAGGGGCGCGTGCGACCCGGTTGGATCGTGAGTGGCTCTGCGATACCCGGCTTGATGAAGACCGCGACGCGCAGTCCGTGAACGCGCTCGGTGCGGCGCTGCCACTCGGTCCCGCAGACGGGACACACGAATGCTCCGTCGGGCATGCGCTCGCCGTGCGAGAGCAGGATCTTCGCGCAGCAGCGTTCGACCTGCGGCTGATGGCCATCGACCGAAGCGAGGTATGGGAACGATGCTTGCGGTCCGACGCGCGTGCGCCGCTGGAAGACGCGACCATCGGCACGCCGATACGCGTCCGCGCCGCTCTTCACCCACTCGGTCGCGCACTCCGGGCAGCGGAACGCGCGATCCGGCTTGTAGAAGCCACCCCACTCGATGATCCAGTCCTCGCAGCAATCTGCGAGGATCACGCGCTCGCTCATGACCGCTCCACGATCACGCATCGTCGAGCAACCAGCGAAGGATCGCCTTCTGCGCGTGAAGGCGGTTTTCAGCCTGGTCGAACACCGCGCTCTGTGGACCGTCGATCACGTCGTCGGTGATCTCCTCGCCGCGATGCGCGGGGAGGTCATGCATGACGATCGCGTCCGGCTTCGCATGCCGTAGTAGCTCCGCGTTCACCTGGTAGCCCTGGAACGCACGGCGCCTGCGCTCGTACTCTTGCTCCTGCCCCATGGACGTCCAGACATCGGTGTACACGACATCGGCTCCGCGCACCGCAGCGATGGGATCGTCGCCCATCTCAAGTGACGCGCCGGTCTTGCGCGCGAGGCCCTCGGCGAGTTCGCGGAACCGCGCGAGCGGCTCGAAGCCCGCGGGCGTCGCGACGCGCATGCGTGCGCCGCCCAGCACCGTCGCGAGCATGAGCGAGTGCAGCACGTTGTTGCCGTCGCCGACGTAGGTCACGGTGACGTCACGCAGGTCGGGGCCCTTGCGCTCGACGATGGTGAAGATGTCCGCGAGGCCCTGGCAGGGGTGCGAGAGATCCGAGAGTCCGTTGATGACCGGCACGCTCGAGTGGCGCGCAAATTCCTCGATCGTCTCGTGCGAGTACGTGCGCAGGACAACGGCATCGACCATCCGCGAGACGACGCGGGAGACATCGGCGACGCTCTCGCGCCGGCCGAGGCCGACCTCCTGTGGCGATAGGTAGATGCAGTGACCGCCGAGCTCGACCATGCCGACGTCGAACGAGAGCCGCGTGCGCAGGCTGGGCTTCTCGAAGATCTGTGCGAGCGTGCGGCCACGAAGGTGCGGCTCGTGCCGGCGTCGGTCCGCCTTCAGCGAGGCGGCCAGATCGAGGAGATGCTCGAGCTGCCGCGCGTCGAGATCGCCGACCGATACGAAATGGCGCACGCGCGATATGACGGCCACTAGAGAGCCCGCAGCTGCGGACGCCGGCGCTCATCGACCAGCCCGACGAGGGCGCGCGCGACGCGCTCCGCGTCGTGACGGATCGTGTCCTGTTTCAGCCAGAGATCGCGCGGCCCGCTCCACTTGTCGATGACCGGAGCCTTCACGGGACGCACGCCGAGCGCGCGGATCCGCTCGAGCTCGAGGGCGGTCGGCTCCATGTACTCGAGACCCCGCTCGGCGTAGTGACGGCGCAAGTGCTCGGGCGGCGTGTCGTCGTTGATGAGCACGACGTCGAGCCCGGAGCCGCCGAGGTAGTCCTGCACGACGCGCACGTGATCGCTGAGGTCGAACGAGTCGGTCTGGCCAGGCTGGCGCGTCGTGTTGGCGACGTAGACGACGAGAGCCTGCGCGTTGGCGATCGCGCGCGCGATCTCGGGGACGAGGAGGCACGCGCACACCGTGGTGAAGAGGCTGCCCGGCCCGAGCGTGATGAGGTCGGCCGCCTCGATCGCCTCGACGCTGCCGGGCGTGGCCGAGACGTTGTCGTCCTTGAGGAAGATGCGTTCGATCGGCGCCTTGCCGACGGCGCGGACGTTCACCTCTTCCTCGACGACGCTGCCGTCGGCGAGTTCAGCGCAGAGGTGCGTGTTGTAGAGGGTCACCGGGAGGACGCGCCCGCGCAGTTTGAGAAGCCGCGACGCCTCCTCGACCGCGCGCAGGAACGAGCCCTCCTGCTGGGTGAGCGCCGCGAGGAAGAGGTTGCCGAAGGCCATGCCGTTCAGCTCTTCGGACTTCTCCGTGTCGAAGCGGTGAGCCATGAGCCGCGCGAGCACGGGATCGCCCTCGGCGAGGACGATGAGCGCGTTGCGGATGTCGCCGGGCGCGGGGACGTCCAGGGCGATGCGCACCTTGCCGGTCGACCGCCCAGAGTCGGTGACCGCGATGAGTCCAGTGATGTCCGGCGTGTGCGTTCGCAGTCCCGCCATGACCGTCGGCGCGCCGAGACCGCCGCCGACGCACACTGCACGCAGAGGCTCGTTCATGGGCCGAATCTTGGCAGATATGCAGGAGGGCACGCCGGTTGCTCGGCGTGCGGGCTATGAAGCGAATGGCTTTCGTCCCGTTCTGGGCCTGGCAGTTCGTCATCGGTGCGGTCGTCGTGCTGCTGGCGATCACGATCGCGTCGACGCTCATCGGCGCCGCGATGCGCGTTCCGAGTGCGTTCCTGGACGACGTTGGCAAGGCCGTCTCGCGGGTCGCGCCGCAGCCGGGCGCGGACGTCGAGACCGAGGATCAACTGAAGAAGGTCATCGCCGCGATGCCGAACGGCAAACTCCGCGTCGCGACCGTGGACGCCGAGCACAACCGCGTCGTCTTTACGATCACGGCCGAGCGCTCTGCCGTGCAGCCCGGTGACGAGCTCCGCCTCTCCCGCGACGGCAACATGGAGATCGCCCCGACCGGCGTGCCCGCCCTCATGGAGCAGCTCGGCCGAGCCATGGAGGACCTGAAAAAGAAGTGGTTCGGCCAATAGCGGCGCTGCGCGCCGCGAGCACGTCACGCCGCGAGCGCGAGGGCAGTCCCCTCGACGAGCGTCGCGGCCCAGCCGGCCGTGCTTTTAGGGACGAGGTGAAGGCCCCGCCGGCGTAGCCCGTTTGCGAGGAGAGGGGACTGCCCGGAAGCTCGCGTGCGTGACGCGCGAGCGCGACAGCGCCCTTGGCCGAACAAACGGAGAGGCCGCCTTGCCGGCGGCCTCTCCATGCTGGACGGGAGCCTTCGCTCCCTATGAAGCCTTGCGGTACCCGCTGAGCATCCGCTGCGCAGCGGCCTGCCGCGCCACGAGCTCCGCGCGCCATGCCTTGCGACGGTGAAGCGCGTCGTTGAAGCCCCGGTCGTACGCGCCAACCGCAAGGAATCCGACCACGATCACACCGAACGCGACGCCGATCATGATCCCGACAACGAACGCTTCCATGTTTTTTGTTGTCCTTCTATTTACCCGCCGCGCTCACGCGGTCCCGGTGCTCGCCACCAAGCAACCGGCGTGCCACGAGCCGAGAAGCGGACCCGTCACTTCTTCCAGCTCGGACCGACGACGAGGCGCGGTACGCAGTTCGTCCTCGCCCAGGCATGGCTCGATACGCTTCCCTGGATGTCGAGACCGCGCCGGCGTTCAGGCTCGCTTCTTCGTCGATACACGCATGTCGCGCCGCGGCGCTTCACGCCGCTTTAGCCGACGATGAAGTTCCAGGACGCCATCGCTGTCCGCGCTCGCGGAGTGCGCAAGCGCTTCGGCACCGTCGATGCGCTCAATGGCCTCGATCTCGAGGTCCGCCGCGGCGAGATCTACGGTCTGCTCGGTCCCAACGGCTCCGGCAAGACGACGTTCATCCGCTGCGTCGCCGGGCTCGTGCGCATAGACGCGGGCACGATCACGCTCCTGGGCGTCTCGCCGCGACAGGCCGTCGCCGCGGGTCGGATGGGCTACATGACACAGGCAGCGGCCCTGTACGCCGATCTCTCCGTCGACGAGAACCTCGCCTTCTTCGCGCGGCTCCAGGACGTGCCCGATACCGCGACACGCATCGAAGAGACGCTGCGGACGGTCGAGCTCCTCGATCGTCGCCGCTCGATCGTGTCGACGCTCTCGGGTGGCCTGCGCACGCGCCTGTCGCTCGCCGCGGCCCTGCTCCACCGCCCTGAGCTCCTGCTCCTCGACGAGCCGACCGTCGGCATCGACCCGGTGCTGCGGCGGGAGTTCTGGACGCACTTCCGCGAGCTCGCGTCGCGCGGCGTGACGATGCTCGTCTCGAGCCACGTGATGGACGAGGCCTCGCGTTGCGACCGCCTCGGCCTCATCCGCGCCGGACGCGTCCTCGCTGAGGGCACGGCACCGGAGCTCATCGCTCGCGCCGGCGCGCGCGACCTCGAGTCGGCCTTCCTCGCGCTCGACAGCGCGCCCGCCGCCGGAGCGATCGGGTGAATCCGCGCCGCATCGTCGCCGTGGCCCGTCGCATCGCTCTCGGCTTCCGTCGCGACCATCGCTCGCTCGCCCTGCTGCTCGTCGCGCCGCTCGTCGTGCTCACGCTGGTCGGGCTCGTTTGGGGCACCACGGCGGAGACCGTTCCGGACATCGTCTTCGCGACCGACCGTTCGAATCTGCCCGCGCCGATCGCGACGCGGCTGTCAGATGCGATGACTCGGGTGACCGCGGTCCACGGTCATGTCGCTACGTTCGACGAAGGGATGGCGGCGCTACGGGATGGCAGCGCGGACGCGGTCGTATGGTTCCAGGGCTCGGCGCTCCACGTCACGATCGAGGGATCCGATCCGCTGCGCAGCGGCTCGATCGGCGGCGCGGTGCAGAAGGCGCTCGTCGAAGCGGTCTCAGCGCTGGGCGCGGGTGGTGGCGACTCTTGCAGCGCGACCGGGGCCGGAGGCTTTCAATGCGTAGGCGTCGCCCTCGGGATGTCGGTGACCGCTCCGAACATCCAGATCGAGCGCCTGTACGGCAGCGATGACTACACGCTCCTCGACTACCTCGCGCCGGTGCTCATCGCGTTCTTCGCGTTTTTCTTCATCTTCCTGCTCTCGGCGGTGTCCTTCCTGCGCGAGCGCACGAGCGGCACGCTCGAGCGGCTCATGGCGACGCCACTGCGCCGCGGGGAGCTCGTCGTCGGCTACCTCGCGGGCTTCAGCATCTTCGCGCTGTTGCAGGCGGTCGTGATCATCGCCTTCACCGTCTTCGTGCTGAAGGTGCATTACACGGGCAACCTCGCGACGATCTTCATCGTCGAGGCGGTGATGGTCATCGGCGCCGTCTCGCTTGGCCTCCTCGTCTCGGCCGCGGCGCGCAACGAGCTGCAAGCAGTGCAGTTCGTGCCGATCGTCCTCCTGCCGCAGGTCTTTCTCTCCGGCCTGCTCATCCCCGTGCAGCAGCTACCCGACTACCTGCGTCCGATCTCCGCGGTGCTCCCGCTCACCTACGCGAACGAGGCGCTCAAGGCGGTGATGATCAAAGGCGCCGCGATCAGCGACACGCTCGTGCTGCGCGACCTCGGCGTGCTCGTGCTCTTCGGCGCGATCGTCGCAGCCGGCGCGATCGCCTCCATCCGTCGCGAGGTCGCCTGACGCGAGATCTCCCCTATCGAGGTGACCGCGCTTCCGCTACAGTGGCTCACGAGTGAAGTTTGAGAGCGGACCCTGCGGGGTCCGGGCGCCGGGAAGCGGCGCACGGATAATTGAGCAAGCATGTGGACCGCGCCAGTGGCGCGGTCTTTTTGTGTCTACGAAGAGAAGGAGGACGACCACGTGCCACGCCTATCGCTGATCCCACGTAAGAACATCTTCTTCACGCAGTTCAGCCAGCACGCGAAGAACGCGCTCGAATCGGCCGAGGCGCTTGACAAGCTCTTCTCCGATTTCACTGACGTCGAGAAGAAGGTCCGCGACATCCACGCGATCGAGCACTACGGCGACAAATTGACCCACGAGATCATGCGCGAACTCAACGAGACGTTCGTCACGCCGCTCGACCGCGAGGACATCGTCGGCCTCGCTTCGAAGATCGACGACGTGACCGACGTCGCCTACGACGTCGCCGAGCTGGTGCACCTGTACAAGGTGAAGACCGTCCGTCCTGCCGCCATGCGCCAGACGCGCACGCTCGTCTCCGCGGCGAGCGAGATGGTCACGATGATGGACGGGCTCCAGGCGCTCAAGGACCTCGAGCCCCACTGGATCAAGCTGCACACCTTCGAGAACGAGGGCGACCAGATCTTCCGTGAGGCGGTCGGCGAGCTCTTCGAGAAGGAGCACGACGCGATCGAGATCATCAAGTGGAAGGACATCCACTCGCTCATCGAAGTGGCGCTCGACCGCTGCGAGGACGTCGCGAACATCGTCGAGACGATCAAGATCAAGCACTCGTAGGCAGAGGAGGGTCATCTTGGAGGGTGCGGTCGTCCTCGTCGTCCTGGTCGTCGTCCTTGGCGTCGTGTTCGAGTACGTCAACGGCTTCCACGACGCGGCAAACGCCATCGCGACGGTCGTCGCGACGCGCGTGCTCACCCCGCTTCAGGCCGTGGTCATGGCGGGCTCTCTCAATCTCGTCGGCGCGCTTTCGGGTGTCGCCGTTGCGAAGACCGTCGGCGCAGGCATCGTCGACTCGAAGATCGTGACGCAGGATCTGGTCGTCGCGGCGCTCGTAGCCGCGATCACCTGGGATCTCATCACTTGGTGGTTCGGGCTTCCGACGTCATCGAGCCACGCGCTCATCTTCTCGATCATCGGCGCGTCCGTTGCCATCCATGGCGTCGGCGTCGTGATCTTTGATGGACTGGGAAAGACATCCTTTGGCATCGTGTACTCGCCGACCCTCGCGCTCCTTGTCGGCTACCTGTTCATGCTCACGCTCTACTGGATCCTGCGAAACGCGTCGTGGGGCGGCGTGCAGCGCTTCTTCGGCAAGGCGCAGATCCTCTCGAGCGCATACATGGCATTCAGTCACGGTGGCAACGACGGCCAGAAGACGATGGGCGTCATCGCGCTTGCGCTCGCTGCATACGGCGGCGACTTCTTGGGGCTCGGCAAAGTCGGCCAGGGCACCGCGTTCTACATCCCGGACTGGGTGAAGGTCGTGTGTGCGATCTCGATCGGTATCGGCACGGCGACGGGTGGCTGGCGGATCATCAAGACGATGGGCCTGCGCATCACGACACTGACGCCGGTCCAAGGCTTCGCCGCGGAGACGACGGCGGGCACGGTCATCGAGATCGCAACCCGGTTCGGTATCCCGATCTCGACGACCCACGCCAT
>Ga0209058_1002790_pt1 | contig 14262 bp, 12 predicted proteins | sample GraSoiAngelo_147_FD_185904 | JGI IMG/M metagenome (GOLD analysis project Ga0209058, IMG submission 185904) | Grasslands soil microbial communities from the Angelo Coastal Reserve, California, USA - 14_1009_05_40cm (SPAdes) (version 2) | ecosystem: Environmental > Terrestrial > Soil > Grasslands ... | reverse complement strand
GAGACAAGACCGGCAGGCCAGACGAGGGAGGAATTTGATCAACTAGGAGTGGTAGCTTAGCGGCACGATGGCCTCCGAGCTTCGCTCGCTGTTCTCGCCGACCCGGGTCGGCCGTCTCACGCTCAAGAATCGGATCTACTCCTCGGGCCACGCCGAGGCCATGGCCGAGGGCGGACGGCCGGGTGAGCGGCTGCGGCGATATCACGAAGCCAAGGCGCGCGGCGGCTGCGCGCTCACGATCTTCGGCGGCTCCTCGAGCGTGCACCCCTCGTCGCCCGCCGCCGCCTGGAAGCAGATCGCGAATCACGACGACTCGATCATCCCGGCCTATCGGGCGATCGCCGACGCCGTGCACCAGCACGGCTGCCTCGTGTTCACCCAGCTCACGCACCTCGGTCGCCGGGCCCAGGCCGATGGCGAGGAGGCGAACGTCCTCCTGGCCCCGTCGCAGATCCCCGAGCGGGTTCATCGCGACGTCCCGCACGAGCTGGAGGGCGAGCAGATCGCCGAGCTCGTGCGCGCCTTCGGCGAGGCGGCGCGCCGCTGCCGCGACGGCGGTCTCGACGGGATCGAGATCTCGATGGCGCACAACCATCTGATCGATCAGTTCTGGTCGCCCCTGTTCAACCAGCGGCTCGACGACTACGGCGGGAGCCTCGAGAACCGGCTGCGCTTCGGCGGCGACGTGCTGAGCGAGATCCGGCGTCGGGTGGGGGATGACTTCGTCGTGGGCGCCCGTATCTCCGGGGACGAGCTCACACGCGGCGGTCTCACGGCGGCCGACATGGCGGAGATCGCGCGCCGTCTCGCCGCGTCAGGCCTGATCGACTTCCTGTCGATCATCGGGGGCGGTGCCCACACCTACGAGCTCCAGGCCGCCGCCGTGCCGAACATGAGCTACGCCACCGGCGTCTACTTGCCGATGGCGGCCGCCATCAAGCGCGCCGCACCGGGGATGCCGATCTTTCACGCGAGCCGCATCGTCGATCCGCTTCACGCTGACCGCACCGTGGCGGCCGGGCAGATCGACGTGGTCGGCATGACCCGCGCGTTGATCGCCGACCCCGATCTCCCGCGGAAGGCACGCGCGGGTAGGCTCGACGACATCCGCGTGTGCGTGGGGGCGAACGAGGGGTGCATCGATCGGATCTACCAGGGCAAGCCGGTGACGTGTATCCAGAATCCCGCCACCGGCCGCGAGGCTGAGCTCGCGGTCGTCCACACGGCGACGAAGCCCAAGAGGGTCGTGGTGGTCGGCGGCGGCGTCGCCGGGCTGGAGGCGGCGCGGATGGCGGCGGTCCGTGGCCATCGCGTCCTGCTGTTCGAGAAGACGGCCGAGCTGGGCGGGCAGGTGTTGCTCGCCGCCCGCGCGCCGGCCCGCGCCGAGTACGCCGGCATCGTCCGCTTCCTGGTCGCCCAGGTCGAGAAGCTCGGGGTGAGTGTCCGGCGGTCCACGGACGCCACAGCGTCCGCGGTGTTGGACGAGCGCCCGGATGCCGTCGTCATCGCGACCGGGTCGCATCCTTATATCCCACCCGTGCCGGGCCACGACGGCAAGCACGTCGTGACGGATCGCGACGTGCTTTCGGGTGAGGCGACGGTGGGAGCGAGCGTGGTCGTGGTCGACGACGTGCACACCCAGGAGGCGCTCTCGACCGCCGAGCTGCTCCTCGAGCAGGGCAAGCGTGTCGAGGTGATTTCGCCGCTCTTCTACGTGGGCCAGGACATCGGGGTCACCTCCATCGCGCCGCTCTACGCGCGGCTTCACACCCGGGGCGTCGTTCTCACGCCGGGCACCGAGCTCCGCGCCGTCGAGGGCTCGACCGTGGTCGTCGCGAACGTCTATTCCGGCGTGGAGCGACGCATCGGGTCCGTCGACACGGTCGTGCTGGCGGCCGGGAGCCGCTCGACGGACAGCCTCTACCGCGCGCTCAAGGGCAAGGTCCCCGAGCTCTACGCGGCGGGCGACTGCGTCGCCCCGCGCGGCGTCCACCAGGCGATCCTCGACGGCACCCGCGTGGCGCGGGCGATCTGACCGTAGCGATCTGATCGACGACCTGCTCGCCTAGCGGTGGGCGTGCGCGATGACTTCGGTGAGCTTCTCCGGATCGACCGGCTTGACCATGTACGAATCGAATCCGGCCCGAAGCGCGTTGTCGACGTCCGCCGGCGCACTGAGCCCGGTGAGCGCCACGAGGTACACGCCGTCGCCACCGGGCTGGCTGCGGATGATCCGGCCGACCTCGTAGCCGTCGATGTCGGGAAGCCCGATGTCGACGAGCGCGATTTCGGGTGGGTGCGTGCGCATCTCTTCGATCGCGTCTCGCCCGGTCATCGTCGCCCGCACGTGATGACCCTTCAAGCTCAGAGCGATCCGTAGGCCGTCGCAGGCGTCCGGGTGGTCCTCGACGATCAGAATCGACCGCTCGACCGCCGCCGCCCGTGTGTTCTCGGAGCGAGGGGTGTCCGCGCCGCAGTCGAGCGGGAGACGAACCGCGAACTCGCTTCCTCTGCCGACCCCCGGGCTGGTCGCCGAGACGCTGCCGCCATGCTTGGCGACCAGCTCTCGGACGACCGAGAGCCCGAGCCCCAGGCCCGGGCGGGACTGCCCGCCGGGGCTGCCGGCTCTCGAGAAGACGTCGAAGATGCGCGGGAGGAACTCCGGCGCGATGCCCGCGCCGGTGTCGCGCACCCGCACCACCGCGTCGCCTTCTTCGACCGTGACCGCGACCGCGATCGATCCATCGGTCGGCGTGTATTTGACGGCGTTGTCGAGCAGGTTGGCGATCGTCTGCTGGAGACGATCGGCGTCGCCGACGACCGTCACGGGCGCCGGATCGGTACGCAGCTCGATCGCCGGGCCGACGGCCGGCCGCGCCGTCCGCACCACCTCGAGGGCGTCACGGGCCAGTTCGCGCAGATCGAGGCGTTGACGGTCGAGCACCAGCCGACCGAAGCGCACGCCGGAGACGTCGAGAAGGTCGTTGAGCAGCCGGTCCAGATGTCTCGACTGCCGGCTGAGGATCTCGACGAGACGGGCGCGGCTCGCGGGGTCCGCGTGCTCCAGAACCGCGAGGCCAGTGGTGACCGCCGACAGGGGATTTCGCAGCTCGTGGGCGAGCATGGCGAGGAACTCATCGCGATGATGCTGCTCGGCCTCGAGGTCGTGGAACAGCCGGGCGGTGTCGAGCGCCAGGGCGGTGCGCAGGCCGATGTCCCTCAGGGCCGCCAGGTCGGCGGGATCGTAGCGGCGCCCCGAGGGCCCGAAGCCGAACGTCAATGCGCCGTGCGTCTGCCGATGGGACGTGATGGGCACGATCACAACGGAGCTCAGCGGCATCTGCTCCCAGAGATCTTGCTCTTCCGGGGAGCCTGCCCAGTGCTCGCGCCACGACGCCGGGACTTCGGACATCAGCGCGGCCTCTCCCGTCCGGATCACGCGAGCTATCGGGTGTTCACCCGAGGGGTCTGGGGGGCGACGCTTCCGCAGGCATTCGGCGGCGGGCGTCTCGACGCACGCCATCGCCGCCTGCTCCAGCGTCTGTCCGGCCAGAAGATCGGTGAGGAAGACGTCGGCAACGGCCGGCACGACCCGGCTGGCCACGCGGCCGAGGGCAGCCGGATCGTCCAGCGTCGACCCCAGGACGCTGCTGACCTCGGCCAGGAGCTCCAGACGCAGTCGGGCGGCCTCGGCGTCCGCCCGCGCCGCCTGTTCGCTCTCCAGCATGCGATTGGTGAAGTCCTGGGCCGCCGCGAGCTCTTCGGCCCGCTGGCGTGCCGTGATATCCCGCAGGAACCACCGGAGGTCGCCCCGCTCGCCCTCGTAGCCCGGGAACGCCGTGACCGTGAGCCCGGCGGTGAACGGAATGCCATTCCGCGGTCGAATCCGAATCGGCCATTCACCCTGGGTCCGGGAACGCGCGTTGTTCACGCGCCAGCGGAAGATGCGGAGATCGCTCTCGTCGATGAACCGCGAGAGCGGCTTGCGGACGAGGAAGCGAAGCGGCACGCCGAGCATCTGAGCCGCCGCCCGGTTGGCGTGGGAGATGACGCCGGCGTCGTCGGTGACGATGTAGCCGTCCGGGCCGTCCTCCAGGACCTGGCGCGCTTCGGTCAGGTGGAACTTGTTGCGCGCGGCTTCGGTTCTAGCGTCGTCGCGCTCGGCTCGCAGGGTCGTCGCTTCGGACGTGACGCGCTGGAGCGCCTGTTGGAGCGCGCGTTGCTCGGCAGGTATTTCCTCTAGTCGCAGCGTCGCCACGAGCCGACACAGCCGCTCGACGCTGACGCGGAGGGCCTCGGTGGAATCCGGGCGCGGTGACGTCGTCACGACGAAACCGGTACCTCCTCCATCAGGAGGATAGGATACAGGATTGCGTCGGGGACCTCACGGGCGCAGAGTTCTTGGGTGATGACGAGCCAGCCCTTCACCGTCCCGGCGCTACTCCTGTTCTTCGTCGCCGTTCCGCTGGTCCTGGGCGTGATACCGCGAAATCGCTTCTACGGCGTGCGAACGGCCAGGACGCTCTCCGACGACGACCTCTGGTATCCGGCGAATCGGCTGGCCGGTGCGGCGATCATGGCCTCGAGCGGCGTGTACGGCGCGCTCGGGGCCATCGTCCCTTACGATCGCCTGGCGCCCGATGGCTTCTCGACCTGGTGCATTCATCTGGTGGGCTTCGTCGCGCCGGTCGTCCTCAGCCTCGTCGCGGCCCTCTGGTACGCGAAGCGCCTCTGAGGCTTCATGGTCGAAATCAGCCGCCTCCTCGACGAGCTGTACGCGGTCCCTCCAAAGGATTTCACCCGCGCGAGGAACGCGAAGGCGGCCGAGCTGACGGCGGCGGGCCACGCTGATGACGCCAAGGCCGTGCGGCAGCTCGGCAAGCCCTCCGCCTCTTTGTGGGCGACGAATCAGCTCGCGCGACTGGATCCCGAGCGAGTCGCCCACTTCGTCGATCTCGTGCAGCAGACGCGCCGTACGCAGCTCCGTGACCCTCGCGCGGCCGCCGAGGCCATGCGAGCGCAACGAGTCGAGCTGGAGGCGCTGACGACCGCCGCCGCCGAGGCGATGACGAAGGCTGGCTATCCCGTGTCGCGCGCGGCGCGCGGCCGCGTGTCGGACACGCTCCTCGGAGCCGCGGTCGACGGCCGCCTGGCGGACGAGCTGCGCGGTGGCCGGCTCACCAGCGAGCTCTCGGCGCCCGGGTTCGAGATCTTCGCCGGCGCCACGGCAGGCGCCGAGCTGCGGCTCGTGCGCGGCGGCAAGTCCGCGGAGAGCCGGAGCGAGCGGGCGGCGGCGCAACGGGCTCGGGAGCAGAGCAAACAGGAGCGGCAGGACCGCGCGGCCGACGCTGAGCGCCAGGACGCCGTTCGGCGCGCCGAAGCGGCCGAGCGCGCCGCCCGCGAGGCGCGGGAAGCCGAGCACGCGCTGCGCGAGGCCGAGCGCACCGCGCACGACGCCGAGAACGCGGTGCACGAGCTCGAGCGCCAGCTGGCCGACGCGCGCCGGCGATGGAAGTCGGCTCAGCGGGAGGCGGTGGCGGCCGCCCGTCGAGCCCGGCCGCCCACCCGCCGATAGGGTCCAGCGACCACTCACCGCGGGGCTCCGCGCTTCGACCGCCGGCGCCCTCGTCGCGCGAGGAGCACGTGACGTGCCGTCACGGCGTCGCGAGCTGGTGACGGCGGCATCGAGCGCCGTGAGCTAACCGCGTTCGAGGCGGGGATCGAGGGCGTCACGTAGCCCGTCGCCGAGCAAGTTGAAGCCGAGCACCGAGAGCATGATGGCCGCGCCTGGAAAGCAGAAGACCCACCACGCGCCACTCGTGAAGTACTTGTAGGAGTCGGCGAGCATCGCGCCCCACTCGGGCGTCGGCGGCTGAGCCCCAAGCCCCAGGAAGCCGAGCGCCGCCGCTTCCAGGATCGCGAAGGCGACGGAGAGCGTCGTCTGCACGATCAGGGGCGGCAGGCTGTTCGGCACGATGTGGCTCACGAGGACGCGCCGGCCGCTGCAGCCGAGCCCCTGGGCGGCCAGCACGAATTCTTGCTCGCGCAGCGCGAGCACGGCACCGCGACTGAGGCGCGCGTAGGCGGGGATCGACACCAGGCTGATGGCGAACAGGGAGTTGCGCAGGCCCGGGCCGATCATCGCCACGATCGCGATGGCCAGCAGGGTCGCCGGAAACGCCAGCACGATGTCCATGCAGAACATCACGACCAGGTCGACCTGGCGCCGGAAGTAGCCGGCCACGAATCCGAGCACCGAGCCGATCAGCGTCGCGACCGCGACGGCGCTGACCGCGAGCCCGAGCGACACGCGCGTCGCGTGCAGCACGCGCACGAGGATGTCGCGCCCGAGGCTGTCGGTTCCGAACGGGTGTCCGGCCATCGGCGGCTTCAGGCGGAGCGTGAGGTCGGCGTCCGTCCTCGCGTCGTAAACGTGCACGAACGGGGTGACGAGCGCGATGAGCGCGAAGGCGACGGCGATGACGAGCCCGGCGCGGGCCGCCGGGCTCGCCACGAGCCGGCGCCAGGCCGCGGCGGCCGGGCTCCGCCCGCGGCCGGTCTCCACCGACGCTCCGCGACTCGCCGCGGCTTCGAGCATCGCCGTCATTCGTACTTGATGCGCGGGTCGACCGCGGCATACAGCACGTCGGTCAGGAGGTTGACGCCGACGACGATGACGGCGATGAAGAGCGTCACGCCCTGCACGATCGCGTAGTCGCGCGATTCGATCGACTCGTAGACCCAGAGGCCGATGCCCGGCCACGAGAAGATCGTCTCGGTGAGGATGGCGCCGGCGAGCAGGTGCCCGACCTGCAGCCCGATCACCGTGAGCACCGGCAGCAGGGCGTTCCGGAGCGCATGTCTCAAGATGACCGCGCGTCGCGACAATCCCTTCGCCTCGGCGGTGCGCACGTACTCGCGCGACAGCACTTCCAGCATGCTTGCCCGCGTCATCCTGGCGATGATGGCCAGCGGGATGGTCGCCAGCGCCAGCGCCGGCAGGATCAGGTGGCGGAGAGCGTCGACCAGGGCCGGCCAGTCGCCCTGCAGCGCGGCGTCGAGCAGCGCGAAGTTCGTCCACTGGACGAGCGCGGTGCCGCTCCCGAGGCGGAAGCCGGTCGGCAGGACGCGGAGCTGCACGCCGAAGAACCACGCCAGCACGAGGCCGAGCCAGAAGATCGGCATCGACACGCCGGTGAGCGCGCCGAGACGGGCGAGGCTGTCCAGCAGCGAGTTGCGCCAGACCGCCGACGCGACGCCGATCGGAATGCCGAACACGATGGCCACGACGATGGCCGAGACCGCCAGCTCGACGGTCGCCGGAAAGCGCCGCAGCAGATCGGTGGCGACCGGATCGCCGCGGACGATCGACACGCCGAGATCGCCGTGGAGTACCTTGCCCATATACAGGACGTACTGCTGCCAGATCGGGCGATCGAGCCCGAGGCGGGCGCGCACCTCCGCCACCTTCTCGGGCGTCGCCCGCTCGCCGAGCATCGTCAGCGCCGGATCGCCGGGGATGAAGTGGATGAAGCTGAAGACGAGGACGGAGACGCCGAGGAGCACGGGGACGACCGTGAGGCTTCGCCGGATGGCGTAGCGCCTCACGACCCGGTGCCCATCATAGGCGTACCTCAGCCGGCGGGGCCCCAGCCCCGCGACGGCTTGCGGCGCGCACGACCACCGCGCTCCTCGCTACTGCAGCTCGACCGTGTTGAAGTACTCCGAGCCCGTCGGGTGCGGTACGTAGCCCTTGGCGCGCTTCACGAACGCCAGCGGCGGTTGGTTGTTCGCGATGAAGAGCCGTCCCACGTCGTCGTGCAGCAGTTGCTCGGCCTGCCGGTAGAGCTTGGCGCGCTCGCCCTGATTCGTGAGCTTCTGGGCGCGCAGCAGGACGTCGGCCACGGGCTTGTTGGCGTAGAACCCCTCGCGCGAAGCGCCGGGCTGGCAGAAGAAATAGCAGAGGAAATTATCGGGATCGCCGTTGTCTCCGGTCCAGCCGAGCATGTAGAGCGGCATCTGCCCGTTCTTCCGCTTGTCCAGGTACACCGCCCACTCGGTCGTCTGCAGCTGGGTCTTGATGCCGACCTTGGCGAGATCGGCGGCCATCGCCTCGGCGATCTCCTTGGGGTTGGGGAAGTACGGACGCGAGCGCGACATGTACCAGAAGACCAGCGGCTCCTTCTTGCCGTCGTCCCACGTGATGTCCGACAGGCCTTGCCGCAGGCCGGCGTCGCGGAGCATTGCCTGGGCCTGGCTCGGGTTGTACTCGTAGTCCTTCAGCTCGCGGTTGTAGCCCCAGAGCGCCGGCGGCTGGAACTGCGTGGCCACCAGTCCGGTCCCGCCGTAGAGCGCCTCGACGATGCCGCGCTTGTTGATCGCGTGGGCGAACGCCTGGCGCACGCGCTTGTCCTGGAACTCTTTCACCTTGTAGTTGAAGGCGATGTAGCCCGTCGTGTTCGTCGGGCGCAGGAGGAGCTGCAGGTTCGCATCGCTCTTCACCACCGAGACGTCGTCCGGGTTGAGCCCCTCCATGCCGTGGATCTCGCCCGCCTTGAGCGCGCCCAGCCGCTGCGAGTTGTCCTTGATGTTGCGCACGACCACGCGCTTGATCTTGGGCTTGACCCCCCAGTAGTCGGCGTTCGCTTCCAGAACGACTTCCTGGTTCGGCTTCCATTCGACGAACTTGTAGGCGCCGGTGCCCACCGGGTGCTTGCCGAACTCCGTGCCCCAGCGCTCGACGGCCTTGGGGCTCGCGATGTCGAAGACGAACATCGCCAGATTCGCGAGGAAGGGAGCCTGCGGCTCCTTGAGCGTGATGCGCACGGTGTGTGAGCCGACGGCCGCCACGGCGCTGACGACCGACTTGTCGTCGAAGCCGCCGAACTGCCCCTCCCAGTACTCGAACGTCTGGCCGGCCTTCACCTGGTTGTCGTGCTGGGGATGGGCCGCCTTCCACCACCGCTCGAAGTTCCACACGACCGCGGCGGCGTCGAGCGGGTTGCCGTCATGGAACTTCACGTTGCGGCGGAGCTGGAACGTCCACACGCGGCCGTCGCTGGACACCTCCCACTTCTCGGCCAGCGCGGGCTCGACCTCGGTGGTCGCGCCCTTGTACCGCACGAGGCCGTCGAAGACCTGCCGCGTGATGCGCGAGGAGATCCCGTCCGTGATCACCGCGGGGTCGAGCTGCACCGGCTCACCCTGGGCCCCGAAGACGAAGGTTTGAGCCGATGCCTGGAACGCGGGGACCAGCAGGGACAGCCCAATCAGGAGCGCGAGCGTCGCGAGCCGCATGAGGACACCTCCTGTCCGTCGCCGCGCCTCGGCCGGCGGGGCCCCAGCCCCGCGACGGCCTGCGGCGCGCTGTTCGAGCGGCCCATTATCGCACCGGGAATGCGGCGTCCCGCGAAGGAATCAGGCGGCGAGAAGAGGGGAGCGGCGAGCGTGGATTGACGGGCGAGTACTCGACTGTGTATTGGACGTGACGGACGACAGGCGGGATTCCAACGTGGAGCGTACGTGGCGCGTATATTAGTGGGCCATGGATTTCCACGCGCTCATGTACGTCACGATCGGCCGGCGCCACGAGCTGGAGCGCGGCATGGCCGGCAAGGATCCGGTGCTGTACCAGCGGATGCTCGACGAGATCGCCGAGTACGCGCGCACGTGCGACCAGACGGGCTGGTCGGGCAGCCAGGGTATCCTCGATCGCGACCGCTGCCGGAAGACGCTCGAGCTGTGCGCGGAGAAGGTGATTCCGCGGTTTCGCGAGAGAGCATCATGGATGCGCGCGACGAGCTGACCCGCCGACGATTCCTGACGACTGGCGCTGCCGGAGCCGCGATCCTGGCCGCCCGAAGTGAGGCGGTGGCTCAGGCGCCGGGGGCGTGGACGACAAGGGTAATTCGCAACCGGCCAGCATTCCCTGGAATGCGCAGGGCTACGGCGACAACGTGCCGGTGCCTCATCCGGTGAAGGTCACCTGAGCTGACAAGGGAACACCCCGTGCGTCTCGCCGTCCGACACAAGCTCGCGTTGCTCGCCGCGCTGGTACTGGTCGGTGTGTCCTCCGGGTTCACCTGGCTGCACCTGACCCTGTCGGACCGGGCGCTCGAGGAAGACCTGCAGGCCCGAGCGGTCTTCTTCGCGCGGGAAATCGCGGCGTCGATCGGCGACCGCGAGCAGCTGTCGAACGAAGAGAAGCTCGTGCGCCAGATCGGCCGGCTACGCGCCGTCCGCCCGAGCGTTCTCCAGCTCGACGTGCTCGCCTTCGTGGACGGCGCCTCACGCGTGGTGGCGTCGAGCGAGCCGAGCGTCCGGCTGCCGTTCAGCCGGGAGGACGGGAACGAGGTGCGAGAGGGACGCACGGTCGCGCGCCTGATCGAGGGTGCCCGGGACCGTTACTGGGAGCTGATCGCCCCGATCACGTTCGACGGTACGGTCGCCGGCGCCATCGCGGTGAAGTTCTCGACCCGGCGGGGTGACGAGCTGGCGTCGCGCATCCACTTCTGGGCGCTGTCCCTCGGCGCCGCGTCGGTGCTGGTCACGGCGGCCTTGATGAGCGTCGCCATCCGCTACGTCGTGGACCGGCCGATTCGTCGGTTCATGGCGGCGATCGCGGGCACGGGCGACGGCACCGCGCCCGGCACCGTGGCGGTGACGACGACCGACGAGTTCGGCACGCTCGCGCACCACTTCAACGAGATGGTGGCGCGCATCGCCCGGTTCAACGACGAGCTGCTCACGCGGGTCCGCGAAGCGACCGGCGAGCTCGACCGGCGCTACCGTGAGGTCGAGCATCTCAACAGCCAGCTCTACGAGACTCAGCGACGGCTCGGCCACGCGGAGCGGCTGGCGCTCTCCGGCCGCATCATGGCGGAGGTGGCCCACGAGGTCGGCACCCCGCTGCACTCCGTCGCCGGCCACCTCGAGCTGCTCCGCCGGGACATCCCACCGCGGGCGCAGACCGACGACGTCGTGCGGCGGCTGGCGGTGATCGAGGCGCAGGTGACGCGCGTGACGGACATCATCACCCGGCTCCTCGACGTGACGCGGCCGGCCCGCGCCGAGCCACGCCCGGTGGACCTGGACCGGCTGATCCGCGACACGGTCGAGCTGATGCGGCCAGGCGTCAGCCGCGCCAAGCTCACGCTCGACGTGCGGGTCGACGGAGCACTGCCGGTCGTGCGCGGGCAGTCGGAGCAGCTCCAGCAGGTGATCTTGAATCTCCTCACCAACGCGATCGAGGCGACGCCTTCCGACGGCCGGATCGTGATCGCCGCGCGCGCGGCGCCCGCGGGCGCCGGCGTGCAGATCTCGGTCGCCGACACGGGCTCCGGCATCGCCGAGGACGCGCGCGGGCGGATCTTCGAGCCGTTCTTCTCGACGAAGGCGTCGGGCAACGGGGTCGGCCTCGGGCTCTGGATCACCGCCGAGATCGTCCGGGAGCACGGCGGGCACATCGAGGTCGAGAGCGCGGAAGGGCGCGGCAGCACCTTCCGGGTGTCACTGCCGCCGGCGGAGGACGGCGCGTGAGCGCGGCCCAGACGCTGCTCGTCGCCGACGACGACCGGGTAGCCGGCGAGCTGCTGGCCGAGGTGCTCGGGCGGGAGGGCTACCGCGTCCGCCTGGCCGCCGGCGGCGAAGCGTGCGTGCGCCTGGCGGCGAGCGAGCCCTTCGACCTGGCGCTCGTCGACCTCCGCATGCCCGACCTCGATGGGCTCTCGGTCCTCAAGCGCCTGGGCGCCATCCAGCCGGAGCTGCCGGTCGTGATCCTCACGGCGTTCGCCAGCATCGAGACCGCGATCGAGGCGGTGCGCGCCGGCGCGTATGACTACCTGTCCAAGCCGTTCCGGATGGAGGAGATCATCGTGGTCGTCCGTCGCGCGCTCGAGGCGCGACGCCTGGCCCGTGAGAACCGCCACTACCGGCAGGCGCTTCGCGCGACCTATGGGTTCGAGAACCTGGTCGGCCAGTCCTCCCAGATGGTGGAGCTCTACAAGCTGGTCGCGCGCGTAGCCGCCCTCGACACGACCGTGCTGATCGAGGGCGAGACCGGCACCGGCAAGGAGCTGGTGGCGCGCGCCATCCACTACGCGAGTCCCCGCGCCGACCGGCCGTTCGTCGTGGTGGACTGCGCGGCGCTGCCCGAGACGCTCTTCGAGTCCGAGCTGTTCGGTCACGAGCGCGGCGCCTTCACCGGTGCCTTGACGACGCGCCGGGGACTGCTCGAGACCTCGCATGGCGGCACGTGCCTGCTCGACGAGATCGGAGAGCTCACGGCGCCGCTCCAGGCCAAGCTGCTGCGGACGCTCCAGGAGCGGTCGGTCCGCCGCGTCGGGGGCAACGAGCCGATCCCGATCGACGTGCGGGTCATCGCGGCGACCAACCGGGACCTCCGGGCGCTCGTCGCCGAGGGCGGGTTTCGCGGCGACCTGTACTACCGGCTCAACGTGGTGGTTCTGACGGTGCCACCGCTGCGCGAGCGGGGCAGCGACGTGCCGCTGCTGGCCCAGCACTTCCTCGAGAAGTTCGCGCGGCCGGCCGACGCGCCTCCCAAGCGCCTCTCGCCGGCGGCCGGCGCGCTGCTTGCCGATTATCAGTGGCCCGGCAACGTGCGGGAGCTGGAGCACGTCATCGAGCGCGCGGTCGCGCTGTCCGCCGGCGATACGCTCACGCCCGAGGACCTGCCCGCGCATCTCCACGGCGAGCCCGAGCACGCGCCGCGCCTGCCCTCCTCGCGCATGACGCTCGAGCAAGTGAAGCGCTGGTACGTGAGCAAGGTGCTGGAAGAAACGGGCGGCAACAAGCTCCGCGCCGCCGAGGTCCTGGGGATCGACCGGAGTACGCTCTATCGTATGCTCGAGCGCGGCGAGTCGGCGGACGAGATGCCGGAGGACGAGGTGTGAGACGGGCGCTGGCATTCGGGGCGCTCGCGCTGACCGCGGCGGGCTGCGCCTCGACGCCGCCGGTCCAGGGCACGCCACCGCCGCAGGCTAAGAGCGAGCTCGTCCGCCGGCTGGTCGAATCCACGGTGCAGCTCTGGTCCGAGCGTGCCGACGGCGGCCGCCGCGCCGCGTCGGCCGTGGTCGTCGCCGCCGACCCGGCCACCCACCGCGTCTGGGTCGTCACCGCGCTCCACTTCCTGGAGCCGCGGACGCAGCCGCAGGAGATCGTGGCGCGCCGGCCGGGCCAGCAGAGCACGGTTCCCGTCACGATCGCGCACGTCGATCCAGCGTCCGACCTCGCGATTCTCCAGGTCGCCGATGTCGACGTGGCGCCGGTGAAGCTGAAGCTCACGGCCTCGCTCGGCGACGACATCCTTCTCGTCGCGTTCCCGTGGGGCCGACGGTTCACGGTCGTGCGCGGTATCGTGAGCCAGATCGTGCCGCTCGACGGAATACTGAGAATCGAAGGGCCCGCGCGGATGATCGACGCGTCGGTGACTCACGGCTCGAGCGGAGGCGGCGTGTTCGACGCGTACAGCGGGGAGCTGATCGGGATCGTCGAGTCTTACCGGACGGCGAAGATCGACGTGCCCGGACGGACGGAGCGCCCGCTGGAGATTCCGGTCGCGGGCGAGACCACGATCATCCACGCGCCCGCGATCATGGCGCTCCTGTCCGCCTCGGGCCTGGAGCCGTTCCTGCCGAAGTGACCGTTACGGGGCGACTTCGACCTTCGTGGCGACCTTCTTACCCGCGCGCTCCTCGTAGGACGCCTTGATGTTCGCGCCCTCCTTGAGGTTGTCCATCGAGATCCCCTCGGCCACCGAGATCTCGGTGTTGAAGTCGAGCTGGATCGTCCGCGCGCTCGTGTCGACCGACGTGATCTTGCCGTCGATGTCCCCCGCCCAGGCGTCGCCCACCGCGACCACGAACACCAGTGCCAGCGCCACTCCCAGTATCTTCTTCATCGTGACCCCTCCCGACCGTCTGGTTTCTCGGCTCTCGCGCGCGTGCGCCGCCAATCGGCGCCGCGCAGACCGGTTCAACGGCAAGAGACGCGCCATCGCAGGACACTTGGGAGAGGCGAGGAAACTCACGCGGTTGTGTCGGGATTGGCGGTCAGGAAAGCGCCGACGTGGCAGTGTGCTACAGACCGGTGTTGCGAATCGCGGCGAGCCCGGGGGCCTCGCGCTGGCTCACTCCTGGGACGGGGATTGCGGTTTCAACGCCAGGAGCGCCACGACCCCGGCCAGCTGCTGCAGGGTGACCGGCTTCTCGACGTGGTACTGGAACCCGGCCCGCAAGATGCTGG
>Ga0209058_1002786_pt1 | contig 14270 bp, 14 predicted proteins | sample GraSoiAngelo_147_FD_185904 | JGI IMG/M metagenome (GOLD analysis project Ga0209058, IMG submission 185904) | Grasslands soil microbial communities from the Angelo Coastal Reserve, California, USA - 14_1009_05_40cm (SPAdes) (version 2) | ecosystem: Environmental > Terrestrial > Soil > Grasslands ... | reverse complement strand
TCGGTGAAGGCCGGCGACGCCGTCGCCGTCTCCGAGAAGAGCCGCGGCTCCAACTACTTCAAGGAGATGACCGCCTGGGCGAAGACGCAGACGCGTCCGGGCTGGCTCGAGGTCGATCCCGACGCGTACACCGCGAAAGTCCTCGCGACGCCGAGTCGTGATCAGATCGAAGCACAAGTCAACACCCAGCTCATCGTCGAGCATTACTCGAGATGAGGCGAGGCCTAATCGAGAGCTGCGCTGGCGAAGCCGCAGCGCAGATACCAACGCGCTAGCCCCGCAGGAAGGAACCGAAGCCATGACCCTAGTAGAGCTTGAGTACCCCAAGATCGAGCGCATCGAAGGCGACGAGCGATACGCGAAATTCGCGTGCGAACCGCTGCCGCCCGGATATGGCACGACCCTTGGGAACTCGCTGCGCCGCGTGCTCCTGAGCTCGCTGCCCGGCGCCGCGATCACCGCCGCCCGCGTGCGCGGCGTCGCCCACGAGTTCTCCACGATCCCCGGCATCAAGGAGGACGTCGTTCAGCTCGTCCTCAACTTGAAGCAGATCCGCCTTCGCTCGTTCGCGAGCGAGCCGGTGACGCTCACTCTCGAGAAGACGGGTCCGGGCGAGGCGACCGCCGCGGACATCATGACCACGAGCGAGATCGAGATCGTCAACCCCGAAGCGAAGATCGCGACGCTCGAGCCCGAGGCATCGCTCTGGCTCGAGCTGACGGTGGAGACCGGTCGCGGATTCCACTCCGCGGACCGGCGCGAGGGCCTGCCGATCGGAGTCATCCCGATCGACGCGCTCTACAGCCCGGTGAAGAAGGTGAACTTCGGCGTGGAGAGCACCCGCGTTGGCCAGGTCACCAACTACGACCGGCTCATCCTCGAGGTCTGGACCGACGGGACGACGACGCCCGACGACGCGGTCGCCCAGGGCTCGCAGATCCTCGTGCAGCAGTTCTCGCTCTTCGCCGGTCTGACGCGGTCGCAGACCGCGCTGGCCCAGCCCGAGCGCACGAATGGCTCGGCGTTGCCGGCCGCGATCGCGGACATGCCGATCGAGGATCTCGACCTGCCGCAGCGCGCCTTCAACTCGCTGAAGCGGCACGGCATCACCAAAGTCGGTCAGCTCCTCCAGACCCCTGACGACGAGCTTCTCCGCATGCGCAACTTCGGCAAGAAGTCGCTCGACGAGATCAAAGAGCGCCTCGCGGCGCGCGGTCTCATCGAGGCGCCGATCCGCGACGAGTCAGCCGTATCGAGCGACGAGCCGCTCGCGGACGACGAGAACGAGCCCGAGACGAGCCTGAACGACGGGAGCGACGGTGAGGAACGCTTCTAGTGCCTCATAAGGTCCACGAGCGCAAGTTCGGGCGTCGCACCGGTGCGCGGCGGGGGATGCTGCGCAACCTGACCCTGTCGGTGCTTCGCTACGAGCGCGTGAAGACGACCGAAGCGAAAGCCAAAGAAGTCCGGCTCTTCGTGGACCGCATGATCAATCTCGGCAAGGACGGGTCGCTCATCGCGAGACGCCGCGCGCTCGCCTGGCTTCCCGAGCCGGTGATCGTGGAGAAGGTCTTCACGGACCTCGCGATCCGCTGGCCCGATCGCCGGTCGGGCTATCTACGGCTCACGCATCTCGCCCGCCGCGTCGGCGACTCGGCGCCGCAGATGCTGCTCGAGCTGGTGCCCGGGGCGGAGAAGCCCACGGCCGAGAAGACCGATGCGGCGGAGGAGCCGAAGCCGCGGCGCCGGCTCGCGCTTCCGCGACGGCGCACCGCCGTGAAGAAGGACGAGCCGAAGGCCGAAGCGAACGCGAAGGCCGCGGCGAAGGTAACGGCGCCGAAGAAAAAGAAGACGGCGAAGGGAGCAGCGACCTAAGACGCCGCACTGGAAGGCGCGGGTGGCCTACGACGGAACGGACTACGCCGGGTTCCAGGTGCAACCGAACGCGCAAACGGTGCAGGGCGAGCTCGAGCGAGCGCTCTCCACGGTCTGCGACGGGGCGGTGAGGGTCACCGGTGCGGGACGGACCGACGCCGGGGTGCACGCGAGCGGACAGGTGATCGACTTCCGGACGGCGAGCACGCTGGACGGACTCTCGATCGGCAGGGGGGTAAACGCCCTCTTGCCGGAGGACATCGCGGTCTCGGCGCTCGAGCCGGCGGCGGAAGACTTCCACGCCAGGTTCTCGGCGACGGGGCGGACATATGAATATCGGATCCGGCACGGCAGAGAGCGCGATCCGCTCGAGCGGCGCCGCGAGCTGCACGTCGGTGCGGCCCTCGACGTCGCGGGGATGAAGGATGCGAGTGCGCGGCTCGTCGGGCGGCGGGACTTCTCGTCGTTCGCGGCAGGCCCAGGCGGCGTTCGCTCGGTCCGGCGCGCGGAGTGGTGCGAGCACGGCGACGGTCAGCTCCGTTTCGAGATCACGGCCGATGCGTTCCTCCGGGGGATGGTCCGCGCGATCGTCGGGACGCTCCTCTGGGTCGGACGTGGGAAGATCGACGCTCGGACGTTCGAGCGGATCGTCGCGGCGAACGACCGCGCTATGGCTGGTCCGAGTGCCCCGGCGAGCGGCCTGTGCCTCATCGCCGTGGAATACGGACAGGACGCACCTAACGCTGCGTCCGAAGAGGGGTTGCAGGGGATACCTCTCCTGCGCGAAGAGGATGAATAAGCAATGAAGACGTATGCGACGAAACAGAGCGAGATCACGCGGAGCTGGCGCGTCGTGGACGCGGACGGCGCGACTTTGGGTCGCCTGGCGACGCAGGTGGCCGCCATCCTGCGCGGAAAGCACAAGCCAACGTTCTCGCCGCATCTCGACACCGGCGACCCGGTCATCGTCGTGAACGCGGCGAAGGTGCGCGTCACCGGCAACAAGCTGAAGGCCAAGAACTACGTGCGGCACTCGGGCTACCCCGGAGGCCTGCGGTCGGAGACGCTCGAGGCGCTCCTCGCTCGCCGCCCCGAGGAAGTCGTTCGTCGCGCGGTCCGCGGCATGCTCCCGCAGAACCGGCTCGGCGAGCAGATGTCGCGCAAGCTCCACGTGTACGCGGGTGCCGAGCATCCGCACGCCGCGCAAAAACCTGAGCCGATCGCGAAGGAGTCCGAATCATGAAGGCACTGCCGTATTTCCAGGGGACCGGTCGTCGCAAGACGTCCATCGCTCGGGTCCGCCTCGTTCCCGGTGAAGGAGCCGTCGTCGTCAACGGAAAACCGCTCGACGACTACTTCGCTCGCGACGGCGCGACCGACCAGGCCCTGCTCCCGTTCACCGTGACGAGCACCGCGCGCCGCTTCAACGCGATGATCAAGGTGGAAGGCGGCGGCGTGAGCGGCCAGATCGGCGCGATCGCCCACGGCATCTCTCGCGCGCTCCTGCAGGTGGACCGGGAGCACCTCCCGTTGCTACGCAAGGCCGGTCTCCTGACGCGCGACCCGCGTGCCAAGGAGCGGAAGAAGCCCGGTCTCAAGCGCGCCCGAAAGGCGCCGCAGTTCACGAAGCGCTAGCCCGAAGACGCGCTCGGAGCGCAAACTAAGGCCATGGCTTCGAAGGACTTCAACTACCAGGTCGCGCTCAAAGAAGGTCTCAAGAGCCTCGAGCAGGGGCGCTTGCGTCAGGCCGAGCAGAGCTTCAAGTACCTGGTGGACAAGTTTCCCGGTGCCGAGGGCGGCTACCGCGGCCTCGCGAAGGTCCACTTCGAGGAGGAGGACCGTGCCGGGGCGCTCCGTGTCCTTCGCGATGGCGCGGCGGCGCTCACCAAATCCGGCGAGCGCTCGGCGGCGATCGGGCTTCTGCGCCAGGCCATCGTCCTGGACCCGCGCGATCTTTCGACCCATCGGCGTCTGGCCGCGGCGCTCGCCCTCGCCGGCGACCCCGATGCCTCGGTGCAGGAGTACGCGCGCTTCATTCGCGACCTTCGGGATAGTGGAGCGACCGAGCGCGCGAAGAGCGAGGTGGCGTACGCGAAAGGCCAGCTCCGCGGAGTGAGCGGCGTTTCCACGCTCGACGCGATAGCGAACGGCGAGCCGCCGGCCCCCGATGCGACGGCCGAGAGCGAAGCGCCCGCGGAAAAGACCACGCGATTCTCGGAGCGCGAAGCGGGCAGCGCGCTGCGGCCACGTGCCTCCGATCAGTGGAGCGGGCCGCGCGCGGTTCCGGAGCAGGCATTCACCCCTCGGCCCGCGCCCTCGGCAGCGACACCCGCGGATGATCCATGGGCGGCGCCGCCACCGACGACCTATCCGCGCACCACCACCTCGGACCAGCAACGGCAGGGACGCGAGATCACGCTCGAGAACGATCCATGGGCCACGATCTCGCCACCGTCGACTCCGAGCTGGCCGCCGCGAGAAGAGCCGACCAAGGAGCAACCCCCCGAAGAGGCCGCGCCCGTGTCGGAGCCGGCAGAGCCGTCGGCTGAGCCGGTCGAGGCAGAGCCGATGGAGGCACACGCCGAAGAGCCCTGGGTGCCGGAGCCCCAGCCCGCTGAAGCCGACGGCGAGCCGGCCGTGGAGGCCGACCCCATCGCCGTCGAAGCCGATGCGGCGCTCTATCTCGGGACCCGCGATCCGCGAGCCGCGGCGAAAGCGCTCGAGGCCGCCCGCTACTACGTGAAGGAAGGGCACCTCGACGCGGCGTCGGACCTGCTTCTCCAGCTTATCGCGGCGGGGGTCGCGGACCACGACGCGCAGCGCCTTCTGGTCGACATCGTGCGCACCCTCGGCAAGCGCGAGGTCGCGAAGACGAAGTGCCAGCTCCTCGCCCACGCGCTGCTCCTGGATGGGCGCAACGACCTTGCCGCGGAGGTCGAGGCACTGGCTCTGGCTGACTGATGGATGCCATCCGTCAGTGGGTCAGCGACTTCGTCAACATCCTCACCCGCGGCCAGCCGTTCGGCTGGAACAACGTGCTCGACGTGCTCATCGTTGCCGTTTTCATCTACTACGTGTTGCTCCTCATTCGCGGAACACGGGCCGTTCAGCTGCTCATCGGCGTCATGGTCCTCGTGCTCATCTACTTCGTGGCAACCTCGCTGCACCTCACGCTCACGACGCTCCTTCTGCAGGCCCTCTTCGCGGTAGCCCTCATCGCGCTCGTCGTCGTGTTCCAGCCCGAACTGCGTCGCGCGCTCGGCCAGATCGGTCAGCTCGGGCCACTCAACCGGCTTCTCGCGCCGGGAAGTGAAGAGGAGCTCGAGGGGATCGTCGACGAGCTCGTGCGCGCCGCGCTCCTCATCAGTGAGGCCAAGCACGGCGCGCTGATCGTTCTCGAGAGAGCGACCGGGCTGCAGGACTACAGCGAGACGGGCGTCCCCGTGAACGGCAAGCTCACCGCGGAGCTACTCGCATCGATCTTCATGACGCGCTCGCCGCTGCACGACGGAGCGGTGATCGTCCGCGGGGGCCAGATCCTCGCGGCGGCGTGCCTCCTTCCACTCGAAGAGAACACGGACCGCGGCGCGCACCGCTACGGCATGCGGCACCGCGCGGCTCTCTCGATCAGCGCGCAGACCGACGCGATCGTCGTGGTGGTGTCTGAGGAGACGCAGGCCATCTCGATCGCGGCCGGCGGACGGATCATCGGCGCGCTCGACGAAGAGCGGCTCCGGCGCGTCCTCTCGTCGCTTCTCCGGAGCCGGATCCAGCCGCTCCCGTTCCGCAGCAAGGCGTCCTAGCGATGGCGCGTGTTCCCGTGCCCGCACGGCCGCTCCTGCCGCGGCGGCACATCAACCTCCGGCGTGTCGTGACCGCGGACCTGCCGCTCAAGCTCACCGCGGTCCTCATCGCGATGATCTTCTGGGCGGTCTCGGCACTCAGCGCACCACCGACCGAGGTCGTGCGCGACTACGGCGGACGGGTCGCGGTCGAGAGACCGGACGACGTTCCCGCCGGCTACGTCCTCGAGGGACAGCTCGGCGATGTGGGAGTCCGGCTCAAGGGGACCGAGGCAGCGCTCGCGAACGTGGTCCCGTCGGATCTTCACGCGAGGCTCGACGTCGCCACCGCCGACCTGCACCGCTCGGATCCGCAGGACGTGCTGGTGAGCGTCGACGTCGCGACGGCCGGAGTCAAGGTCGACAGCATCGCGCCGGCGACGGTAACGGTGCGCATCGAGCCGATCACCTCACGCGAGGTTGCGGTACAAGCGCGCTTCGCGAACGATCCACCCGGTGGAACCGTCGCGGGAGATCCCGCCATCACGCCGAGCCAGGTCCGGGTCAGCGGCGCGGCGAGTCAGGTCGCGCGCATCGCGGCGCTTTACGCGACGGTCCGCTTCGGCGACGCGGTGACCGATCTTGTTTCGAGCGTGCAGCCGACAGCGGTAGACGCGTCCGGAGCGGCGATCGACGGGCTCACCGTCGATCCGGCCATCGTGCAGCTCACCGTCCCGGTGCTCCCGACCGCGACGACTCGTACCGTGCCGGTGGTCCCGGCGCTCCGCGGCGCCGTCGCGGCCGGCTATTGGATCACGCGCGTGACGACCGATCCGCCGGTCGTCACGGTGCGTGGCGAAGCCGACGCCCTCGGCGGGATCGACCAGGTCGCGACCGCGCCGATCGACGTAAGCGGTCTCGGCGCCGACAAGACCTTCCAGGTCGCGCTCCTGCTTCCGGCCCAGGGCACGTAGCTCATCAAGGCTGCCCAGGCCACGGTGACCGTGTCCGTGTCGCCGCTCGCCGGGAGCCGCGCGTTCCCGCTCGTCGCGGTCCAGGCGACCGGTCTCGGTAGCGGTTTCGTCGCGGAGTTCGATCCGCCGACGATCAGCGTGGTCGTAGCCGGTCCGGTACCGGCACTCTCGGGGATAACGGCGGGACAGGTCGCAGCGACGGTCGACGCGACGGGCAAGGGAGCAGGCACTTATCCGGTCGACGTGCTGGTGCGGACGCCCCCAGGGACCACGGCCCAAAGCGTGCAACCAACCCGAGTGACGCTCACCATACGAACGAGGTAATCAGGAATCGCTTGACGAGGCTCTTCGGTACCGACGGCATCCGCGGCGTCGCGAATCTCGATCTGACCCCGGAGCTCGCGCTTCGGCTCGGCCGGGCTGCAGGCCACGTCCTGGGTGGACCGGGGCACTCGGTCGTGATCGGGCGGGACACGCGCAGGAGTGGCCGGATGCTGGAGAGCGCGCTTGCCGCCGGGCTCTGCTCGGTGGGCATGGAGGTACGCCTGGTCGGGCATGTTCCGACACCGGGGCTCGCATTCCTCGCGAAGACCGATCAATTCGTAGCCGGGGCGGTCATCAGCGCATCGCACAACCCGGCACCGGACAACGGCATCAAGTTCTTCGATCACCGCGCGCAGAAGCTCGCCGACAGGGTCGAGGATCGGATCCAAGCGCTCATGACCGGTGACGACACGCTGCCGCGCCCGACGGAGGGCGGCATCGGACTCGTCGGTGACTCCCGCGGGTTGGTGAAGGAATACGAGTCCTTCCTCGTCTCGAAGGCACCGCGCCTTTCCGGGATGCGCATCGCGCTCGATTGCGCGAACGGCGCGACGTACCGCGTCGCACCGGCCGTGTTCTCGCAGACGGGCGCGGAGGTCCTCGCCTACTTCGACAAGCCGGACGGCCAGAACATCAACGAGGGCTGCGGCGCGACCGCGCCGGAAGCGCTCCAGCGGCTTGTCGTCGACCACAAGGCTGACGCCGGGTTCGCCTTCGACGGTGATGGCGACCGCGTGATCGTCGTCGACGAGCGGGGCCGCGCGCACAACGGCGATTTCGTCCTGGCGCTCGCGGCGCGCCACTTCGTGCGTCACGGACAGCTCGACCCAAAGGTCGTGGTCGGCACGGTGATGACGAACGGCGGCCTCGAGTCGATGCTCGCTCACGACGGTGTCCGCCTCGAGCGCACGCAGGTCGGCGATCGCTATGTCTGGGAAGCCATGGAACGGCTTGGCGCCCAGTTCGGCGGCGAGTCCTCCGGCCACGTCATCTTCCGCGAGTACTCCACGACGGGCGACGGCATCCTCACGGCGCTCGAGGTGCTTCACCTTGCGCGCGCGGAGGGTCGCACGCTCGCGGACCTTGCCGACGAAATGACGTTCTGGCCGCAGGTCACGCGCAACGTGAAGGCCGCACGTCGGCGCGAGTGGGAGGCGAACGATGTCTTCCGCGCGGCGAAGCAGAGCGCCGAGGCGACGCTCGGGTCCACCGGCCGCCTGTTGGTCCGTCCGTCCGGCACCGAGCCGGTCCTCCGGATCACCGTTGAGGCGCAGAACTCGACCGTCGCGCGCAGCACCGCGGACGAGCTGGCCCGCGTCGCCGAGAGGGAGCTGGTATGAGAATGCCGACTCGTCGAACTCGTCAGCATTCATACGTGCACCTCCTTACGGAGGTGCTGTAAATGTGTGGGATCGTCGGCTATGTCGGTCCGCGCGAGGCGCTGCCGCTCCTCATGGGCGGCTTGCGGCGCCTCGAGTACCGCGGGTACGACTCGGCGGGAGTCGCGGTCCAGGAAAACGGAGCGCTCGATGTCCTCCGCGCCGAAGGCAAGCTCGACAACCTGGCTGCCATCGTCACGACGCATCCGACCGCCGGACACACCGGGATCGGACACACCCGCTGGGCCACGCATGGTCGGCCGAGCGAGCAGAACGCGCATCCGCACGTCGATTGCGGCGGCGTCACTGCGGTCATCCACAACGGGATCATCGAGAACTTCGAGGCGCTCAAGGCGCCGCTCATAGCGTCGGGGCATAAGTTCACGAGCGAGACGGACACCGAGGTCGCGGTCCACCTGCTCGAGGAGGAGCTCACGCACGGCCGCACGCTCGACGAGGCCGCGCTCGCGGTACTGCCGCGGCTCGAAGGCGCGGCGGCGCTCGCCTTCATCTCGGCGAAGGATCCCGGGAAGATCGTGGCCGCGCGCATCTCCAACGCCGGCGGCGTGCTCGTCGGCTACGGCGACGGCGAGAACTTCCTGGCCTCGGACGCGCCCGCGATCCTCGAGCACACCCGGCGTGTGAGCTTCCTCGACCACGGCGAGGTCGCGATCATCACCAAGGACGCTGTCACCTTCCGCGCGATCACCGGCGAGAAGATCGACAAGAAGATCGAGACGATTACCTGGGATCCGATCGCGGCGGCGAAGTCCGGCTACAAGCATTTCCTGCTCAAGGAGATCAGCGAGCAGCCGCGCGCGATCTCCGACACGCTACTGGGTCGCGTCGAGCGCTCGAGCGGCCGCGTCGTCTTCGACGACAACGTCAAGATGGGCGATGCGTTCGTCCGCGCGATCCCGCGCATCAGCTTTGTCGCGTGCGGGACCGCGTCGTACGCGGCTCTCGTCGGGAAATACCTGATCGAGCGGGTCGCGCGCATCCCCTGCGACGTCGAGATCGCAAGCGAGTACCGCTATCGACAGCCGGCCGTCACGAAGGGCCAGCTCGTCGTCGCAGTGACCCAGTCCGGCGAGACCGTCGACACGCTCGCGGCGATGGAGGAGGCGAAGAAGCAGGGCGCGCGCCTTCTCTCGGTCGTGAACGTGGTCGGAAGCCAGGCGAGCCGCGTCTCCGACGACGTCATCTATCTGCATGCCGGGCCCGAGATCAGCGTCGCCTCGACGAAGGCGTACGCGGCGATGCTCGTCGACCTCTACCTCTTCGCGATCTACCTCGGCCAACGCCGCGGGACGATTGACGCCGACCGATCGCGGAAGCTCTTGGCCGAGGCGTTCCATCTGCCGACGCTCGTCGATGCGGTGCTCCGGGAAGAGCCGAAGGTTCGCGCGCTCGCGTACCGGTACCACGCAGCGCGGAATTTCCTCTTCCTGGGCCGCGGCGTGAACTACCCGACCGCCCTCGAGGGGGCGCTCAAGCTGAAGGAGCTTTCGTATATTCACGCGGAGGGCACCGCCGCCGGAGAGATGAAGCACGGGACGAACGCGCTGATCGATGAGGACCTGCCTGTCGTTGCGATCGCATTGAAAGACTCGGTCTACAAGAAGATCCGCAGCAACATGGAAGAAGTCCGCGCTCGCGCCGGCGTCGTGATCGCGATAGCCACCGACGGTGACGACGAGATCACAGGAAAGGCCGACGAAGTGATCCGCATCCCAGCCGTCGAAGAGCTCCTCTCCCCCGTCCTCGCCGTCGTACCGCTCCAGCTCCTCGCGTATCACATAGCCGATAGACGGGGCAACGATGTGGACCAACCGCGCAACCTCGCAAAAGCTGTGACGGTCGAATGACGAAAGCGAGCCGGGTGCCGCACGGCGGGTGGCACCGGCGAGCGGGTTGTGCGCGAGCCGCGGAAGCCCAGGACCCGCGTTGCGGAGCGAGCGAAGCGAGCGACGCGAAATGCGGGAAGGGTGCGGCGAGCGCGCGGCCCCGAGCCGGGGACAGGACCCGCCGTGCGTCACTGGAGCGAGCGTGAGCTCGGAAGTCGGCATCGACATCATCGAGACGGTGCGCATCCGCAACGTGCTCGAGAAGCACCCGCGGCGATTCTTGGATCGCGTGTACACGGAATGGGAGCAGATGTACTGCCGCACGAACACCCTGCATCTCTCTGGTCGGTGGGCCGCGAAGGAAGCCGTCTCGAAAGTGCTCGGACTCGGTGTCCGCGGCGTCGGTTGGAGAGAGATCGAGATCCGTCGAACTCGCGCCGGGCAACCCACGGTGACGCTTCATGGTCGCGCCGAGGCCCGGCGCGAAGCGATCGGGCTGAAGAGTCCACTCTCGGTCTCGATCTCGCACATCCGCGATCTGGCGGTCGCGGTCGCCGTAGGGCTGCGCTGACCGAGCGCTCGAGGCCGACGGCGCTCGACGCTCGCGTCGTCCGCGCCACGCTCAAACCACTGCCCAGGAATGCGGGGAAGGAGGCGCGAGGTCGCGTCCTCATCATCGGCGGATCGCTTCGCTACCCTGGTGCCGCGCTGCTCGCGGCGCGTGCGGCACTCCGCTGCGGCGCGGGAGTTGTGACGATCGCCGCGGGACGCACGGTCGTCGAGGCCATCGCCGGTGAGGATCCGAACGTGACCCTCTTCCCACTTGCCGAAGCGCAGCCTGGTGTCGTCGCCGCGAGCGCGGCAGCGCAGGTCTCGACGATCACCAGCGAGCGGACTCGAGCGCTGCTCGTCGGCCCTGGCCTCGCGCACGCGCCGGGGACGGACGACTTCGTGATCGCCGCTCTCCGCAACGCCCGGTCGATCGCGACGATCGTCGACGCCGACGGCCTGAACGCGCTTGCTCGCACCGAAGCCTGGCGAGACGCGCTTCCGAGCAACACGATCCTCACGCCACACGATGGCGAAGCCGCTCGTCTCGCCGGCGGTGTCGTGCCATCCGGTTCCGCCCGGGTGACCTTCGCCGAGCGACATGCGCGCGACTGGGGAGCGGTCGTCGTGCTCAAGGGTGCGGTCACGGTCGTGACGGACGGGAAGAAGACCTATGTCCACGATCAGCCGAATCCGACGCTCGGCATCGGTGGCTCCGGCGACGTCCTGGGCGGGGCCATCGCGGCGCTGGTCGCCCGCGGCATCGCGCCACTCGCCGCCGCGGCGTCGGGTGTCTGGGCACACGGGCGCGCGGGTGCCCTCCTTGCGAGCGAGATCGGAGAGTCCGGAGCCCTGGCTACGGAGATCGCCGACGCGCTTCCGCGGGCGCTCCATGAAATAGTCGAGGGAAGATGACCACCTCCGACGCCATCCGCTCGACCGTGGCCGACGTGGACCTCGACGCGATCGCGTCGAACGTCGAGGCCATCCGTGCCCGGGCCAAAGCGGACGTCATCGCGGTGGTCAAGGCCGACGCGTACGGCCACGGCGCCGAGGCCGTCACGGAAACCTGTTTCGAAGCCGGCGCGGTCATGGTCGCCGTGGCGACGGTCGAGGAGGGCCTCGCGCTACGCGACGCGGGCATCAACGGGCCGGTCCTCGTCCTTCTCGGGCCGACGGACTCGTCCGAGGTCGGGCACGCGGTCGCTTTGGACCTGCTGCTCGTCACGTGGGACGTCGAGCGAGCGCGCGCGATCAGCGAGGCGGCCACCGCTCTGCGGCGAAACGCGCGGGTGCACTTCAAGGTGGACACCGGCTTGACGAGGCTCGGCGCTCCGGCGCACGAGGCCGCGGCCCGCTATCGAGCGATCGGGTCCCTGCCGCACATCGAGATCGACGGGATCTTCACGCACTTCGCGACCGCGGACGATCCGGATACGACCAACGATGGTGTCCAGCTCGAACGGTTCCGCGAAGTACTTCGTTCGATCCCCGACCGCCCGCGGCTGGTGCACGCCGCCGCGAGCGCGGGGGTCGCCGCATTCGGATCGGTGGAGGGCATGACCGCCGTGCGCACCGGGCTGTCGATCTACGGCCTGCACGCCGCGCCGCACCTCGAGAACGCCCTCGCGCTACGGCCGGCGCTCACCTGGCGGTCGCGGGTGCATCGCATGGCGAGCGTTCCGGCGGGCACGGGTGTGTCCTACGGGCACGAGTACCGCCTTCCGCGTGACGGCCGGATCGCCACTGTCCCGGTCGGTTATGGCGACGGACTCCCGCGCGTGGCAGGGAAGAGCGGCACCGTCCTTCTTCGTGGGCGTCGCGTGCCGTTCGCCGGACGGATCTGCATGGACCTCGTCATGCTGGACGTGACTGGCATCGACGGCGCGCGCGAAGGCGACGACGTCGTTCTCATCGGCTCGCAGGGCGGCACGAACCAGACGGCCGAGGACCTCGCCGAGGCGTGCCGAACGATCAATTACGAGATCGTGACCGGCATCCGCCGGCGCGTCCCGCGGCGCTATTTCCGCGGCGGCCAGGTCGTCGCGACGCGAACTCTCGCCGAGGGGTACCACGCCCGATGAGGCGCCGTCGCTGGCTGGCACTTCTCGCGCTCGTTCTTCTCGTCGCGGCGTGCGTCCCGCCGCAGGCCACTCCCAGTCCCTCGCCCACCGACTCGGGCGCGACGCCCGTGCCGAGCACGCCAACGCCCCTCGCCTCCTCGACCCTGTCGAGTCTCGACATGACGGCGGCGCTGCTCGCGAAGTCGCTGCCGTACGCGAACGGGTTCGAGCTGACGCGAACGGTGCGCGGCCGCTCCGGCCAGCCCGCGAACGGCTTCGAGCCCGTGCGCACCACGCCTCCGGCCGAGGACATCGGAAGTACGCACGATTTCTGGACGTACGACTTCGCCGCGAAGAAGAACGTCAAGACCACCGCGACGCTTCGTCTCATGACCGATCACGCGAAGTGGTGGGTCGCGAACAACGCGAGCGTCGACCTGAACGGCCTGCGCACCACGAGCACGAGCTTCGAGAACAAGATCTACCCGACCGACCGCAGTCTCTACGGGGAGGAGTGGTCTCCGGGGATCGACGCCGACCCGCTCATCAACCTCGTGTTCGCGCGGCTTCCGGGCTCCGCGGCCGGATACTTCAGCGGCTCCGATGAGGAGCCGGCCTGGGTGAACGAGTTCTCGGCGGAGCGCGAGATGATCTACATCAACACGCTTGGCGCGCGCGCCGGCTCGAGCGAGCTCGACCGGATCATCTCCCACGAGTTCTGTCACATGATCCAGTTCAATACGCGCCGGCGTTCCGCGGTCTGGTTCAACGAGGGCCAAGCCGTGCTCTGCGAACGGAACAACGGCTTCACGCCGACGGACGGCGACGTGTACCTGCGTACGCCCGACACGCAGCTGAACGACTGGGCCGATCTCGACACCGCGCGGCCCCACTACGGTCTCGCGTACATGTTCCTCGACTACCTTCGCCAGCACGCCGGCGGGACCGACCTCGTGCGGGCGCTCATGCAAAAAGGCATCGATACCCCCGCCGACTTCGATGCCGTGTTGAAGCAGCGTGGCCAGGCCGGCGTCGAAGAGCAGTGGCTCAGCTTCGTCGCCGCCAACTCGTTCATCGGAGTAAACGCGGATCCGCTGTACAGCTATCCGCAGGGCGCCCCCGCACGCCAGCCCGCGTCGGTCGTCGTCGGCGATGCCGTGGCCGCCGGCGGGACATTCCAATCGACTGTTCACGAGTATTCCGTGAGATACGTGGACCTCCCGCGCGGGAAGATCACGCTGAAGTTCGGCGGGCCCACGAGCAACCGGCTGATACCGACCGATCCCCATTCCGGCCGCACGTTCTGGTGGTCGGATCGCGGAGACGGCATGGACGCGACGCTGACGAAGACCATCGACCTCGGGTCAGCGCCCGATGCGAAGCTCGCGTTCTGGACGTGGTACGGGATCGAGGCCGATTACGACTACGCCTACGTCGAGGTCTCGACCGACGGCGGCTCGCATTGGACGCCGCTCAA
>Ga0209058_1002785_pt1 | contig 14275 bp, 11 predicted proteins | sample GraSoiAngelo_147_FD_185904 | JGI IMG/M metagenome (GOLD analysis project Ga0209058, IMG submission 185904) | Grasslands soil microbial communities from the Angelo Coastal Reserve, California, USA - 14_1009_05_40cm (SPAdes) (version 2) | ecosystem: Environmental > Terrestrial > Soil > Grasslands ... | reverse complement strand
GCCACCTTCGCCTTGGCGAGCGTCTGCTGGCGCTGCAGCTCGTACTCCGCCTGCTGCGCCTGCTGCTGCGCCGCCATCTTCTGCTGGAGCTGCTTCTCGATGATGTCGGGCAGGTGGCTCGCGCCCAGGTTCACCTTGTCGACCACGAAGCCCATCTTGTTCATCTCGTTCAGCAGGTCGTCCTGGATGTGGGTCTGGAGCGCGCCGCGCTGGTTCGAGATCAGGTCGGTGAGCGACATCTGCCCGGCGGCGTTCTGCGACACGGTGATGATCGTGCGGCGGACGAAGGTGCGCTCGATGTCCGCGATGTCGGCGCCGCGAAACGAGCGGAACACGTCGCCCGCCCGCTCGTGGCTCGTGTTGTAGGTGACGGAGATGTCCTGGCGGATGTGCTGCCCTTCCTTGGTGGGCAGGTCGATCGAGTCGTCGCCCTGCGCGGAGCCCTCGGCGGAGCGCTGCACCATGGTGTAGGTGCGCAGCGCGATCGGGTAGGACTGCACCTGCGTGATCCACGGGACGCGCCAGGCCGCCCCCTGCCCCACCGTCTTGAGCGCTCCCGACCAGCGGTTGAAGACCACGCCCACGTTGCCGGGCTGGATGATGGTGAACGAGGACCAGACCGCGGCGATCAAGAAGACGACCAGGCCGAGCACCACGCCGCTCGCCAGCATGGCGGGCGCGTTCGCACGTACGTCATCCGTCATGGCCGTCCCCCCGCCCGAACTTCCCGTCGCCGCGCCGCTCGAGGATGACGACGCGCCGCGGGCGGCGCGCGGAGCTGCCGCGCAGGAGACGGGCGATGCGGGCTTCGAGCCAGCGGCGCAGCGGGCGGAGCGCCCCGTAGAGCGCGAGCACCACCCCCACCAGGACGAGCAGCTCGCCGGCGCTGAGCATCGGCGAGCGTTATAGCGCGCGCCGCGGCGCGCACCAACGTGGGGTGCGGGCCCGCGCCTAAGAGCAGCTCAGGTTCGGGCTCGTGTTGCTCGACCAGGTGCAGGTCTTGGTGGCCTGCGGATGGCTCGTCGTGATGGTGAACGAGCTGGGCGCGCCGGTCGCGGTGCACGTCATGCCGGGCGAGAGGACCACGCCGGGCATGGCCGCGCAGTTGCCGGTGAAGTAGGTGAGCGTGTCGCTGAAGTAGGCCTCTTCGCCGGTCGCCGCGTTGCGCGCGTCTTGCATCACACGCGCGTCGTAGCCCTTGCCCTTCTGGCTCGCGAACTGCGGGATGGCGATCGCCGCCAGCGAGCCGATGATGGCGACCACCACCAGGAGCTCGATGAGCGTGAAGCCGGTCTCGCGGTGCCGAGCCGAGCGCATGCCGGTCCCAGCAAGCCCAGTGCCAGGGCCAAGAATATGCTCGTATCTGGCTTTTCCCGCCCGGGACGGCACCCGCTCGCCGGGGCGACAATCGGCTGACGGTCCCCCGGGCCCTCGGTCGCACGCCCGGGCGGGGTTGCCCGATCAATGCAGCAGTGCCAGCCCGAGCGCCCCGCATGGCATCGCCGCGGGCTCAGCACGGCCGCGGCCCTTTCCGCGCCGCCCGATCACGGCTCCGGGCACACCCGTTGCTCCACGGGCCGCAACCATGAGAGCCCTCATCCCGGGCCTGGTCTGCTGTGCCCTCCTCATCGCGGCCGCGCCCGCGGCCGCGGCCGGCCCGCGCCGCTGCGGCGACGACGTGGGCGGTCGCGCCATACCGTGCGACTGCGGCGACGTCCTGATCGGCTCGCGCACGCTCGGCGCCGACGATCCGATCACGAGCCGCGTCTGCCCCGGCGGCGGGCTCCTGGTCGCCGTGTCCACGGGCGCACCGGCTGCCAGGCGCGCGCTCGGCGGCCACGTGCTCGCCGGCAGCGGCCGCGGCGTCGGCATCCAGGTGGTGGGCGGCGGCGCGGGCGGGCTCACCATCGCCGGCCCGGGCGGCGTGCGCGGCTTCGCGACCGGCATCCAGGCCGTGAACGGGACACTCGCGCGCCTCGCCGACGTGGTCGCGGCCGACAACGCCACCGACGGCTTCGTGCTCGCGGGTGAGGGCTTCGCGCTCCTCGGCTCCGAGGCGTCGCACAACGGGCGCGACGGCTTCGTGCTGCGCGGCCATCGCTACCGCGTCGAGCGGAACCGCGCGCTCGCGAACGGGCGCCACGGCTTCGTCGCCCGGGGGCGCGAGGCCGCGATCGGCGGCGAGGCCGGCAACGGCACCGACGACCGCTGCGACACCACCGAAGGCTGCAAGAACACCCCGAAGACGACCTTCGCCGCCGTGACCTGCCGCCTGGACACCGTGGACGCGGCAATTCACGGCGCGAGCGCCACGGACCTGGCGCCCTCGGTCGCGGCCAAGCTGGGCAAGCCGATCGGCAAGGTGCGCACGAAGCTCGCCGCGGCCGAGACGGCCGGCCACGGGAAGCCGGCCTTGAAGGCGCTCAAGAAGTCCGCCAAGCAGCTGAAGATGATCCCCCGCATCGTCCGCGCGGCGCAGAAGCGGCACAAGATCGCCGCCGCCCTCGCCACCGCCATCCTGGACGCCGCCAGCGGCGGCAGCCAGGCTCTCTCGACGCTGATGGCCAGCATCACGCCCTGACCCCGGTGGACCCGCCGAGCCGGGTCGGTTAATACCTCATGTGAGGAGGCCGACCCATGGCGAACGAGCGGATCATCTCGGCAGACTCGCACGTGAACCCGCCGAAGGACCTGTGGGCGTCCCGCGCGCCCGCGCGGCTCCGCGAGCGCGCGCCGCGCGTCGAGTCCACGCCACAGGGCGACTTCTGGATCGTCGACTCGCAGGTCTCGGGCGCGATCGGCCTCGACGCCTCGGCCGGCCACAAGCCGGAGGAGTTCCGGCCCGCGGGCATGACCTACAAGGACATGCGCCCCGGCTCCTACGACCCGACCGCGCGCCTCGCCGACATGGATATCGACGGCGTCGACGCCGAGGTCCTCTACTTCGGCGGCCCGGTCACCTCGCTCTCGCCCGACCCCGAGCTGCGCCGCTACATCATCCAGACCTACAACGACTGGATGATGGAGCTGTCGAAGGCCGCCCCCACGCGGCTCGTCGGTCTCGCGCACATCCCCCTGGTCGACCCGGCAGAGGGCATGGCGGAGCTCCGGCGCGTCGCGAAGCTCGGGCTCCGCGGCTTCCACGTCGACCCCTTCCCGGACGAGCGCGGCGGGAAGGCGCTCTGGGATGCGGCCTACGAGCCCTTCTGGGCGCTGGTCGAGGAGACCGGCCTGCCGATCAGCTTCCACATCGTGGGGCCGCGCAACACGAACGTGCAGCAGACGTTCATGAACCCGACCCCGGGCGTGAAGGAGACCTTCATCGCCATCGCACCCATCTCGATCTGCGAGGTGGTCTCGACGCTCGTCTTCACCGGCATCCTGGCGCGCCATCCGAAGCTCCACTTCGTGCTGGTCGAGTGCGGCATCGGCTGGATCCCCTACTTCGTCGAGCGCATGGACCAGACCTTCAACAAGCACCGCTTCTGGACCAAATCGGTGATCACCGAGAAGCCCAGCACGTACTGGTACCGCCAGGGGCACGCCACCTTCATCCAGGACCTCGCGGGCGTGGCGGCGCGGCATCGCGCCGGGCTCCGCAACATCATGTGGTCGACCGACTACCCGCACTCGGACAGCACCTGGCCCAGGTCGCGCGAGGCGCTGGCCGCGCACTTCCAGGACGTGCCCGAGGACGAGCGAGCCTTGATCGCGGGTGGGAACGCCGCGGCGCTCTACGGGCTCAACTGATGGGCTCGATCGTCGCCTACAAGTGCCCGGCGTGCAATTACGCGACCGAGCAGCTGAGCGTCGGCTGGGGCAAGGCGGGCCGGGCCAAGTTCTGGGGCGGCCTCGCGGTCTGCGCCGAGTGCAAGGATCTCATCGTGATCGACCTCGCCGAGCAGCGCGCCGACCGCCGCGATCGACGGTGCGCGAAGTGCAACGCGCCCGTCAAGCTGATCGAAGGGACGATCGACCGCATCCCGTGTCCGCGCTGCGGGGCGGCGCTGCGGCACGCGACCCTGGGAAGCTGGAGCTAGATTCCCGACCCGAGACTTCGTCTCGGGTCGGGACGGACAGCGAGCGTGCCGCGCGTGTGGATGAGGCGGACGCCGTGCCGCGGCCGGCAAAAGCCGGCGCGGCAGACTTCCCGGAGCGTCAGCGCCTCACTGTGAGGCGACGCATCCGCGGCGCCACGCACGCCGGCTGCCCAGGGGCCTCAACGTTTGCCGCGCCGGCTTCGCCGGCCGCGGCACGACCTTCGCACTACCCACCGAACGCCACACGCTCGCTTTCCGTTCCGACCCGAGACATGGTCTCGGGTCGTCTACGGAACTTCACGAGCGTGATCTCGTCGCCCGCGGGGACGAACACGGCCTCCACTGGCATGCCGGCGTGGATCTCCTCCGGAGGGCAGTCGAGCACCTGACTCACGAAATGGACGCCCTCGTCCATGAGGACGTCGACCACGTTGTAGGGCAGCGCCGTCTCGAAGGCGGGGAGCGTGGGGCCGCGGACGATGGTCCAGGTGTAGACCGTGCCGCGGCCGGTGGAGCGCTCCCACGTGAACTCGCGCGACAGGCAGCGCGGGCAGGTGGGCCGCGGGTAGTGGCGGAAGCGGCCGCAGGACGCGCAGCGCTGGAAACGGAGCTCGCCGCGCCGGGCGGCGGCCCAGAACTCGGCGTCGTCGCGCGTCGGCTGGGGGAGCGGCCCGGTCATCGGCGGAGGATGACGGCGCCGGTCGGGTCGGTGTTGCCGCCGGCCACGAAGGCGAGCTCGCAGTCCTTCACCTGCGCTGTCGAGGTGCCGCGGATCTGCCGCACCGCCTCGACCGTGTTGTTGAAGCCGTGGATGAAGGCCTCGGAGAGCTGGCCGCCGTTGGTGTTGCTCGGGAGCCGCCCGTCGGGCCAGGCGAGGCCCCCGCGCTCGACGAACGGCCCGCCCTCGCCGGGCGGCGCGAAGCCGTAGTCCTCGAGCGCCATGATGACGAGCGGCGTGAAGAAGTCGTAGAAGCAGGCGACGTCGATGTCCCCGGGCCCGACGCCCGCCATGCCCCAGAGCCGGCGGGCGGCGCGCGGAGCGCCGTCGTGGCGTCGCTCGCGCTCGTAGAAGCTGGAGAGCCGGATGTGGTGCCCGCCCGCCGCCATCGCGCCGGCCAGGATGTAGGCGGGCGGCTGGCGGAGATCGCGGGCGCGCTCGGCCGAGGTGACGAGCAGCGCGACGGCGCCGTCGGTCTCGAGGCAGCAGTCGAGCAGGCGGAGCGGATCGGAGATCATGCGCGAGGCATGGTGCTCGGCGATGGTGATGGGCGCGCGCATGACGGCGTGCGGGTTCCGCGCCGCGTGGCCGCGGAAGGCGACCGCTACCTCGCCGTACTGGTCGTGGGTGGTGCCGTACTCGGTCCGGTGGCGCATGGCGATCATCGCCATCTCCTGGAAGGCGGCAACCAGGCCGTGCGGGACGTGCCACTTGTTCAGGCCGGTGAGCGGCGCGGAGCCAAGCCGCTCCCAGTAGCGCCCGCCCTGGTGCGCGCCCGGGCCGTAGGCGGACTGCTTGCCGCGGGCGCGCGAGCGGTAGACGAGCACGGCGGACGCCAGGCCCGCCGCGATCGCCGTCGCGGCGAGCACGAGGACCGACGCCGCGCCGCCGCCGCCCCAGGCGCTCGACGCGAACCAGCCGAGCTCGGGGTTGCCGAGCGCGGCGAGCAGGTTCTCCTCGTCGGTCGTCTCCATGTCGTAGCGCACCGCGCCGTCGATGTCGCGCGGTGCCAGGCCGGCATCGGCACAGGCGGCGAGGATCGCCTCGAGCGCCATGTCGTACTCGGAGCGGCCGAGGGACTTCCCGAACGCGGTCTGCCCGATGCCGACGATCGCCGCCCGGTCGCGGATCGTCGTCGCGTTCACGTGAGCACGCCGTCCTCGGCGAGGCGCGCCACCTCGGCGCGCGAGAGACCGACGACGCGGATCAGCACGTCCTCGGTGTCGGCGCCGAGGCGCGGGGCGGCCGCCGGCGGCACGAGCGGCGTGCGCGAGAGGCGCATCGGGTTCCCGCTGTGCCGCTCGGGGCCGATCTCGGGATGCTCGACGGTCACGATCGCGCCGCGCGCGGCGAGATGTGGGTCGGCGCGGTGATCGTCGCCGTTCTGGACCGCCATGGCGGACACGCCCGCCGCCTGGAGCGCCGCCGCCGTCTCCTCGACGCTCCGCGCGCGCGTCCACTCGGCGACGCGGCGGTCGAGCTCGGCGCGCGCCGCGAGCCGGCCGGCGAGCGAGGCGAACGCGGGGTCGAGCGGCCAGCCGAGCACGCCGGCGAAGCGCTCCCAGACCTCGTCGCCCACCACCGCGATCGCCACCCAGCGGTCCTCGCCCGCGCTCGGGTAGACACCGTGCGGACAGGCGTAGAGGACGGCGTTGCCGCGCTGGGCCGCGGGCCGCCCGGTGCACGGCGCTTCCAGGTAGACCTCGCCGATCAGGTACGCGGCCGCCTCGGCCTGCGACATCTCGATCAGCTGCCCCTCGCCCGTGTGGCGGCGGTGCTCGAGCGCCGCCAGCACCGCCACCGCCGTCAGCTTGGCGGCGATGTGGTCGGGGTGGTTGAGCGCCGAGCCGGCGGGATACGGCGCGTCGGGATGGTTCCAGAGCCAGGTGACGCCCGCGAAGGCCGAGTTGAGCGGGCCGTAGGCGGAGGCCTCGCCGAGCGGCCCGCCGCGGCCGAAGCCCTGCGAGGCAACGTAGATGACGTCGGCGCGGACGCGGCGCACGTCCTCGTAGTCGAGGCCCCACTTGCAGACCACGTCGCCGCGGTTGTTCTCGATGACGACGTCGGCCGCGGCACAGAGCGCGAGCGCCAGCTCGCGCCCGCGCGGGGCGCGGAGATCGAGCGCGACGCTCAGCTGCCCGCGCGACGCGTCGTTGAAGGTCCACGAGCGGTCGACGGCGTCGGGCTCGACCGTGACGCGACGGAGGAAGTCGATGTTGGCGCGCGACTCGATCTTGATGACCTCGGCGCCGAGCTCGGCGAGCAGCGTCCCCGTCTCGGGGATGGCGACCCCGCAGCCGAGGTCGATCACGCGCAGCCCGGCGAGCGCGGGACGCTGCGGGCCGTCGCCGCCCGGGCGCCCGGGCGCCCGCGGCGGGAAGCTCCCCTCGCGCGCGGCGCCGGGCGCCGGTGCGGGGCGCTCGAGCACCGCGGGCGTGCGCGAGAAGTTGAAGGGCGCGGGCGCGAAAGGCGCGTCGCCCAGGTGCGGGAACCCGGTCCGGCGGAAGTACCCGCGCACGCGCGTCTGCTCCTCGGCCACGAACTCCTCGGGCGTGTTGACGGCCGTGATCGGCACACCGAGCCGGCGCCCCTCGGCGAGGACCTCGGCGCGCGGGCGCCCGGCGAGCGCCTCCTGGGCGACCGCGCGCACGACATCGCCGTTCATGAGGCGGAAGAGCGGCACGCCCCAGTGCTCGCCCTCGAGCGCCGCCGGGTTGCCGAGGAGCGCCACGAACGCCCGCCACTGCCGCGGCGAGCCGGGGAGCACGCGCACATAGCCGTCCGCCGTGCCGAGCACGTGGTACGCGCCGTCGGCGTTGCGCGGCGGCGCGACGGGCAGCATCGGGTAGAGGCGCGCGTAGTCGGCGGGCGGGATCGACCACGGGTTCATGCCGTTGAGCGCCGCCTCCTGCACCGAGACCTCGACCGTCTGCCCGGCGCCGGAGCGCGCGCGGACGAGCACGGCGGCGAGCGCGCCCGCGACGGCGAACGTCGCGCCGCAGTCGTGTGCCGCGTAGCCGGGAAGCCAGCACGGCGGCCGGTCGGGGAAGCCGGAGGCGTGGAGCGCGCCCGAGGCGGCGAAGGCCGGGAGCGCCTCGAGCCGCCAGCCGGCGCGCGGGCCCGTGAGCCCGAAGTCCGCGAGCGCCACGTGCACGAGATGCGGATGGCGCTCCTGGACTTCGGCGGGTGTCAGGCCGTGGCGGCGCTCGCCCTCGGGGCCGAGGTTCTCGATCAGGATGTCGGCCTGCTCGCAGAGCGTGCAGAAGCGGTGCCAGCCGCCGGCCTCGTGCAGGTCGAGCACGGCGCCGCGCTTGTTCGCGTTGCGGTAGAGAAACGGGAGCGAGCGATCGGGCGCCGCAACGCCGCCCGCGAAGGGCGGGACCGAGCGCCCCGGATCGCCGCGCGGCGGCTCGACCTTCACCACGTCGGCACCCAGGTCGGCGAGGAGCCGCCCCGCGAACGCGCCCCGCAGATCGGTCAGGTCGACGACGCGAAGATGTGTGAGCGGCGGCGGCATGCGGCCCCTCTACTCCGGGCCCGACCACGCCGGCAAGCTCCTACATGGGTGTCAGCGTCAGCACGCTGATCTCGCGCGGCACGCCGACCCGCACCCGCTGCCCGCTCGTGCCGAGCCCGCGGTTCACGTACAGCAGCGTGCCGTCGCGCGCGTAGCGCCCCGCCTCGAAGCCCATCTGCAGGAGACGCGCCAGGTTCAGCTGCGGCACGCCGGGGACGGCGAGCTGGCCGCCGTGGGTGTGGCCGGCGAGCACGAGCGGAACGCCGACCGCGGCGGCGACGGGAAGGACGCTCGGGCGGTGTGCCAGCACCACGAACGGCTCACCGCCGGGCACGCGGGCGACCAGGTCCGGGAGCGCATCCGCGGCCCGGCCCTCGGGACGCTCCTCGAGGCCGACCAGGTGCAAGCGGGAGCCGGCCACCTCGATGGTCGCCACCTGGTCGCGCAGCAGCCGCCAGCCGCTCCAGCGGGCGAGCGCCGCCGCGACCCGGTCGGCGCCCGCGCGCCGGTCGTGGTTGCCGAGGACCGCGAACACGCCGTGGCGCGCCGTCAGGCGGGCGAGCTCCGGCATCCAGGCATCGAGGTCGGTCGCCGGCGAGTCGACGAGATCGCCGGTCACGCAGACGAGGTCGGGGGCGAGTACGGCCACGCGGTCGAGCGCCTCGCGCAGCGCGGCCCGGTCGGCGAGCGGGCCGAGATGCAGGTCGCTCACGTGCACGAGGCGGACGGGCGCGGGGAGGCCACGGAGGGGCACGACGATCGGCGTCACCACGAGTTCGCGATAGCCGCGCAGGTAGCCGTATGCGACCGTGCCCCCCGCGAGCCCGACCGCCGCCCCGCCGATCCAGCGGAACGCGGTCCCGAAGATCGGCGCCGGTCCGAGCCGGGCGACCATGCCGGCCTCGGCGCTGAGCGCGCCGAGGAGCGAGCCCGCGACCCACGCGCTCGCGAGCACGGCGAGGACCCCGGCGCTCACCAGTGCGCCGAAGGCAATCGCGAGCGTGACGTACCCCGCGCGGCCGGTGAGGAGCCCCGTCACCGGCTCGCGCTCGAAGCGCCGCGCGGCGAGCCGGTTCACGACCCCGAGCAGCGCCGGAACGACGAGGTGAAACCCCACGGGCACCTCGAGGTCGAGCAGCCAGCAGGCGAGCCCCCACTCGGCGAGCGCGCCGCCGACGGCGAGCCCGTCGAAGAAGTGACGGAAGAGGAATCCCTCGCGGATCAGCGAACGCATCAGCGGTTGCCGAGCCAGGCCTGGATGAAGTCGATGAAGACGCCCGGGTACTCGGGCGCGATGCGGGTCGCGTCCTCGAGCCGCGTCATGATCTCGGGCGACACGTGCACCGCCGTCGCACCCAGGTTGTCCTCGAGCTGCGCGAGGTTCCGCGCTCCGATGATCACCGACGTGATCTCCGGCTTCTCCAGCTGCCAGGCGAGCGCGAGCTGCGCAGGCGTGCAACCGGCCTCGCGCGCGGCGGCAACCAGCACGTCGACGATGCCGAAGGCGCGCTCGTTGAAGTAGAACCGGTAGAGCGGCATGTCCCGCTGCGCGAGGCGCGACTCGGGGGGCTTCCGCTCGCGCGTAATCTTCCCGGTGAGCATGCCGGCCGCGAGCGGGCTCCAGGTGATGAGACCGAGGCCTTCCTCGGCGGCGAGCGCGAAGTGCTCGCGCTCGATCGTGCGGACGAGCAGATTGTACTGCGGCTGCAGGGAGACGAAGCGCGCCCAGCCGTGCCGGTCCGACAGCGCGAGGGCCTTCATCAGCCGGTAGGCACGGAAGTTCGACGCCCCCACGTAGAGCACCTTGCCCGCGCAAACCAGGTCGTCGAGCGCGGCGAGCGTCTCCTCGAGCGGCGTCCACAGGTCCTCGGCGTGGATCTGGTAGAGGTCGATGTAGTCCGTGCCGAGCCGGCGGAGGCTCGCGTCGCACGACTCGCGGAGATGCTTGCGCGACGACCCCCGGTCGTTCGGGCCGGAGCCGACCGGCATGGTCGCCTTGGTCGCGAGCACGATCTGCGTGCGGCGCCCGGCCATCGCCTTGCCGCAGATCTCCTCCGAGATCGTGCCGCTGTAGGCGTCGGCCGTGTCGATGAAGTTTCCACCCGCCGCGAGGTAGCGGTCGATCAATGCGAGCGACTCGCGCTCGTCGCAGCCCCACTCCGGCATGCCGAACGTCATGGCACCGAGGCAGAGATCGGAGACACGGAGGCCCGAGCGGCCGAGCGTGCGGATGCGCATGTCCTCTCCCTAATAGCCGAGGGGTGCCCCGCGTGCGAGCCGTTTGGCGGCTGGAACCATGTGGCGTGCGGCCCATCTTCCCCGCCCTCCGGCTGGCGCCGCCGTCTAGAGACTAGGAGCGTGACCCGAGACGTCCGTGCACGGGAGCGGGGGCACCGTCTCCGCTTCGATTCGGCGCCGCTGGACACGGGTCCGGGAGCGACCGACCCGTGCGGCGCCTCATAGGCGCTCCGACGGCGCTCCCGTGCTGCGCCGTGCCGGACCGCGGGCTCCCCCCATGGGCGGCCCGCGGGCGAGCTAAGAGCCTGTGAATTTTTCTCCGCTCGCGCTACAAGGCGGGTATGGCGGATGAGGCGGGGGTGGAGGGATCGGGAGCGCGCGGCGCGCCCCGGATCGTGACCGCGAATCGGGCGCAGCTGCAGCTGCGGCCCCAGGATCTCGAGTCGCTCTTGCCCGCGGATCACCGGGCCCGCGCGCTCTGGATGGTCGTCGATCGACTGGACCTGAGCCGGTTTTACGCGGCGATTCAGGCCCGGGGGAGCGATCCCGGCCGGCCGGCGATCGATCCGAAGGTGCTGGTCGCGCTCTGGCTCTACGCCACGAGTGAGGGCGTGGGAAGCGCGCGGGAGCTGGCGCGACTGTGCGAGCGGCACGATGCGTACCGGTGGCTGTGTGGCGGGGTCCGCGTGAATCACCACACGCTGAGCGACTTTCGCGTCGAGCATGGGGCGGCGCTCGATGCGCTCCTGACGCAGGTGTTGGGGGTGATGCTGCATCAAGGGTTGGTGCGGCTCGAGCGAGTGACCCAGGATGGCATGCGGGTCCGTGCGAGTGCGGGGGCGGCGTCGTTCCGGCGCGAGGCAACCTTACGGCGGTGTGTGGAGGCCGCCCGCGAGCAGGTCGCGGCGGTGAAGGAGGCGGGCGAGCGGCCGGCGGATCCGCGCACGGCGCGGCAGCAGGCCGCGGCCGCCCGGGCGGCCCGCGAGCGGGAGAAGCGGGTGACGCGGGCGCTGGCGGAGTTACCCGCCGCCCGGGACGCGAAACGGGAGGACGCGGCCAAAGCCAAGGCGCGGGTGTCGATGACGGATCCCGACGCCCGGGTGATGAAGATGGCGGACGGCGGCTATCGGCCCGCGTACAACGTGCAGCTCGCGACGGCGGTGGAGGGCCGGGTGATCGTCGGCGTGCAGGTGACGAATGCGGGGACGGATCTCGCGCAACTGACCCCGATGCGCGCGGCGGTGGAGCAACGCACTGGCCAGCAGCCGCGCGAGTATCTGGTGGATGGCGGCTTCGTGCAGTTGGAAAGTATTGCCGCCGCGGCGGCCGACGGCGTGACGGTGTATGCGCCGGTGCGGAAACCGCCCCGGGCAGACATCGATCCACACGTGGCGAAGCCGACCGACGCGCCCGCGGTGGCCGCCTGGCGCGTGCGCATGGGGACCGAGGACGCGAAGACGATTTACAAGGACCGAGCGGCGGTGGCGGAAACGGTGAACGCGGATCTCCGAGCACACCGGGGACTCAATCGCCTGCCGGTGCGCGGCTTGGCGAAGGTCCAGTGTATCGCGGTGTGGGCGGCGCTCACCTACAACGTCCTGCGATGGCTGGCACTGACCGCGTGAGGAACGGGCGGAAGATCGAGAAGTCTCTCGCCCGCGCCGCTCGCCGCACGGAGCCACCGTGTCCGCACCGGGTGCCAGTGACCCGGACTCAGTCGGGTGCTTCGAACCGGAAAGCGGTCCGATCGGACCAACGCCGGGAGATCACCGGACCGCAAAACGGATCACGGCTACTCGCAGCGGGATTCGTTCACAGGCTCTAAGCCGCCGCGACGCCCACCACCCGCAGCCGGCGCAGGTTCAAGGCGGCGCAGGCGACGTCCCATTCGTCGCGCACTTCGTCACGCCGCAGAACATGAAGCGACGAAAGCCCATCGCCTGCTTGCTCTCGGCGTGCCGGCGAACGACGTGCGGCACGCGCGCGAGGCCGAATAGCGCAGCGGGGAGGCGGGGGCGCCGTCGGAGCGCCTATGAGGCGCCGCGCGCGGCGGCCGATCGAGGCACCCCACTCGGCGGCGCCGAATCGAAGCGGAGACGGCGCCCCCGCCTCCCCGCACCGCCGTCTCGGGTCACGCTTCTAGGGCGCCGTGTACACGCGCTCGCCGGCCACCCACGTCTGGACGACGCGCGGCGGATGCTCGGCATCCAGGTCCCCCTCGACCACGACCAGGTCGGCGCGCCTTGCCGGCCGTGATGCTCCCGCGCTCCTCCTCCTGGCCACCGGCGTAGGCTGCGCCGGCCGTGTACGCGCGCAGCCAGTCCTCGTAGCCGAGTGCCTGCTCGGCGCCGAGGACGCCGCCCGATCCGGTCCGGCGCGTGGCCCCATACGTCGAGGTGCGCAGCGGCTCGTGGAACGCGCACGGATCGTCGGACGAGCCGGCGAGCCGAAGACCGGCGCGCGCCATCTCGCCGAAGGGCAACCAGATCTCCTGCTCGAGCGGAAAGTTCTCCACCAGCCGGCCCATGTGGTGGAGGAATCCGGGCTGGACGACGGCGATCGCCCCGAGGGCGGCCATCTCCGCGAGCTGTGCGCGCGAGGCGAGGGTACCATGCTCGATGCGGAAGCGATGGTCGTGGTCGGGCCCGAGGCGCGCCGCACGCGCGAACGCCTCGAGCGCCGCCGCGAGCCCCGCGTTGCCCATGGCATGGACGGCGACCCGAAAGCCGCGGCGCACCGCGTGCAGCGCGTGCTCGGCGAGATCGGCGAAGCACACGCCGTAGCGGGCGCGCTGACCCTGAATGGTCACGTCGAGCGCGGGAGCGATCCCGCCGTCCGCGAACAGCTTGATCGGGCCCACGCGCAGGCGCTCGTCCCCCTCGCCCGTGAGCGGCCCCTCGAGCCGCGCTGCAGACGGGGCAGTGAGCAGAGCCTCGCCGTGCGGCATCATCAGCACCGAGATCGGCAGCGCCCCCGCACCCGCCAGGGTCCGGTAGACGCTCTCCGCCGAGGGCGGGCAGGCGGCGTCGTGCACGCAGGTGATGCCGTCGGCGACCAGCGCGCGGGCGAGCGCGGCGATCAGCCCACCCCAGCGCGCGGGGTCGCGGTACGCGGCCAGCGAGCGCGCGTGCGCCTCGCTCCAGGCGCGCTCGACGAGGAGCCCCGTCGGCTCGCCGTCGGGGCCGCGCTCGATCGTTCCGCCGGGCGGATCGGGTGTGGTCCGGCCAATGCCGAGCTCGTCGAGCGCCTGCGAGCTCACCACGCACTGGTGCAGGCTGTAGTGCACCACGATGACGGGGCGATCGAGGCCGAGCGCGTCGAGCGCGTGGCGGTCCGGCACGAGCCCGCCCGCCGCCTCGTCCCACCCGGCGCCGCGCACCCAGCGCGCCTCTGGCTCGCGCGCCGCCTGCTCAGCCAGCGCGCGCGCCAGCTCCTCGCGGGTGCACGTCCGGGAGAGATCCGCCCACAGCGGGTGCAGCGCCGCGATCGACAGGTGGTTGTGCGCGTCGATGAAGCCGGGAAGGAGCGCGCGACCGGTCAGGTCTTCGCGCCGCGCGCCCGGGTACGCCGCGAGCAGCGCGCGCTCGCCGACCGCGGCGATGCGTCCCTTCTCGATCACGACGACCTCGGCCGTCGCACGCCAGGGGTCCATGGTGAGGATGCGACCTCCGACGAAAGCGTGCGGGCCTGCCACCTGCGCTGCCTCCCTTTCCTTACAGGCGAGGCGCTCGCGAAAAGCAAGGTGAGCCGAGCACCAGGGCG
>Ga0209058_1002779_pt1 | contig 14292 bp, 13 predicted proteins | sample GraSoiAngelo_147_FD_185904 | JGI IMG/M metagenome (GOLD analysis project Ga0209058, IMG submission 185904) | Grasslands soil microbial communities from the Angelo Coastal Reserve, California, USA - 14_1009_05_40cm (SPAdes) (version 2) | ecosystem: Environmental > Terrestrial > Soil > Grasslands ... | reverse complement strand
GTTGGACTGGTCCACCCCGGCGTTCGCGCAGACCCAGCCGTGATGCGTCTCGGTCACGAGCACGCCGCGATCCATGCGGACCACGCGACGCGACTCGCGCAGGATGACTTCGACCAGTCGCGCGTCCCTGCCGAGACCCGAGGCCATTGCGACGGCGACCGCCGACGGCGTCACGTCCGTGAGCTTCAGCAGCCGGCCTTCGGCCTTGGAGACGATCTTCTGGCTGATGACAGCGAGATCGCCCGGCGCGATCGGCGTCGACTGCCGCGCCGCCGCGGCGAGCACCAGCGCGGCGACGTCGTCGCCGGGCCGGACCTCGCCGATGCCCTCGATGCCGATGACCTCGTAGCGCACGGTCACGAGGCTCGCGGCACGCCGGCCGGCTGCACGCGGCCGTTGGACCGCCACGTCGCGACGAGTCGCGCGCTGACCGTCGCGCCCGGCGCCGCGAGCAGCGCGTCCAGATCGTCCGGCGCGTCGACGTCGAGCCCGAGGCCGGGCAGCGAAACGACACGCGGCTCGAGGCCGCGCGCGCGAGCGGCGGCCAGATGATTCTCGAACGACGGCTCGCCGAACGTGAGCGGCATCGCGTCGGGCGGGGCCAGGGCCGCGCCGTTGGTCCCCAGCCCGGAACGCGAGGGCGCGAACGCGGGCGCTCCCGGCGCGGCGGCCTGCACGAGACGCCGGATCTCGTCGGCGGTCACGCACGGCACGTCGCCTGGAATCGTGACGAACACGCGCGCGCCCAGACGCGCGGCCTCCGCTTGCGCGCGCGCCACCGCCGCGGTGTGCCCGCGGTTGGCGTCCTCGACGAGCGGCTCGGCGCCGCGTGCGCGCGCCAGTGCGCTGACCGCCGGCTCGCGCGTCACCACCCAGACGCGATCGAGTCGCGCCGCGGCGAGCGCGGTCAGTACGTCCTCGAGCATCGCGGCGGCCAGCGCGGCGCGCTCGGCGACGGCCAACGCCGGCACCAGGCGCTGCTTGGCGTTGACGAGATCCTTCACGGGCACGGCGGCGACGAGCATGCCGCCTATTGTAGCGGGAGCCGCGCGCGCGCGGCGTCCAGCACGGCGCGCGCCAGGGCACGCTCGCGCTCGGCGTCCGGCATCATCACGTCGGTCGGCACCGCTCGCACGCCGAGCGCCGCGAGCTCCGGCGCGCACGCGGCATCGTCGCGGGCGACGAGCAGCGTCTGCAGCCACGGCGCGTACGCGTGCGCGATCCCGACCGGCGAGACCGGCAAGCCTCGCGCGCGCATCAGCGCGCCGGCGGGTCCGCTGACGGCGGCACCGCCGACGATCGGGCTCACGCCCACGACGGGCGCGCGCGCGGCGGCCAGCGCGTCGGCGATGGCGCGCACAGCGATGATCGGCCCAACGGAGGTGACGGGATTCGAGGGACAGACGACGACGAGGTCGGCCTCGCGGATCGCCTCGACGACGCCGGGGGCGGGCCGCGCGCGGTCGGCGCCGTCGTAGTCGATGCCGACGACCTCGGCCTGGCATTTGTCGCGGACGAAATACTCCTGGAAGCCGAGGCGGCCCTCGGGCGTGCGGATCGTCGTGCGCACGGCATCGTCGCTCATCGGCAGGAGGCGCGCCGCGACGCCGAGCGTCCGGCAGAGCTGCGCCGTGATCGCCGACAGCGACTGACCGTCGCGCAGCGCGCGTGTGCGCACGAGATGGGTCGCGAGGTCCCGGTCGCCGAGGGTGAACCACGTCGACGCCCCGTAGACGGCCATCGCCGAGAGGCAGCGAAAGGTCTCATCGGCCCGACCCCAGCCGCGCCCGGTGTCGAGGACGCCGGCGAGCGCGTACATCACCGAGTCGAGATCGGGCGAGACGCGCAGCCCCCACACCTCGGCGTCGTCGCCCGTGTTGACGACGACGGTCAGCGCCGAGGCATCGAGCGCTGCTGCGAGACCACGGAGCAGCTTGGCCGCGCCGGTGCCGCCAGCCAGTGCCGCGACGCGCACGCGCGCCTCAGTTCGCCGCAGCTTCGCGCAGCGTCCAGAGGGCGCTGCCTCCGCGCCACGCATAGAGCCCGACGCCGGTGCGAGCGGCCAGCGGCGCGGGCAGCGTCACCTCGGGCACGGGGATGAAGCCGAACCGCACCCACACGCGGTCGAGCCCCTGTGGGCGCGCGAACACCGTCGTGGCGCCGAGCGCGGTGGCGTGATCGAGCGCCGCGGCGAGGAGCTGCGCGGCGACTTCGAGCGGATCGTCTGGCCCGTCGTCGGTGCTGACGACCGGCCCGTGGAGCAGGAAGTCACCGCGGTCGCGCTCCGCGGCGACGGCACCGACGAGGCGCTCGCCGCGCACGCCCGCCACGTACGCGCCCCACGCCAGCACGAGCGGCGTGGAGGGCCAGGCGACGGCGGCGAAGTCGAAGAGCGCGCGGGCCGCCGCGGGATCGGGCAGGGGCCGATATCCGATGCCCTGCCAGACCCGCGGGAGCGTCGCGGATGCGAGAGACGGCGCCGAGGAGCGTCGAGTCTCTGGAGAGGAAGCGTCGAGGTCCGGGGCCGGGCGGCGGGACCTACTTCTTCCCAAGCACGGCGTCCTTCACGCTCTTCGCGAGCCGGAACTTGCACACGCGCTTGGCCGGGATCTTGATCGGCTCGCCCGTCTGCGGATTGCGGCCCATCCGCGCCTTGCGGTTCGCCAGCACCAGTTTCCCGAAGCCCGGAAGGACGAAACCGTTCTTCGCTTCCTTGCACGCGAGCGCCAGAGTCTCGTCGAAGAGCTCGACGATCTGCCGCTTCGAGAGATTGGTCTTGCCAGCGAGGTGCGCCATGACTGCGGACTTGCTCATCATCTTCGCCACAGGAGATCCTCCTCGATCGAGTGGAATGTGGAGTGAATTAATACCACAGCGCGACGTGCACGGCTACCGGTCACGGAAGCGAAACTCACCCGAAGCGATCAGACGACGGTACGAGCCGAAGCGCGCCTCGGCGTCGTCGATCGCGTCGAGCGGTGAGTCGACCGTCTCACCCTCCGCGTATCGCTTCACGATGCGATAGAGCGTGTCACGCTGGGCGGGCGCGCGCCCGGCGTCGCGGATGAGCCGCACGATCTCGCCGGGACCGACGAGCTGTCCGTAGCCCGCCCCCGCGGAGGTCGAGATCGACTCATTGATCAAGGTCCCTCCGAGGTCATTGGCGCCCGCGTCGAGCAGCAGCTGCGCGAGCTTCGGTCCCTCCTTGACCCACGACGCCTGGACGTTCGGGATCACCGCACCGAGCATCACGCGCGCCAGCGCGTGCATGCGGACCACCTCGGCGCCGGTGGCGCCCGGACGCACGCCCGGCACGAGCTGCTTGGCGTACATCGGCGCCTCCGAATGGATGAGTGAGAGCGGAACGAATTCCGTGAAGCCGCCGGTGTCCTTCTGGATGGCGCGCAGCAGGGCAAGGTGACGCACCCAGTGCTCCGGCGTCTCGACGTGGCCGTACATGATGGTGGAGGTGGTGCGGATGCCGAGCGCGTGGGCGGTGGTGATCACGTCCACCCACTGATCGACCGTGATGCGGCCGCGCGCGATGCGATCGCGGATCTCCTGCACGAGGATCTCCGCGGACGTTCCCGGCAGCGTCCCGAGCCCCGCGTCCTTCAGCTCGGCGAGATACTCCTTGATCGGCATCCCCGAGCGCACCGTGCCGTACAGAACCTCCTCGGGCGAGAAGGCGTGGATGTGCAGCGTCGGCAGCGCCGTGTGGATCGCTCGCGTGAGGTCGATGTAGTAGCGGCCGTCGAGCTTCGGCGGGAGCCCCGCCTGGATGCACACCTCGCTCGCTCCGAGGTCGGCCGCCTCGCGCGCGCGCCGCACGACCTCCGCGATGGGCAGGAGGTAACCTTCCTCCTCGCGGTGGTCGCGGCTGAACGCGCAGAACCCGCAGTGCTTGATGCAGACGTTCGTGAAATTGATGTTGCGGTTCACCACGAACGTCACCGTGTCGCCCGCCTGCCGGCGACGGAGCTCGTCGGCGGTGACGGTCAACGCGAGCAGATCGCGGCCGGCCGCCTGCGCGAGCCGCTCGGCGTCGCGCACGGAGACCTCGCCGCCGGCGAGCGCGCCGTCGAGAATGCGGCGCACGTCGCGCGAGGCGCGGTCGAGTGTCGCGCCGGGACTACCAGCGGCGCCAGTGCTCATGCGATTGCCTCACGAGCCCGTCGGTGTCGACGAGCGCGGCGACCCGCGCGCGGAGCGTCTCGTCGAGGAACTCCGGGCGGGCGGTGACGTTCGGGTAGATGGCGAGTCGCTCGCGCAAGACGAAGCCGGCGCTCTCGGTGGCGCGACGCAGCTCGACGAGGCCGGGCCACGGCTTCTCGGGATTGATGTGATCGGGCGTCAGCGGCGAGATGCCGCCCCAGTCGTTGAGGCCGGCGGCGAGCAGCTGCGGATACAGACGCGGACTGAGATTCGGCGGCGCCTGGAGCGCGACATCCGGCGGCAGCACGAGCCGGGCCACCGCGAGCGCGCGCAGCAGCGCGTCGAACGTGGGCTCGGGCGCGTCGCGCATCGGAATGAACGGCTTGGCGCGGAAGTTTTGCACGATGACTTCCTGCACGTGGCCGTAGCGTTCGTGCAGATCGCGGATGGCGACCAGCGCGTCGGCGCGCTCGCGCGGTGTCTCACCGATACCGATCAGGATTCCCGTGGTGAAGGGGATCGCGAGCTTGCCCGCGAGCTCGATGGTCTTCAAACGCCGGCGCGGCACCTTGTCGGGCGCGCGATGGTGCGCGCCGCCGGGCGCGAGCAGCCGCTCGGACGTCGTCTCGAGCATCAGGCCCATGCTCACGCTCACCTCGCGCAGCGCCGCGAGATCGCGCTCGGCCATGAGCCCGGGATTGACGTGCGGCAGCAGCCCGGACTCGGCGAGCGTCGTCGCGCAGACTTCGCGCACATACGACAGCGTCGTGCGGTGCCCGCGTGATTTCAAGAATTCGCGATGCTCGGCGAAGCGCGCCTCCGGCCGGTCGCCCAGCGAGAACAGCGCCTCCTTGGCGCCGAGTCGCGCGCCTGCCCGACACAACGCGATCACTTCCTCGGGCGTCATCGTGTGGGCGCCGGGCTGGCCGGGATCGCGGCGGAACGTGCAGTAGCCGCAGTCGTCGCGGCACAGCGTGGTGAGCGGCACGAACACCTTCACCGAAAACGTCACGACGCGCCCGTGCGCGTCACGCACGGAAGCGGCGCGGGCGAGCAGGTCGTCGAGCCCCTCGGGCGCCCCCTCGATGAGCCGTACGGCCTCGTCGTGGGAGATCATGATTGTAGCGAGGGCCGCGAGGTCGCCTTGCGCCGTGGGTGGCCTGTCTTAGATGCGGCGTGGCTCCGCTCAACGGCGTGGCCGAGTTTTCCTCTGATGTCCTGGGCGAAGCGCTCCATGTTGGTGAGCGCGGCCCTGAGCTCGGACACCGTCGGATCGAACACGAAGTGCGTCACGCCCGCGGCCGCGTACGCGCGGATGTCGGCGATCACGTCGGCCGCCGTCCCCTGAAAGAGCGGCCGGTCACCGCCGGGCGACTTCGCGCCCCGCGGCCGAACCTCCATCGGCACGCGCACCGTGAGCTCGATGGACTTTGGATCGCGTCCAGCCTGCTGCGCCCACCCGCGCAGCTCCTTCGCACGCTTCGCGTACTCGTCGGGGAACAGCAGACCCGGTGGGCGCAGCGCGATCGGATGCCAGGCGTCGCCGAGCGTGGCCGCGCGTCGCACGGCGGCGTCCGTGTGACCGCCGATCCAGATCGGGATCCCGCGGCGCTGCGCGGGCTTGGGCAGCGCATGCACGCCGCGCATGCTGTAGTAGCGTCCCTCGAACGTCACCGGATCCGTCGTCCACGCCGCGCGCATCAAGCGGAGGTACTCGTCGGTCACCGCGCCGCGCGCCTCGAACGGCGGCGCGGCCAGCGCCTCGAACTCCTCACGCAGCCACCCGACGCCTGCGCCGAGGATGACGCGCCCGCCCGAGAGCCGATCGATCGTCGCGAGCATCTTCGCGACGAGCACGGGATTGCGATAGGGGACGACGAGCACGCTCGTGCCGAGACGGATGCGGCTCGTCACGTGCGCGAGCCAGCCCATCGTCACCAGCGGCTCGAGATAGTCTTGCGCGGCGCCGCCCGGCAGCTGCCCCGTCGTCGAGTACGGATACGTCGAGCGGGCCATCGACGCGGGAAGCACAACGTGATCGGTGACGAACAGCGACGAGAAGCGCAGTGACTCGGCTTTCGTCGCGAGTTTGAGGATCGTTTCCGCGCCGGCCAGCGGACCACGGCCGGGCAGCGAGAAGCCGAATTCCATGGCGGCGCACATCGTAGTCCACGCATGCAGCCTTTGCAATCGCGCGGGCCGCGCGCGCTGTGTATGTCATGATGGGCCATGCGCGCGCCGACGGGGCGAGACATGTGGCCGAAATGTATGGCGGGAGATCAGCGCGGGACGCGCGAGGTCCTACTTGATCCGACCCGCGCATCGATGGCACCCTTGCGGCTGCCGTAACGATCACTGTTCCATGCGCCTTGCCTCGAAGATCTTCCTCACGTCGTCCCTGGTGATCCTGGTCCTGGCCGGGGTCGGGGCGCTCAGTCTGGGCGCCGTCGGACGCCTCGTCTCGGTCAATCGTGAGATCACGACCCAGACCGTGCCTGCGCTGCGGGTGACCGGCGGCCTGCGCGACCAGATGATGTCGCTCGCGCGGCTCGACGCCCGCTACACGGTCTTGCGCGACGCGCGCTACGCGGCGGCGTGGAACGAGGGCGCGGTGCGGGGCCAGGCGGACTTCGCGCGGCTCCGCACGCTCGTCCGCACGTCGCGCGAGCGGACGCTCCTCGGCGAAGCCGTGGCGGCCTTCGAGGCGTACCACGCCGAGGTGGTGGCCGATCACGACCGCACACCGCGCGGACGGACGCTGGCGGAGCCGCGCAGTCGTGTGCTCGGCGAGCGCGTCGAAGAGGCGCTCGAGCGGCTGTGGGAGGCGACGTACGCGCGCGTGGTCGGGGCCCAGGCCGAGGCCGCCCGCCTGGAGGCGCGCACGTGGACGGGCGTGCTGCTCGCGCTCGGCGCGGCCGTGGTGCTGGCGCTGGTCGGCACCGCGGTGCTGGCCCACCGGATCACGCGCTCGCTGCGACGACTGTCGGCGGCGACGACGGCCGTGGCCGCCGGTTCCTATCGCGAGCCGATTCCCGAGGCACGCGACGAGATCGGCGCGCTCGCCCGCTCGTTCAACGCCATGGCCGCGCAGCTGCGCCGGATCGACGAGACCAAAGAGGAGTTCTACGCCACGCTTTCGCACGAGCTGCGATCGCCGCTGACCTCCGTGCGCGAGGCCGCGCACCTGCTGCGCGACGGCGTGCCGGGCTCGCTCAACGCCAAGCAGGCGCGCCTGGTGACGGTGATCGGCAACTCGACCGATCGGCTGCTCCGGCTGGTCAACCAGATGCTCGAGCTCTCGCGGCTGCGCGCGGGTGTGTTGCCGCTGGCGCGCGAGCGCGTCGACGTGGCGCGCGTGGTGGGTCGTGCCGTCGAGGAGCTCCGGCCACAGGCGGAAGAGGGCGGCGTCGCGCTCACGCGCGAGCGCGTAGGCGATCAGTTCGAGGTGCGCGGCGACGAGGACCGCCTCGCGCAAGTCGTGGTGAACCTCGTCGCCAACGCCGTCCGCTTCACGCCGCGCGGCGGCCGCGTCACCGTACGGCTCATCGACGCGGGGCCGGAGATCGAGATCCAGGTGGAGGACACGGGCGTGGGGATCCCCGCGGCCGCGCTGCCGCGCATTTTCGACTCGTGGCGACAAGCGCACATCGATCGGGGCGGCACCGGTTTGGGGCTGGCGGTGGTGCGGGGCGTCGTGCTCGCGCACGGCGGTCGTGTCACCGCGGAGTCGCAGGAGGGCAAGGGGAGCCGATTTACGGTTCTCCTGCCGCGCGAGCCGTGAGTCGACGCGCGCTCGCGAACGCGCTGGGCGTGCTGCTGCTGGCGACGACGCTCGGCGGCTGCGCGTCCTCGACGTGGTGGCCGTTCCGCCCCGCCGCGATGCTGCTCATGCGCGCGGACCGCGCGGCCGACGAGCTCCGCTTCCGCCAAGCCCTGGCGCTCTATGACCAGTTCCTCGCGCGCTATCCCGACGACCTGGCCGCGCCGCGCGCGCTCGAGAGCCGCGACACGGTGGCCGCCATCGTCATCACCCGCGACGAGCTGAGCCGGCTGCGCAGCGAGCTGCGCGCGCGCGAGTCCGAGGCCGCCAAGCTGCGCGACGAGGTGGCCCGCCTTCGCCAGGAGCTGACGTCGCGTCAGGCGGAGAGCGACAAGCTGCGCGCCGACCTCGAGAAGATGAAAGAGCTCGACCTGCGCCTGGAGCGCAAGACCCGATGACCAGGCGCGTGCTGGTCGTCGACGACGACGCGGCCATCCTCGAAGTCCTCGAGATGCGGCTCATCGCGATGGGGTTCGACGTCACCGCGACGCGCGACCCGCAGGCGGCGGTGTCCGCGCTGGACGGCGAGCGTTTCGAGCTCGCGCTGCTCGACCTGCGCATGGAGCCGATGGACGGCATCCGGCTGATGGAGACGCTGCACGCACGCCAGCCACGGCTGCCCGTCCTGATCATGACCGCGCACGGGACCATCGAGACGGCGGTGGACGCCGTACAGCGCGGCGCGTTCGACTACCTGACCAAGCCGTTCGTGCGCGACGAGTTGCGCGCCAAGATCGGCCGCGCGCTCGCCACGCGACGTTGGGCGCGTGACCGGGAGCGGCTCTTGGCTGTCGGCCAGACGCTCGCGTCCTCCGGCGTGATGGAGCGCGTCCTGGACGCGGTCGCACAGGCCACCGTGGAAACGACCGAGGCCGAACGCTGCGTGGTGTTCCAGCTGCAGCACGGCCGGCTGTTGCCGATGGCCAGCTCGGGGTCCCCGCCGCCCTCGTGGTCGGCGCTCGAAAGCGCGGCGCGCGCGGCAATGGACAAGGGCGTGCCGACGACGTTTCCGGGCTCGGAGACGGGCGCGATCGTGGCCGCGCCGCTCCTCGTGCACCGCGGGCCCGCCGGCGCGCTCGTCATCGAGACGCCTTCACGCGTGGAACCGACCGACGACGATCTGGAGCTGCTCGCGCTCTTCTCGTCGCAGGCCGCGGTGGCCATCCGCAACACCCACGAGCTGGAGCGGCTGCGCAGCGGCGCGCTCGCCGCGCTCGGACGGATGGCGACCCAGGTGGCCCACGAGCTGAAAAATCCGCTGGCGGGTCTGCGCCTGTATGCACGCCATCTCGAGCAGCGCCTGATCAAGAACGGCGACGGCGAGGGCGCGGGGCTCGCCCAGAAGGTCTCGAGCACCGTCGATCATCTGGCGGCGGTCGTGTCCGAGATCACGGCGTTCGGTCGCCCGCCGGAGCTGCACCGCGCGCCGGTCGCGCTGCACGCGCTGCTCGACGAGTGCGTGTCGTTCGCGCAGGCGCGCATCACCACCGCCGACATCGAGATCTTCCGGATCTACGATCCTACCGCGCCCGCGCAGGCCATGCTCGACGCGCGCGAGATGCGCAAGGCGTTCCTGAACCTGGTGCTCAACGGGCTGGAGTCGCTCGCGCCCGGCGGCCGGCTCACCGTGACGACGGCGTGGGCGCCGGACGCCAAGACGCTCACGGTGACGATCGAGGACACCGGCGGCGGCATGGCCGACGAGACGCTCGCGCGCATCTTCGATCTGTTCTTCACCACCAAGCCGCAGGGCACGGGCCTCGGCATGGCGATCGCGCGCTCGGTCATCGATCTGCACGGTGGCGAGCTCACCGTGCACAGCGTGGTCGGCCAGGGCACGCGTATCGTTGCGCGCTTGCCGCTGGAGCCCGTGCCGGCGCGTGAGGGAGCGGCGTCGTGAGCCGCCAGACGGTGCTTGTGGTCGACGACGAGGCGTCGATTGCCGATGGGCTGCGCCTCACGCTCGAGTCGGAGGGCTTGAGCGTGCGCCTGGCGGGCAGCGTGCGCACCGCGCTGGCGGCGGTGGCGCAGACGGACGTCCAGGCGGCGATCGTGGATCTCATGCTGCCGGACGGCGACGGCCTCACGCTCACGCGCGAGCTGAAGGCGCGCGACGCGGCGATGGAAGTCATCGTCATCACCGCGTACGGCTCCGTGCGCAAGGCGATGGAGGCGACGAAGGGCGCCGGCGCCTTCTACGTGCTCGAGAAGCCGTTCGATCCCGACGAGGTGGTCGGCCTCGTCAAAAATGCGCTCGAGCACCGCAAGCTCGTGGTGGAAAACACGGAGCTACGGCGGCGCCTCGCCGATCAGTCGGCGGACAGCGAGATCCTCGGCTCGGCGCCCGGCATTCAGCGCGTGCTGGAGACGATCGCTTCGGTGGCCGACGCGGACGCCAACGTGTTGATCCTCGGCGACAGCGGCACCGGCAAGGAGCTGATCGCCAACGCCCTGCACGAGCGCTCGAGCCGGCGCGACGGCCCGTTCGTCAAGATCAACTGCGCGGCGCTCCCCAAGGACCTGATCGAGTCGGAGCTGTTCGGCCACACGAAGGGCTCGTTCACGGGCGCGACGATGGAGAAGGTCGGGCTGCTCGAGGAGGCGCACAAGGGCTCGCTGCTGCTCGACGAGATCACCGAGATGCCGCCCGACCTGCAGGCCAAGCTGCTGCGCGTGCTCGAGGAGCGCGTGGTCCGGCGCATCGGCGGGGCGAAGTCCATCGCCGTGGACTTCCGGCTGTTGTCGTCGACGAACCGCAATCCCGAGCAGGCGGTGAAGGAGGGCTCGCTGCGCCAGGATCTCTACTTTCGCATCAACACCGTCACCATCGCGGTGCCGCCGCTGCGCGAGCGCCGCGAGGACGTGCCGATCCTCGTGCGCGCCTTCCTCGACCGCTATCGGGCCAAGCACCAGCGCGGCGCGGACGCGATCGAGCCGGAGGCGTACCGCCGCCTCTTGTCCTACTCGTGGCCGGGCAACGTGCGCGAGCTGCAGCACGCCATCGAGCGCGCCGTCCTCGTCGCGCGCGGCAAGGAAATCACGCTCGCCGACCTGCCCGAGTCGCTGCAGCACGCGGCGGGCGAGGGCGGCGGCGCGGCCATCGCGCCTTCCGAAGTACCGGCGGGGTCCCTCGAGGAGATCGAGCGCGCGTCCATCCTGAAAGCGCTCGAGTCCACGCGCTGGAACAAGCAGGCCGCCGCGGCGCTGCTGGGCCTGCGGCGGCCCACGCTCTACTCCAAGATGCGCAAGCACAACATTCCGCAGCGCCGACCGTAGGCCCCGCATACCGCCGACCCGGCTCCCATCGCCCGAAGCCTGAGCACACCGCACGGCACTGCCCGAACTTTGGGCACGAAGCGCGCCCACGCCTGGCGTAAGGCCGCGAGATTACGCGTGTCCCGCACATCGGGTGCGGCATGTCCGTTGCTTTGAGCGACGCCTTCGGGAGGACCGCGATGAAGAAGATCGAGGCGATCATCAAGCCGTTCAAGCTCGATGACGTGAAGGAGGCGCTCACCGGCATCGGCGTGATCGGCATGACCGTATCGGAGGTTCGCGGGTTCGGACGGCAGAAGGGCCATACGGAGCTCTATCGCGGCGGTGAGTACACGGTCGACTTCCTCCCGAAGATCAAAGTGGAGGTCGTCGTGCCGGATCACTTCGTGGAAAAGGTCGCCGACGTGGTGGCGGCGGCCGCGAAGACCGGCAACATCGGCGACGGCAAGATCTTCGTGACTCCGGTGGAAATCGCCATTCGCATCCGTACGGGCGAGCGGGACCAGGCGGCGCTGTGATACGCCGACCGTCGGGCGCGGACTAGGCGGCGCCGTGATGATTCGCCGACCGTCGGGCGCGGAGGCGCCCCGACGGCAAACACAAGGAGATTCTGTGAAGCGATTCAGTCTCGTCCTCGCGATGCTCCTCCTTGTCGCTGCCACGCTGGCGGCGGCGGTGGCCACGGCCCAGCAGCCCACGCCGCCCGCGGGCACGGCCGCGCCCGCCCCGGCCGCCGGAGCGCCCGCGCCCTCGAAGATCGACAAAGGCGACACGGCGTGGATGCTGACATCGTCCGCGCTCGTGCTCCTCATGACTACGCCGGGGCTTGCGCTGTTCTACGGCGGCATGGTGCGACAAAAGAATGCCCTCGCGACGCTGATGCAGTCGTTCATCATCATGGCGGTCATCTCGATCCAGTGGGTGCTCTGGGGCTACTCGCTCGCATTCGGTCCCGACAAGGGTGGGATCGTCGGCGGTCTCGACTGGGTGGGCTTGCGGGGCGTCGGCGCGGAACCGTTCGACGCGTACAGCAAGACGATCCCTCACCAGGTCTTCATGCTCTTCCAGATGATGTTCGCGATCATCACGCCGGCGCTCATCACCGGCGCCTTCGCCGAGCGGAAGAAGTTCTCCGCGTTCCTGCTGTTCACGGTGCTGTGGGCGACGATCGTCTACGATCCGCTCGCGCACTGGGTCTGGGGCGACGGCGGCTGGCTCAAGAAATTGGGCGCGCTCGACTTCGCCGGCGGCACCGTCGTGCACATCTCCTCGGGCATGTCGGCGCTCGTCTGCGCGATCGTGCTCGGGCGGCGCCGCGGCTATGGACACCAGCCGATGCAGCCGCACAACCTGCCGATGACCGTCATGGGCGCCGGTCTGCTATGGTTCGGCTGGTTCGGATTCAACGCCGGCAGCGCGCTCGAGGCCAATGGTCTCGCCGCGAGCGCGTTCACCGCGACGAACACCGGCGCGGCGGCCGCGGCGCTCGGCTGGATGTTCACGGAGTGGCTGACGCGCGGCAAGCCGACGGTGCTCGGCGCCGCGTCGGGCGCGGTGGCCGGTCTCGTCGCCATCACGCCGGCCTCGGGCTACGTCGGGCCGCTATCGGCGCTCGTCATCGGCGCCATCGCCGGCGCGGTGTGCTACTCCGCGTGCAACCTCAAGTCGAAGTTCGGCTACGACGACTCGCTCGACGTCGTCGGCGTGCACGGCGTTGGCGGCACGTGGGGCGCGCTCGCCACGGGACTGTTCGCGTCGAAGGCGATCAACGAGGGCGGTGACAACGGCCTGTTCTTCGGCAATCCGGGGCAGTTGTGGACACAGATCGTCGCGGTCCTGGCCACCTACGCGCTGGCGATCGTGGCGACCTACGTGATCCTGAAGGTCGTCGACGCCATCGTGGGCCTGCGCGTCAGCGCCGAGGACGAGGTGGCGGGCCTCGACTTGTCGCAGCATTCCGAGACCGCGTACGCGATGGGCGGCGGCCAGTACGGCGAGTTCTCGAGCGCCTCCGGCGCGTTCGCGGACGCCATGCGTGGCGCGGAAGCCAAGCCCCGCGTCGCCCACTGAGCGCCTTGATTTGGCGGCGGCAGTTCGCTTAGGGTAGTCGGGCCGGCGGCACCCCTCAGGGTGCCGTCGGTTCCGAATTTTTTCGAACCACTCATCGCGAGAGGGACAAGGAGCTGACGGCATGACCCCCAAGGACGTCCTCAAGCTGGCCAAGGAGAAAGGCGCCAAGATCATCGATCTCCGCTTCATCGATCTGCCAGGTCTCTGGCAGCATTTCTCGATCCCGATGTCGGAGCTCAGAGAAGACATCTTCGAGGAGGGCCTGGGGTTCGACGGCTCGTCGATCCGCGGCTTCCAGACCATCGACGAATCCGACATGCTGTTGATTCCGGACCCGACGACGGCGGTGATGGATCCGTTCACGGCGGTGCCGACGTTGGTGCTGATCTGCAACGTCAAGGATCCCGTGACCGGCAAGCCGTACAGCCGTGATCCGCGTTACATCGCGCAGAAGGCCGAGGCGTACGTCAAGAAGTCGGGCGTGGCCGACACCGTGTACATCGGCCCCGAGCTCGAGTTCTTCTTTTTCGACTCGATCCGCTTCGACCAGAACTACAACAGCGGCTATTACTTCATCGACTCCGAGGCCGGCGCGTGGAACACCGGCCTCGAGGGCAGCCCGGACCGTCCCAACCTCGGCTACAAGCCGCGCTACAAGCAGGGCTACTTCCCCGTCCCGCCCATGGACAAGTTCCAGGACATCCGGTCGGACATGGTGCTCGCCCTCGAATCGGTCGGCGTGCGCGTCGAGGTCCACCATCACGAAGTCGCCACGGGTGGTCAGACGGAAATCGACATGCGCTTCGACACGCTGACGAAGATGGCCGACAAGGTCCTCTGGTACAAATACTGCGCGAAGAACACCGCGCGGAAGTGGGGCAAGACGGCCACCTTCATGCCGAAGCCGCTGTTCCAGGACAACGGCTCGGGCATGCACACGCACCAGTCGCTGTGGAAGGGCGGCAAGAACC
>Ga0209058_1002778_pt1 | contig 14294 bp, 10 predicted proteins | sample GraSoiAngelo_147_FD_185904 | JGI IMG/M metagenome (GOLD analysis project Ga0209058, IMG submission 185904) | Grasslands soil microbial communities from the Angelo Coastal Reserve, California, USA - 14_1009_05_40cm (SPAdes) (version 2) | ecosystem: Environmental > Terrestrial > Soil > Grasslands ... | reverse complement strand
TGCAAATCAGGACGAGCAGGAGCGGTGTGGCGCATCGACGGCCCGCCTTCACGATCGTGAAGCGCGCTCCGTGGTAGTCGGACACCGACGGCACGAGCCGCTTGAAGAGCCGGAAGAGGACGTTCCGCTCCGGGTGCACCCCGCCGTTCGCCGCCAGGAGGAGTTTGATGCCGGTGAGCACCAGGAACCCGCCGAAGACGTACATCACCCAGTGGAATGCTGCGAGCAATGCGGCGCCGAGCAGGATGAACACCGCCCGCAGGACCAGCGCGCCAAGGATGCCCCAGAAGAGAACCCGGTACTGATAGACCGCCGGCACCGCGAAGGTCGAGAAGACGACGAGGAAGATGAAGATGTTGTCGACGGCGAGCGCCCTCTCGATGAGGTAGCCGGTCAGGAACTCGAGTCCGCGATCTGCGCCGAATTGCCAGTAGACCCAGCCGTTGAAGAGGAGGGCGAGCACGATCCAGACGACGTTCCAAGCGAGGGCCTCGCGGAAGCGCACCTCGTGGGCGCGGCGGTGGAAGACACCGAGGTCGAGCGCAAGGAGGGCGAGCACGAACAGGGTGAAGCCGATCCAGAGGCCAGGCGTTCCGGTGCTCGGGAGGTCCATCATGGGCTCACGCTACCGGCCGCGCCCCCTACCCCTGCTGGTCCGATCGCCGCGTCTTCCGCGCTCGCACGCCGCGCCGTACCTTGCGTCTTCGCCGCGCCCGGTGGAAGTACTGCGACGGCAGTCTGTCGCCCGCCCCCTATGAGAGCCGCGGCGCCAGATTCTCGTCCTCATCCCCGTCCCCACCGCGTCGCTCCCCCATCCGCAGCCGCCTCGGCCGCTCCACGCTACGCCGCCACCCGCTGCCACTTCCGCGCCAGCGGGAGAAGCTGCTGAACGCGCTGCGCCGTGGAGGGATGGGTCGAGAACAGGTTCGTGACCCAGCCGCCTGCGCGAAGCGGGTTGACGATGAAGAGGCTCGCTGTGGCCGGCTGCGGAGCGGAGGGATGAATGAGGTCCGCGCCGCGCTCGAGCTTCTCGAGCGCGCTCGCCAGGGCGAGAGGGTCGCCGGAGATGACTGCAGCCCTCTCGTCGGCCAAGAACTCGCGCACTCGGGAGACGCCGAGCTGGACGAGCGTCGCTGCCAGCGGCGCGACTAAAGCCAGCAGGAGTCCGCCGGTGGTGGTCTCGTGTTCTTGCTCCTCGTCGTGGTGTGCGCCCCAGAGGGCCGAAAACTGGAGTACCTGCGCGACGTAGGTGACCGCCGCAGCCATCGCCGCGGCCACGCTAGCGACGAGGACGTCGCGGTTCCGGATGTGCCCGAGCTCGTGCGCGAGTACGGCGCGCAGCTCGCGGGGCGTGAGCAGCGCCACGAGGCCACGCGTGACGGCCACCGCCCCCCGCTTAGGATTGCGCCCTGTGGCGAAGGCGTTGGCATGATCATCTTCGATGACAAAGATGCGGGGCTTCGAGATGCCCATCGCGTGCGCGAGTTCGGCCACCATCTCGTGGAGGCGAGGTATCTCCTCAGGCCCCACTTGACGGGCTCCATGCAAGCGCAGCACCAAGCGGTCGGAGAAGAAGTAGGCGCCGAGGTTGAGCGCCATCGCAAGGAGCGCAAAAGCATACAAGTAGCCTGCACCGAGTGCGCTGCCCATTCCGACGAACACCGCAGACAGCGCCCCGAGGAGCAGGACCGTCTTGATCTGATTGTTCCACCGTCTCATCGTTGTGCCTCTCTTCGTTGCGGCTCCTGCAAATCGGCCCTCGTGCGTGTATGTTTCGCGGCAATATGCGGAGAGACGAGCCCTCTGGACAAATGGATAATTTGGGCGTGACGGTGCGGGAAAATCGATGTATCCTTCCCCGGCCAATGGAGTGGCTCAACTACCACCATCTCCTCTACTTCTGGCTCGTGGCGCGCGAGGGCAGCGTTACCCGCGCCGCTGCGGAGCTGCGGCTCGGGCAGCCGACCGTCAGCGCGCAGATCCGGACACTGGAGGAGAGCCTCGGCGAGAAGCTCTTCACCCGCGTCGGGCGGAACCTCACACTCACCGACATCGGTCGCGTCGTCTTCCGTTACGCGGACGAGATCTTCTCGCTCGGGCGCGAACTGCTCGACACAGTCAAGGACAGGCCGACGGGTCGCCCGCTCCGCTTCACGGTCGGGATCGCCGACGTCGTTCCCAAGCTGGTCGCTTATCGCCTGCTGCAGCCAACGTCCGATCTGGGCGCGCCCGTGCGCCTCGTCTGCCGGGAGGACAAGCCTGATCGCCTGCTGTCGGAGCTTGCGCTCTACGCGCTCGACCTAGTCCTGACCGACGGGCCTCTCGGGCCAAGCATCAAGATCCGCGCCTTCAACCACCTGCTCGGCGAGTGCGGGTTGACCTTCTTCGGCACGAGCCGGCTCGCGCGGGCCCACCGCCGGGGGTTCCCACGCTCGCTCTCTGGAGCGCCACTGCTGCTCCCTACCGACAACACGGCTGTCCGGCGATCGCTCGAGCAATGGTTCGACGCGCAGGGGATCCACCCCCTCGTGATAGGCGAGTTTGAGGACAGCGCCCTACTGAACGTGTTTGGACAGGCCGGCCTGGGAATCTTTGCCGCCCCCTCCGTGATCGAGAAGGAGGTCCGAGGGCAGTACGGCGTCGAGCCGATCGGTCGGGTCGACGCGGTGCAGGCACGCTTCTACGCCATCTCGGTCGAGCGGCGCCTCAAGCACCCGGCCGTCCTTGCCATCGTCGAAGCGGCTCGTCGGAAAGTGTTTGGTTAGCCACTTCGCCGCGGAAGCGGCCGCCTACGGCACCGAGACTCTGGAGAGGATCGGCGGGAAGATGCCTTCGAAAGGCCCCGAATCTGCGATTCGGCTCCGAGAGGCCGCCGCTAAATTCGCGCGGCGCCTCGACCGGGAGGCAAGGGTACCAAGTTTGCTGGTCGTCGGTCGTCTCAGCCTTCCTTCGCTCAATCCAGGCTGGCTTCGAGGGGAAGTCCTCACTCGTGCGTATGGCGATAGTGGTCGTGGTGGGGCAGGCCTGAGGCGTTAAAGCTGACGGTGCTCGCGCGCCTCGAGATCGCGGTAATGAACGTTCTCTAGTAGCAGGCCCGCTGCGAAGGCACCGACGATCAGTGCAAGACCGACCTGTGCTGCTATCCACACCACCTTTCGTGGGTTGGAGTGACAGGCGATAGGCTGCCACGGGGGAGGCCCTCCTTCATCGCATTCAGTTGACCGGTTCCGGCGTAGGCCATAGTTGTTCAAGCCTGTCCGTCACACCCCTGGGCGAGGAAGGTCGCCCGCATGCACGGCATCGATTTCATACAGGACCTGGCGGTGATCATGCTGATCGCTGGCATCGTCACCGTCCTGTTCCATCGTCTGAAGCAGCCGGTGGTGCTCGGGTACATCGTCGCCGGAGTGATCATCGGACCGCACACGCCTCCGTTCGCGTTGGTCCGTGACGAGCCCACGATCAATGTCCTCGCCGAGCTCGGCGTGGTGTTCCTCCTGTTCTCGCTCGGCCTCGAGTTCAGCCTGCGGAAGCTTGCCCGTGTGGGCGTGACCGCCGTCGTGGCCGCGCTCGCCGAGATCATCCTGATGATCTGGATCGGCTACATGATCGGCGGCCTCTTCGGCTGGAAGCCAATGGACGCGCTGTTCCTCGGCGCGATCCTGGCGATTTCGTCGACGACGATCATCGTCAAGGCCCTGGATGAGCTTCGGATGAAGCGCGAGCGGTTCGCGCAACTGATCTACGGCATCCTGATCGTCGAGGACATTTTGGCGATCGGCATGATCGCGCTCCTCTCGGGGATCGCACTCGCCGGCTCGGCGAGCGCCGGCCATGTGTTGGCCACGGTGGGCAAACTCGCGCTCTTCATCGTCGTCGCCCTGATGGTCGGGCTTCTGATCGTTCCGCGGTTGCTGGGCTACGTGGCCAGGTTCAACAGCAACGAGATGTTGCTGATCACCGTGCTGGGGCTGTGCTTCGGCTTCTGCCTGGTGGTGGTGAGGCTCGACTACAGCATCGCGCTGGGCGCATTCGTGATCGGCGCGATCATGGCCGAGTCGCGGCAGCTGCGCACGATCGAGCGACTGATCGAGCCCATCCGCGATATGTTCAGCGCGATCTTCTTCGTGGCGATCGGCTTGCTCCTCGATCCGAAGGCGCTGGTCGCGTACGCCGGGCCGATTGCGGTCATCACCGCGGCGGTCGTCGTCGGCAAGGTGCTCTCCTGCGGCCTGGGAGCGTTCGTTGCCGGGCAGGATGGCCGCACGGCCATGCGCGTCGGCATGGGCCTCGCCCAGATCGGGGAGTTCTCGTTCATCATCGCGTCGCTCGGCGTGACGCTGAAGGTCACGAGCGGGTTCCTCTACCCCATCGCGGTGGCGGTGTCGGCCTTCACCACCTTCCTGACACCTTATCTCATCAGACTCTCCGATCCTCTGTCGGCCGGGATCGCCGCCGTGCTGCCCGAACGGGTGACGAGGGTCTTTGCGCTGTACACGACGTGGCTGAGAAGCATCCAGCCACAGGGCGACCGCGCGGAGTTGGCGCGTATCGTTCGCCGCTCCGTGTTGCAGGTGCTGGTGAATTTCGCGTTGGTCGCTGCCATATTCCTCGCCGGTGGCTACGTCGCTGTGAAGTTCGCACCAACCCTGGGGGCCTTGATGACCGACGAACGCCTACGGAACGCCGCGGTCTGGGGTGCCGCGCTGATCGTCTCGCTGCCGTTTCTCGTCGCGGCGTACCGGAAGTTGGGCGCGCTCAGCCTGCTGCTCGCTGAACTGGGAGTGAAGCCGGAACTGGCCGGCCAATACACCGACCGAGCGCGTCGCGTCGTGGCGGAGATCATTCCGATCGCAGCCCTCGTCGTCATCATGTTGCTGATCGCTGCCTTGAGCGCGAGCATCCTACCGCCGGCAGAGCTCCTCGTCCTGGTGTTGAGTCTGGCAGCTGGCTTGGTCGCCCTACTCTGGCGGTGGTTCGTGAAACTGCACGCCCGGTTGCAGATCGCCTTGCGTGAGACTCTTGCAGACGAGCGTGAGCACGACTGAGAACGTCCCCGGGCTCTCAGTGGCCCTTCTGTGGAGGTGCGGGGAACCCAGCCCGCCCGATCCCCATCATCCTTGAACGGTCGTCGGAGGAGCTGTGCATCGAGCGCTCATCAGCAACAGGGCGTCGGCAGCGTCATGCGCTTGGTCCCCCTGACTCAGCACCCTCGCCGAAACGCGCTTGCGAGAGTTCCCTCTTTCGACTAGCAGGCGTTGGAGTATGCGGAGGCACCTCGCCACGCTGCTAGTCTTCGTCCTGCTTTGCGCTCCACTCGCAGCTCGCTCCGCTCGCCTGCTGCCCGCGCAGCCGTTCTCTGGACGCGCCCACTTCGCCTCGCACGCGGAATACGAGTCCCCGATTGTCTGCCGGCGGGCAGGCTCGTTGTCGATCGTTGCCGCCGTCTTCGCCAGCGCGCGTCTCTTGACGACTGCTTGCTCGGCGGTCTTCCCACATACTGACGCCTCGACGTCGATCGCCGGCCGAGCGCCGAGGTACGGTCCCCGCGCGCTCCTGTTCGCTCGGCTCCATCGGAAACACCCGGCGCCGGAGCGCAACGATTCGGCCGATCCGCCCGTCGCTCTCTAGACGGTCTCTCCCTACCACGAGGTTCGGGCACACCCTCGGAATTGGCGCACCGAGCGCCAAGGAGACACGCTATGGAGAGTGAAGGAGATGCTTCCGCTCCGCATGACGTCCCTCGTCCTTCGGGCTGGAAGCTCGCGCCGCCCGCCTTACGCGCCGAGGAGTTCATCGGAGCGGGTCATCCAGCACTCCCAGCGCGACCTTGGCCGCGATGCGCCGCAAGTGGCGTTCGATCGACGAGCAGAGCTACCTGGAGAGATCCTCGGCGTCTGCGACGCAGATCTCGCGCGGTCATCCTGGTATAAGATGGTGTACGATTTCCGGCGGACCTTCGTCAGCGACCTCTTGGCGGCCGGGGTGAACCTCGTGACGGTGCAGGAGCTCGCGGGCCATGCCCACGTGACAACCACCGCCCGCTACGATCGGCGCGGGAAGGCACGCAAGCAGCGGGCGGCCGAGCGGCTCCGTGTGCCGTACGCCCAGCCGCTTCGCGATCGCGTGCCAGTCCTGCGGGCGCATCCTCATGGGACATCCCCCCTTGACACCGCTTGGCCGATTGAGCGAAACTTTGTTCGATTGACGAAGGTTACGGCCTCCGAGACAAGCTCGAGGGGTCCGCGCCGCTGCACCGCCAGGGTCTCGTTCTGGCGACTGGCGCGTCGCAGCGGTGAGATCCTGCCACTGAGGGAGGACTGATCGATGTCGTACATCCGGGTCGTAACCATCTCGGCTCTCGTGCTCCTGGCCGCGGGCGTCTCGCCCGCTCGAGCGCAGTGCCCCTGCACACACACCACCACGAAGGTCAAGGGATCCCTGACGGCCACCCCCGGTCGCTTCAACTACAATGCGCAGCTCGGGCTTCCCGGGGCCAACTCCGCCTGCAACACGCATTTCCCGGGCACGCACGCGTGCACGTACGCGGAGTTGCAGAGCGCGCCGACGGGTGACCGCTGCCAGCTGAAAGACACGGCCGGCAATACGGTCACATCCTTCTGGGCGATCAATTCGGCGCAGCCGCCCCTCCAGCAGTGCAACGACGACGCTGTCGGCGGCTCTGGGCTCAATTGGGAATACGGGACGGCGCACACTGCCTCCCGCGGTCAGAAGGTGGCGCTCACTAACTCCACCGGCGCCCTCGGGTCGCTCCAGTCGAGCCTGCAGTGCAATCTCTCCGGCAACAGCTGGGTCGCCTGCTGTCAGTAGGCTGCTGTCAGTGAAGGACGTGGCGTCGCCGGCACGCGCGTGCCGGCGACGCCGAATCTCGAGACCCACCGCCGCCCTCCTCTCCTGTTGCCTCGCGATTCCTGGCTGTGCGTTGCCGACTTCCGCGAGGGCCACGGCGTCCTGCTCCACTCCCGGTGCTGGCTGGTGTGTGGCGCGTCGCATCGCCGGGAGCGTCCGGAGCGGTGAGCTCGGGTTCCGCTTCGGCGAGCCACTCGACGTCGACGGCGATGGTCACGCGGACATCGCCGCCGGCGCTCGTTTCAAGCTCTGGCACGGCACGCAGCAGAACGGCAGCGCCACGGTGTGGTCGGGTGCGAGCGGCGCTCCCATCCGCGAGTGGGATGGCGAATGGAACGACGGCCTCTTCGGGCACTGGGTGATGCCGGTGCCGGACCTCTCGGGCGACGGGCTCGCCGACGTCGTCATCGCGGCGCCCCACGCGCAGGTCGATGGGATCGCGCGCGGCATCCTCGTGGCGCGCTCGCCGAAGACGGGCGAGGAGCTCTGGCAGCACGCGGAGACCGCGGGCGAGAACCTCGGCTGGGATCTCGCGCTGGCGGGAGACCAGAACGGCGACGGCCGGGTCGATCTCTTCGTCGGTGCGCCCGCCGAGCTCAGCGGCCGCGTCTATCTCGTGAGCGGCAAGGACGGCAGCGTGCTCCGGACCTACGCGCCGGCGACGCACGGAGGCACGTTCGGCTGGTACGTCGATCGGCTCGACGACCTCGACGGCGACGGGCACCCCGACCTCGTCGTCGGCGGACTCTCGGCCACGAACGCCGACGGGGCGCGGGTCGGTGCAGCGTGGGTGCTGTCGTCGGCGAGCGGCAACGAGCTCTACCGCTGGCAGGGGACCGATCCGCGCGGCGGTTTCGGCGGCGTGGTGGCGGCGCTCGGCGATCTCGACGGCGACGGCAAAGGCGAGATCGCCGTCGCCGCGCCGGGAACGGAGGATCAGACGCGAACGCTCACGGGAGAGCTGCGCGTCTATTCCGGTCGTACCGGGACGGAGCTGCGCCGCTGGCAGGGCACGCAGGCGGGTGAGCTCTACGGCCGCATGGTCGCCCCGACCGGCGATCTCGACGGTGACGGCGTCGGCGACGTCGCCATCGGCGCACCGTGGCATCGGCGCGAAGGTGGCGATCGGGTCGGTCGGGTCGAATTTCGCTGGGGGAAGAGCGGCGAGGTTCTCGGCGAGCTCTTCGGCGACGGGCCCGACTGCTGGTTCGGGTGGCACATCCGCCGCGCCCCGGATCCCGACGGTCAAGGCCGCCCGGCGTTGCTGATCGGCTCCCTTCGCTGCCCGGTCGACGGCAAGCCGGGCGTCGGCGTGATCGACCTCTACGTGCTGCGCCCCGCGGGCGCGGGCGATCAGGGGACCATCACGCGCGGCACGCGCCGCAGCGACATCAAGTAGACGCGCAGCGGGCCACGGTCCTCGAGCGAGAGCGCCTGGAACGCCGCGCGCGCGGCGGCACCCTCGCCGTCGTGGCCGGCGATCGCATAGTCGAAGCTCGGCGCGCGGCCGTCGTGCAAGTAGGGCGCCGAATCGGCCACGCCCCACAGTCGCGGCGTGAGATAGTCGCGGAGCGGGACCCCGCGCTGCGCGTGCTGCGCGGCATTGGCCTGTCCCATGTCGTGGCGCTTGAGATCGCTGAAGAGCCACACCGGATAGCCGTGGAGGCTCGCGTCGTAGCGCAGCCCCGGCCGGCGCATCTGCCGCGCGAGGTCGATCGGCGGGAGCCCCTCGACGGTGAGGATCGGGCTTTCGAGAACCATCATGGGCTGGTGGCAGCCCGCGCAGCCGAGCTCGTGGAACTCGCGGCGGCCGCGCTGGAACAGGTACGCGAAGCTCGTCGTCGTCGGAGGCAGGAGCGCCTGCGCGGGCGCGGTCATCTGCCGGTCCTGGATCAACGGCTCGACGATGGGGAGCTCGAGCAGCGCCAGGTGCGCGGTCAACGCGGCGAAGGGTCCGCGACCGAGCTCGCCCCGCACGCCGTCCCCGTCGGGGTCCGCCGGATCGCTCCCGGCGCCGACGACGTCGCGCGAGGCCTTCGCGAGCAGGACGTCGCTCTGGATGCCCATGTGGATCTGCAGCGCCTCGGCGGCGAAGTCGGTGAAGGTGGCGAGCGTGCCCTTCCAGCCGAAGGGCTTCACCACGAGATCGTCGTCGACGCCGCGGATGCCCGACGCGTCGACTTCGCCCTTGGCCGAGACCCGTAGGACGCCGAAGTCGACGCCCTTGCTCGTGAGCCGTGTCTCGCGCGCGGCGCCGGCGTGCACGGCGTCACGCACGAGGTCGGCCCGCTCGCGCTGCAGATCGCGGCTCATCTCCTGCGCCAGCGCCTGGACGACGCCGAGCCCGACCAACGCCGGTGGGTTCCGCTCGTCGCCGCTCGCCGTGCGCTCGCCGTCGCCGTCGAGGAACACGCCGTCGGTCTCCGCGCCGGCGCCGTTCCGACCGCCGATCCAGTGGCACGACGGGCAGGAGATGGTCTCCGGGCCGCCGAAGAGACCGCCGTGCACGCGACGGAACGGTCCCGCCGGCGCCTTGGCCGCATCGCCGCCGCCGAGGCCGTCGGCGAAGTCGTACTCGTGCTCGAACAGGAGCTGACCCAGGTCCGCCAGCTCGTCGAGGCAGACGCGCCCCGCGGCCACGCGCCGCGCGTCGAGCTCCGCGTGCATCGCGCGCAGGAAGTATCCCGGCGCCGCCGCCTCCCGCAGGCGGAGCTCGTGCCGGCGGGCGGCCACGCGTTCCGCGTCGCGCGCCGCTTCGAGGCTGACCGGCGCGGGTCGCCCGCGCGGTGGGCAATCGGCGCGCCAGCTCGCCGTCTGCTCCGTCGTCGAGCCGCCGCACGCGGCGATCGCGAGAAGAAGCGCCAGCCGGAGCGCCGCGCGGGTCGCGGGTCGGGGCGTCATGGGACGAAGAGCTTCGGCTCGCGGGAGAGCGAGGTCAGGAAGACGCGCACGCTCGCCCGCCCCTGGTCGTCGAGCGCCAGGTAGGCGTCTCGCGCCGCGGTCGCCTCGCCGCCGTGGAGCACGATCGCCTCGTGCACGGTCGGGGCGCGCCCGTCGTGCAGGTACGGCGCCGTGTCGGCGAGACCCCAGAGCGGCCGGGTGAGGAACACGCGCGCGGGAATCGTCCCCTGCGCCGACGGGGTCGCCAGCGCCTCCCCCATGTCGTGGCGCTTCAAGTCGCTGAAGAGATGCACCAGGTAGGGCGTCTTCGGGCCGGCATACTTGGGCTCGATCTTCGGACCGTCGCCGTCCTTCGCGACGTCGATGACGAACGCGGGACGATTCGGGTCCGGGTCCCGCCGCGCGTCGAGCTTCGTCTCCTCGAGCTCGAGGGTCGGCACGTGACACCCGGCGCAGCCGATCTCGTCGAAGCGGATTCGCCCGGCGGCCCACGCGTCGAGCAGGCCGGGATCGCGTGGCGGGCGCATCGTCGGCACCTCGAGCTGCGCGAGATACCCCACGACGGTCGTCAGCATGCTCGGCTGGATCTCGAGCGAGACGCCGTCCTCGTCGACGTCGTACCACGGACCTCTTCCGTACGGGCCCGCGTCGAGCGTCCCATCGCGCACCGCGAGCTGAATGCGGTTCGAGAGGAGGCCCTGATGGATGTGGAGCGACTCCTCCGCGATGTCGCGGAGCGTGGCCTGATGGCCCTTCCATCCGAACGGACGAACCGTCAGATCGGGATCGATCCCTTCGACCGCACCGGTGTCGAGCGTGCCGTCGGGCTCGGCCGTGATGCGGCCGAACGAGACGCCCTTCGTGGTCAACGCCTGCTCGACGGGACGCTTTTCGGCCTTGGCTCGGGCGCGGGCGGCGTCCGTCTCGGCGCGCAGCTCGGCGCTCATCTCCCGCGCCAGACAGGCGATCGGCCCGAGCCCGAGCACCTGCGGGGGATTGCGTTGATCGGCGGCGCGCGTCCGCTCGCCGTCGCCGCGCATGAACGCGTTCTGCGTCTGCGTCCCGGCGCCGTCGGGTCCGCCCTTCGAGTGGCAGCTGAAGCATGCGAATGCGTCGGGCCCTCCGGCCGCGCCCAGGTGCACACGGCGCAAGCGAGGCGTGTAGCCGATCGCGCTCCGGTCCGTGCCGCCGCTGCCCCAACCGTTCTCCGGGCGGAATGGGTATCCGAACAGCTCGTCGCCGACGATGAAGAGCGTGTCGATGCCGATCACGTGACGATCGAGCGCGGCGTCCGAGAGCGTGGCGTGCTCGACCAGCTCTCCCGGGTCGCTCGCGTCGAGCATCCGGTCGAAGTCCTCGCGACGGCGCAGATCGATGGCTTTGGTGAGCTGCTCCAAGAGGACCGTGTCGTCGGGAATCGCCGTGTCGGTGGTCGCGAATGCGCTTTCCCGGGGAGCCTCCCCGCCCTTCGCGTGGAGCGCGGGCGCCCGGATCGCCAGCGTCGCGAGCGTCACCGCCACGCCGCCGGCTGCGACGCCGAGCATCCAGGTCCGTCGCGCGCGCGGTCGATCGTCGCCGACGTTCCGCACGGAGAACACCCTAACAGAAACCTCTCCGGAAGCACCATGCCGCCGGGACATCTGCTGCGAGCGGTGGCGTATTCCGTGGTAGAGGTGACGCGTCACGCCGGAACACCTGGACGTCCTGGTCGTCGGCGCCGGCATCTCGGGCATCTGTGCCGGCTACCACCTGCAGCAGCGCCTGCAGGCGCTCGGGTACGTGGAGTGACAGCATGCGACCCGGCGGGAAGGGACGGCGACCGACGAGATCCCGCCGCGCAGGTGGAGCTCGCTCTCCAATGGCGCCACCGCCCGCGGCGCCTCAGGGGCTCCGAACCAGCCGGTCGAGCAGCACGTCCTCCAACTCGCGGCGGCCATCGAAGAGGGCCAGCACGAACACGGCGTCGCCGCCGTCCGGTAGATCAGGCGGTACGGCCGCACCACGAGCTTGCTGACGAAGTTCGTCGCCGCCGGCGCGACCAGGCCGAAGATGGTGATCGAAAAGATCGCTGAGTTTCTCGAGCGCGGCCCGCGGTGAAAACTGCTACCGAAGTTGCTACCGTGCCCGGGCCGTCGGCGTCGTGTACGAATCGGGCCGCCCACGCGCGCGTCGGGACACGTCGGCTGACCTTCGCCAGTCAACCGAGGGTCCACCTGCCGCTCGTCTCCACCGGTTGCCCTTTCGCTACGCATGCGCTTGTCCTTTGGGCAGCCGCGCGGCCCGGGGAAGCGAGGAGGCGACGTGATGTCGAGCCGAGACGGCTGGTCGATCTCTTGCATCAGCCCCACGGCATGCACAGCGCGAGGGAAGCGCGCGGTGCACGGTTGCCCTCGCCCTGCTGCCCGCGCGGTTCTGGCGGTCTCGACCGCGGCCGCCCGGTTGCACTTCGCGCCGGAATGACGCCGATCCGCGGTCGGCCCTCGAAGGGGCGGCCGTCTCCCGGGAGGTTCGAGTGAAAGGAGATCGATCGGCGGACGTCGAGCGGATCATTGCTCATTGTAGGGTGATGCTGTCGGTGGCGGCGTTCGTGACGGTGTACATCGACCCGACGCGTCCGACGCTGACGCGCTGGATGCCGCTCACCGGGGGACCCTTCACGCTGGACCCCTGGGCGCTCGCCGTCATGATCGCGCACCTCGTCTACAGCGCTACCACTGGCCTGGTGCTCCGCAGCCGGCTGGTGAGCGCGACGCGAGTCGCCACCGTGTCGACGTGGATCGACGTGCTCTTCGGTGGGGCGATCGCCCTGGTGACCGAAGGTGCGAACAGCCCCTTCTACGTGTTCTTCGCGTTCGCGGTGCTGGCCGCCGGGTTCCGAGCCGGCCTGCGGCTCACCCTGAGGGTGACGGCCGTGAGCGTGGCTCTGTACCTGAGCCTGATCCTCGTCACGCACCCCGAGGGAATGACCTTCTACATCATGCGCCCGGCGTACCTCGCGATCACCGGGTACCTGGTCGGATATCTCGGCGAGCAGCGGCTGATCGTCGAAGCGCGGCTGCGCCAGCTCGAGACGGCGAGCCAACGGGAGCGTATCGCGCGATCGCTGCACGACGAGTACGTGCAGGCCCTCGCCGGCGTCAACGTGCGACTCGCGACGTGTCGCGAGCTGCTGCGACGGGGATCCGGCGACCAGGCCCTTGCCGAGCTGACGGAGCTCCAGGCGGGCGTGAACCGGGAGCACGACGACCTTCGCACGTACATCCGATCCCTGCTCGACCTCGAGACGGCGCCGAAGCCCCGCGCCTTCGATTATCGGACCCGCTTCTCGGTTCGGGCGCGCTTCAACGGGTCGCTGCTGCTCGTCGAGCACGCGCTTCACGTCATGTTGGAGGGGGCCCGCAACGTCGCGCTCCATGCGGGCGCGAATTCCGCCGCGATCAGCGTCGACGCGAGCATCGGGAAGGTCCTCATCACGATCGACGACGACGGAGTCGGGTTTCCGGCTGGGGCGGTTCCGCCGTGGTCGATCGCATCGCGCGCGGCCGAGCTCGGGGGCGAAGTCCGGGTCGGCGGGGCCGATCGGTCAGGCGGGCACGTCGAGATCGAGCTCCGGGAGGCGTGAGATGGTGGCTTCGCTCCGGATCATCATCGCGGACGACCACATGCTGTTTCGGCAGGGTCTCAAGTCGATGCTGACGAACCTTCACCCCGAGGTGTCGGTCGTTGCCGAGGTCGACCGCGTGTCGGACGTCGTGCCGGCGCTCGCGAGGTCCCCGTGCGACGTCCTCCTGCTCGACCTCCAGATGGATCGGAATGCGCTCGCGGACGTCGGGAGCTTTGCCCGTCGCGTCCGAGTCGTGGTGCTCACTGCCAGCCAGGACTCGGGAGAGACGTTGGCGGCGATCCGTGCTGGGGCGCGCGCCGTCGTCTTCAAGCGATTCGCCGTCGAGACGTTGATGGAGGCCCTTCGGACCGTCAAGGAGGGGCACGTCTGGCTGCCGCCCGCCCTGCAAAGCGAAATCACCGCCCAGATGTCCGAGCCGGACACCCAGGCGCTCACCTCGCGCGAGCGTGAGATCGTACGGCTGGTCGCTCTCGGCTTCCACAATACGGAGATTGCGCAGCGGCTGTCGATCAGCGAGGTCACGGTGAAGACGCACCTCAACAACGTCTTCCACAAGCTGGATGCCCGGGATCGGGTTGGGCTGACGCTGTACGCGATCCGACTGGGCCTGATCGGGGTCAACGAGAAGGCCCGATAGCGCGGCCGCCTTGCGGCGTCGCCCCGTTCACACACGCCGCTGCCCAATTAATGCGCAGCTTCGCGCTCACGCGTTGGGCGTCACCTTGATCAGACACCGTGGCGCACCCGCCCCTCTCCGGGACTCGCTCCACCCGCGGGCGGAAACCATCTCCACCCCGGGTTGGATGGCATCGCCGTTGCTGACTTCGCGCTGAGCCCGGCATGTCGTCCGTGCTCCGACAACCGATGCCCAGAGGAGGACGATGAAACGGATCGACGC
>Ga0209058_1002777_pt1 | contig 14297 bp, 14 predicted proteins | sample GraSoiAngelo_147_FD_185904 | JGI IMG/M metagenome (GOLD analysis project Ga0209058, IMG submission 185904) | Grasslands soil microbial communities from the Angelo Coastal Reserve, California, USA - 14_1009_05_40cm (SPAdes) (version 2) | ecosystem: Environmental > Terrestrial > Soil > Grasslands ... | reverse complement strand
CGGCGAAAAGGAACGCTCGCAGCGGCGAAATGACATCGTTAGCCCTTCGTCTGGCCGTCATGGCGCTGCCCGCCGTTCAGCGAGGCACAATACATGATAGCAGACAGACGATTGAACAAATATGCTCGATGGCACTGTCGAAAAAGCAGCGGGGTCAGGAACCGGAGCCGGAGAGCAGCTCGGTCACAACTTCGTTCACTGTGCGGCCGTCGGCGCGGTCGCCCAGGCGCTTCATCAGGACAGGCATGACTTTGCCCTTGTCGGCGGGGGAGCTGGCGCCCGTTTCGTCCATCACTTTGCGCGCCTCCGCAATGATTTCAACACGGGTGAGCTGGGCTGGCAGGTAGGCCTCCAGGACTTCGAGCTCGGCCTCCTCTTTCTGCACGAGATCGTCTCGGGCGGCCTTCTTGAAGGCTTCGATGCTCTGGCGGCGCTGCTTGGCTTGACTGCTGATGACGCCGAGCACCTGCTGATCGTCGAGTGTCTGCCGCGCGGCGCCCACATCGTCTTCGCCGGGCACCTCGGCCTTGGTGATGGCGGTTAGCAGCAGGCGAAGAGTTGACTTGCGAACCTCGTCGCCGGCACGCATGGCAGTCTTGAGGTCATCGGCGAGCGTGTCTTTTAGGGACATAGAAAGACGAATCTTAGAGAGTAGATAGTGTTCGGATCGAGATTTAGCCGCGCTGGGCGTTCTTGAGGCTCTTGCGGCGCTTGGCCGCGGCCTTCTTCTTGCGGCGGACGCTCGGCGGCTCGTAGTGCTCGCGCCGGCGGGCTTCTGCCAGGATACCGGTCTGCTGGACGAGCTTATTGAAGCGCTTTAAGGCCTGGTCAAAGCTATCGCTACTACTGATATGGACTTCTGGCAAAAAGTAATTCCCCTTAGATGCACCGGTTGGTGGCGTTCTCGCGTATTCTATGGTTTGACGTTTAGGCTGTCAAGGCAAATGCACGTACCGACGTTGGGGACCCCTCTATACACCGCCTGCTGGCGGCACTCGGGGCGAACGGCTCCCGATGGGTCGCACCGTAAGCGCCGTTCGGCCCGAGTAGTCCTTAACGAAAGGGAAGGACGTATCGAGGGCCTTGGACGACGTGCCGAAAATTAGCGCTGCTTTCGCTTTCGATAGCTAGCCCAATCCTTCTTCTTGGCTGCTTGCTGCAGACCACGGAAGTCCCCGCGAATGAGTGCTTCCTTCTTCGCCCTGCTCCAGCTCTTGACCTCAGTTCGGCGGCCAGTGCCTCTTCGCGTGTCGGGAACTCTTGGGACCAGACAAGCGTCACCGGCCGCCTCGTGGCTGTATAGCCGGGAAACGCGCCTCCAAGATGCAATGTGAGTCGGTTTTCTAAATCATCGGTGTGGCCGGCGTAATACGACTTGTCCGCGCAGCGGAGTATGTAGGCGAAGAAAGGCCTCGACACGACTGCGGATCCCTCGATACGCCGCCTGTAGCGGCTACTCGGGACGAACGGTTGTGAGACGGACGACCCTCAAGCGAAAAACTTGAAACGCCTTCAATCCGCAGAGGGTAGGACCTTTGGCTGCATGAGTTCCATGGGCTTGCCGCAGCACTCCGCCTGGCCGTCGCCGGCTTTGATACACAGCACTTCGGTGCCGCACGTCTCGCACTGGAACCGCTTGCCTAGCTGATTGGGCATTTGCGCTGCCTCCCGGTCACTGCTTTTGCTGCATCGGCTGGCCGCAACAGGCCAGCGCGCCGTCGCCACCCTTGGTGACGATCATCTCGGTGTTGCACTTTGTGCATTGGTAGCGTTTGCCTACCTGGTTTGCCAAGTTTCTTCACCTCTTCCAGTGCAAAAATGGTAGCGCGAGCGCGCTCAGGGCGTCAACCGTGAGCGGAAAAGAGTAGATGCGGAGCCTAGGGCGCCGCCGCGCTGACTTCGATTTGGCCGCCCATGTTGGCGGGATGGAAGTCGCAGCGGAATGTGTAGTTGCCGGCCACCTGGGGCACGAACGTCAGCTCGCCGGATTCGCCGGGCTGGAGGGCTTCAGGATCCGTGACAGCGTCGTCCTGCGTCTCGTATTCGCCGTCGAGGCCAGCTATGCGCAGATTGTGCTGCTGGCTATCGTTGTTTGTGACACGAATCGTGATCGGTTCATCAAGAACGATGCTCCAGCGGTTGGGGCTGAACTTCAATTCACTGATGCCAATAGAAATGACCCGGTCCTCGGGCTTGGAGGCGGTGGCGTCGAGTTCCTGAGTGGGGTCCGGCTGGCGCTGGAGCTGCGGTGTGGGAGCAGGAGCGGTGTTCTGGGCAACGGTCACCGTTGAGAGCGTGTCGACTTTGTCGTCGCCGCCGCAGGCGGCAAGCAAAGCGGCCGCAAACGCAGCAATTCCCAGCACCGATATTCGTAGGTTCACAACACGTATTACGTCCCGGGCATCGCCGAGGTTGCCCGACCGCGCCACCCAGCGAGCCGGGCTCACTGGGTGACCGTTATCTCGCCCTTCATCTGGTCCGGGTGGAAATCGCAGTGATATGGATAGGTGCCGGGCTGAGCAATTGTGAAGGAAAGCGTGCCCGTGGCGCCACCGGGAATCAGGTCTGGAGTTGAGACGATGTCATCGCCCGTATCAAGCTTGGCGTCGGCGCCGGCGAAGCGCATATTGTGGGGCTGGCTCCCTTTGTTCGTAAGCTGAATTGTGATCGGGTCGCCGACCTTCGCGGCCATGGTTGGGTTCTGCTGACCATTGAGGTCAAAGAAGTTATCGCGAAGCGAAATCGCGACGGTGCCGGTGATCGGCGCGGGCGGGCCCGGCGTAGCGGCCGGCTGGGCGGCCTTCTGCCCGCAGGGCGGGGTACCGGTCTCGCCGGTGAGCGGACCCGTAGGAGGCAGAATCGGGCCTTGAAAGACCTCGGTGCCGGCATGATGGTCCGCCGCCTTGGTGCCCTCCACGCCGCGTTCGACCGTCGCTTCATTACCTTGCTCCACCGCCTCAGCCTTAATGTTATGCTTCTCGGCTGTGGTGCCCTTCTGCGCGCGCTTCACCTGAATCATATCGCCTTGCTCGGTCACCGTCGTGTCCTTCGGGTGCTCGACGGCCGTCGTTTCCTCTACCCCGCGTTGGACTGACAGGGCGTCTCCATTTACTGAGTTGATCTTGATCTTCTCCGCGGCAATCTTGATCGTCGCTCCCGATGCAAGGCTGCCCGCATCAGCGACGGTTATAGTCGTCGCATCCGCGCTGACGTCAGCAGCGAGCGTAGTGACCCAAGGCGCGGAGACCACTTCCATAATTTCGGAGTCAACTGTAATCAGATCGCCGGCCTGAAAGACCGATGCCTGCTCCAACGTGAGCTCGCTTTCCGAGGCGCCGGCTTCTTTCTTTAAGGCGCTCCCTGCCGGAGCGTCAATCACTCTAACCAGCTCATAGACGGAGTCGGTTGGGTCGTCGTCGATGCGCGCGAGGGGGCGCTCGCTAGCGGAGGCGCGGGGTTCTGCCTTCAGGTCCGTCGCATCATCCAGCACGAGTCTGGCATCGCTGGCTGTGACAGCCTGCTGGAGGTGCTTGGGGGGCTGGAATTCAGCTCTGTGATTCACTTGCTCCAGTGAATACTCCCAGCCAGATTCGCTGACAGCATTCGGATCGCCGGGGATGTCTCCCTGGCTAACCGACCCGCCTTGCGGCGGCATGACGCCCGTAATCAAGGCAACCAACTGCTCGATCTGGTAGTCGTTCAGCGAACCACCTTGTGACTGCGACCAGGCGGGCATCAGAGTGCCGACTCGACCGCAGTGGATTGTGTCCCGGAAGCGGGCGACGTTTGCGCTAACGTTTCCAAGAGCGGTGGACCGCCTGCTCTCATCATTCAGAATGGCGCCCGGCAGGCCGCCGCGTTCTGTCAGCCCCTTGCCGGTCAATCCGTGGCATGAGCTGCAGTTGAGCGCGAACAGGGCCCCGCCGAAATCCACGTTCTCCTTGAGCTGACGGGCCTGCGCAGCATCCTGACGCGAGGGATCCCAGATGAAGTACAGCAAAGTAGCCAGCGCGCCAACGAAGAGCAGGCCCACAATCACGTTGACTTGCTTGCTTGTGTTCACCTGTGACTCTTAGGCCTGCTTACGTCTTGTTCGGGGTCTTGTTGCCAGGTGCGTAAGGTACCGCTCGGGTGGGGTTTTGGAGGCTTCCGCTGCCTTCAAATGCGCGGCCTGTTTGCACGACGAGACTGCGGTCCTGCTGCACTTCGATGGGAAAGACGTCCAATGGTCTGGGAGCAGGCCCGGCCACGATGATTCCACCCTCCTTCGTGTAGGTTGAGCCGTGACAGGGACATCGGAACCAGCCCTTGCGCCCCTGAAAGACAAAGTCGGGGCGCCAGGGGACGGTACAGCCCAAGTGCGGGCACTTGCGCCAAAGGGCCAGCAGACCGCCAGGCGTGGTTTCGCCGTTGGGCGTGATGCCTGGCTCAAGGTTCAGCAGGAAGAATCGTCCCTCCGAAATGACGATTGGGTCTGCACCCTGAGCCGGCACCCTATCCGGCGAAACAGGCACCGGCCCGCCGAAGCCAGTGATCTTCCGGATCCACATGAAGTCCAGCGGGGAGCCGAATATTCCAACGAAAAGAAGGCCAATGGCGCTCCAGAACCCACCAAGAATGAATATCCGACGGGTGATGACGTTTCGTTTTGGAACCGGCTTGGCGACCGGCGTATCAACGGCAATTGAGCGCGCGGCAACCGGTGCGGCGGCTGGGGTTGCCTGCGCCGCCGGAGCCGCGCCTACGCTTTCAGCTTCAGCTTCCAATCAGCATCCCTCCTCGGCCTATCCCGGATCCACCTTGATCTCCCAGGGCCAGATCAGCGCCTGCCCCTGGCCGCGGAAGAAGCTGCCAACCAGCGACAGCACCAGGTAGGCCGTCAGCACGCCTGTGAACATTGTGATGAACACATCGCGCCGCGTACGGACCCAGCCAAGGCGGAATAGCACGTAGATGATCAGCACCGTGAAGAACGCGATTGTGGAGAGTGGGATCACCTGGTTGGCCATAATGTCCGGAATATTCAGGTTCATTCCTTTCCACAGGTGGAGGCTCCCATAGCAGCAATCAACGTTGTTGAACGGCACGGGTATGCGGTCGAGGTCGCGCGGCCAATCCAGGTGACCGTCGTCGGTACCCAGAGCGTCCGGCCAGGGAATGCTGAATTGCAGCCGCTTGGAGAAGTCCTTCGTCGTGACGATGCCCAGGTGCTTTGCCCCCGGCTCATCCCGCAGACAAGGAAACCCAACGTGCTGAGCAGTGTTGTCGCAGGATGGGATCCACCGGGTAGCGTACTCAAATTTCGTGCGGTCCCCGGCATCGAACGCAACGAGTACGCCACAGACTAAGGTGGCGTACACCACCGTGATGATGGTGATGCGAACCGAGTATTTAGTACCGAACCAGATGCCCTGGGCCTCGCGGCTGCGGTCTAGGTACGGGATGGCTGCGAAGAAGCCGAGGGCGATGGTCGGCAGCAGGACACCGGCCCAGGCCTTGTCCATATGGAGCAGCAGCTCCTGGAGATTGAGGAAGTACCAGGGCGCCTTAGAGGGGTTAGGGGTGACATCCGTATTGGCGCGGTTCAGCAGAGGCGCATTGATCAGCACAGAAAGGATGACGAAGGTGATCGTGAACAGGACCGCAGAGATGAACTCGACGAAGACGAGGTCCGGCCAGACAAGCACCTCTTCCTCGCGCTCGCGCTTCGGGCGAGGACGGGCGGCGCCGGGAGCACGGCCGGGTACTGGAGGCGCTTCAATCGCCATCGGCGAAGCAGCCCCCTAGAGCGGCCTCGCCATGCCGCCGTCGCGGCGGATACGCCAGAAATGCACTGCCATGAAGATCGCGGCCAGCAACGGCAGCGCGATTACGTGCAGGGTGTAAAAGCGAATCAGGGCGTTGGGACCGATCTCGTAGCCGCCGAAAACGATCAGCTGCGTCTCGTCGCCGAAGTACGGCGCTGAGCCGGCGATACCGTGACCGACCGTGACCGCCCATAGTGCGAGCTGGTCCCAGGGAAGCAGGTAGCCGGTGAAGGAAAGCACGAGTGTCAGCACCAACAGGATGACCCCGACCACCCAGTTGAACTCGCGTGGAGGCTTATAGGCGCCGGTGTAAAAGACGCGCATCATGTGCAGAAAGACGAGGATTACCATGGCGTGCGCGGTCCAGCGGTGTAGGTTGCGCATCAGCAGGCCGAACTTGACGTTCGTTTCGAGGGCCGCGATGTCCTGGTAGGCTCGGTTGACGTCCGGGACGTAGTAGAACATGAGCAATACGCCCGTCACGGTGAGCACGAGGAACATGAAGAAGGTGAGGCCGCCCAGGCAGTAAGTGTGGGTGATCTTAACGTGCGTGCGGTGCAGGCGGGTCGGGTGGAGGTGGAGAAAGACGTTCGTGGCCACGACGAGCATTTGATTGCGGGGGGTATTGGGATAACCGGAGCGGAAGATGGACTGCCAGATGTAATTGTGGAAAACCCGGTCGTAGATGCGGTCCTGAAGGATACCGATGCGTTCCTGGAAGTTACGTGGTTTCCCCGGTTCTTCAGTGAAGGCCATCTATGCACCTCCTAGCGGGACCACCAAGCGCCCAGAATGACCATGATGGTGAGTGAGCCGAGGATGGTGAACAGCGCGCCCAGAAACTCGTAGCCTTCGGGAACGTGGCGGAAGAGTATGTCAAGCGGGGGCATCTTCTCGGCGTCCTTATATCACATCCGGCTCTTGCGCGCGATTGTGAAAGCTTTCGCAATCGCAATCTAGCACCGGGCTGTGATGAGCGTCAAGGGCGTCAGTCGAGGCGATAGCAGACTGGGGTTCTGGGCGGGTGCGTGGGCGGACAGATCTGAAGATCTGTCCGTACGGGTCGAGCGACCTAGTGTCGAAAGGCGCGCGTGGCGGTAAACACCATCGCGACGCCGTAGTCGTTGCAGACCTCGACCGCCTCTTCGTCGCGGACGCCACCGCCGGGCTGGATGATCGCTGTAATTCCGGCCTTACAGGCGTCTTCGACCGCGTCGCCGCGGGCGAAGGGGAAGAAGGCGTCGGAGGCAAGAACGGCATCCTTCGCGCGCTTGCCTGCGTGTTCGAGCGCGTGCTGAGTAGCCCAGAGCCGGTTGGGCTGGCCGCAGCCGATACCAACGGTCGCGCGCTCCTTGGCGAGGACGATAGCGTTCGACTTGACGTGCCTAAGAGCGGTCCAGGCGAAGCGAAGGTCGTCTAGCTCGGTGGCGGTCGGGGCGCGTTTGGTCATAACGCGCAGATCGAGCTCACCAGCAGCACCGGTGTCGGGTGTTTGGACGAGTATGCCGCCGGAAATGCTTCTGTATTCCGGGGCCTCTGCCGACCCAGGGGCGTCGGCCGACAGATCTGAAGGTCTGTCCGTACGGGTATCGGCGCCGTCTGCGATGCGCAGGATGCGTAGGTCTCGCCTCTTCTTCAGCCGTTCGAGCGCGGCGTCTGCGTAGCCCGGGGCGATGATGATGTCATAGCGCTTGCCCTTCATTGCCTCAGTCATGTCCCAGGTGACCTCGCGGTTGGCAGCGATGATCCCGCCGAAGGGCGAGATCTCGTCTCCGGCGTAGGCCCGCTCGTAGGCGACGGCGATGTCTTCATGCGCGGCGACGCCGCAAGGAGTGGCGTGTTTCACGATCACCACGGCCGGCTCGTCGAACTCGCTGGCGGCGCGCCAGGCGGCATCGGCGTCGAGGTAATTCAGGTAGGACATCTCGACACCGTGGAGCTGCTCCGCCGCCAGCACGCCAACCGGTGCACCGGCCGTATCGAGCCGGTAGACAGCCGCCTTCTGGTGCGGGTTCTCGCCGTAGCGAAGGTCCGCGGCTTTTTTCAGACCGATGGTCAGCTGCGCCGGAAATAAATTGCTGTCCTCTGGTTCCTGGCTCCTCAAATACTGCGCGATCGCGGTGTCGTAGCTGGCGACGTGCTGGAAGGCCTTCTCGGCGAGGCGGCGCCGGTAATCCAGAGGCGCATTCTCCTTGCGCAGACGCTCAATAGCCTCATCGTAGTCTGCCGGGGCGACGAGGACGAGGACCGACGTGAAGTTTTTGGCAGCGGCGCGCAGCATGGTGGGCCCGCCGATATCGATGTTCTCGAGCGCGTCTTCGAGGGTAACCTCCGGCCGAGAAACCGTCTCGCGGAAGGGGTAGAGGTTCACCGCCACGAGGTCGATCTTCGAAAGGCCCTGACGGGCCAGCTCATCGAGGTGCTCGGGCTTGTCGCGGCGGGCTAGGAGCCCCGCGTGAACAGCGGGATGGAGCGTCTTGACGCGCCCGTCGAGGATCTCGGGGAAGCCGGTGAGGTCAGAAACGGAACGGGCGGGGACGCCGGCCTCGGTGAGGTGCTTGAGGGTGCCGCTGGTCGAGATGACGTCGAAGCCGAGTGCGACGAGACCGCGGGCGAGGTCGGCGGCGCCGGCCTTATCGTAGGGGGCGATGAGGGCGATCATCCCCAGGTAGGGCGCTCCTCTTCCTGGTCCTCTTCGACGATCTCTTCGCCATGTTCGCCGAGGTATTCGTCCGCTAATTCGGTCGTAACCTCACCCGCGCCCTCGCAGAGGGGACAGCTCACCATGCCGGGAGTCGCCTCGTCGAGGCCCTGATATTCCATGAGCTTGCCGTGCTCGACCCAGATGTACGTCTTGTCGGCATCGTATGTCACGCCCTCAACCGCGCGGCTCTCGCCATTATCGTCGACCCATCTCAGTCCACTGTTGTCGCGAACGTGCTCCTTGAAGAAAGAATCGAGAGCGCCGTCCGTATTAGGTGCATCGACTTCCTCTTCCCACTCGGTCTCGCTGACGTAGTCGCCCGGGCGATAGGCTCCAGAAAGCGGCAAGGCGCTCATCGCGTCACCGGTACGCTTGTCGCCGACCTCTCGCTCGGCATAGTAGATGCGATAGGTGGGCACAGGCTAGAGGAGGAGCAGCTCGGAATCCACGAGACGACCGCTCTGGGGATCAACGGCCAGTGCCATTCCCTCCAACGTGAGAACGCCGACTAAGACTCCCGGATAGGTGTCCGAGATTATGACATCACCGACGCTATCATGCCCGTCGTATTCGATGTACGCGAATGAGTGATCCAATTGCGCCTCATTGTCGGCCGTCCGAACCCGCTTTTTGCCGATGATGTCGAGGCCGAGCTGATTGGCGAGCGAACGCGGAAGCACGCTCCAGGTCGCGGGTATCGACGAGAGCATCCGGAACCTCGACCGGCTGGCTCCATCTGCTCGGATTAGCGATCTTCACCTTGACTCTCACGTGGCCCATTCTACTCCCTTGCCCGGAATCACTTCGCCGCAGACCCAGGCATCCGGGAGCCGTGCAAGAACCGCGGCCGCGTCCTGCGGAGAGACCGCGAGAACCAGGCCGAGGCCCATGTTGAAGGCGCGATACATCTCGTCTTCGTCGATGGCGCCGCGTTCCTGAACGAGGCGGAAAATGGCAGGGGCGCGCCAGGACACACGGTCGATACGGGCCCCGAGGCCGGGCCACAGAATACGGGGGACGTTGCCGGGAATGCCGCCGCCGGTTATGTGGGCGATCCCCTTAAGCACCGAGTGCTGACTGCTGGGTGCCGAGCGTAGGAGAGGACGTAAATCGTTCAGGTAGCTTCGATGCGGCTCGAGCAGGGCGTCGGCGAGGGTGGTTTCGAGGCCGGGATGGTTGGACTCAAGGGCTGACCGCTCCTCGTCCGGGTCTCCGCCCCTGCCGATATTCAAGATCTTGCGGACGAGTGAGTACCCGTTGGTGTGCAGGCCGTTGGACGGCAGCCCGATAAGAATATCGCCTTCTTCGATGCGGGAGCCGTCAATGACGGCGTCGCGCTCGACGATGCCGACGATTGCGCCGACGAGGTCGAAGTCGCCTTCGGCGTAGGTGCCGGGCATGTCGGCCGTCTCGCCACCGAGGAGGGCGCAGCCGGCGTCACGGCAGGCCTCGGCGACGCCCCGGACAAGCGCGACCTTGGCGTCGTCGCTCAGGCCGCAGTTGCCGATGTAGTCGAGGAAGAAGAGGGGTTCAGCGCCTGCGGTGAGGATGTCGTTGACGCAGTGGTTGACGAGATCGCGGCCAACACCTTCATAACGGCCGAGGAGCGCGGCTAGCCTTACCTTCGTGCCAACGCTGTCTGTACTGGCGACGAGGACGGGGTCGCGGTACTTGCGCCCGAGCTCGAACAGGCCGGCGAAGGGGCCGATGTCAGCCAGCACCTCGGGGCGACGGGCGACCTTCGCGGCCTCCGCGAAGCGGGCGACGAGAGCCTCGGCGGCGTCAATGTCGACGCCGGCGGCGGCATAAGAAGGGTGCGCGGCCTCGCTCACGTGCCCATTATCGGGCACGCGCGGGGTCTGCGCGACGAAGGCCGGCTACGCCGTCGGCTTGATGTTCTGGTTGAGGCGGAAGAAGTTGGTTGGGTCGTACTTGTTCTTCAGTTCTTCCATGCGCTTGTAGTGCGCGCCGAAGCTTTCCTTGACGCGTTGCTCACCCTCGTCCATCAGGTAGTTGAGATACGCGCCCTTCTGCGCCCACGGCTGAATGGCCGCATCGACATTGCGCACCCAGGCGATCTGCTCTTCGTTCTCGCTGGGGTCGGGCCACTCGCCCAGGACGTGGATGCCCCACTTGGCGCCGCGCCATCCCATCGCCGTGGCATCGTCTGACACCCGGTGTACCGCGCCCCCGAGCGGCATGATGATCACCGCTGTCATTGTCGAGCGAGGCTCAGCGGCGGCTGTGGTGACCGCGTCGATAGCTTCGTTGGGAAGCTCCGGGAGCATCGCGGCCTTCCAGTACTGCTGCATGCCGGGCGGGTTGGCGGCCTCGATCAGCTTCTGGACCTCGAGGTAGGGCATCGGCTGCGTCATGTTCATAACCGGCCCGAGATCGAGTATGGGCTTGATTGCGCTCGGTCCGTTTTCGGGATTGCCGGTGTAGCAGACGATAACGCCGACGACGGGCATGCCGTGCATCGGCTCCGGCACGAACTCCTCCGGGGGTGCGCAGACGAGTGCAACAGCGCCGCCGATGTCATCTTCGGCTGTGTCCATGAAGTCGCGGTACGCGCGCAGAACCTCTGCGGCGCGAGGTCGAGGGAAGACAAGCATTCCGCCAAAGACGATCGGTCCGATCGGATGCAGCCGGTATTGGAACTCCGTGACAACACCGTAGTTGCCGCCGCCTCCACGCAGCCCCCAGAACAGATCGGGGTTCTTGCTCTCGCTCGCACGCACAACCTCCCCGCTAGCGAGTACAATCTCGGCGCCGATCATGTTGTCGACGGCGTAACCCAGCTTGCGTTCGAGCCAGCCAGAGCCGCTCCCGAGGGTCAGGCCACCGATTCCGGTACTGGGCACGCGGCCCCCGGTCACCGCGAGCCCATGCTCCTGGGTCGCGGCGTCGAACTCGCCCCACGTAACGCCGCCTTCAGCCGTCGCCACCCGCGCCTGGGGATCGACTGTGACCTTCTTCATCAGCGAGAGGTCGATCATCAGACCGCCGTCGCACACCGCGTGACCTGTGGGAGCGTGTCCTCCGCCCTTGACGGACACGAGAAGATCGCGTTCACGGGCGAAGTTCACGGCAGCCACCACGTCCTGAGTCGTCGCGCAGCGGGCGATTAATGCAGGCCGGCGTTCGATCATGGCGTTGAAGATTGTGCGGGCCTCATCGTAGCCCCCGTCGCGGTCCCGCAGAATGCGGCCGCTGAAGCTCTGAGCGAGCTGCTCTATGGCGGCGTTATCAATGGTGGGTGCTTGGGTCATGGAGTTCCTCCTCTTCCGGCGTACTTTGCTTTCGGGGCGTTGGCGGACAGAGCTTGAGCTCTATCCGTGCGTTTTTGCGCGGGGGGCCGCTGGATCCGAGGTTCGTGGCTCCCTTAGATTAGCGCAGTCGCGCGATAGATGGTATGTGATGGACGGCACAATAATTTCCGAATTGTGGTTCTTGGGTGCTGATTGCCGGGACGCTGAGATTCCTCGCCTCCCCACCATCTGTCGCTGGAGCGACACTCCCTCTTGGCCCCACCCACGAGCTCGGAATGACATCAGAGGCTAGCGGCGGTCTTCTTCCCAACTCCAGGCGACGCCGACCGGGACGCGCTTGCCGCCCCGGCCCTGGCGCTCGAAGACGAGCTTGTCCATTTGAAGCTGCACGGGCATCGGGTACTCGCCGGTGAAGCAGGCGGTGCAGAAGCTGTCCTTTGGCTGCTCGACGGCGCGCATCAGGGCCTCGATCGTGAGGTACGAGAGGCTGTCCGCGCCGATGTGCTCGCGGATCTCCTCGATCTCCTGCTTGGCGGCGATCAGCTCCCACTGCGTCGCCATGTCGATACCGAAGTGGCAGGGGTGACGGATCGGCGGGGCGCAGATGCGCATGTGCACCTCTTTCGCGCCCGCCTTGCGCAGCATCTCGACGACTTTCGGGGTCGTCGTGCCACGGACGATCGAGTCGTCGACGACGACGAGGCGCTTGCCCTCGATCACCTGCCGCATCGGGTTGAACTTCAGGTAGACGCCCTGGTCGCGCATGCGCTGGTCGGGCTGGATGAAGGTGCGGCCGACGTAGCGGTTCTTGACAAGCCCCTCCGCGTACGGGATGCCGGCCTCATGCGAGTACCCGATCGCGGCCGCCGTGGCGGAGTCCGGCACGCCAATAACCAAGTCGGCCTCGACGGGCGCCTGGCGGGCCAACTCACGCCCCATGTTCATGCGCATTGGGTGGAGCAGCTTGTCGCGGATGACGCTGTCGGGTCGGGCGAAGTAGATGTACTCGAAGACGCAGAGGGCGTCGCGCTTCTTCTCAACGGCCTGCATCGCGTGAAGGCCTTGTTCGTCGATAACGACCGCCTCACCGGGCTCGACTTCGCGCACGAAGTCCGCGCCGAGGTGGTCGAGAGCGCAGGTCTCGGAGGCGACAATCCAGCCGTTGCCGTTGAGCTTGCCGATACAGAGCGGGCGTACGCCATAGGGGTCTCGCATCGCGATCAGCACGTCGGGCGTGAGGGCGACGAGGCAGTAGGCGCCGGCGAGCGCCTTCATCGTGTTCGAGGCGCGCTCGAGCCAGTCCGATCCGGGCGCGGAAGCCAGCATCTTGGCGGCGACTTCGGTGTCGGTACTGCCGGAGAACTGGTGGCCCTGGTCCTCGAGGTCGTAGCGCAGGAGTTCGGCGTTGATCAGGTTGCCGTTGTGGCCCATCGCGAGCGGGCCATGGGCGCCGTCCACGCGCACCGGCTGGGCGTTCTCTTTGCGGCTCGAGCCGGTGGTGGAGTAGCGGGTATGGCCGATCGCGGCGTGGCCGGGCAGGTAGCCGAGGTCATTCTCCTCGAAGACCTGCGAAACGAGGCCCATGCCGCTGTGCAGGTGGATGCCGAAGCCGTCGGCGGTGGCGATACCGGCGCTCTCCTGGCCTCGGTGCTGGAGAGCGTAGATCCCATAGAAGGTGATGCGGGATACGTCTTCACCGGGCGCGTAGACGCCGAATACGCCGCACTTCTCTCGCCAGGTTTCGGTAGGGGAATCGGAACGCTTGCTATGCACTAGCACTCCTGCCGCTTGGGCAGGAAACGACGGGTGATAGACGCAATGCACTAGCTGAGATAAACATAGTGATTTGCTCCGCCTCGCATGGGGATTTTATCACGCCAGGAAGCGGCGCCTCAAGTCACGCGCGGCGTCCTCTTGCCCTATTGACGCAATACGAGCAGGCAATTCGAGTCGACGTGTCCGGCGCGGTCGTCGCCGTAGCAAAGGCACCGGGCAACATTCCAGTCGTTCGCCTTGACTTGGAATTTCAAGCTAGTCGCACAACGTGTAGCGTAGGATATGAAACGATGGCGACGCCCCAGACTCAGCAGGAAAGTCCGCCCCAAGAAGGCATCCCGAAACAACGCCTGACGATCCAGACTACGCGCCTCACCAAGGTCTTTCCGGGCGGCACGCGAGCGGTAGATGCGCTCGATCTCGAAATCGAGGACGGCGAGTTCTCTGGTCTGCTGGGGCCCAATGGCGCCGGAAAGACGACCACGATCGGCATGCTGACGACCCGAGTCGTGCCGACAAGTGGCGAGATGTGGATCGCCGGCATCAACGTCCGTACCCGCCAACAGGAAGTGAAAAGGATCATCGGCGTCGTCACGCAGTTCAACACGCTCGACCGGCGCCTGACCGCTTGGGAGAACCTCTATCACCACGGACGGTATTTCGGCCTGAGCCGGAGTGATTCACGCCGCGAGGCGACGCATGTGCTGGAGCTAGTCCGGCTCGAGGAGCGCGGAAATT
>Ga0209058_1002775_pt1 | contig 14303 bp, 13 predicted proteins | sample GraSoiAngelo_147_FD_185904 | JGI IMG/M metagenome (GOLD analysis project Ga0209058, IMG submission 185904) | Grasslands soil microbial communities from the Angelo Coastal Reserve, California, USA - 14_1009_05_40cm (SPAdes) (version 2) | ecosystem: Environmental > Terrestrial > Soil > Grasslands ... | reverse complement strand
CACTGGCAAGGTAGTCGAGGGGGGCATTGCGGCCGAGACGGAGCGCGTCTTCCAGAATCTCTCGGTGGTTCTCAAGGCGGCCGGAAAGAGTTTCGATCACGTTGTGCGCGCCGGTGTGTATCTCACTAGCATGAGTGATTACGTGGCGTTGAATGGCATTTACGCCAAGCATTTCAGTCAACCCTTTCCCGCCCGTACAGTGATCGCAGTGGCCGCGCTGCCGCTTGGGGCCTGCGTTGAGATCGACCTCGTCGTCAAGGCTTGAGGCAACACACGGAGGTTGATCTCATGAAGTACCCATTTCACATCGTCGATGTTTTCAGTTCGACACCGTTCGGCGGCAATCAACTCGCGGTTCTGCCTGAGGCGGCCGGCATTTCGACCGAGGGCATGCAGAAGATTGCCCGCGAATTCAATTTCGGCGAAACGACCTTCGTCCTGCCGAAGAAGGATCCTGCGAACACGTGTCGGGTGCGCATCTTCACACCTCGGACTGAGCTCGACTTCGCGGGGGCTCCCTCGGTCGGCACCGCCTGTGCGCTGGTGATGAAACAGCATGTACGGCTTAGTGATCCAATCCGGCTCATTCTGGAGGAGAATGTCAGTCCCGTGACGGTTGACGTCGCTCAGCGAAACGGGGGGTTCCACGGCACGTTGACGTTATCGGGGAAGGTCGAGGCACCGACCGGCGCACCTTCTCCGACTGAACTCGCCGCCGTCCTATCCGTCGAGCCCGCCGCGGTGAGCCAAGTCTTTTTCGCGGGCGTCGGTGTTCCACTCTGTTTTGCGCAACTGAGCTCGAACGAGGTCGTCGATCGGGCGACGATCAATCGGGCTGCCTGGGCGGCAACCCTCTCGCGAGCGTGGTCTCCCCACATCTTCTTCTTCGCGGGAAATCTGCGGGATGGCGGCAAGCTCTATGCTCGCATGTGGGCACCCGCGCTGGGCGTCGAAGAAGATTCCGCGACAGGCAGCGCTTGTGCAGCCCTCGTCGGGGCAATGGCATCGAAGCCCGATTTTGGCGGGATGGCCTATCGCCTTTCGGTCCAGCAAGGCGTCTCGATGGGGCGCCGAAGCGAAACCGAAGCGGAGGCGCGCAAGCGCGACGGCGTGGTGACCTCTGTCAGCGTAGGCGGCGCAACAACCTACATCGCAAGCGGCGAGATCGAGGTGCCGCCGTCCGCGCTTGTGTCTTCAACCGTCGAGGGCGCCCCCATACGTGTTAACCGGCGGCAATGAGTGACCAAGACGTGTGGGCTCAGGGACGTCGCCGGCTAAAGCGCTGCGGCTTCTGGATCCATCGATTACGATTCATCAATGGGTGTTGTGGCATTAGGTTTATGAGTAGGCGCTGTAGAGACAGAGGAGGCAGCATGAACAGATCAGTGTGTAGAGTGATGATGGGCATCGCCGGCTTGGCGGTGCTCGGGATGACCGCAACGCTGGTCGGCGCACAAACCGACGGTGCGATGGCGCAGGCGCCGGATGCCGGCTGTGCCTTGCCTTCGGAACCCGAGGGCATTCCCGCCGCAATCGATGCGGCAATCAGCGGGCCCGCGGACAAGGATCGAGCCTGCATGAAGGCCCTGTTAATACCCGAAGCGCGCATGATGTTCGTTTCACTCGGCGCGGACGGAGCGCCAAGCTATAGGCTCGAGACCTTGGACGATTGGATCGGCCGCGTCAAAGCCCGTGGCCACGCCATGCTCGAAGAAAAGCAGCTGAAATTTCACATTGAGCGCTACGGCAACATCGCGCACTTATGGAGCAGCTACGTGCTGCACAGCGACGGCAAGCAAGTCGCGCGCGGCATCAACAGCATTCAAGCGATCAAAGAAGCCGGCGGCTGGCGAGTCACGGGCATCATGGTGCAGGCCGAGTCGGCCCCTGCGCCGCTGCTCCAGGAATATCTGCCGTAAGGGAGGCAAGCCTAAGAGCAGCGAGCCGGCACGGGCTGGCTGCGCGCGCGATTTGCGGGAGCTGCTCTGCTTTAGCGTCGAATAGCGTACAGCAGGGAGCAATATGAATGCATCTGCCGGTTACCGCTGGTTAAATTTAGCACTATCGCTGATAGCGCTATTCGCCGCCTCCCTCATGCTGTGGCGAGCGACCGACGCGTGATGTGTTCGGCTCTTCATCAAAGCATCGTGCGCGCGCTGAGCAATGTGGCGGCTCGATGATGGACGCAGCATATCCGATCGGCTTCATCGGCCTTGGTACGATGGGAGAGGCCATGGCGCTGACACTCGTCAAGGCTGGTACGCGGCTCCTAGTCTGGAACCGCACACGTGCCAAAGCTGAGATTCTTGCAGCGGCCGGTGCGGATGTTGCTCGAGAGACGGCTGACGTGTTCGCGCGCTCCGCAACTGTCTTCCTGATGCTCGTCGACGGCGGAGCGATTGACACAGTCCTCGACCGCGGTGGCGCTGCCTTCGCAACCCGGGTGACGGGACACACCGTCGTGCACATGGGTACGACCTCGCCGGCCTATTCGCGTGAGCTCGAGGCAGACATTCGCTCTGTCGGGGGGCACTACGTCGAGGCACCGGTCTCCGGGTCACGCAAGCCCGCTGAGGCAGGCCAACTCGTCGCCATGCTCGCCGGCGACGCAGACGCCATCGCTGACGTTCGCCCGCTGCTAACCCCAATGTGCCGGGAGACGATGATCTGCGGGCCGGTACCGAACGCTCTTCTAATGAAGCTCTCGGTCAATCTGTTCCTGATCTCGCTCGTTACCGGCCTCGCCGAAGCCGTGCATTTTGCCGACCGCCACGGCCTCAACCTTAATCAGTTCGTGGCAGTTCTAAATGCTGGGCCGATGGCAAGTGACGTCTCGCGTATGAAGGCGCCGAAGCTCGTCGGCCGCGATTTCGCGGTCCAGGCAACGATCTCGAACGTCCTGGAGAACAACCGCCTAATCGCCGAAGCGGCTCGCGAGGCAGGCGTCGCCTCGCCACTGCTCGATGTTTGCCACGCGCTCTATGGCGAGACGCGCGCGCTCGGTTTCGGTGACGCCGACATGGCTGCCGTTCTCAAGGCCATCGAGGCACGCAGCGATCTAATAGATGATTAGTTTCTTCCTGATCAGCCTGCCAATCTTTGGAGTCATCGGAGTTGGGTGGGCAGCGACTCGGACGCGTCTCGTTGCCCAAGGCGCGCTTGATGCGCTAAACGCCTTCTCGTTTCGCTTTGCTCTCCCAGCCCTCCTTTTGCGCCTCATCGCGGGCCAGCCTCTTCGTCAATCGTTTAATCCCGAGTTCTACACCGGCTACCTCGCATCGGGCGCGATCATCTTTGTGTTGGTTCTCGGCACTTCGCGCGTCGTCGCCGCGCGGGACCTCTCTACCGCCGCCGCCCACGCGACCACGGCAACTGTAAGTAACCTTGGTTTCCTGGGGCCGCCGTTGATGCCTTCTTCGGCGAACGTGGAGCAGGCCCGCTCGCGATGGCGATCCTAGCGGAGGTCATGGTTCTTCTCTCTGTTGGCAGCGTGCTGATGGGCGCGAACGGCGGGCCGAAAAGGGGCATAGGTTCTTTGATCTTGCGCGGCACCATGTTCAACCCTATCGTCGTGGCAATCGTCTTGGGGGCAGCTCTTGCGGGCACTGGTCTCGCACTGCCCGAGGCAATTACGCGCTTCCTCGGCTTTCTCGGCGGTGCGGCCGGCCCGGCGGCAATCTTCGCGCTCGGCGGGGCCCTCGCTTTGCAGCGTCTCGACCGCCGAACCGCCGTTGCCGCGTGCTTGATTACCGTCGCAAAACTCGCTGTTTACCCAATGCTCGCATGGCTCATTCTCGGACGGATGATGCAGCTCGATGCGTTCTGGGTGAATGTTGGCGTTCTGATCGCGTGCCTGCCGTCGGCCGGGAATATCTATGTTCTCGCCCAGCGGCATGATGCCGCCCCCAGCAGGTCTCCGCCGCGATTCTTCTGTCCACGATTGTCAGTGTGGTGAGCTTTCCGTGCGTGGCTTGGCTCGCACTCGACTAAAGCGCGTCGCTATCCGTACCAACGTCAATGACGGCTTCAACGAATTTGATCGCCCAGTTACTCTTCGAAACCTAGACCTTTCTGGGCTGGACCACACCGACGGGTAGGCGCTCAATTCTCTGCATTTCGAAATCACGGAACTCGTCGGGGTCGCTTAAATAGTCGAGTATCATGTCGAGGCGTCGTGACCCCAGAAATTTTTTTAGGATTTCGATCTCCAGTGATTTTCGGCCAAGGGTCCGCTCCGGTTGCCGGATGCCGTGATCCTTCTCGGTTTCGGCCGCGGCAGCACTTCTCCCCCCAAGCGCTGCCTTCGCTCCTTGCTCGGCTTCATCTCGGACATCGATCCTGGCAGCCTTCCTCCGTTTTGCGAATGCGCGTTCAGGGCAGCCCCGGGCGTTTCATCCCCGATTTCGGAAGTTACAATGATCGAGGCATTTGTTGCGTAGAGGCCGGTTTTCCAAACCGCCGCTGACCCAGAGGTCGAATCTCAATGCGAACAGCTTTTATCTGCGTGACAGTTACTGTGACATCGCCACTCGAAAGAATCTATATTTCCGCGGGAGTAACACGACGCCCGTTCGGCTTTCAACCGAAGGGTTGGTGTTTATCAAGAAGTAGGAACGGATCGGCGCACTTTCGCCGTTATTTCGCTATGGGGAAAATTCGGGGGACTCCATGCATGCGCAGCCACATTTGTGTACATCGTGCCACTACCAAATATTTTTCTAACTCGTTTGTTTTCAAAACTGAGATTGAAAAGGAAGGACTTCCAGGAGATATTACGCCTGCCTTGGGCGCAGGAGGTCCCCGGTTCAAATCCGGGCGCCCCGACCAAAAATATCTCGCGTGTTTTCTTCTACTTATTGAAAGCGCCGTTCAGCTCAAACCCCATTTGTGGAATTCTGGCAGACAGGAGGTCTTGATTCGCAAGTCGTTTACTTTCCGAGAGTTCGCCACATGACGCAAATGGTTGGTGGTCTCCCACGCGAAACCTTGCCTGAGTTTCTCCAAGAGATATTGCTGCACTTCAACTCGGGAGATGTCGCACAAGCGATGGCCGCCAAACCGTGGAATCAAGTACTGCGCAAGAGAAGCGAATAAATCTCGCGCGTAGCAAACTTGAGTGTCGGCAGCACTCCCGGCTCGAAGCACTCCGCAACGAACCGTGAAAACAACATCGTGGCTTCGGGGCGGCGCTGCCCTTGGTTAACGGGGTTGAAGTAAGAATCGTTTCCGCATTCATAGTAAGCTCCGCCTGGACAGACTGGTATAGCTGCGGCGGCTGTGACTTGTGGGGCGCGTATGGGCCCCCTTAGGGGCTGAACTGGAAGACTGAAGCCCTAAGCTCTGGCCTGTCCAGTAAAAGAATCACCGCCTACTAATACAGAGGCCCAAAAAAAGAAAAATGTAACTGGGATTTTTGCTCTTGGGGTATCTGGAAGGAAAAAGAGAGGAAATCCAGGTACCAGTACGCGTTCTTCAAGTTAGGTAGGGTCGCTCGCCTGGCGCCATTCCGCCTTCTTTTTGTTAAGGGCGCGGGCGGAGTCCAAATGCGTCAAGCAGCAATGGATCAACACTCAGCAAGGAGGAGCCCTCGATGATCGCAATTCCCTTCAAGAAACCACGCCGGGAAAGGATCCTACTCTTCTTTGCTCATGGACGGTTTCTTTAGAGGTTCGCAAGCGATTTGCCGCTCATGCAAATCCCCTAATCAGATCAAGATTGCGGGTGCCAAAAATATGTGGTAAACGTTTACTCCGCAACCGGGGACAAATAGTGTTAGGCAGCCAGCATTTGTAACACTGGGAAGCAGTTCGCTAGTTTGGTTCTTTTAAGTGCGGCTTGCTGTACGGAACCAGCATTTTTCACTTGAGAGTCTGTCTTGAACTCCAGGAGAGGGACAAATGCCTTTTGACGATCGACGCCGTTTCTTGCGCCAGGCCTTCAACGCAGGGCTAGCATGGGGCGTAACTTCTCTATTTGGCGGGTCTCTTTTGCGCGGGCAAACCCCGTCGCCGGGCACCGGTGATGTTGCCAGGGTCTACTTGGATTCCCGCCGGGTCACAGCGCCCCTCGACCGCAATCTCTTTGGTTCCTTCCTTGAGCATTTGGGACGTGCGATCTATGAGGGCATTTATGACCCGGGTTCGAAGTTCGCGGACGCCAACGGGTTTCGTAAGGACGTCATGGAAGAAGTACGCCAGATGGGAGTTCCCATCATTCGCTATCCCGGCGGCAATTTTGTGTCCGGCTACAACTGGCTCGACGGGGTCGGTCCTAAGGAGAGTCGCCCGCGAGTGCTTGACAAGGCCTGGAATGCCATCAACACGAATCAGTTCGGCACGAACGAGTTCATGGCGTGGTGCAAAGCCATAGGGGCTGAGCCGCTGATGGGCCTTAATCTTGGGACGGGAACTCCCGAAGAGGCGGCGGCTCTGGTGGAATATTGCAACCTGGATCAGGGGACCAAATGGAGCGATCTTCGCCGCAAGCATGGAATCGTCCAGCCCCATCGAGTGAAACACTGGTGCCTGGGAAACGAGATGGATGGCCCCTGGCAGATCGGACACATGACGGCAAGCGAGTATGGCATGAAGGCTCAGGATGCCGCCCGGCAAATGCGCTACGTCGATCCTTCGTTGCAATTAATCGCCTGTGGGTCGAGCGGCCCGTTTATGCCCACCTATCTCGAGTGGGATCGCGAAGTTCTCGAGCAGTGCTACCAATATGTGGACGGTCTTTCGTTGCATCGTTACTTCACCAACTCTCAGCAGGATACCGGCGGGGACAGTTCCAAGTTCCTGGCAATGAACTTAAGCATGGAGCAGCAGATCGAAGAGACCATCGCCGTTTGCGATCTAGTGCGTGGACAGAAGCGCTCACCGAAAAAATTATGGCTGTCGTTTGACGAGTGGAACGTGTGGTACCGGGCCCGCAGCGGTGACGCCACGAACGGTCATCGCCAGGAAGCGCCTCATTTGCTCGAAGAAGTGTACAACCTGGAAGACGCGCTGCTCGTCGGCGGCCTGGTCAACTCTTTGCTCCGTCACGCGGATCGTGTCAAGGTAGCTTGCCTAGCCCAGCTGATCAATGTCATTGCGCCAATCATGACCAATGTAAGCGGTTTGCTTCGCCAAACCATCTACTATCCGTATAACTGGGCGCTTCAATATGCTCGCGGTTCCGTTCTCAATCTTTTGGTGGAATCACCAATGTATGACGTTTCGAACATGGGCCAGGTTCCCTATGTAGATGTTGCGGGAACGATGAATCCTCAGGATGGAAAAGTCGCAATTTTTGTTTTGAATCGTGACTTGTCGAAACCGCACGTCGTAGAGATCAATTGGCAGGACAAGATGCCGGGGCAGGTGTTAGTTGCCACGATGCTGACGGGAACGGATCTGAAGGCATTCAATACTTTTGAGACTCCACGAAAAGTTGCGCCCGAAGAATTTGCTAAGCCCACCACGAGCGGCGGGCGAACGAAGTTTGAAGTGCCGGCGCGTTCCTACGTCACCATTCAGTGGTCAGCGTAGCGTTCCATTTGTCTCGTTATCAGAGAGCTGGTTTTTCGAGCGGGCCGAGCGGCAAATGCGCGTGGATTCACGCTCAATCAGCGCGGTCTTCAACACATATTCCGATCCTTCCGGAAGTGGTTCTGCGCGCTCCACTTCGGCGAGCAGCGCGTCGAAGGCCAGTCTCGCTAACTCCGCTTGAGACATTTGTACTGTCGTGAGGGGCGGGAGCATGAATTGCGCCAGGCGAATATCGTCAAACCCGACCACGGAGAGATCTCGCGGGATCGCTATGCCATCCTCATAGCACTTCCTCATCACTCCGATCGCCGTCATGTCGTTCGAGCAGAGAATGGCCGTCGGTCTCTTGGATTGGGCCAGCAAATGCCCGCATGCCAACCGACCGACCTCCATGGTATGGTTTCCCTCCACGATCAGGTCCATATCCGCGTCTCGCCCGATCTCGTGCATGGACCTCAAAAACGCCTGTTTCCGCGCCATCGCTGATTTGAGGTTATGCGGCCCTGTGATGAAGGCAATTCTCTCGTGTCTCAGCGCCGCCAAGTGCTGCACTGCCTGTCGAATGCCACTCAGATAATCGATTCGCAGGTTGCTCACTCGCGGACGACGCGGACCAACATCAACAAAAACTAGAGGAACTTGCCGTAACTTCAAATCTTCAAGCAGCGCGTCTTCCATACCGAAGGTCATGACTGCTACGCCTTCGACCTGCCGTTCGATCATCCGGCGGACAGAACTCTCCATCTGCTCTGGATCGTTCATTGTTGAGGTCAGCAAAATCTCGTAATGGTGTCGAACTGCGATGGTTTCGAAGACCTGGACGATTTCAGGAAAAAACGGGTTCGTCAGTTCAGAAACAATGAGTCCGAAGATTCTGCTGCGTCCCGAGACCAAAGCTCGTGCCTGCGTGTTGGGGTAGTAGCCAAGCTCCTTGATGGCCCTCCAGACACGCTGAGCTAGTTTGGGATTAACGGTAGGAACCCGGTTGACTGCACGAGACACGGTCGCGGTCGACACGCGGGCTCGCCTCGCAACCTCATGGATATTCAAGGCTTGCTCTTTGGTCCGCACCGGTTCAAAACACTCTTAAGAACGAGCAATGTAGCACGGTTCGCCTCGGTTCGACCAGAACAACCGCTCACTCTCTCGGGTCTCGCGTAACCAGAGCCTGAAGACCGAAGCAACCGTACGCTCTGTCGGCCGGTCGTCAAGGTTTCAGAACCGGGTCGCCTTGCCCTTCGACGACGGTGATGTATTGATCGAGGGGAATATTGGTGAAACGTTCGGTACGCCCGCTTGGCATTGGCCAACTGACCTCGACCCAGTCAATCCTGGTGTGCCTGCCGATGCCCAAGACCACGCGCGGGTCGTGGGAGGCCAGATAGCTTCCTGCTCCCGTCTTAAAGTGCGACCGCTTCAGATCTCCGGCCTGCCAGGTAATCAACGCGCCTATGGCGTCTGGATTGGCTCTCTTCGCCACCAACTTCACGCCCGCCCAATGGTTTAGTCGGCCCACCTGATTCTTGAGCAGCAGAGGCGACCCGTCGTTAATTCCAACCAAAACGTCGATGGCGCCGTCGTTGTTAAAATCGCCGATCGCCATGCCGCGCGCGGCATAGGGTTTTGAGAAAAGCGGGCCGCTGCCGGCAGTCACGTTCTCGAATCCTCGGCCTGTACCGTGAAAGAGAAGTAGGGGCTCGCGGTACTTCACCTGGCTGGAATGCGCCTCGATTTTGTCATCAGGGTGGCCATTGGCTAGAAGGAGGTCGGGGGTGCCGTCGTTGTCGTAATCAAAAAACTTCACTCCCCACCCGCTCATCAGTCGCGTGACCTTGCCGATTCCATATGGAACGGCCATATCATCGAAAGTCTCGTCGCGATTGTTACGATAAAGCGAGTACATTTCTTGGTCCACGTTGGTTACAAACAAGTCCATCCAGCCGTCTTGGTCGTAGTCGGCGGAATCCACGCCCATACCTGACCGCGGCCGCCCCTCGCTGCTGTAACCAACGTTGGCTTGCAGGCCCATTTCCTCGAACTTGCCGTTGCCGCGATTGACAAACAGAAAATTCGCCACCGTGTCATTGGCGACGAACAGGTCCATTCTCCCGTCGTTGTTGATGTCGCAGGCGACAACACCCCAAGCCTTGCCGAGGCACTTCGCGATCCCAGATTCGCGGCTGACGTCGGTAAACGTACCGTCGCCATTGTTGTGAAACAGCCAGCTTGGCATAGGGTCGTAAACTCGCGGAATACAGTAGTAGCGGTCGCCGGTCTCGCGGTTGCCGCAGAACTTGTTTTTGGACTTGTTAAAGTCCACAAACCGGCAAATAAAGAGGTCGAGCTTTCCGTCGTTGTCATAGTCAAACCAAACTGCACTGGATGCCCAGCCCTCTGTTGGCAGGCCAGCTTTCCGCGTGGCATCGCTAAACGTGCCGTCGCCGTTGTTATGGTAGAGAATGACACCGTTGTACTGTGTCACGAGGAGATCGGGCCAGCCGTCGCCGTTGTAATCCCCCACTGCCGCACCCATCCCATATCCAGCTCCGGGAACGCCAGCTTTTTCTGTTACGTTCGTGAAACTTCCGTCGCGGTTGTTTCTATAAAGTGCGTTGCGCAGCGTGGGCTGGGGATCGAAGAAATCACACTTGCCGCCGTTAACCAGGTAAATGTCCATCCAACCATCATTGTCATAATCAATGAATGCGCACCCAGCACCCACGGTTTCCGGCAGGTACATCTCCGGCGACCGCCCATTATGGTGTACCCAATTGATCCCGCTGACTTCAGGTGGCACAAGTTCAAAGGGGAATTTGCCGCTACTTTGAGGCATTGCGACGCAGGATGACCAGGGATATAGTTCGCTGCTGGCAAGCCCCGCTATCAGATGTCTCAGGAAAGCGCGCCGCGATCCGATGTGTGTTCCTCTTTTTTTGACGATCAAGCTATGGAGCTCCCACGTATGTTGCAAGAGGACTTCATCGAAGTGCGGCCCCTCTTGCCAAGAGAAATTTACACCACCATGGATGCGCCCTCAATGCTTTCTGGCATTCACAGTAAACGTTGCCGCGATTCTGGGGGCTTGCTACCATAAACGAACATGGGTCGTTGTGGCGATCACGTAGAATTCCTCCGGCATCCTGTCTGGCGACCCCGGTCTTCGCTTTGCTGCTCCATGTTTTGTTTCGCACTCCTCGTCCTTGCAAACGTGAGTATTGCACAGCTCAATCACATTGAGATGGCGGCGAACCTGCTGAGCAAAGGGCAGATAGGTCAGGCAGAGGTGGAAGCGCGGCAGGCATTGGGAAAGCCGTCCACCCGAGCCCTGGCCCTCGCGATGCTTGGAACAATTCGCCTGCAGGAAGGCAAATACGTAGAGAGTATAGGCTTTCTAAAACGAGCTCTGGCGGTCAATCCTCAGTTGTTCGGCGCCCAAACGAATCTGGGAAACGCTTACTTGCTCCAAGGACAACCCGATTTGGCACGCAGAAGCTTTCAGCAGGCCCTGAGTATCGAACCAGGCAATCTCAACGCTCGGTTTGGCTGGGCTCAGGCGGAGGCATCGCTCCACAACTATCGGCAATCCCTGGAGGTGGCGGACCCCATCGTACCTCAACTGAGCGAGTCTGATGAGGGCATCCTCCTCCTGGCAACAGACTACGGGGAGCTCGGAAGAATGGAAGAGCTAAAGAGCCTGGTTGTTAACTGGCGTATGTCGACGCCGTCCGACGAATCGTCCCTGGAGTTTGCCAACATCTTGATAAAGTATCGAGCGGTTCTCGAAGCGAAAGAGGTTCTCGAAGGCGAAGAGACAAGGATCGCTGCGCATCCTTCCTCGACTCTTGGCTTGAAGCTTGGGGAAGCCTACCTTTCCCTGCGAGTTTTCGACCGGGCAGAGCAGAACTTCCAACGCGCGCTTGACTTGGACCCCGCGTGCGGGCCCTGTGGCCGGAACCTTGCCGCGATTGCGGAGCGGCAAGGAAATACCGAGAAGGCTTTAGCATATTTAGTGAAGGCGAAACAACAGGCTCCTGAAGACCCTGAAACTCTGTTCGAGTTCGGAAAGGTGTGCCTACAGCGAAATTTGCTGGACGATGCTTTGCCTGCTCTCGCCAAGGCCGTCTCCCTGAAACCCGATCATGATCCCTATGTTTATGTTTTGGCCTCGGCCAACGTCGCTAAAGGAAATCTTCCCAAGGCGTCTTCGCTTCTCAAAGGACTTCAGCAAAGGCATCCTCAGGATGCCGTCTTGAACTACGCCTTAGGCGCAGTGTACTACCTGCAGGGCAAGTACGCTGAGGCCGAGTCCTCACTTAGGCAAAGCCTTCAAACGCAGTCCGACCAAGTTGCTGCTTCCTATTACCTTGGTCTTACGTATGACGCGGTTGGCCAGGAGGATCGGGCTGTCGCGGTCTTTCGAGACCTGGTCAAGAGCCATCCGCAGCATGCGCCCACGTACGTAAAGCTCGGGGGCATTCTGTTGAGACAACACCAGTATGACGAGGCACAGCAAGATCTCGAACGCGCCGTTTCCCTCGATCCACGCTCCGTGGAAGCCCACTATCAGCTTGGCCTGTTGCTTCGTCGCCTCGGCAAAATCACTGAGTCAGAGAGCCAGCTCGCGGAGTCACGCAAGCTGGAATCGGAGCGAAGCGCGCAGGCCGATATGCGACTTCGGTTGCTGCCGCCAGACTGATCCAAAGATGCCGGACCATTTCTTTAAGCTGGGAAATTCGCGTAGTCCCATGGCCTTAGCCCAAGTCTCGCGTCGCGATTTTCTCCGTCAACTTGGGCGTTGGGGCTCCGTCGTGCCCGCGTCTGCACTGGTGCCCGGACTTGGTGAAACGCTACGCCTGCAAAGATCGCCCGCGTCATCTACCATTAAGAAGCCTGGAACCAGTCCTGAACCCGCGGCGAGTTTTTATTTCACGGACGTCGCCGCTCAGGCGGGCGTAGGCAATGCAACCAACGTTTTTGGCGGTGTTGCGCACAAGCGCTATCTCCTGGAAGAAATTGGTTGCGGCATCGCTCTTTTCGACTACGACAACGATGGCTGGCTGGACCTGTTCCTTGTCAATGGGACGAGGTTTGAAGGCATCTCGCCGGAACACCAGCCTTCTAACTCCTTGTTTCGCAATAACCGCGACGGGTCCTTTACTGACGTAACGGAAAAAGCTGGACTGCTTCGATCGGGATGGGGTCAAGGGTGCTGCGTCGGAGATTATGACAACGACGGATATGATGATTTGCTCGTAACCTATTGGGGGGGAATCGTCCTTTACCACAACAACGGAGACGGAACCTTCACGGACGTTACGCAAAGGGCCGGCCTTCTGCAAAGAGGCTTAACACCCCGATGGAATACCGGATGCTGCTTTGTGGACTACGACCGCGACGGCCACCTTGATTTGTTTGTCGCAAACTATGTGAATTTCGATCCAAAAGGGGTGCCGCAACCTGGCGAGAGCCAGTACTGCCGCTATTATGGATTGTCCGTCGGATGCGGACCGCAAGGGCTAAGTGGCGGGACAAATATCTTGTACCATAACCGCGGCGATGGAACGTTTGAGGACGTTTCTGAACATTCCGGTGTTGCGGTCCCGCGCGGCCCCACTGTGCCGACCGTCGTAGGCGATCAATGGATTCCGGCGGGCTCCTACGGGCTTGGCGTGTGCTCTGCCGACTTTGACAACGACGGCTGGCCGGACATTTACGTAGCGTGTGACTCGGTTCCAAGCCGCTACTACCACAACAGTCAAGATGGGACGTTCACAGAGATTGGCGCCGATGCGGGCTGCGCACTCAATGAGAATGGCATGCCGCAGGGAGGGATGGGAGTGGGAGTGGGAGATTACGATTGCGACGGATGGCTCGACATCGTCAAGACGAACTACTCCGACCAGACCGCAAATCTATACCATAACAACGGCGACGGCACTTTCTATGACGCAGTTTTTCAATCAGGATTGGGCACGAACACCAAGTACCTTGGTTGGGGAGTAGGCCTCTTCGATTTCGACAACGACGGCTGGGCCGATATCTTCATGTCAAACGGGCACGTCTTCCCCGAAGTAGACACCGGGAGGCTACACGTTACCTTCAAGGAGAGAAAGATTGTTTACAAGAACCTCGGGGCTGGCCGCTTTGTAGATGTTACCGCGAGCGCCGGGCTGGCTGTAACTCAACCGCACAGCAGCCGTGGGACCGCCTTCGGGGACTTCGACAACGACGGCGACGTGGACGTCGCCGTCATTAATATGAACGAGCCGCCTTCGCTCCTTCGCAATGATTGTCGCTCGAAAAACAACTGGCTGAAGGTCAAATGCATTGGTACCAAGTCCAATCGCAGCGCCATTAGTGCACGGGTGCGAGTCGTCACCGGACGGCATTCGCAGATGAATGAAGTCATGAGTGGATCCAGCTACCTATCTCAAAATGACCTTCGGCTGCATTTCGGGCTTGGCCCCGCCCGCCACGCTGACTTAGTGGAAGTCCGGTGGCCTTTGGGTCTCGTGGAATCGTTCAAGAGCATTGATGTGAATCAACTGATTGTCCTGCAAGAGGGCCACGGCATAATTCGGACCGAGAAATTTGGCAAGCGATAGAAGCACTCGAGCGCTTCGCGCCGACCGATCCTGAGCTTGTGACTAGCTACTTTCCTGCGCAAAAATGAGGCCCGAAGTGGCCAGTTTGTCGAAGACTACCAGGCGATTTCAAGCCCAAACGTCACTTTTCCCTTGACATTCCCGGTAGTGTGCCTAACATGTGTACATG
>Ga0209058_1002760_pt1 | contig 14330 bp, 13 predicted proteins | sample GraSoiAngelo_147_FD_185904 | JGI IMG/M metagenome (GOLD analysis project Ga0209058, IMG submission 185904) | Grasslands soil microbial communities from the Angelo Coastal Reserve, California, USA - 14_1009_05_40cm (SPAdes) (version 2) | ecosystem: Environmental > Terrestrial > Soil > Grasslands ... | reverse complement strand
AGGGTCGCCACGTGGAAGGCGATGGCTTCCCCCTCACGGTCGTAGTCGGTCGCGAGGACGAGATCCTCGTTCTGCTTCAGGGCCCTCTTCAGGTCGGCCACGTGCCGCTTCGAGTCCTCCGGGACCTCGTACTGCACGGCGAAGTCCTGATCGGGGTCGACCCCGAGCTTGGAGCGAGGCAGGTCCCGGATGTGCCCATACGAAGCGCGGACGGCATAGCCGTCACCCAGGTACTTCTCGATCGTCTTCGCCTTGGCGGGCGATTCGACGACGACGAGCGTCTTGGTCATCTCGGTTGCTTCCTCCGGTGCCGGACGGTACCACCGGCCGCCTCTGCGGCTGGCATGGCCGTCACGAGACCGCCACAACGCGCTGCTACGCTCGGCGTATTCCCCGTACCCCTTGAGGCCACCTCGGAGGACGCGTGCTCGCCCTGCTCACCGACACGATCATCCGGCTGGTCAGCGAGCACGGATACCTGGCCATCTTCGTCCTGATGTTGCTGGACTCGGCTTGCGTCCCGTTCCCGAGCGAGGTGACCCTCCTCTTCGGCGGAGCCCTCACCAGCACCTTGGTCGTCGGTGCGGGGCAGGAGTTGTCGCTGGTCGGGGTCGTGTTCTGGGCGATAGCCGGGACGTTGATCGGATCGTGGCTGGCGTACGGGGTGGGCTACGCGGGCGGCCGGCCCGCGATCGACCGCTTCGGCCGGTACCTGCTGATCCGACCGCACGAGATCGACCGGGCCCACGACTGGTTCGAGCGCCACGGTGAGGCCGTGGCCGCGTACGGGCGGCTCATCCCGCTTGTCCGGTCCTTCGTGAGCCTGCCGGCGGGGGTCGCGGCGATGCGGTTCTGGCGATTCACGCTGTACACCCTGGCTGGCTCGGTCATCTGGTGCGTCGGGCTCGCGTCGATCGGGCATGTGTTCGGCGATCGCTGGCGCGAGATCGAGCGGGTGATCCAGCCGTTCGCTTGGATCATCGCCGGCGTCGTCGTCGTGGCATTCGTCGTGTTCGTGTCGCGTCGCTGGGAGCAGGTCCGTCGCGAATACGCGGCGCTGGACGGCCGCGAAGATGGGCCGGCCAGCAGGTAACGCCCGTCAGAGGTTGGCGACCATCGTCCAGTTCCCGCCGGACTCCTCGACCTTCTCGAAGCCGGCCTTCTGATACATCATCCGCGATCGGTTGTGGACGGCGACCGAGAGTGACAACGCCTGGAACCCTTCCTCGCGGGCTTGCACCATGCACGATCGCAACAGGGCCTCGCCGATCCCCTTCCGCCGATGCAGAGGAACGACCGCGATCGAGAGCTCGGGGATCTTGTCGTCAACGAAGCCGTACCCGGGCTCCTCGGCGGTGAACAACCGGTACCACGCGGCCCCGACCGGCAAGCCCTCCACCTCGGCCACCACGCCGCCGTCTCCGTCCCGGCCCCACCCCTGGTGGTAGCGAACGAGCACGGGGTCGGCAAGGACCTCCTCGATCGGCTCGCGAGGCCAATCGGGGTTCCAGCGGGCGGCCTCGTAGAGCATCTTCTTCAGGAACTGCACATCGTCTTTCGTCGCGGGACGGATGTTCATCCTGCTGGGGCCTCCGTGAGAACCTCGGGTGCATGGGAACCCTAGCGCAGCGGACGTTGGGCCGACCGTTCGGTCGCAAGGTCGTGTCCGTTGCACGAGAGCTGCGAGGCAAGGCACTGCGCGACGACGTCGCAACCGAAGCCTCGGCGCTCACCTTCACGGCGTTCCTTTCCATCTTCCCCCTCCTCCTGTTGGCCACATCATTGGTCGGCTTCCGGCTCGAAGGCCGCGGGATGGCGTCCATCGATGAGCTCGTCTCGACGATCCCGGGGCTGACGCAACTCGTCGCGGGCCAGGCGCAGACGATCGTCGACGGCAGGTTCACGGCTGGCATCGTGGGCCTCGCCGGCCTGGTCTGGGCGGCATCGGCCCTGTCCAACCGGGCGCGCCGCGCGCTCGGCGTCATCTTCGGCCATCGAGAAACGGTCATCGCGAGCCGGTTCGTCGCCGTCGTCGACACGTTCGTGCTCGGCGCGCTCCTGATCGTGGGCGTGACCATCGCCGGCGTCGTCACGAACGTCGCGCATGATCGCACAGGGGGCTGGCCGGGCCTGATAGCCGCCGACATCGGGGTGTTCGCGATGCTCGTCGGCTTCTTCCTCATCGCCTACCGACTGCTGGCGCCCGGACGGCAGGCCATCCGCGATCTCGTTCCCGGCGCGGTCGTGTGCGCGTTGGGATGGACGATCCTGCAGGGGATCGGGAGCTGGTTCGTCGCGCGCCAGGTCGCGCAGTGGTCGGCCTTGTACGGCACGATCGCGACCGTGTTCGGCGTGCTGCTGTTCCTGCGGATCGCGGCGTGGATCTTCCTGGCGGGTGCGGAGCTGTCCGCGATCCTTCGTACGCGGAGCGTTGCTCAGACGGACTGAACGGGGACCTCCGCGGCATCCCGCTCGAGCAGGAACGGGACGCTCGTGAGCAGGACGCGATCCTCGTGCAGGAAGAGCCGCTTGATGAACAGCGCGCTCTGGTTGTGCAAGGGCAGCTGCCACCAATGGGACACGATCACCTCGGGCACCAAGACGTTGACCATGACATGGGGGTGGACCGAGAACCGCCGCACTTCGTTCAGCATGGGACGGGTGAGGTCTCGGAACGGCGCTTCCACGATGTCGAGCGGCACGTCGAGCCCGAGGTTGAACCATGACGCCTCGAGACGGTTCGCCTGATCGGGATCGACATCGAAGTAGATCGCGCGGGTGATCGTGGCATCCAGAGTCCGGGCGTAGTTGATGGCGCGCACCGTCACGTCGTTGACCGATGAAACGAACACGAGGGTCACCGTCTTCTGGGGGATCAGGGGCTTCGAGACGTCGGCGTGCCGCGCCGGATCCTCGACCACCGGTACGTCGGTCACGACGACACCGGGCTCGCCGAGGAGCCCCGCCTTCAGGCGGACCAGCTCGTTCTCGCCCACGAGGTACCGGACCAGACCTTGATCCACGATCTCCGGGACCATGACCGTCACGACGTCGCGGGGGCCGGGCTGCAGCCGTCGCACGGACCGCCGAGGTGAGGTTGCCGGCACCGAGCGCCTCGAGCTCGGCGGTTCCCGGCTCGCAGAGCGATCGCCATCGCTCCGCCAGATCCGGCGGGACGGACCCACCGGGCGTTACGGGGTGTAACGAAGCCGGCCGGAACGAGCGCACGTACCCGAGAGCCTCCGCGGTGGATGCATCGACATCGCGCACCAGCAACACCACGTGGTTCGCTTCCAGCTCTCCCGGGCGCTCCGAACCGCGACGCGTCTGGGCCCGCACCCATGCGTAGTGCTTGTGGATCGAGTAGAAACCCGGCACCAGCAAGCCGATGATCAGGATCGAGAGCCACGCGCCTTCGGCGAACTTCGAGATCACCACGACGATCAGCACGATCGCGGTCGTGATCGCCCCGATGATGTTGATCACGATCGATCGACGCCAACCGCGCATCGCGGCATCGCCCTTGCGACCCTCGGCCAGCCAGTGCTTGACCATGCCGGTCTGGGAAAGCGTGAACGACGTGAACACGCCCACGACGTAGAAATGGATCAGCGTGTTCAGGTCGGCATGGAAGGCGTAGATCATCGTGCACGAAAGCAGCCCCAGCACGATCACCCCGTTGGAGAACACCAGCCGGTCTCCCCGGTTGACGAACTGGCTCGGCATGAACCGGTCCCGCGCGAGGATCGAGGCGAGCCGGGGGAAGTCCTGGTAGGCGGTGTTCGCGGCCAGGATCAGGATCGCCGCGGTGAAGAACTGCACCACGAAGAAACCCGGCGAGGAGTTGCCGAAGATCCCGATCGCGATCTGCGCGACGACCGACCGCTGCTCGCTCGCGACGACGCCCGGCATGTGCGTGGCGAGCCAGGAGATCCCGAGGAACATCGTGACCGCGATCGTGCCCATGATCGCGAGGGTCGCGGCCGCGTTCCTCGCCTGGGGACGCTTGAACGCCGGCACGCCGTTGGAGATCGCCTCGACGCCGGTGAGCGCGGTGGCGCCCTGAGAGAACGCCTTCAGGATCGCGAACAGGCTGACGGCCGCGGCGGTGGTTGCGGCGCCCGGGAGCAGGTCCGAGTGGACACCGACCGCCGGACAGCCACCCAGGCACCGCGCCAACCCGATCATGACGAGGACGAGGATCGAGATGACGAACCCGTAGGTGGGGATCGCGAACACCGTTCCCGACTCCCGTGCACCCCGCAGGTTCGCGAACGTCACGAGCAGCACGAACAGGATCGACAGCAGGACCCGGTGCTCGTTCGCCCACTCGAACGCCGACCCGATAGCGAACACGCCCGCCACGACGGAGACCACCACGGTCATCATGTAGTCGAACAGCAAGGCGGCGGCCGCGACCAGCCCGGGCAGCGTTCCGAGGTTGTCCTTGCTCACGATGTACGCACCGCCGCCTCCCGGGTAGGCGCGGACGGTCTGTCGGTACGAGCTCACGACGATCGCCATCAGCAACGCGATCGCGATCGCGATCGGCATCACGTAGGACTGTGGGTGCGACGTGACTAGGGTGAGCGCGATCAGGATCTCACCCGTGGCGTACGCGACCGAGGACAGGGCGTCGGACGCGAAGACCGGAAGCGCGAGGACCTTCGGCAGCAACGTGTGCTCCAGGTGCTGACTCGTGAACGCTCGCCCCACGAAGAGGCGCTTGATGATCGAGGTCGGGGGGGCGTTCGAAGTCGCAGCCATGGTTGCTGATGCTACGTGTCGCTCAGGCTGGTTCACCCACCCAGCGGTAGCCGACGCCCGGCTCGGTGACGATCAGGGCAGGCGAGGACGCGTCGTCGCCCAGCTTCTTGCGGAGCGCGCGGATGTAGGTGCGGAGATAGGTCGTCTCGGTCCCGTATCCCTGACCCCAGACCCGGCGGAGGAGCCACTGGTGCGTGAGGAGCTTCCCCGGATTGGAGACGAGCGCCTCTAATAAGGAGTATTCGGTCGGGGTCACGTGCAGCTGCTCGCCGTCCAGGGTGACCAGGCGACGTGCGAGGTCGATCTCCAGGCCGCCGTACCGGAGGGTCGGTTGGGGGGGCTCGTCCGGGCCCGCGCGGCGGAGCGCCGCGCGGGCCCGGGCGAGCAACTCCTCCATGGCGAACGGCTTGGTCACGTAATCGTCGGCTCCGGCGTCGAGCGCCGCAACCTTGTCCGACTGCGCCTCACGCACCGACAGGATGATCACCGGAACGTCGGAGAACCCGCGCACCCTGCGGATCACCTCGGTGCCGTCCATGTCCGGGAGCCCGAGGTCCAGCAGCACCAAGTCGGGCTGCTGGTCCGCCGATGCGACCACGCCCTCCTCCCCCGTGCCGACGGTCGCGACCTCGTACCCGTGCGCCTCCAGGCTCGTTCGAAGCGCCCGCCGGATCTGGGGTTCGTCATCGATGACCAGGACCTTCACAGCACCGTCTCCTCGAGCGGGACGTCGACCACCATCGCGGTCCCGCCTCCCGTCGTCTCCTCGATGCGGATGCGCCCGCCGTGGGCCGTCACGATGGCGCGCGCGATCGCGAGGCCGAGGCCGCTCCCCGAGGACTCCGGGCTCTCGCGGCCGCGGTAGAAGGCTTCGAACACCTTCTCACGCTCCTCGGGCTTGATGCCCGGGCCTTCGTCGGAGACGCGGACACGGACCGCGTCGCGCGTCTCGCTGACGTGGATCCGGATCGTCCCGCCCCTCGGCGAATGCCGCGCGGCGTTCTCCAGCAGGTTCGTCAACACCTGGTCGAGCTGCACCGGGTCCGCCGGAACCTCGGGCAGGTCGGGGGCGAGCTGCAGCTCGACCGCGAAGTCGGCGAGGAGGCGATGCATACGGGCCACGACCGCTTCCGCGACCTCGTCGACGGCCGTCGGCACCCGCTTCGGGATCAACGCGCCCGCGCGGATCTTCGCCAGATCGAGGATGTTCCCGACCAATCGGTTCAGCCGGTCGGTCTCCTCGAGGATCGTTGTGAGCAGATCCCGCTGCTGGATCGCATCGTGGATCGCGCTCGCGTCCAGCAGGCTGGTCACGCCCGCTTTGATCGAGGCGAGCGGGGTTCGCAGATCGTGCGTGACCGAAGAGAACATCGCGGCGCGGAGTTGGTTCGTCTCGGCGTCCAGCTGCGCCAGGCGCGCTCGAGCGTCCAGCCGCGCGCGGTCCAGGGCGACCGCCGCCTGGCGGGTCGCGGCCTCCAGGAGCAATCGCTCATCGCGCGTGAACGGGCGTCTGCCCTCCGGGCGTTCCGCGATCAAGGTGCCGAGCGGGATGTTCGACACGACGACGGGAATCACCTCGGTCGGCCCCCCGCGGGGCACCCCCGGGCGAACGGCCTTCGCCTCGATCTCCTGGCCGTCGAGCGTCACCGACACTTGACAGGACGCGAGTCCGAGCGGCTCCAGGAGCACCTGGACGAACTCGTCGAGCACCCGGTCGGGGACGTCTCCGGACAGGAGCTTCGCCGACAAGAAGGCGAGGAGCCGTGCCTCACGTTCGCGCCGGCTCGCGCGGTCGCGCTCATCGGCCGCGTTGCCGACCACCAGGCCCACGACGACGGCGATCGCCAGGAACACGACCGCGGCGATCAGATCGCGGAGCTGTTCGAAGCCGAACACGCGCTGGGGCGATTCCACGATCGGAAGGGCGATCGAGGCGAGCAAGGCGGCCACGACGCCAGCCCAGAGGCCGCCGCTGACCGCGGCGATGGTCACGGAGAGGATGAAGATCGCGACGCCCGCGCCCTGGAGCTGGGACGTCAGCAGGGCCAGGACGGTCCCGGCGAGCGTGGCGAGGAAGCCGATGCCGATCGCACGCAGCGTCAAACGGGCGAGACGACCGGGAGGACCTTCGACGACCACGGCCGAACGCTACCGCCCGCGCGATGCCCGTTCACGCCTGGGGCGCGTTCACGACATCTTCACGCCGCCCGCAGCTTCCTTCACGCCCCCCTCACGGCCGATGCCGGAGCCTACTCACCGGAAAGAGGTTTCCTGCCGGACGGGCCGCGTGGCCGTCACCCCTAGGCGGTTCGCCGGGCAGGATGGGTACATCCACCGCTTTCCTCCGAGCCCGTCTTCGGGGCCGGCAGCTCCCTCCAGCTGCCGGCCTCAAGACATTTCTGGGGTTGTTCGCTGCGACGACCGTCTGCGCCCGAAGCGGTCACGTCATGTCATCGATAGAGCCCGGCGGTACGCTTCTGCCTCATGCACGTCCTGATCATGGGTTGCGGGCGGGTCGGCTCCGAGCTTTCGCTCGCCTTGCTCGAGGGCGGGCACGACGTGACCATCATCGACAAGAACCCGGAGGCGTTCTGGCGCTATCCACCCGGTGAGGGCGCTCGTCAGATGGTGGGCCTCGGCTTCGACCGCGAGCTGCTGGAGGAGGCGGGCATCAAGGATGCCGACGCCTTCATCGCTGTTTCCTCCGGAGACAATTCGAACATCGTCTCCGCACGAGTGGCGCTCGAGCATTTCCACGTGCCCAAGGTGATCGCCCGGATCTACGACCCGCGCCGTGCCGAGATCTACGGACGGCTCAACATACCGACCGTCGCAACCACGACCTGGGGCATCAAGCAGATCCAGCTGATGCTTCTGCACGACCGCGAGGAGATCCGCGAAAGCCTGGGCGGCGGCGAGATCCTCCGCGTGCGGGTCCCGGTCCCAGCGCACCTGATCGGCAAGCCAGCCAACACCCTGAACGTCGAAGGCAAGATCCTGGTCGCGGGGGTCTCCCGCGGCGGCACGGGCTTCCTCCCCACGCCCGATAGCACCCTGCAGGCGGGCGATTACCTCGTCGTGATGATGGTCAAGGATGGTCTGGAGATGCTTGACCAGCAGCTCGAACCCGCGTCGGAGCATCACTGATGCGGGTCGTGGTCACCGGCGGCGGGGCGATCGGGCGCCACCTGTCGGCGGATCTGGTGGAGCGCGGACACGACGTGACGTTGATCGAGCAGCACCATTCCGTCGTGGACCGGCTCCGCGAGGAGATCCCGGACGTGAAGGTGATGCTCGGCGACGCGTGTGAGCCGCGCATCCTCGACGACGCGCACCTCTCCGATGCCGACGTCGTCGTCGCGGCGACCGGCGACGACGAGGACAACCTGGTCACGTCCCTGCTGGCGAAGCAGGAGTTCGCCGTGCCACGGGTGCTCGCCCGGGTGAACCATCCCGGCAACGAGTGGCTGTTCAACGAGCAGTGGGGCGTGGACCAAGCGGTGTCACCGCCGCACATGCTCACCGCGATGGTCGAGGAGGCCGTGACGACGGGCGACCTCGTCCGGCTCCTCCGGCTGGAGGGCGGTCGCGCCTCGATCGTCGAGACCAAGCTCACGACCGCATCCCCGGCGACCGGCAAGGCGCTCTACGAGCTTCGTCTGCCGCCGGACTCCACGATCGTGGCGGTCCTCCGGGAGGGTCACGTCGTGATCCCCCAGCCGGAAACGGTGCTCGCAGCGGGCGATGAGCTGGTCGCGTTGGCGGCGCCGGAATCGGAGCTGACGCTCCGTGAGGCGATCGTCGGCGACTGACCCTCCTCAGTCGCCCGGTTCGAACCGGTAGCCCATGCCGGGCTCGGTGATGAAGTAGCGGGGATGTGACGGCTCCGGCTCGAGCTTCCGTCGGATCTGGGCCATGTACACCCGCAGGTAGTTCGTCTCCTCCTCGTACCGCGGACCCCAGACCTCCTGCAGGAGCTGGCGCTGACTGACCAGCCTCCCCGGATGACGGACGAGGACCTCGACGAGGTGCCACTCGGTGGGCGTGAGGCGGACGGCCGTCCTGTCAGCCGCGACCACCTTCCTCGCGGCGAGGTCCACGGTGAACGCCGAGGTGCGGACGACGGCTTCCCCATCGTCGGACGAGACCGCCCGCCGCTCGGATGCCCGCACCCGCGCGAGCAGCTCCCCCATGCCGAACGGTTTCGTGACGTAGTCGTCGGCCCCGGCGTCCAGCGCGTTGACCTTCTCGGACTCCTGCTCGCGCGCCGACAGCACGATGATCGGAACCGCGGTCCACGTCCGGAGGCCCCGGATCACGTCGACACCGTCGATCCCGGGCAACCCGAGGTCCACGATCACGACGTCGGGGCGACGCCGCGCCGCCAGATCGAGCGCCGCCTCACCGTCCGGCGCCGTGTCCACGTCGTAGCCGCGGGCGACCAGGTTGGTCTTCAGTCCGCGGAGTATCTGCGGCTCGTCATCGACGACGAGCACCCTCGTCATGTCGACGCCGCCCGGAAGGCGAGCACCATCGTGAGCCCGCCACCGGGCGTGTCCTCGACCGAGAGCTCGCCGTCCATCGCCTCGACGAAGCCCTTCGCGACGGCGAGCCCGAGCCCGATCCCGTCACGGCTCGTGCCGTCACCGAGGCGCTGGAACGGGCGGAACATGCGCTCGCGGTCCTGCCGCTTCACGCCCGGTCCCCGGTCGATCACCCGCAGCTCCACGCGCCCTACCGCCGCGGATCCGTGGATCCTCACCGGACAGTCGGGCGGAGCCAGCCCCGACGCGTTGGCGACGATGTTCGCGATCGCCCGCTCGAGGAGACCGGGATCGACGTCGATCCGTGGCAACGTCTCCGGCACCTCGACGACCAGCCCGCGGCCACCGTCCGGAAGGCTGGCGAGCGCCTTCGGCACCACCTCGTCGAACCCGACGACATCACGCACCAGTTTCAGGGCCCCGACCTGAAGGCGGCTCATGTCCAGCAGGTTCGCGACGAGGCCGGTGAGCCGGTCGGTCTCGTCCTCGATCGTGCCCAGGAACAGCGCCATCTCCTCGGGCGACCAGGCGACCTCATCGTCGCGGAGGCTCGAGACCGACGCCTTGATCGACGCGAGCGGGGTCCGCAGATCGTGCGACACGGCGGCGAGGATCGCGGTCCGGAGCGCGTCCGCCTCGGCGCGCGCCGCGGACGCCGCGGCCTCCTGTGCGAGCGCTCGGCCACGGACCGCGAGCCCGAGTTGCCCGGCGAACGCGGACAGCAGCTGCAACCGATCGGCCGGCAGGGGGCTCCCCCGGAGCGCGAGCACGGTGTCGTTGCCGAGCTGCACGACCTGCCCGGCCTCCTCGGGGGTGTCGGGCGCGTCGGTGCCCGCGGCCGCCTCTCGGATCCACCCACTCTCGTGGCCGCCTTCGGGATCGCGATCCTCCCGGCGGAGCACCGAGACGGCATCCACACCGAACGTCGTCCGAGCGTGCTCGACGAGCTCGGGGAGGGGGTCTCCTTCAGCCGCCACCCGCGCGGTGAGGCGCGCGAGCGCCTCCGCCTCCGTGCCCCGGCGCTGTGCCTCCGCCCGCTGCCTCGCCTCGCGGTCGACCAGGATGCTCACGCTCGCCGCGACGACGACGAACACGACGAGGGCCACCACATCCTCGGGGTTGGCGACCTTCCACGTGTGGACGGGGGGCGTGAAGAACCAGTTGATCAGGAGCGCCGAGACCACCGCCGCCGGGATCGCCGGTCGCAGACCGCCGCCGAACGCGATCCCGATCACGACCGTTAGGTACAGGAGCATGATGGTGGAAAGCGCCATCTGACGGTCGAGCGCGGCGACGGCGGTGGTCAGACCGACGAGGACGACCGCCCCGGCGAGGGCCGCGATGACCTGCCGGTCGCTCGAGAGACCGGTGACGACGCGGCCCGTCACGCGGGGACGTTGGGACGTCGGCTCGTGCGAGATGACATGCACGTCGATCGAACCGGAGTCCCGGATCACGTCGAGGACGACCGAGCGCCCGAAGGACCCCCGGAACCGCGAACGACGACCGGCCCCCAGCACGACCTGCGTGATGCCTTCGACGCGAGCCAGGTCGAGGATCGCGTCCGGCACTCGCGCCCCGACCACCTCCTCGAAGCGGCCACCGACCTGCCGCACGAGCTCGCGGACGGCCTCGAGGTGGGGCGCGTCATCCCGGCCCGCGTCCGGGATGACGTGCACGGCGATCAGCTCGCCGCCGCGCCGCGCGGCCATGCGCGCGGCGCGGCGGACCACCGGTTCGTCCTCCGGACGACCCTGCACCGCGACGAGGATCCGTTCGCGCGCCGTCGCCGGCTCGGCTCCCCGAGCCGGCGACGGTCCCGCTCGCAGCTCCTCGTCGACCCGGTCGGCCATCCACACGAGCGACAGCTCGCGCAGCCGCGCGAGGTTCTCTTCACGGAACGTTCGCGCCAGGGCGGCGTCCATCCGCTCGGGAGGGAAGACGTTCCCGTGTGCCAGCCGGCGCTGGAGTGCCTGCGGGGTCATGTCCACGAGCTCCAGCTGATCCGCGTTCCGCACGAGCGCGTCGGGGACCGTGTCGGCCGGGGCCTCGCTCGTGATCCCCTCGATCACATCGTGCAGTGACTCGAGGTGATGGATGTTGACCGTCGAGATCACATCGATGCCGGCGGCGAGGAGCTCCTCCACGTCTTGCCAACGATGCGCGTTGCGCGACCCGGCGGCGTTCGTGTGCGCGAGCTCGTCGACCACCGCGACCTCCGGATGACGGGCCAGCACCGCATCGACGTCCATCTCTTCGGTGTGAGTGCCATCGCCATCGCTCCGGCGAGGCGCGACCTCCAGACCCCGGGTCTGCGCCGCCACCTCCTGTCGACCATGCGTGCCGACGACGGCGAGCAGCACGTCCGTCCCGCGAGCACGCCGACGACGAGCCTCGTCGAGCATCGCGTACGTCTTGCCGACGCCCGGCGCGTACCCGACGTAGATCCTCAGCCGACCGCGCTCCACGCATCGAGGCTAGCCCTCTTGACGTGATCTTGACGTCATCACGCCATCCCTGACGGAACCTTGATGCCTCCGCGGCGGGAGCAGCCCCTCCGCTCCCTAGCGTGAGATGCATGGAGCGCGACGTGGATCTCGGGACCGGGTACGCGTTCAAGCGCCTGCTGCTGGGACGGCCCCTCGCCACGTCCCGTCTGGAGCACGAGCGCCTGGGTCGGCCGACCGCGCTGGCGGTCTTCTCGTCCGACAACATGTCCTCGGTCGCCTACGCGACCGAGGAGATCCTCCGCGTCCTGATCCCGGCGGTAGGGATCCTGGCGTTCTCCTACGTGCTCCCGATCTCGGCGGTAATCGTCCTGATCGAGGCCATCTTGATCTTCTCGTACCGCCAGACGATCAAGGCGTACCCGACGGCCGGCGGGGCCTACATCGTCACGAAGGACAACCTCGGGCTGCTGCCGGCACAGCTCGCCGGCGTCGCGCTTCTGGTCGATTACGTCCTGACCGTGAGCGTCTCGACGGCTGCCGGCGTCCAGGCGATCAGCTCGGTCGTTCCCCTCGGCGTCCCGCTCCGCGTCGTGTTCTCTCTGGCGTTCGTCTGGATGATCGCGTACGGGAACCTCCTGGGCGTGCGGGAGTCGGGCAAGATCTTCGCCGCGCCCACGTATCTGTTCATCGTCAGCTTGGGACTCACATGCGTGATGGGGATCTACGAGGTGTTGTCCGGTCATCTCCACGCGTTCCCGATCCAGCAGCAGGTGGCGCACGGAGGCCTCTCGCCGTTCGCGGGGGCCGTCACGGTCTTCATCCTGCTCCGCGCGTTCGCCTCCGGCGGGGCCGCGGTGACGGGGGTCGAGGCGATCTCGAACGGGGTCCCGGCGTTCCGTAAGCCTGAGTGGCGCAACGCCCAGATCACCCTGGTGTGGATGGGTCTGATCCTGGGTTCGTCGTTCCTCGCGGTGTCCTTCCTGGCCTCGCGGCTGCAGGTGATCCCGATCGCTGACGAGAGCAAGTCGGTCCTGGCGACCATCGCGGAGGCTGTCTACGGCACCGGCGCGGTGGGCCGGCTCCTCTTCCTCGTGCTCCAGATCGGCACGACCCTCATCCTGATCCTCGCCGCCAACACGTCGTTCGCCGACTTCCCTCGGTTGGCCAGCTTCCACGCGGGTGATGCCTTCATGCCGCGGCAGCTGACGAAGCGCGGGCACCGGCTGGTGTTCTCGAACGGGATCGTGGCGCTGGCCGCCGCCGCCAGCCTGGTGATCGTCGCGTTCAGCGCGAGCGTCACGAAGATGATCCCGCTCTACGCCCTGGGGGTGTTCACCTCGTTCACCCTCTCGCAGAGCGGGATGGCCAAGCGCCACCTGCGCCTACGGGAGAAGGGGTGGAAGTTCGGACTGTTCGTGAACGGTCTCGGCGCGATCGCGACCCTGGTCGTGGCGATCGTGATCGCGATCGTCAAGTTCGCGGGGGGCGCCTGGATCGTGATGGTGTTCGTGCCGATCCTCGTCGCGCTCCTGGTCCGCGTGAACAAGACCTACGAGGCGGAGGACGAGCAGCTCGTGATCGGCCCGGAGGACCGAGCGAACGGCGGCGCCACGCGGACCGACCACACCGCGCTCGTGCTGGTGGACGAGCTCGACGCCGATACCTTGCACGCCGCGCAGTACGCACTGACGATCCGCCCGACGCGCGCCACGGCCCTGCACCTGGGCGGTCGCGACCCGGAACTCGAGGCTGCGTGGAAGGACGCCGGTCTGCGAATCCCGCTCGTCGCCATCCCCGGTGACGAGCGGCCCGGCCGGGCGATCGCGCGCTACCTCCGCGGGCTCGGCGTGACCGGGGAGCAGGTCACCGTCATCCTCCCCGCGCCCGCCGACGAGCCCTTCCTCGCCCGGCTCCGTCGGATGCACGCGTGGTCCGGGCTCGCCGAGTCCCTCCGCGATCTACCGAACGTCGGCGTAGTGATCGTTCGCGCGCACGGCGCTACCGCCGATGCGGCGCAGCACCATCGCCTGCAGCTCTCCCCGCGCCGGCGTCACGTGGCGCTGATCCTGGTCGAGGACCTGGACCGGGCGACCCTCAAGGCCTCGAGGTACGCAAGGGGGATCCAGGCGCTCGAGGTGCGGGCCATCCACGCCGCGAGCGATCCCGATCGCGCCAGGATGTTGATCGACCAGTGGATCGCCTTCGGGTACCTCGCCGGGATCCCGCTCGACGTCGAGGAATGCAACGATCGGAACATCGAACGCAGCCTGCGACGCTACGTGTCGCGCTTCGAGGACGGAACGACCGAGGTCACGCTGATCCTCCCGCGCAGACACTTCCCGAAGCGTCGCCACCTCTTGCTGCACGATCGGACGAGCCGCAGGATCACCGGTGCCTTCGCGGAAGAGCCCCACGTGGACGTCGTCGTCGTCCCGTACCACCTGGGCGCCGGCCGCGAGCATCGGATGAGAAAGCTCGCACCGGCCGCCGCTACGCGGTGAACTCCAGGCGCGGGTTGATCATCTGGACGCCGCCGCGCTGCTCGCCCAGCACCCCTTCGACGACCACC
>Ga0209058_1002758_pt1 | contig 14332 bp, 13 predicted proteins | sample GraSoiAngelo_147_FD_185904 | JGI IMG/M metagenome (GOLD analysis project Ga0209058, IMG submission 185904) | Grasslands soil microbial communities from the Angelo Coastal Reserve, California, USA - 14_1009_05_40cm (SPAdes) (version 2) | ecosystem: Environmental > Terrestrial > Soil > Grasslands ... | reverse complement strand
TGCAAGTAATGGATTCCTTTACGGAAATAATTCTCATAGTAATAAACATAGCCCAACCCCAACATTGCGACCAGTAAATATATCTAAAGAGCAACTCAAAGATTTTCGAAACCTACTTTCAGACCCTAGAACTACTAGGGATATAAAAAAAAGGTTTATCGTTGGCAAAGCAGGCGGTTATTGTTCCGTGTGCGGTGATATAGCAACTCAAATAGCAAGTTATAACATGGTTGGTGCCACGATTGTGGAAATTTGAAGTGACATGGTATGATCATATTAGTTCTTAATGTTATAATTTACTCCGATTCTCACTTACTGGGTCAGCAGATTTATTTATTGCTTTATTTTTTGTTTATCGTTCTCGATTTACCTATTCGATATAAAATTGAGTTTTCGTTTATAATTTTAGAATGTGACCTTAAATACTACGGTTAAGGATAAACCTTAGATAATTGAAAAACGGGTTAGACATTGTAGAAGGTACCATGATAGTAGTAACGATTTTCGATGCTGTTACGTCGAAGCGATTTGAATGTCATAGATACATAGTAGATCTTGCCAACCATTATCACTGCTGTCCATGTTGTGGAGGTTTTTTCACATAACTCCTTATCTTGGAATATCAAAAGTAAGATATGACAAGCATCATATCTCCATAGAGGGCGCAATTCAGCACCTTATTGACGACGATGGCGTTCATGAGGGCAAACTCGTTACTCGAAAGGATATAGTGTCAAACTTATACAGTAGAATTATGTGCAAGGTGATAATACCTGGTCCAAACAACACTTGGGACTATGGAGCAGATATTAAAATAGTTACAATTCATGGAACTGATTATCTCAAAACAGACTCAGACTCAATTCCCTGTGATAAGATCGGGAATCTACCAGAATTTTAGTGAGGATCATACTATGAAATAACGTACATGTATAGAACAAATTCATAACATTGGATCACAATTACAGATTTTTCTTAAGGTAGTCTGTGCAGCATTCATCCGAACAGAATTCTAGAACTCGCTTTACATTACTTGTGTATAGTACGCCGCTGAGCACGTTGTTAAATTCATTTCCACATGTAGGACATGAAATATACAAATGTTCGTTTCCATCGCTCGTTCTTTAATAATTGTTATTAATACTATTACTCAACAACTTATCGTAATTTAGTACGATATACTTAATCCAAAGAGTAACTCTTCAACTAACTATAGAGTGGTATATACAAACAGGGAAATGATATATTGTACATCGTATCATACAAGGTATGAAGGGATTTTAATGGCAACACTTCACGTCTACAAAAGGAATTCGAAGTTTATAGATTTGTCCGACCTAGTTGAAGAACTTAGTAATTTGGGACTAACTGATACTCTGCAAAAGTACTACAATAAACCACTTGAAAAGCAAGCCAAGAGCATAGTAGCAGGACCTAGCTTTCTGCAATATTTGAACAGATTATTTCAAATTCAAATTACAACTGGAGATATCATAAACTTAGAATCTGGAAATCATAATAAATACTATATGCTATCTGCAACTGGAACATGGGATGAGATAATCAAATTGCAATAATTTTTGCCCGTGGAACTGCATAAATTGTAACTATCAGCCGATTAATTTTAAAATATATCTGCATTTATCACAGTCAAGATTGCAATCATAAAATCTTCATCAACCCTGTGAGTCAAATTAATTGTGTCAAACAGGATTCACTGGTCATGCCGAACCCGAAGTAAAAATAGTTCCTTTGTGGGATTGTAGATGGTCATACAAGATGGAGCATCCGCATAGCTTTATACGGACGTATGCCTATCTTTTACCTAAATGTACAGACCTTGCAATTCTTGCTCGAAAGACTTTGATGAACTAACCCAAGGAGTTCGGTATCTAAGCACGAGCATTGGACTTTTATTCTTCTGCTCAGATGTTTGCTGCAAAAACTACCTTACCAAGAAGCTCTAGGGCAAACTCAGAATGAAAGACTGAAATAGCATAAATGTAATTCATTTGGCAGATCTAATTTTTTTATCCACTTCAGTTTATTCATAATTTTCTAATATAATACGAACCTTCAAAAATGATATGTGCATTCTATCTATATATTAGGAATATCACCATTCAATATTAGAATGAGCTACAGTAGAGACAGCAGTTATGGTCGTGGCAGGGGAAGGAGTTATGGTGGCGATGCTAGTAAGAGTTTCAACAGAGGTAGTCCAACGACAAAACCCGTCGAGGTGGGTAAGGAATATGAGGTAGACATTACGGAAATTAGCAGAAAAGGCGATGGTATTGCTAGGGTTCAAGGCTTTATAGTATTTGTACAAAATGCAAAAGTCGGGAAAAAAACGCGCATAAAGGTTACTGAAGTAGCAGACAGGTTTGCTAAGGCAACAATTGAGGTTTAACCAATACAATTATTCTAAACGTGATTACTACATAAAATTTATTCAGATTTCTAGACAATATGTTTATGCATACCCCATAAACATTTTAGGTATATAGGTAATCTTCCAATTTGTTCAGTAGTCATTGAATGATTAGTGCATTTATACTTATTAATTATCATCACGATTATCCCCATCATTTAAAAAAGAACATAGAACATTATTTACTAATTACTAGTATACATTTGAATATTAAGTCGAAATAATATAGTGATTTTTTGGCTTGTTAGCTATCCATCTAGTGAAGTACCAGTACGCCTAAGGCTCGATGGATTACTTAGCTAACATCTCTACCAAGTTGTTTGTTTTGGAGCTCACTAGCTGATTAGTATTAGAAAACATAAATGGTATTTCATTGAATAAATTTATCGTCAATCCTTTCTTTGAATTTGTGTATTTACTGGCACTCACCTTCCATAGATCTTTGATAACATATTGAAAAATAATTACATCTCTAAGAACAGAGATAGCAAAATAATATTCATTTCACAGAGAACAAACCGGTTATGACAATAATCTAGATGCTTTGAAACTACTTGAAAGTTAAAATATATAGGTAAATATTAGTGTCAAAGCTAAGTTTAATTTGAATCAAATTCAATTAGATATGTGGAAGACCTGGAAAAAGAATTGGGGCCTATAATCGAAAATTTTCAAAACCTACTCAAGGATGCCAAAGCAAAGAAGTTTGATTCATTAAGAGAGGATGAAGATTTAAAAAAGGAATTCAGTAAATTGTCGAAGGATGTTATTGAACCTGTGATGAGAAAATTCGAGAGTTATCTGAAGAGTAAAGACGTGAACTCAAGTGTAAATGTTCAATCGGAAATTGTATCCGGAAAAAATCCTAGTATTGAATTCATTTTACATTTCAAATTGACACATGAATCCAGATATCCGAATATTAAATTCTCATCGTCCGGCGAAAAAATATCGATTCAAGAAGACCGGTTGATAACTAAAGGTGAAGTCAGACAAGATATGATGCCAGAATACTATGATAAGGAACAAATAACGGAGGAATTTATCGAGGAAAGACTCATCAGATTAATTAAATCATGCTTTGATAAAAATTGGCAATCAATTTACTCTTAAAGGATTCTAATTTGACAATACAAACTGTAGTACCTTACATATTATTTAGTTTCCAAAGAATGAAAGAAAAATTATAAGTTATCTTTGACAGCCGTTTATTTGAAAATTCCATTTATTTAATCTAGGTTTTAATTTATTTAAATTCTCAAGATCATAGATTTACTCTGAGTATTCAACTGATCGGGGGAGCCGAATAAAGTGCAAGGTTCAAATCCCATTGGGATAATAATTTTCAAGTCTTTCTCTGAAACTCTGTCCTAATATTAGTTACAATAATTTATTCGTCACTACATGTTTGTCGCCACATCGCTACGTGAACTTTTGAATTGTCCAGTTTGCTGCATATTAATATCATTTGAGTAAAATATTATATGGAATCACTGAATTTAAGCAGTTAATGGCAGACGATGATCTAAATACGGGGTGTTCCCACTGTTGGGGTCCTGTAGATTCAGAAACAAAAAATTGTAAAAGTTGTAACGGTCCACAGAAAACTTCCGAATGTAAAATAGTGCCACACTAAGACAAACATAAGTAACTTCTTTCATACTTGTATTGATGGTAAACAAAGAATATCTAGCAGTATTGGAAAAACATGATAAACTAATTTCATCATTAAGGACTGTTCAAGCAAATGAATATTCATTAGATAAAGAACAAACAAGTTATGATGATTTGTTAGATGCATTAAGGTCAAGCCTAAAAGGTTATCAAATAGAATAATAAAAAATAATGTAAATATCAAAACAGTACAGTAGGTAATCAAAACCATAAAGATTAGTAGCGCATTACACATAAGTTCCTTGATGGCATCTATAAATGTAGGAAAAGATCCTTATCCATGTTTCTGCGGGGGAAGTAGAACTTACGAAATATGTGAGACGCCTAGAGATTACTTTTTCTTTAAGGTACCAGTACCCGAATTAGTGAAAAAATATCCAAGATACAAAACAAGTTTGTGATAACTGTGGAAATGTGCAAGTCCTCCTAATTAAGTCTGGACAAAGAACAAATGAGTTATTCTGATTCACTTGACGCTCTAAGGCTAAGTTTGAAAGGATACAATATTAAATAAAAAAGAGAAATTAATCTTATTTTGATTCATTATATGATCTTTTGAATCTCGGCTTAGCTCCACTTTTTCTTAATTTCTCTTTCATCTGTTTACCATGCTCTTCCACCTGTTGATAATATTCTTCATATAATTTCCTCATTTCCTCTACCGGTATTTTTGGGATTCTTTCTTTATGGAAGATTGTAACAAGTTTCCCTTTCTCGGGTATATAATAAAGTCGATCAGGACCTACCGTTCGACAGACAATACATATTTTATAGGGCTCGTTTGGATTTTCATATACTTCTCTTCCACATATTGGACATTCTTTCATTTACTTATTTTCCACAGGTGCTAGAGGGATCTTATTATCCATTGCCCTAAGATTAAGTATGAAAGGATATATTATTAAACAGAAAAAGTCTCCAGATAATAATAGCAACGACAAACGAGAACAATTGAAGTTGGATGCATTAAATAAAATATTTGGATGGATAGAAGACAAAGAAACCAAGGCCGTAATGATCAATAAATATTATAATAATAAAGAACATAGAGCGGCCTTAAAAGCATTCTTAGATGACATGGTTAAAGCACTCGATGAGAGTACAGCAGAAACTAACAGCAAAGAAGAAATTAAAGGACAATTATCATATATCACATAACAAACAACTTAAAGTAAAATATGATTAAATGATTGAATGAGACCAAGTAAGAAACCTGTCCTAATTTTAGTTACAATAATTTATTCGTCACTACATGATTTGTCGCCACATGGCTACGTGAACTTTTGAATTGTCATGAATGTTGCATACTAATACAATTGAGTAAAATGTTATATAGAATCACTGGATTTAAGCAGTTAATGGCAGACGATGATCTAAATACGGGGTGTTCCCACTGTTGGGGTCCTGTAGATTCGGGAACAAAAAATTGTAAAAGTTGTGACGGTCCCCAGAAAAATTGCGACTGTAAAATAGTGCCACACTAAGACAAACGTAAGCAAGTATAATTAAGAAAAAAATAGCATTATTCATGTTATCCGTTTCCCACAGGTTTATCAATACTTGAGCTATGAGATTTAAATTCACAAAGAATAATAGTCGTTATATGGTTTGATTTGTTTAAGGCTCTCATCTCTTTTAACCTGTTTCTAATTAAAGATTTCTCATAAAGTTCCGATTGAATATTCCGTCATATTTCCTGGATCTTTATATTTTAATTTTTGTACTTTTCAAATTCTCGCTTTCTTCGCGGTTAGCCATTCTTGGCGTCAGCATCAAATTTAGCCTTACCTTCTTTGTATATGCATTTCAAACACCACCACCTGCCAATTCTAGTTGGGTCATTTAGAGGAACCAACTGATCGACCGAATCTCCACAGTTATCACATATTTTATTTTCATGATTAATCATTAAATCGACCATGTGCTATGTTAATATTTAAAGATATTTTCCTGAGTAATTCTAATGGGTATATTAGTCTTATAGTGTGGCCACCGGCAATTGCTAACAATATGGTTCCCGACGAATCCGAACTTGTTCAGATTGAATATTCAGTCATATCGCCTTGTGCCTAGTTTGTCCTATTTCAAGGTTAACTGACCTCAACTATCAGCAAGGTTCAAATCCCACAGGTCACATGCGAAAGTCGATCATTGTCCCATTCATATTTTAAAAAATATTATTGCAAATTTATCCGAACAAAAAGCCAAATACCATCTAGTAGAACCATACTACATAAAGGGCACTATTCCGTACGAGTTCAACTTTTTTTTCCTTACAGAATCTTCAGTAACGGACCCTAAATTCTTTGTTATAAATCTTCAATTTAGAAATTCTTAACCAGTTTATAGTGTTTAAACCAAATAATAATTAATACTCATGCATGCAGTTTAACTGTCAAAATAAGATGAGATAAATTGGGATATTGGAGGCGATAATCCGAGAGTAAGGAAATGAATTGCAAATCCAATTATTGCACCCATAAGTAAGTTATCTGTATACCAATAAATTCCTAAAAATAATCCCAATGAGGGAACGGTAAATAGCAGTGCAAGAATTGCACTTGTACTTATCATCTTAATCATAATATCTGGCGTAATATTTTCTGATTTTTGACAGGGAAACTGAAATTTTATACTTGTTCTTGACAATTGACAAAAAACGTTTTTTTGAGACCTGATATATGTATTGACATCTCAAAATTATGAAAAATATTCTCATTGCTTGTATAATTTAATTGGATAACAAAGACATTATGAATTTTGTAACAACAGAATAAACAAAAGATCATAAAAAACATTGTTAAAAACCATCCAGCCAAATGATTAATAATTAAAGCCTCATCATTCAATTTAGTTAGAGAATTTAACGTAGCCTGTTGTTAAGTATTGAGCTGTCTAGGATGTCAAATTAATAAGTTTCAGATAGAAATTGTATATTAGTAGTATTTGTTAGCTTATGAAAATAGTAACTCACAGGAATCCAAATAGAAGTTGATTGAATAATTTCTAATTGCAATTTACTCGGCTATTTCTTAACCTATTCCAAATACATATTACATTGATAATCTTTTTGAGATTTTATATGCAAAACCCATAGCAACAAAAAGGGTTATGATTCCTGCAGAAATTGTTATAATCAAATTTGTTTTGATAACATAATGAAATACGACGGTACTGATGATGGCTGGGACTGCTATAACTAGAGCCAACAATGTACCATTTAGAAAAATTTTTAGCGTAGAAATCTTCACATCACCATTTTCAGAATTTGGATCCAACTTCAAAAATGTTATTTTACTATCATATAAATATCATTCATAATAGATTGCCAAATTGTAGTGGAATTTGAGAATCATTTTCCATAACTATCCCTGGTATATCGTCTAACCTTCTCTATAATTCAGAATATTATCTTGCTCTGATCAGTATTTTGGTCTTTTCACCTCTAATCGGATATCATTCTGCAAATCAAGAACAAGTAAATATGAGTATTGCATTGATTGTCGAAAATGAAATTGAAACTAATAAGACGTTAGTTTTTTATTCGTATAAGTTATTATCAAATAGCAAAATCTTATTTAGAATATTAATTCGTCTATACTCAAAATCCTTCCACAATATTTGCATTTTAAAATGATTTTCTCTTTATCTATAACTTCAATGACAGATTTTATATTCTCGCCAATAGTTACACATCTTAAATTAGGACATTTGAAAATTCCAGTAATATAATCTGGCAATTGTATCTTCCTCTTTTCTGCTAATTTGTAATCTTTGATAATGTTTATAGTCGCATGCGGTGCTATTAATGATAGCTTATTTGTTTCATCAGGTTCCAGATATCTGTTTTCTACTTTAATAATATCCTTTTTTTCATATTTGTTGCTTGGAACGTTCAAAGCAACGGTTATGACATTTCCTTCTCTTCCCGTGATATTCAGGGCTCTTAGAACTAAAAATGCCTTGCCAGATTCAATATGATCTATTACAGATCCATTTTTGATTCTCCTTACAATTAACTCAATCGAATTGGACAGATTCTTTGCGCCCTTCCATTACTTTATTAACAATACTATAAAAGTATGAAACTTATTCAATCGCGTTTAAATAGCAAGTTTGGTATAATTTCGATTCTTATAGGTCTGTTCGGGCTCCTCCTATACATGAAAACGTTACGTCATGTAGAAACAAAATTCTTCCATTTCAAATAATATTTTGCATCATCATCTTCTTAAATTCGATATCCGATAGATTCTTTTTTGCTTCTAATATCATTGCGACATCATTACCAACGATATATCTTTGCTTGGGCTCACTATTGCCTAAAACCTGAATTATTACTTTTGCAACTTCGATAGGAGACGTGGCATGTTCTTGCATTAATTCAACATTTTTCTGAAATTTATTTAAGGATCGAGAATATGATGAACTTTTTTTCATCGAATCTTCTGATACAATGCAGTTGCGGAAAAAATTTGTTTTTATTACTCCAGGTTCAATTATAGCCACTTTTATCCCATATGGAAATAGTTCATACATTAAGGATTCACTAAATCCTTCAATAGCAAACTTTGTACTTACGTAAGCAGAAATACCTGGAAAACCTACTTGTCCGGCACCTGAGCTTACATTAATAATTGTACCGCTTTTCTGTAATCGCATTATAGGAATTATCTTTTTCGTAATATTCAGAACGCCAAAAAAATTAGTTTCAAATTGATTCCTTATTTCATCCAGAGTCAGGTCTTCAAAAAAACCTACGAGACCATAACCTGCATTGTTTATCAATACATCAATTCGATTTGCCTCCTTCTTGATGCAATTAATTGTATTTTCTATAGACGTATCATCATTTACATCAAGTTCCCGGATATTTAGATCAAGCCTTTCTTTTTTAATTATTTCTTCAAGAGAATCCGATTTCTTTGTATTTCGCATAGTAGCAAAGGTATGGAATCCATTTCTAGCGAGCATTAGCGCAGTTTCGTAACCTATTCCACTGGAACAACCTGTAATCAGTGCAACTTGATGCATATGGTAATACCAGTTTATTTTTTATATAAATTTAGATACCAAAATTCAGATAATATCTATCAATTCATCAGACTTTCATAAAAAAGCAATTATTCCAATTGGATGACAAGGCGTAACATATTAAAAACATTAAATTATCATTGCTATCGAAACGATATCAATTGTCCGACGCTGATGAAGAACCACCTGGAAGGGCAGGGACCTCTTCTCATAACCAACTTGTCAGGTCCCTTGGGCTGCTAGATATACTGATGGTTGGAGTAGCTGCAATGATAGGTGGTTCGATTTATGTTCTGACTGGGCCGGCAATAGGTCTTGCGGGCAGCGCGGTTATAGTTGCGTTTATTATTAACGCGATAATAACGCTATTTACTGCTATGGCATATGCCGAACTTGGATCTGCTATGCCAGAAGCGGGAGGCGGATACCTATGGGTGAGAGAGGGCTTACCTCGACCGAACGCTTTCATAAGTGGATGGATGGCCTGGTTTGCACACATAATCGCTGGATCGTTATATGCTGTAAGTTTTGCTTCATTCCTCACGGGGTTATTGGAGATGATGAATCTTTCGCACGATCTTGTGCTTTTAAACATTATCCCGTTAGACAAGTTTATAGCGGTAATATCTATTGCCGTTTTCACTTATATCAATATTAAGGGAACATCTGAAACCGGTAAGACGGGTGATATCGTTACTATTATTCAGCTAGGATTAATATTTATTTTAATTGCGGCCGGCTTGTGGGTCATGAGTGGCAATCCCAACTGGAAGATGAATTTTTCGAATTTTGCGCCAATGGGGATCGGTGGAGTAGTTGCAGCAATGGGTCTGACTTTCATAGCATTCGAAGGATATGAAGTAATTGTTCAAACAGGAGAGGAAGTAAAAAACCCAAGAAGGAATATTCCACGGGCGATATTCATCTCGCTAGGTGCTGTAGTTATTGTGTATTGTTTGATTGCGTTTGTATCTATAGGCGCAATATTTCCAGCTGGCATTGAGTCATGGAAATTCATAGGTGAGAGTGGTGAACTTGGAATAATGAAGGCAGCAGAATTGCTAGCTCCTTACGGAGCATTTATCGTTCTAGCTGGAGGTTTGATTTCCACTCTAGCTGCCTTAAACGCAACAACATTTTCTTCGGCCAGGGTAGCTTTTGCCATGGGCAGGAATTATAACATGCCATATCAACTTAGTGCCATCCACAAAAAGAACAAGACACCTTATGTCGCGATACTAATATCTGGTATCATAATGGCAATTATGGCTTACGGACTTCCTCTGGGACAGATCGCCGTTGCAGCAGGTGTTATCTTTCTATTACTATTTACTCAAGTAAATATGGCTGTCATCACTATTCGTAGGATTTATGGTGACAAGTTAGAATACGGTTTCAAAACACCATTCTTTCCAGTAATACCAATAATAGGTATCTTCCTCAAACTTGGGCTAGCTATTTTTCTGCTGTTTACTCAACCTTTGAGCTGGGCGATAACCGTGGTATGGGTGGTGATTGGATTCCTCGTATATCGAATGTACACTTTTAGGAAGGAAATAGATCACTATGCTCCAATTGTTACTAGTGAAGGCGATCTGGAGAGAAAGGACTATAGAATTCTAATTCCATATACACCTGAAGATCCAGATAGATTATTAAAATATGCAATAAGAGTTGCGAAAGAAAATTTCGGAGAGATTAATGTTTTGAGAGTAATTACAGTTCCAAAACAGACCCCGTTATCTGCGGGGACTGGATATGCTGAAACAGCAAGGAAATCATTTGAACCATTAGACAAGATAATGGATAAGGAGAACATACTAAATCACTATCTTGTGAGAATATCCCATGATGCAAGCGAAGCAATATTAGCTACTGTGGAGGAACAAAAAATTGATTTACTAATAACAGACTTTGAAACATTCAGGAACAGCAAAAAAATTCAAACAATTTTGACGTGTGACGTACTGGCCATATTATCAGAAGGTAATGAAGAGTTCACATTTGAACCAACCCGAACTTCGAGACGGGGCTTTGGCCAAAAAAATTTGGTCGTACTATACGATGGAGGAGATCATTCAGATCTAGTTTTGAAGGCTACAAGTTGGTTAGAACGTTCAGGACAATTCAAAATTAATGTTTTATATGTAAATACCAAAAAAGACGATGAACAGGAAAAAATTGTAAGCATTACTGATATACTAAAACAAAAGGAATATCTTGAGCAAGTTGGAATCGAGTTCAATGAGATTAATCTTTCAGATAGTGATATGCGATTTAGTAACGAAGCTGCAGATACAATTTTGTCTTCACTGAGTAATTTTCAACCAGATGTTATTATAACTGGTGCGAGCATTTCAAAATTCAGCTTATTTAGTGATCCTCATTTTCTAAATATGTTGTATGAACTGAAATGTCCAATTATAGTAGCTAGACATTTTGCTATCCCTGGAGTTCACAAGATTAAAACTTTAATCCATAAATTAAGAACTCTAATACTTGAAAAGATCAATGACTTGAAAAAACTCGACAAAACTCGACAAATTTGAAGTAATTTCCATTCATGCTGCTCTCCTTGCAAAGATAATAGCTTACTTTGTGTTATGAAAGACAAATACGGATTCGTATGATAATTGATACGGCAATTAATAAGGAGCTGATTTGAGATTATCAAGATTTATATTGCATTAATTGAGTTAGGTAAGCCTAATTGTTGTATGTCCCTGAGAAAATTTATTCCTTCAAAGCCTGATATGAGGTAGAAAAAATGAATGAAAATTTTCTATGGGATTGTAAATAAGAAAAAAATTCCATTATGCATGTGGATTGTTTTCCTTGCTCCCAGTCTCTTGTTTAATTCCACATACGGCGCGCAAAATATTGGAATTAGTTCTAACGACCTAGTTTTGGTGACAGTTAACCTACAAAGAATCTTAGAACAAATGAATTTGGTTCAGGCAAGTCTTTCGAAAGGAGATAGCACGAGTGCTTTTGAACATGCATATATCTCACACTCAATTATTTTTCCTTCATTTAAGGACAAACTAAGAGAAATTGATAAGAATTCATCTGAAAGATTAGAATCATTATTAATTGACTTACCAATAATGGTAAAATCTACTCCCTCATCGGAAACAGAAAGTAAGATAGCTCAAATTGTGGATTTATTGAATACCACTACCTCAAATATTTTATCACCAAATAATTTGGATCACAATTCAATCATAGCATCAACTATTATGGTATTGTTAAATGATAGTTCTAAATTCTATCACACATCTAATTTTGGTAATACTAAGGATCCCAATAATAAAATTGATTATGAAAATGCAATAGGCATGGTAGATATCTCACATAAATTATACAAAAATATTTCTAATTCCTTTGGTGATTCCAAAAAGCGAGAAATTGAGTCCTTTTTTGGGGACCTGAAGGATTCCTTATCTCAAAAACCTGATCCGCAAAGAATCTTTAAATTGATAACAGCTATCCAAACGAAATTAAATGAAAATGAATCAAATTTTCAATCCAATGATTCTTTAACTATTTATTTTGGTAATATAAAAAATTTATTGTCAAAAATCAGTGGTGCCATAAAGAGCAATTCTGATTATTCTTCTGCCGAGAAGTACGCAACTGCTGCATATTTGGACAATTTTGAATATCTCGAACCGCCACTTGAAAAAGTTGATCCGAATCTTAAGAATAGTTTAGAATTAATGATGAGAGAAGAACTTCGGGAATTAATAAAAAACAAACAGCAATCAGAAACAGTCGTTCTTTTAACGAGTATCACTAACAATCTTTCAAAGGCTGCGAACCTCTTGAATGTAAATTATGAAAACCTTATTGTAAATGAAAACTCACAGTCTCCAGTTCCTACACAGTCTCCAGTTCCTATAATAGAGAATACTCAGCTAAACAATTTAAGTGATATTAAAGAATTGAGTAAAGGCTTTGGTACATATTCTGGAATTAAAAAAGGCCTTGGTGAGAGCACAGATTCAGAAAAGATGGGTGTAAGAACCGACATCGATAATATAAGAATCAAGTTAGTTGATCTTCTTCAACAGTATAAGGATGGAAAATATGATAAGGCATTTGCCACATCCAGATCAGCTTACCTGGACAGTTATGAAGGAATAGAAATTCCGCTTAGACCAATAAATCCCGACTTTACTCTTGACATGGAAATAAAATTTGCAGAGCTCCGCAATATGATACAGCAACATCAACAATATGCAAAAATTGAAGCAAAGGTCGTAGAAATTAGAAGTGGATTAGATGAATCTGAAAGATTAGTTACCGGCACCGGTGTAATAGCTCCTACGCTGGCATTTTCGACTTCATTTTCAATTATATTCAGAGAAGGACTTGAATCTGCACTTATAATCGGTGCCATCCTTACTTATCTGGAAGCATCACGTAATGCCCAATATAAGAAACATGTTTACATAGGAATTTTGATATCTATTATTGCATCAATTATTACATGGTTTGTTGCCCGGTTTGTTATTGATATAACGGGCGCAAGTAAAGAACTGATTGAAGCAATTGCGGGAATATCTGCTGTTGTAGTATTATTCTGGGTAAGTTTCTGGATATTAAATAAGGTCGAGACAAAAAAATGGATTGAATTTGTAAAGGCAAAAGTATGGCAGGCAACAACGACCGGAAGCGTAATGGTTTTTGCAATGCTGTCATTTTTTACAGTTTATAGAGAGGGATTTGAAACTGTTTTGTTTTACCAGGCTATGTTTGCATTTGCAGAAAATATGGAAAGTTTTGTACTCCTGGGGCTAGTCATAGGATTGGCTGTAATAATTAGCATTGTATTTGTGATTAGAAAATTGGGTAAGAAGCTGCCACTCCGTGTATTATTTGGTCTAACAATGGGAATTGGGGCTTACATGTCTATAGCATTCATAGGTAACGCAGTCAGAGAGTTCCAAGAAATAGGTTATATCTCAACAACCCACTTATTTGGAATTATCCCACGTTTAGAGATAAATTTGGCAACAATGACTGGTATTCATCCCACACTTGAAACAACAGTTGCACAAATAATACTATTATCAATATATTCTGTAGGAGCACTTTATATATTAATAATACAACCACGTAGAAAGAAGTTGGCTCAATCATCCAGAAAATCTATGGCACACCTGAAGGATGGGGAAAAACATTGAT
>Ga0209058_1002749_pt1 | contig 14359 bp, 9 predicted proteins | sample GraSoiAngelo_147_FD_185904 | JGI IMG/M metagenome (GOLD analysis project Ga0209058, IMG submission 185904) | Grasslands soil microbial communities from the Angelo Coastal Reserve, California, USA - 14_1009_05_40cm (SPAdes) (version 2) | ecosystem: Environmental > Terrestrial > Soil > Grasslands ... | reverse complement strand
CCGTCGTCGTGTGAGCGCCGTCACACCGTGACGCGGCCCGTTCGCGTGACCGCGGGCGGGCCGCGACTTCTTATACTGGGGCATTCGTGCGCGGGAACGCCGTGCGGTCCTGCGGGTAACCCCGTCACACACCGACCACCTGACACCCTGGAGACGACGATGCGACGGATGATCGCGATCGGGCTGGTTCTGGCCGTGGCCGGCGTCGCCGGCGCGGGCGCGCAGGCGACGGGCACCACGACGTTCAACGCGCCGTATCGGGCGTTCACGCGCGCCGAGTTCGGCGCGTTCTTGAGCTTCCCCAACGGGGGCGGCACGGCATTCGAAGGCGTCTACCGGATGGCGAGCGGCAAGTTCGACATTGGCTTCAAGGGCGGGCTCTTCGATCCGTCCGGGCCCGGGAAGAGCGTGTTGCTGCTCGGTGTGGAAGCGCGCGAGCGCGTCATCGCCAAGACGGCGGATTTCCCGCTTGACGGCGCGCTGATCTTCGGCGTCGGGGCGAACCTCGTCAGCGGCAGCTCGGTCCTGGTCATCCCGGTGGGGCTGTCGCTCGGCGGCCGAGTGACGCCGCAAGGCTCGACCGTCACGTTCGTTCCGTACGTGCAGCCGACCGGCTTCTTCCTGGCCGGCAACGGCAGCTCCGATTTCCAGTTCGCCCTCGGGCTGGGCGTGGACCTGCGGCTCAGCCGCGTCTTCGACGCCCGGATCAGTGCGGGCCTCGGGGACGTCCGGGGTGTGTCGATCGGCGCCGTGTGGGTGCATTGAGACGACACACCATTGACTTCGCCGCGGCGCTTTCCTACCGTAGGCGCGCGGTATCGCGGGACCGGGCAGTCCGGCTCCGCCCCCCACACGTGCGGAGGAATCACATGAAGCGTGCAGCGATCGTGCTGGGTCTGGCCGTCGTGGCGGCCGGACCAGCCGTGGCGCAGAACTTCGGCAGTCCGCTGTGGAACAATCCGAAAGGCGGAACCGGAGTGACCGTCAGCGCAGACTACGCCAAGCCCAATAGCGACCTCGGCAAAGGGAGCGCCTGGGGCGCCCGCGGCTCTCTCGGGCTCGCCAACCTGACCGTGGGTGTGGGCGTCACCACGTGGAAGCCGGACGGCGCTCCCGACAGCTACAAGTCGTTCGCCGGCAACGCGGCGTTCCGAGTGATCGGGGGCAGCCTGATTCCCCTGTCCATCAACCTTCAGCTCGGTGCCGCGCGGCAGGGCGCCGCCAACACCGATTCGGCCATGACCCGGATCACCGCCGGGGCTGGCGTGTCCGTCAATGTGCCCACCCCCGGGCTGAGCATCGAGCCGTACCTGTCCGTGAGCAACCGTTGGTACAAGTTCTCCGGTATCAGCGGAACCACCTCGAACATCGGGTGGGTCATCGGGGCGAATCTCGGCTTCGGTATGTTCGGCATCCACGTCGCGTACGATTCGGAGAAGCTCGACAGCGGCGCGACGGGTGGTATCATCGGCATCGGCGCCCACGTGGCGCTGAAGGCGCCGATCGGGATGTAAGCGGGTTCACATCGGCGCTCGGTGCCGCTACCTTTGGGGCGCGCCGCCCTGCGGCGCGCCCCATCGTTTCCCCGGGAGACTCGTGGCATCGTATTCGCGTCGCGCCTGGCCGCTCGCGCTCGCCGCTCTGACGGGCTGCGCACTGAGCTTCGACAGCACCAAGCTGGGTGTGCCGGTGTCGCTCGCCGGCGCCGCGCCGGCGCCCGCCAGCGGCACGCCGTTCCGCGTGACGAAACACCCGGTCTTCGTCTTCTGGGGCGCGATCACCGCCGCGCCGCCGAGTCTCGAGGACGTCCTGGCCAGCCAGGTGGGCACCGGCGCGCGCATCGCCGAGCTGCGCATCAAAGTGCGCGCGCGCTGGAGCGACCTGCTCATCACCGGACTCACCGGGGGATTGTTCTCCCCCCGCTCGGTCACGTTCGAAGGAGTGGTGGTGCCGGCTCCGCCCGCCGGGTCGCCGTAAGCAGTCCCTCGACCAGCGCGCTGGTCCGCTCCGCCGCTCCCCGTCCTTCCGCTACCACCTTCCGTCCCGCGTTCCCGGCCTTGCGGCGGGCGGCGGCGTCGTGGTGCCACACCAACCACTGCGAGTGCAGCGGGTGCCGCCCGTCGGCCGGCAGCGCGACCGCCGCGCCGCGGGCGAGGAGGAGCCCCGCGTCCCGGCTGTTCTCCCAGCGCGGTCCGACGATCACGGGCGCCCCGAACACCGCCGGCTCCAGCACCGAGTGCAGACCCGCGCGGTGGTAGCCGCCGCCCACGAACGCCACGTTGCCGAGCGCGTAGAGGTCGGCCAGCACGCCGACCCGGTCCACCACGATCACCGGCGCCGCCGGTGCGTGCTCTAGCTGGGAGAGGCGTACCGGGCGCGGCAGCTTCAGCTCCAGCGCGCGTTGCGCGATGCCCGCCAGGTGGTCGGGGTTGGGCTCGTGGGGCGCCAGCACGAGGCGGGCTTGCGGCACCTGCACCAGCAGGTCCGCGAACGCCGGGAGCAGCACCGCTTCGTCGGACGGCCACGTCGAGCCCGCGACGATCGTGAACGTGTCCTTGCCCGCGGTGGCGGCGAGACGCGCGAACGGCTCGCGCGCGCGATCGAGCCGCTCGGCCCGCTCGGCGACGCTGTCGTAGCGCGTGTCGCCGGTGACCTCGATCGCGTCCGCGCGCGCGCCGAGCAGCTCCAGCCGGCGCGCATCCTCCTCGCTGATGGTGCCGATGCGGTCGAGGGCCCGGTAGGCGGCGTGCCCCCACTGCCGCGCCGGCCAGCGCAGCCGCGACGAATGGAGCGCCACCGTCGCGGAGATGAGGGCGAGCCGCACGCCCTGCCGCGCCGCCTCCAACGTCAGCTCGGGCCAGACGTCGAGCTTGCTGAACACCAGCGCCGCCGGGCGCAGAGCCTCGAGCGCCGCCCGCACCTGCCGGGGCCGGTCGAGCGGCAGATAGTCGACGACGTCCACGGGCAGCGTCCGTGCCAGCCGCTCCGCCGAGGGAGAGAAGAACGTGTACGCCAGCTGCCAGTCGGGGTGCGCCGCCCGCAGCGATTCCAGGACGGGCTTGGCCTGCAGCCCCTCGCCGACCGACGGCGCGTGGACCCAGATCAGCGGGCGGTGCGGGTCGCGATTCGCCTGTGCCCAGGCCGTGAGCCGCGCGACGAGGCCGCGGCGCGCGTCGAGCCCGCGGGCCACCTTGCGGTCGAACCGCGCGGCGAGCGCGGCGGCGCGCTCCGCGAGGCTCAGGCTCAGCCGGTAGATGAACGACGGCCGGGGGGGAGCCATCAGCGCGGGGGGGCGGGGCGGGTCTTGGCGAGGTAGACGGAATCGAGGATGCGGCGGAAGTCTTCCGCGCCGGCGGCCCCTTCGAGGAAGCCGTGGTCGATGAGAAACGTGGGGGTCGCCCGCGCGCCGATGCGCGCGGCCTGGTCGGCGTCCCGCTGGATCGCCGGCCGCGTCGCCCGGGCGGCGACGCAGGCGGCGAGGGCGGCGTGGTTCAGTCCCACCGTGTCCGCAACGGCGAGCAGATACGAGCCGGGGTCGGCCTGGCCGGCCCAGGTGGGCTGGCGCTGGTAGAGCGCGTCGTGCATCTCCCAGAAGCGTCCCTGGCGGGCGGCACACATGGCGATCTCGGCCGCGGCCACGGCGTTGCGGTGCATGGGGAGCGGGAAGTTCACGAACACCCAGCGCACCTTCCCCGTGCGGACGTATTCCTCTCTTATAGCCCCGAACGTCGTCAGGGCGAACTGGCGGCAGGCGGGGCACTGAAAATCGCCGAGCTCGAACACCGTGACCGGTGCGTCGGAGCGGCCCAGGCTGCGGGCGGTGGAAGCATCGGGGTCCTGCCCGGTCCGCCACGGGCCCGGCAACAGGGCGAGGGCGGCGGCCCACACGGGGGCGAGGGGGACGCGGCGGACGCTCACTTGCGGGCCCAGAAAAGTCGGCTCACATTGGGAACGTAATACCATATGCGACGCGCCGGCGGCCCGCCACTCCGGGACGTGACGGCGCGGTTGTTGTTTGACGGCGCATCCTTCCCCGGAGGAGGTAGCATGACTCGTGCTTCGTCGGTGAGACCTCCAGCCGCTGGTTCCCCCTTCCCGCTTCCCCGAACTCGCACGACGCCAATGAACAACGTGAGGATCTCAACCATGCGAACGACCAGGGCCAGCCGGCTGCTGGGGGCCACCGTGTTTACGCTGCTGTGCGCGCTCGTGCCCGCGGTGGTCCGGGCGCAGACGGTGTCCGGCCGTGTGGCCGACGCGACCGGTAAGGCCGTCGCTGGCGCCCAGGTGGGTGTGGCCGGCACCGGTATCCGGGCCACCGCCGACGCCGAGGGGCGCTACCGGCTCACGGTGAGCGCCCCCGGCGCCATCGCGCTGCGCGTGACGGCCATCGGCTACACGCCGCAGAGCAAGGCGCTCACGGTGGCGGCCGGGCAGACCGTCACGGTGGACTTCACGCTCACCGCCAACCCCGTCGGCCTCGACGCGATCATCGTCACGGCTACCGGGCAGCTGCAGAAAGCGCGCGAGATTCCCAATGACGTGACGCAGGTCGCGGCCGGGGATGTGGAGAAGGCCCCGGTGACGAACTTCGCCGACTTGCTGAACGCCCGCGCCGCGGGGGTTACGGTGATGCCGTCGAGCGGCACGACCGGCGGCGGGGCGCGGGTGCGCATCCGCGGCTCCAACAGCGTGTCGCTGTCGAACGAGCCGGTGTTCTTCATCGACGGCATCCGCGTGAACAGCGGCGCCACCGGCAACGCCTCGAACACCGTCGGGGTGGGCGGCCAGAACCCGTCGCGCATCAACGACATTCAGGTGGAGGACCTGGAAGCGATCGAGGCGGTGAAGGGCCCCTCGGCGGGCACCTTGTACGGCACCGCCGCCGCGAACGGGATCGTGCAGGTGCGCACCAAGCGCGGCCGGCCGGGACCGACCCAGTGGACGGCGTACGTGGAGGGCGGGACGCTCTACGACCACACCACCTGGCCGGACAACGTCTTCGGCCTCGATACCACCAAGACCGGATCGGCGCGCTTCGGGTGCACGCTCCAGAACGCCGCGCTAAACCTGTGCAGACAAAACGGCGGGGTCGTCACCCTGAACCCGCTCCGCGACGACAGCCCATTCCGCATGGGGAGCCGCCAGCAGTACGGCGTGTCGCTCTCGGGCGGGAGCGAGGCGACCACCTTCTACCTCGCCGGGCATTTCGAGAACGAGCTCGGGGTGTTCCTGAACAACTACCTGAACCGGGTGAGCCTGGTCGGCAACGTGCACAACCAGGTGCGCCAGGGGCTGGCCGTCGGGGTCAACACCCGGTTCACGAACAGCGATCTGCGTCTCCCCGACAACGACAACAACGCCCTCGGCTACCTCGGCAGCGGACTGCTCGGCAACGCCACCGGGCGCAACGGGTGGGGATTCCTGCAGCCGAACGACGTCCGCAAGATCAACACCGACCAGACCATCAATCGGTTCACGGGGAGCATGGACGCCGACGCCTCGCCGTTCTCCTGGCTCACGGCCCGCGCGGTGATCGGGCTCGACTTCACGAACCGCTACGATCAGCGGACCCTGGCGCCGAACCAGGTTCCCTTCAACCAGGCGACCCAGGACGGCAGCCGCGCGGCGGACCCGGTCCAGGTGTTCGATTTCACGTCGAACTTCAGCGCCTCGGCCCGGCGCCAGCTCACGTCGACGATCAGCTCCAGCACCACGGTCGGGCTGCAATGGTTTCGCGAGCGGTCGATCTTCGTGTTCGCCTCCGGCCAGAAGCTCGCGGCGGGAACGAGCTCGCTCGCAGGCGTCGTGATCCCGACCGTCAACGAGGACCAGGTCGAGTCCCGAACCCTCGGCACCTTCGTCGAGGAGCAGCTCGGGTATCGCGACCGCCTGTTCGTGACCGGGGCGCTGCGCCGGGACAAGAATTCCTCGTTCGGGAAGAACTTCGGGTTCATCAACTACCCCAAGGTCGGCGGATCGTGGGTGGTGTCCGAGGAGCCGTTCTTCCCGCAGCCGGCGTGGCTCAACAGCCTGCGCCTGCGCGTGGCGTATGGGCAGTCCGGGATTCAGCCCGGGAGCACCGATGCGCTGCAATTCTACAATCCGGTGGTCGCGATCGTCGCGGGGAACGACGTCCCGGCGTTCGTCATCGGGAACCTCGGGAACGCCGATCTGAAGCCCGAACGCACGACTGAGACCGAGGCCGGGTTCGACGCCGACCTGGCGAACGACCGGCTCCACCTCGACGTCACCTTCTACTCGAAGAGCTCGCGGGACGCCCTGATCAGCCGGCCGCTCGCGCCATCGTTCGGCGTCACGACGGCGCAGTTTTACAACCTCGGGAAGGTGAGCAACAAGGGGGTCGAGATCACTCTCAGCGGGCAGCTCGCGCGGGGCGCGACGGTCTGGGACTTCGCGCTCTCGGCCTTCGGCAACCGCAACCGGCTGATCGACCTGGGGAAGGACTTCCTGGGCCACGACATCCCGCAGATCATCTTCACCCCGCAGCGGCACGTCGAGGGCTTTCCTCTCGGCGGCTACTGGGGCCAGAAGTACACCTTCAACGATGCCAATGGCGACGGGATCATCACGCCGGGCGAGGTGACCCTGGCCCCGACGTTCAGCTACCTCGGGAGCCCGTTGCCGACCCAGGGAGCCTCGCTCAACACCGGGGTTTCCTGGAAGGATCGGTTGCGTCTGGCGGTCACGCTCGACTACCGCGCCGGGATGAGCCTCTACAACCTGACGGCGGAGTTTCGCTGCCGGCAGGGCAACTGCCCCGAGCTGGTGGATCCCAAGGCGCCGCTCGCGGATCAAGCACGGGCGGTGGCGGCGGCGTTCAAGGGCGACCCTATCGGGTACATCCAGGACGCGGACTTCCTGAAGGTGCGCGAGGTGTCGCTGACCTACTATGCCCCCGCCGCTGTGGCCCGGCAGTTCGGCGCCCGAACCCTCAGCATGACGCTCGCCGGCCGCAACCTCGCCACCTGGACGCATTATCCCGGGTTCGACCCGGAGGTGAACCAGAACGGGCAGGCCAACTTCACGACGACCGACTTCCTGACCCAGCCGCCGATCCACTATTGGATCGCGCGGATTAACGTGTCCTTCTAGCCGGGGGCCAACGACCATGACCATGCTCGGATTTGTGAAGACCGACGGGCGCGGCGGCCGGCTTCCGCGCTGGCTGACCCTCGCCCTTGCCGCAGCGGCGCTCCCCGTCGCGGCGTGCTCGCTCGATGTGACGGACCCCGACATCATCACGCCCGACAATCTGCAGGGCGCCTCGGCGCTCCCGACCATCCGCGCGGCGGCGATCGGCGATTTCGCGCTCTCGTACAGCGGCTCTGGGGCTGACGGGTCCCAGGGCACCGAGGGGATCACGATGATGAGCGGCCTGCTCGGCGACGAGTGGGTCAACTCGGAGACGTTCCCCACGCGGATCGAGATCGATCGTCGATCGACTCAGGTGACCAACGGCACCCTCACCGGATGGTTCCGCACCATCAGTCGCGCCCGTCGGTCGGCGGAATTCGCCGCGGACCGCTTCCGCGCGCTCTCCGACACCCTCTCGAACACCGGGTACACGGAGATGCTGAGCCTCTCGGGGTTCACGTACCTGTGGTTCGCGGAGAACTGGTGCTCCGGCGTGCCGATCAGTACCGCGAGCCCGGACGGCTCGCTCGTGTTCGGTCAGCCGCTCACCACCCAGAACCTGGTCGACAGCGCGGTGGCGCGCTTCCGGCACGCCCGGAACGTCGCCGACTCCATGTCGTTGCCGGCGGCCGCCAAGGCGACGGTCTTGAACCTCGCCCGCGTGGGTCTGGGGCGGGCGCTACTGGACAGCGGCGCCTTCGCCAACGCGGCCGTGGCCGTCGCGAGCGTCCCCAGCACGTTCACGTACAACATCCAGCACTCCTTGACGACCAACCGCGAGAACAACGGGGTTTTCGTCGCGGTGAATCGCTCGAAGCGCTATTCGGTCGCGGACCGCGAGGGCATCAACGGCTTGCCGTACCGGAGCGCCGCGGATCCCCGCCTGCCGTTCGTGCGCGGCGCCGGGATCGACAGCGTCGGGTTCGACGGCACCTCGCCGCAGTGGAACCAGCTGCGGTTCCAGGATCAAAAGGCGTTCATTCCTCTGGCGACGGGCGTCGAAGCACGGCTGATCGAGGCGGAGGCGGCGCTGCACGCTCCGGCGGACACCACCGACAACGCGGGGGTCTTCTACGGGAAGGTCAACGGCCTCCGGACCAATCCCATCCAGGGCAGCTACTATTGGCAACCGCCGCTCTCGGTCCCGCCGCCGCTGGCCGCGCTCACCACGGACTCCGCGACCGCGTACGGTGGAGCCGTCAGGCTGCTGTTCCGCGAGCGGGCGTTCTGGATGTGGATGTCCGCCCACCGGCTTGGCGACATGCGGCGACTCGCGCGGCAATACGCGTCGTATGGAGACTCGGTCTCGAATGTGTTTCCGATCGGCCCGTATCAGCCGACCACGACCAAGGGCGGCGTCTACGGCCCCGACGTGAACTTCCCGGTGCCGTTCGAGGAGACCAACAACCCGAACTTCACGCAGTGCCTGGACCGGAACCCCTGAAGGGGTGACCGGTGCACGCTACGACGGGAGGGGCCTCGCGGCCCCTCCTTCTTATTGGTGGGTCAGGACGGGCCCGAGCGGGTCCAGATCACGATCGCGCCGCACATTTGATCGGAGCGGAGGAACTGCTGCGGCGTCTCGCTCAAGCTGCGGTACACCTCGATGCCGATCACCCCCACCGTGGGGAGGTTCGCCGTCGTCGACAGCGTGGCGGGGAATCCATCGAGGACATATTCGGGGAAGCAGTTCCGCGGCGACCGCGCCATGCGCATCGTGCAGCCCGAGGCGTTGCAGATCGCCCGCACCCCGGGCACGGTCCGCAGCACCTGACCGATGGTGGTGGCGTTGGCGTGCCGGATTTCCCCCTCGGTGATGAAGTACCCGCGGCCGGACGCGCGTCGCTGCTCGAACTCCAGCCGCCGTCGCTCGGCGGAGCTCGGCTGGCCCTCCACCGTCACCGGCGCCAGCTCGACCGCGAGCGGGGCCATTGGAAACGTGCGGTGCTGTTCCTCCGCCTCACCCACCTTGACCACCCAGTTGGTGACGGTGTAGCCCACTGCCCGAGCCTGGAGCATGTAGCTGCCGGGGCGAAGTCCCTCATAGGTGAAGTGGCCGGCGGAGTCGCTCCCGGCCTCCAGGGACCACCCGAGAATCACGATCGTGGCGCCGACGATGGCGGTGCCCGACTGCCGGTCGACCAGGTGGCCGACAAGCATACCCGTGGGCTGCTGTTGGGCGGGGAGGGGGGCGGGTACTGCCGCCAACCCGAGGGTCACCAGCAGCGTGCTGCTGATGGCTGGGAACAACTGCCGCCCGAGGGCGGGGAGCATACGGGCTGCGAACAGCGGCATCGCGACCCCAGGACTGTCCCTTCCATAGTACAGGTTTGAGAACGGGGCGGGAAGAGGTCGGGGGGGTGCCTTGACGTCGTATGAATCGCGGCGTATAAAAATGATATCAGCAACCCATCGAGCGCGAATGGCCGTCATTCCGTTCGCCCGTAGCCTTGAAAAAATTTCTGCCGTCTCCGCCCGGCCCACGGCCGCGAGCGGCGTCGTGCTCGTCTGCCATCCGTCATCGCAGTCGTTCATCGCTCGCACCAGGAGTCCACTATGACCCACGTTCGTCATGGCTGGTGGCTGTCCGCGGCCGTTTCGGCGGCGGCTCTTCTACTCGGCGGGGGGGGCGTCCGCGCCGCAGCGGCGCAGGACGCGATCGTCCGGGGCAGAGTCACGTCCGACCGAGGGGAGCCGATCGCGGCGGCCAACGTGATCATCGAGGAGCTGCGCACGAGCGTCAGCAGCGGCGCGGACGGCCGCTACACGTTGTTCGTGCCGGCGGCGCGCGTGCGCGGGCAGGACATCGTCCTCCGGGTCCGGGCGGTCGGCTTCAAGCCGAACAGCAAGGCGCTGAAGCTGAACCCCGGCGAGCAGGCGGTCGACGTCACGCTGACCTACGACGTGAACCTGCTCGAGGCCGTCGTCGTGACCGGGGTGCAGCAGGCGACCGAGGCGGCGAAGGTGCCGTTCGCGGTGTCGCGCATCGACGCGTCCCAGATGCCGGTCCCGGCGGCCAACGCCCTGACCCAGATCCAGGGCAAGGTGCCCGGGGCCAACATCGTCTCGAGCAGCGGCCGCCCCGGGGCGCAGCCGTCCGTGCTGCTGCGCGGGGTGACGTCCCTGAACGGACAAGGGCGCGGGCAGGACCCGCTGTACATCGTGGACGGCGCCATCGTCAACGGCGGGCTGCCGGACATCAACGCTGAGGACATCGACAACGTCGAAGTGGTGAAGGGCGCCGCGGCCGCGTCGCTGTACGGGTCGCGGGCGGCCAACGACGTGATCAACATCACCACCAAGTCGGCCCGGCGCGCGCTTGAGGGGGCGACGTTCCATTTCCGGAACGAAGCCGGCACCAACGACATCGAGCGCGACTTCGGGATCGCCCAGCGCACGGCGCTGCTGATGGACGAGCGCAACCAGCAGTTCTGCATGTTCCTCAGCGGACAGCCGACGTGCGCGCGGACGTTCAACTACGCGTATGAGGCGTACCGGATCAACAACTATCCCGGCGATTCGGCGCTCGGGGCGCCCGTCTTCCCCGTGGACCCGGGCGCGACGATCTCCGGGAACGTGCTGCGCCAGCGGTTCCAGAACACGCCCTGGCCGGGCCAGAGCTACGACGCCGTGCGCCAGCTGGTGACCAACCAGCTGTACTCCGACAACACCCTGGACATGCAAGGGCGGTTCGGCACGACGCAGTTCTATGCCAGCGCATCGAACCTCACGCAGCAGGGCGCCGTGCGGTTCCTCCAGGGCCTGCAGCGCAACACGTTCCGGCTCAACGTGGACCAGGTCATCGGGACGAGCTGGAACATCGGGTTCCGTTCGCAGTACACGCGCAGCACGCAGGACGGCCTGAACCAGGAGAGCGGCGGCAACGCGTTCTTCACGCTGACCCGCGTGCCCGGCATCGTCAACGTGCTGCAGCGCGACACGCTCGGCCGGCTCTACATCCGGCCGAACCTGCAGGGCGGCGGCTCGCAGAACGTCAATCCGCTGTATCAGCTGGAGAACACCCAGCGTCAGGACGTGACCAACCGCTTCCTCGGCGGTCTCGACGTGACCTTCAGCCCGGTCGACTGGTTCAAGGTCCAGGGCACGTTCAGCTACGACATCCGCCGCACGGGCAACGTGCAGTTCCGGGACAAGGGGTACCGGACGACGAGCTTCGACGTGACCACCAACGGCGGCTCCCTGAGCCGCGGCGCCTCCGGCACCGAGGCGCTGAACGGCGGCATCAGCGCGACGCTCCAGCGCCGGCTGCGTCCCGATCTTCTCGGCACGATCAACCTGCGCTACCTCTACGATCAGCAGACGAGCGACTCGCAGAACGCCTCGGGCGGGCTCCTCGCGGTCAAGGGGGTGACTTCGCTGGGCAATACGACGCAGAGCACGCGCCTCTCCAGCTCCGTGCTGCGGGACTACCGAGACATCGGGCTGTTCGTCGGCGGCACGCTCGAGTACAAGGAGCGCTACATCGTCGAGGGGCTGGTCCGCCGCGACGGCAGCTCGCTGTTCGGGGCCGCCAACCGTTGGGCGACCTTCGGCCGGATCTCGGGCGAATGGCGCATGACCCGCGAGCCGTGGTGGTTCATTCCGCAGATCGACGAGTTCAAGCTGCGCTCGACGTACGGGACCGCGGGGCGACCCCCGCAATTCTCCGCGCAGTACGAGGCGCTCACCGTCGGGACCGGGGGCATCCCCACATTGACGCAGCTCGGGAACAAGGACCTCCAGCCCGAGCTCAGCAAGGAGCTGGAGATCGGGGCCGACATCGAGATGTTGAACCGCTACGGGCTGACGGTGACCTACGCGCGAGCGAATATCGAGCGCCAGATTCTACCGGCCCCGGTCTGCGCCTGCACCGGGTTCACCACCAAATGGCGGAACGCCGGTGCGCTGCGGAACACCACCTGGGAAGCCTCCCTCAACGTGCCCCTGGTGCAGCGCCGGGACGTCAACTGGTCGATGCACTTCATCTACGACCGTACGCGCTCGTACATCACGGCGCTCGACATCCCGCCGTACTTCTACGGTACCGCCCTGCAGGGGACGGGCAGCATGTTCAAGGCCGCGGTGGGCGAGCGAGTGGGCACGTTCTACGGGCGCGCGTTCATCCGCAGCTGCCAGCAGCTGCCCACGCCCTACAGCGGCGACTGCGGGTTCTCCGGCGCCTCGTTCCAGCGCAACCAGGACGGCTTCATTGTGTGGGTGGGAGCGGGGAATACCGTGAACGACGGGATCACCAAGAATCTCTGGGAAACCCAGCTGCCGGGAACCTCCGCCCCGTGGGGCGTCGCCACCAACTGGGGGATGCCGATCATCCTGCGCGGGGGCGGGGCCACGGGGAGCTCCGCGAAGATCGTGCCGCTCGGGAACGCGCTGCCCGACTTCCATTTCGCGGTGTCGCAGGACTTCTCGTGGCGCCGGTTCAGTGCCTACGCCCTGCTCGACGCTGCCATCGGCCAGCGGGTGTGGGACGAGGGCTTCCACTGGGCGCACCTGGATTTCCTCTCGAAGGACGTGGACCAGACCGGCCGGTCGGTGCAGACCGCCAAGCCCATCGGGTACTACTGGCGGGCGGGCGCCCCGGACGGCGGTGGGATCGGTGGGTTCTACGACATCTTGGGCCCGACCAACTACTCGGTCGAAGACGCGAGCTACGCGAAGCTGCGCGAGCTGGCGGTGACGTACCGGGTGGGACCGATCAGCGGCGTCGGGAACTGGGAAGTCAGCGTCATCGGCCGCAACCTGTTCACGATCACCGGCTACCGCGGCTTCGATCCCGAGGTGGGCGTGGTCGGTGGAGAATCGGCGTCGGGGGCGGTCAACGCCGTTGATGCCTTCACGTTCCCGAACCTGCGGACGTTCTCGTTCGCGGTGTCCACGAGCTTCTAGGCCGAGGCCAGGAGAGTGACGATGCGCAAGCTACCGGTTGTCCTGTGCGGCGCTCTGCTCGCCGGCCTTGCGGCGTGCAAGGACCCGCTGTCCGTCGAGAACCAGAACAACGCCGACGTCAATCACGCGCTGGGGACGCCCACCGATCTCGAAAACTTCATCGGCGCCACCTACAACACGGTCCATGCGGGAACGCTGGGCGGCGGGAACGATGCGCTGAACCCGCAGATGTTCACCATGAGCCTGGAGAACGTGTCGGGCCTGGCGAACTTCGCGATGGGACCGCGCGGCCAGATTCCCCGCAACCCGATCGACAATACGCCGAATGCGCAGGGCGACGCCGGCAACCTGCGGGACTGGACAGTGGAGCACCGCGCGGCCCGGATGGCCACGATGGGCCTGGCGAAGTTGAAGGTACTCACGCTGGGCTCCCCGGCGCGCGACACCCGCGCCCGGCTGTTCGCCTACTTCTCGCTCGGCGCGGCGCTCGGGAACCTGGCCATGGCGTACGATTCGGCGGCGATACTGACCGCCGCCGACAACTTCAACGCCATCATCCCGATGTCGGCGTACCCGGCGGTTCGGGACGCCGCGTTGCAAAACTTGGATTCGGCGATCGCCCTCGCCTCCGCGCCCGCGCCTCCCGGGCTGACCAGTGATTGGTTTCCGCTGCCCAGCACGTGGATCAACCTTCCGACCGGTGTGGCGCTGGATACGGGGTTGTTCCTGCGGTTCGCTCGATCGTACAAGGCGCGGATCCTGGCGGGCGCGGCCCGCACCCCCGCCGAGCGCGCCGCGGTCGTTTGGGATACGGTCATCGCCTATGCCAATGCCGGCATTACGGCGGACTTCAACATCGCGATGCTGCCCTCCGCCGGCTGGAGCGTCGCGTGGCCGTCGCAGCAGTTCGCCACCGGTCCGGCCAACTGGCACCAGCTGTCGCAATTCATTCTGGGGATGGCGGACACCTCGGGAGCCTATGACGCCTGGCTGAACACCACACGCAACAACCGCGTGCCGTTCACGGTCGTCACGCCGGACAACCGGTTCCCGTCGGGCGGGGCGGCGTGCCCGGGGGCGACCTGCCGGTCCGCCCAGTCGGCGGTGGCCGTGCCCGGGACGTTTACCTCCAAACCGTACGTCCGGAACCGCCCCAGCGGCGATCAACCCGGCGACGCGTTCGGCATCTCGCAGTACGACTTCTATCGGTCGCGCGCCTTCGTCACGGCCAGCAGCATCGGTCCGTACCCCGTGATGACCGCGGCCGAGATCCGGCTGCTGTCTGCCGAGGGCTCTT
>Ga0209058_1002746_pt1 | contig 14366 bp, 10 predicted proteins | sample GraSoiAngelo_147_FD_185904 | JGI IMG/M metagenome (GOLD analysis project Ga0209058, IMG submission 185904) | Grasslands soil microbial communities from the Angelo Coastal Reserve, California, USA - 14_1009_05_40cm (SPAdes) (version 2) | ecosystem: Environmental > Terrestrial > Soil > Grasslands ... | reverse complement strand
CTGATTGCGATGAGTCGCGGCCCCGCTCCGATGATCAGCCGGGAGGATGTGGTCAACGTCGCGCGCCTCGCCCGGCTCGAGCTGAGCGAGACCGAAATCGAGCGCATGCGCGAGCAGCTCAACGGGATCCTCCGGTACATCGACAAGCTGAAGGAGCTCGACGTCGGCGGCGTCGAGCCGACGTCTCACGCGGTGCCCCTCGTGAACGTCATGCGCGAGGACGTGGTGGTCCCGCCCTTCGCGCAGGACGCGATGCTCGCCAACGCGCCCGACCGGATCGGCGAGTTCTTCCGCGTGCCGCGGATCATCGAGGACTGATGCTGACGGAGAAGACCATCCACGAGCTGACGGCGGCCTATCGCAGCGGTGAGACGACGCCCACGGCCGTCGCCGAAGCCTACCTCGCGCGGATCGCGAAGCTCGATCGCGAGGTCGGAGCCTACCTCACGGTGACGGGCGAGCAGGCGCTCGAGGCGGCCGCGGGCGCCGCCGCGCGCTATCGCGCCGGAGCGCCGCGCTCAGCCCTCGACGGCGTGCCCGTGGCCCTGAAGGACATCCTCTGCACGCGCGGCGTGCCGACGACGTGCGGCTCGAAGATCCTCGAGAGCTTCGTGCCGCCGTACGACGCGACGGTCGTCGAGCGCCTCCGAGCGGCGGGGGCCGTGCTTCTCGGCAAGACCAACATGGACGAGTTTGCGATGGGCTCGTCCACGGAGCACTCGGCCTTCAAGCTCACGCGGAACCCGTGGGATCCGGCGCGGGTGCCGGGCGGCTCGTCGGGCGGCTCGGCCGCCGCCGTCGCCGGCGGTCTGGCCGCGGGGGCGCTCGGCACCGACACGGGAGGCTCCGTGCGGCAGCCAGCCGCGTTCTGCGGCGTCGTCGGGCTCAAGCCGACGTACGGGCGCGTCTCGCGCTACGGGCTCGTCGCGTTCGGTTCCTCGCTCGACCACATCGGCCCGCTCGCGAGGGACGTCACGGACGCGGCGCTCATGCTCCGGGCGATCGCCGGCGCGGACCCGCGCGACGCGACGTGCCTCACGGCGCCGGTGCCCGACTACGCCGCGGCGCTGGCGCAGGGCGTGCGCGGGCTCCGGCTCGGCCTCCCCGACGAGTACTTCATCGACGGCATGGACACCGAGGTCGAGCGTGCCGTCCGCACCGCGGTGGACGTGCTGCGGGGGCTCGGCGCCACGGTCGAGCGCGTCTCGCTCCCGGCGACGCCGCACGCGCTCGCGACCTACTATGTGATCGCCCCCGCGGAGGCCTCGTCGAACCTCGCGCGGTACGACGGTGTGAAGTACGGCCTGCGCGTCGCCGGCGCGAGGGACCTCATCGAGATGTCGAGCCGCACGCGCGCGGCGGGCTTCGGTGCCGAGGTCAAGCGCCGGATCATGCTCGGCACCTACGTGCTCTCGGCCGGGTACCACGAGGCCTACTACGGGCGCGCCCAGAGGGTGCGGACGCTCGTGCGCCGCGACTTCGACGCCGCGTTTGGTCGCGTGGACCTGATTGTCGCGCCGATGACACCGAACGTCGCCTTCAAGCACGGGGAGAAAGAAGACCCGCTCTCGATGTACCTGAACGACGTCTTCGCCGTCCCGGCGGACATGACGGGGCTCCCCGCGATCTCGGTGCCGTGCGGGTTCAGCGTGCAAGGACTCCCGATCGGTCTCCAGTTCATCGGCAAGGCGCTCGACGAGGCCGGCGTCCTGCGTGCCGCATACGCGTACGAGCAGGCGACGCCGTGGCGCGCGCGGCGGCCGAGCCTGGCATGAGCGGACGGAGCCACATCGCGCCGCCGGCAGGCCACCGACGATGAGCACCGGTCACGCGGCCCCCGCTCCAATGGAGGTGGTCATCGGCCTCGAGGTCCACGCCCAGCTCCTCACGCGCTCGAAGATGTTCTGCGGCTGTCCGACGAGCTTCGGCGCGCCCCCGAACAGCCAGACGTGCCCGGTCTGCCAGGGGATGCCCGGCGTGCTTCCCGTCGTCAACCGCCGCGCGATCGAGTTCGGCATCCGCGCGGCGCTTGCGTTCAATTGTCGGGTGAACGACGCGTGCCGCTTCGCACGCAAGCACTACTACTATCCGGACATGCCGAAGAACTTCCAGATCACCCAGTATGAGGAGCCGCTGGCCGAAGATGGCTACCTCGAAATCGACGTCGATGGGGCGTCCCGCACCATCGGCATCCAGCGGCTCCATCTCGAGGAAGACGTCGGCAAGCTCCTCCACGAGGGGACGCTCGAGACGGCGCAGGCGAGCCTCGTCGATTACAACCGCTCGGGCGTTCCGCTCATGGAAACCGTCTCCAAGCCCGACCTGCGCTCGCCCGAGGAGGCTTCCGCGTACCTCAAGGCGTTCCGCGCTGTGCTGGTCTACCTCGGCGTCTCCAGCGGCAACATGGAGGAGGGGTCGCTGCGCTGCGACGCGAACGTGTCGCTTCGGCCGCGCGGCGCCCGCGAGCTCGGCACGAAGGTCGAGATCAAGAACATGAACTCGTTCCGGAACGTCCAGCGCGCCCTCGAGTTCGAGGTCCGCCGCCAGGCGCAGGCGCTGGGCGCCGGCGAGCGCATCGTGCAGGAGACGCGCCTCTGGGACGCCGACGGCGGCTACACGCGCTCGATGCGCTCGAAGGAGTATGCGCACGACTACCGGTACTTCCCCGAGCCCGACCTCGTCCCGCTCACGCTCGACCGCGCACGGGTCGCGGAGATCCGCGCGGGGCTGCCGGAGCTGCCGCGCCAGCGGCGCCAGCGGTTCGTCAGCCAGTACGGCCTGCCTCAGTACGACGCGGAGCTCCTCACGCAGAGCCGCGCGCTCGCCGAGTACTTCGAAGCGGCGGTGCGTGAGCTCCCGCAGCCCAAGATCGTCTCCAACTGGATCATGTCGGAGCTGCTGCGGGAGCTGCCGGCCGACGACGAGCGGGCCATCGAGAGCTCGCCGATCACGCCTGGGCGCCTCGCCGGGCTGCTCAAGCTCGTCGAGGCCGGCACGATCAGCGGCAAAATCGCGAAAGACGTGTTGCAGAAGATGTTCGTCTCCGGCGAGGATGCCCGTGTCATCGTGAGCCGCGAGGGGCTCACGCAGGTCGCCGACGAGGCGGCGCTCGGCGCGGTCATCGACCGGGTCATCGCTGAGAACCCCAAGGCGATCGAGGACTACAGACGCGGTAAGACCGTGGCGGCCAAGGCCCTGGTCGGCCAGGTGATGAAGGCCACGGGTGGCAAGGCCAATCCCGGCATCGTCAACCGGCTCCTGGAGGAGAAGCTCTCTCAAATCTGAGGCGGGCCGCTATAATCGAACATGCCCGCCATGATTGAGGTTGTTCGCGTCTGGAAGGTGTACTCGGTCGGGCCGGTGAAGGTCCCTGCGCTGAGCGATGTCTGCCTCCGGATCACCAAGGGTGAGTTCGTCGTCCTGACCGGACCATCTGGCGCGGGCAAGACGACGCTGCTGCGGCTCCTCTATCGCGACGATCTCCCCACCGAAGGCGACATTCAGGTGCTCGGTTACGATCTCGGGAGGCTCAGGCAGGGTGAGGTGGCCGCGCTCCGGCGGTCGATCGGCGTCGTCTTCCAGGACGCGAAGCTCCTCCCGGTGCGCACCGTCTACGAGAACGTCGCCTTCGTCCTGCGTGTGCTGGGGACGCCCAGGCGCGAGATCACCCAGCGCGTCTTCGACGCGCTCCGCGTCGTGGGCCTCTCATCCCGCGCCCAGGCCTATCCGGCCCAGCTCTCGCAGGGCGAGGCTCAGCGCGCGTCGCTCGCTCGGGCGATCGTGCGCAAACCTCCACTCCTCCTCGCCGACGAGCCAACGGGGAATCTCGACCAGGCGATGGAGGCCGAGATCCTCGACGTGCTCAGGGACATCTGGGCGGGCGGCACGACAGTCGTGCTGGCCACGCACCGAGCCGATCTCGCGCGGATGCTCCGGCGACGGACGATCACGCTCGGGAGCGGACGGGTCGTGAAAGACGAGGGCTGACGGCGTGCTCGGGTTCCTGATCGGCGAGGCGGTGCGGGACCTTCGGCGAGCCGGGCGCGTGGCCGTCAGCGCGGTCGTGCTGATCACGCTGTCGCTTGCGGCGCTCGGCGGGTTCTGGCTGCTCTCGCTGAACCTCGAGCGCGCGGTGGCGCGGTGGCGCGAGCGCGTCCGTGTCATCGTTTACCTCAAGCGCGAGCCCGCGCCCAGCGAGGCCAAGGCGCTCGTCGAGCGCGTGCGGGAGGTCCCGGGCGTCGCCGGCGTTCTCTACATCAGCAAGACCGATGCGCTGACGTCCCTGAAGCAACTCCTCGGCAAGGACGCGAGTGTCGTCGCGCAGCTCCCGGCCAACCCGCTGCCGGCCTCGCTCGAGGTCACGCCCGCGGCGGCGGCCGCCACTCCTGAGGGCGCGCGCGCCCTGCTCGAGCGCTTGTCGGCGCTCCCGGAGGCGGACGAGGTCACCGGAAGCGTCGATTGGGTCGAGCGGCTCTCGCAATGGCAGCGGCTCCTGACGACGATCGGGCTCGGGATCGGCGTCGTGCTGGCGGTCGCGGCGCTCCTCACGGTGACGACCGCCACGACGCTGATCCTCCACGCGCGCAGGCAGGAGACGGAGATCATGCGCCTCGTGGGCGCCAGCGAGATGACCATCCGGCTCCCGCTACTCCTGCAAGGGATGCTGCAGGGCCTGACCGGCGCCGTCATTGCGCTCGCCGCGCTCGTGGCGACGCACTCCGTGGTGGCGCCGCGCCTCGAGCCGCTCGTCAACATCACCCTCGATCTCCCCCAACTCGCCTTCCTCTCCCCGGTCAACGTCCTCGCGCTGGTGCTTGCGGGCGCGCTGCTGGGGGGTCTCGGCGGCTGGCTCGCCCGCGCGAAAGCGTGAGCGCGATGAGAACGCAGCAGGAGGGCGAGGAGTGGGGGGCGGGACCCCTCCTCGACCACGCTAGCCACCGACCCGCGGCGTGCTGTGACGTTGCGTGGCGCCCGAGTAACGCGCAGAAGCTACGGGTCTCGGAGAGGTCCCGCCCCCCGCTCCTCGCCCTCCTGCTGACGGCACTGCTCGCGCTCACGATCTCGACCGCGGGCGCACAACCGAAGCGTGAGGATCCGCTGCAGAGCGAGCAGAAAAAGCTCCAGCAGACGCAGAAGCGCCTGAAGGAGGAGCGCGAGAAGGCCGCGGCCGCGCGCGCCCGCGAGACCTCGCTGCTCGCCGAGCTCGAGGAGATCGAGCGGCGCCTGGCCGAGAAGCAGACGGAGGTCGCCCGGCTCGCGGCGCGGATCAGACGGACGCAGTCCGACATCGCCGCGCTGCGGGGCGAGATCGCGCGGCTCGAGGGTCAGCGCACAACCGAGGAGGAAGCGCTCGCGCGGCTCCTCCGGGTCATGTACCGGGTGCACGCGCAGGGCGGCGCCCTGCCCCTGATCCTGAGCGGCGACGACCCGGTGACACGCGCGACCGCGGTGCGCCACCTCGCGAGCCTGGCGGCCCTGGACGCTCGTCTCATTCGAGAGTATCGTGGTACGTGGGAACGGGTCGCCGATCGCAAGGGTCGAGAAGAGGCGCGCCAGCAGGAGCTGGCCGCTCTGCACGCCGACGCGCAGCGCGAGCAGGCGGAGGTCGACCGCGAGGCCGCGAAGCGACGGACGCTGCTCGCGAAGGTGGGCGACGAGCGCGCCTACCACGAGCGCATGGTGGGCGAGCTCACCGAAGCTTCCCGCCGACTCGAAGCCTTCATCCAGGAGCTGCAGGACAAGCAACGGAAGCTGGCCAAGGCGCCGCCGCCCAAGGCCAGGGTCGAGCCCCCCGGCGTCGGGTTTGGCAGCCTGCGCGGGCGGCTCCCGTGGCCGACCGCAGGACGGATCGTCGTGCCGTTCGGCGCTCAGGTGCACCCGCGGTTCGGCACGCGGACTTTCCGGAATGGGGTGGATATCGAGGCGGCCGAGGGCACGGACGTCACGGCGGTGTACGGGGGCCACGTGATCTACACGGGCTGGTTCAAGGGGTACGGTAACCTGATCATCGTGGACCACGGCACGGAGTACTACACGCTCTACGCCCACATCGCCGAGATCGAGGTGAAGGAGGGCGAGGACGTACGGCAGGGGCAGCGGATTGGCACGGTGGGAGATACGGCCTCCCTGGCGGGCCCTCGGCTATACTTCGAAGTACGCTACCAGGGGAAGCCACAGAACCCGGTAGAGTGGCTCGGGCATCGGGGCTAGAGAGGGATTTGAGGGGGAATCCATGAAGAGGGCATTTGTGATCGGCGCGCTTCTGGTCGTGCTCACCCTGTCGCTCGGCGGGTCCGTGGCCAGCAAGGGCACCGACAACGGCGCGACCTACGAGCAGCTCCGGCTGTTCACGGAGGTGCTCTCGATCGTCCAGAACCAATACGTCGACGAGGTCCCGCCGAAGGAGCTGATCTACAGCGCCATCAAGGGCACGCTGCGCGGCCTGGACCCGCACAGCTCCTTCCTCGATCCTGAGAACTATCGCGAGATGCAGGTGGAGACGTCGGGGAGCTTCGGGGGGCTCGGCATCGAGATCACGCTGAAGGACGACGTCCTCACGGTCGTCTCGCCCATCGAGGGGACGCCCGCCCACCGCGCGGGACTCCAGACCGGCGACCGGATCATCAAGATCGACGGACTCTCGACCAAAGACATGCAGCTTTCGGACGCCGTCAAGCGGATGCGCGGCAAGCCCGGCACCAAGGTGACGATCACCGTGGTCCGCGAGGGCTGGGCCGAGGCCAAGGACTTCGACATTACGCGCGAGCAGATCAGGGTGCAGTCGGTGCGTTCGCACGACCTCGGCGGCGGTATCGCGTACGTGAAGCTCCGCCAGTTCCAGGAACAGACCCCTGGCGACCTCTCCGGCACGCTCGAGAAGGCCGCCAAGAACGGCATGAAGGCGCTCCTCCTCGACCTCCGCAACAACCCCGGCGGCCTGCTGACGGCCGCGGTCGAGGTGACGGAGGAGTTCATCGACGACGGCAAGCTCGTCGTCTACACCGAGGGGCGGGTGCGGAACCAGAACATGCGCTTCACGGCGCACGCCAAGAAGTCTTACCCGACCCTGCCGATGGTGGTCCTCGTCAACCAGGGGAGCGCGTCGGCGTCGGAGATCGTCGCCGGGGCGCTCCAGGACTGGAAGCGCGCGATCGTCCTCGGCACGCAGACGTTCGGCAAGGGTTCGGTGCAGACGATCATCCCCCTCTCGGACGGCTCGGGGCTCCGGTTGACGACCGCGAAATACTTCACGCCGAACGGCCGCTCGATCCACGGCAAGGGCATCACGCCGGACATCGTGGTCGAGCTGCCCAAGGAGCCGAAGGAGGCTGCGGCGCGGCAGCCGTCGCTCGACCCGCTCGAGGACTTGAAGAAGGACATCCAGGTCCAGCGGGCCATCGACGTGATCAAGACCATGCGCATCATCGAGCAGCAGCGACCGGCGCAGAGCCCGCAAGTCCAGGTCCGGCCGCAGTAACGTTCGGCGCGTTCTCGGGGGCGATGGCGGCCGGGGTTCTCGGCCCCATCGCCCTTGTCATTTGTAGGGGGGGTCGCGAGGCTGTAGGGGGGTCCGCGAGGCCGGTTCAACGGAGGGTGGGCCTGAGACAGGCGCGATGCTAGTGCTCGGAGTCGAGAGCTCGTGCGACGAGACGGCGGCTGCGGTGCTCGCCGACGGCCGCCGGATCCTGTCGAACGTGGTCGCCTCGCAGGACGCGCTCCACGCCCCGTACGGCGGCGTCGTCCCCGAGCTCGCCTCGCGGCGCCACCTCGAGGTGATCGTGCCGGTCGTCGAGACCGCGCTCGCCGACGCGGGCGTCGGGCTCTCGGACCTCGACGGGATCGCGGTGACCCAGGGTCCGGGGCTGGTCGGCTCGCTCCTCGTCGGGTGCTCACTGGCGAAGTCCCTCGCCTACGTGCACGACAAGCCCCTCGTCGGCGTCAACCACCTCGAGGGCCACATCTACGCCGCGTTCCTCACCGACGATCCCCCGGTCCACCCGTTCCTCGCCCTCGTCGTCTCTGGCGGCCACACCGCCCTTTACCACGCGCGCGCGCCGCTCGCGTACGCGCTCGTCGGCCAGACGCGTGACGACGCCGCGGGTGAGGCCTTCGACAAGGTCGCCAAGCTGCTCGGGCTCGGGTTCCCCGGCGGGCCCGCCATCGAGCGGGCGGCGAAGACGGGCGATCCGAAGGCGATCACGTTCCCACTGGCGCAGATGACCGACGGCGCCTCGGACTTCTCGTTCAGCGGCCTCAAGACGTCGGCGTCGCTCTACGTGAAGCGCCACGCGCCCCTCGGCGAGGGCCAGGTCGCCGACATCGCCGCGTCCTTTCAGGCCGCGGTCGTGAAGATGCTCGTGCGCCGGACCGTGAAGGCCGCGCTCCGCACGGGCGTCAAGCGCGTGGTCCTCACGGGCGGCGTGGCGGCGAACGGCCCGCTGCGCGCGGGGCTCGCCGCGGAGGCGGCCGAGCACGGGATCACCCTCCACGTCCCGCCGCCCCGGCTCTGCACGGACAACGCCGCGATGATCACTGCCGCAGGCACGGCGCGGCTCGAGGCGGGCGAGCGCGCGCCGCTCGGCATGAACGCACTCCCGAATATGGAGCTGGCACCCGCACCTACAGCAGGCCACCCACCGATCGCGCCGGCCTCGCGGGCCCCGCTACAGTGAATTACGAAGCGGTCCTCGTGGGCCTCCCGGACGCGGTGATCGCCGTCGACACGAGCCTCCGGATCGTCTTCTGGAACTCCGCTGCCGAAGTGCTGACCGAGCGCTCGGCGCGCCGGGCGGAAGGCCGCTACCTCAAGGAGGTCTTCCCGCCAGACGCCTCCGTCGTACGCCGCCTCGGCGAGACGATCTCGACCGGGGAGAGCCGCTCGGAGGCGGAGGGGTTCGTGGACCGCGGCGAGAACCGACGCGTGGCCGTGAGCCTCGTCACGGCGGCGCTCTTCGCGCATGACGGGCGCGTCGAGGGCGCCGTCGCCGTCCTGCGCGACCTCTCGCGGATCCGCCAGCTCGAGGCAGAGGTGCGGCGGGGCGAGACGCTCGCCGCCGCCGGCCGCATGGCGGTCGGCCTCGCCCACGAGGTGCGAAACCCGCTCGGCGCGATCCGCGGCGCCGTCCAGCTCCTCCGGCGGGAGCTCGGGTCCGACGCGCGGCTCGCCGAGTACACGGACGTGCTCCTCACCGAGGTCGACCGCGTGAACCGGATCATCGAGATGCTGCTCGACCTGGCGCGGCCCGTCCAGCTCCGCCCGGTGCCGCTCAACCTCCACCAGCTCCTCGAGCGCATCGCGACGCTCCACGAGGAGACGTGCCGCGAGCAGAAGATCGCCCTGGTGCGGAGCTACGACCCGAGCCTGCCGCCCATCACGGGCGACGAGGACCGGCTCCTGCAGGTGTTCCACAACCTCGTGCGCAACGCGATCGACGCCATGCCGTCCGGCGGGCGTCTGACGCTCACGACCCGTGTGAGCCTGAACCCCCTCTTCGGCAAGATGGATCTCGGCGCGGGCCAGCGCAGCATGGTCGAGGCCAAGGTGGCGGACGAGGGCGCCGGGATCCCCGCGGCGGTTCGGGCGCGGATCTTCGACCCGTTCTTCACCACCAAGGCCAAGGGCCTCGGGCTCGGGCTCGCCATTTGCCACCGGATCCTCGAGGAGCACCGCGGGGCCATCCAGGTGGAGAGCGTCGAGGAGCGCGGCACCGTCGTGACCTGCTTCCTCCCCATCGCCAAATGAGGCAGCCGCGATTCGCCGGACGGAGCCGCGCCGTGCCCACGGCACGCCACCCGCGGAGTGCGCCGGCCTCGCCGCCCTCGCTACAGTAGCGCCGTGAACCCGAGAGTCCTGATCGCCGACGACGAGGACAGCCTGCGCTGGGTCCTCGAGAAGGGGCTCCGGCAGGCGGGGTACGACGTCACGTCGGTCAAGGACGGCCCCGGCGCGATCCAGGCGTTCGAGGCCGAACCGTTCGACATCGTTCTGCTCGACGTGCGGATGCCGGGCGTGGACGGCCTCGCCGTGCTGGCGCGGCTCCGCGAGGTCCGTCCCGACGCGACCGTGGTGGTGATGACGGCCCACGGCACGATGGACACCGCGATCCAGGCGATGCAACGCGGCGCCTACGACTACCTGGCAAAGCCCTTCGACCTCGACGAGGTCGTGCTCCTCGCCGAGCGGGCGCTGGCCGCGCGCCGGCTCACGCAGGAGGTGCGGCAGCTCAAGAGCGGGCTCCAGGAGGTGTGGGAGTTCGGCGCGCTCATCGGCCGGCACCCGCGGATGCAGGAGGTCTACAAGACGATCGGGCGCATCGCATCGAGCGACGTCACCGTGCTCCTGCGCGGCGAGTCGGGCACCGGCAAGGAGCTGGTCGCGCGCGCGATCCACCACTACAGCCGCCGGGCCGGGCGCCCGTTCGTGGCGGTGTCCTGCGCCGCCATCCCGGCGACGCTCCTCGAGTCGGAGATGTTCGGCCACGAGCGCGGCGCCTTCACGGACGCGAAGGAGCGGAGGCTCGGCAGGCTCGAGCTCGCCCACGGGGGCACGCTCTACCTGGACGAGATCGGCGACATGCCGGTGGAGCTCCAGACGAAGGTGCTGCGCGTGCTCCAGGAGCGCACGCTCGAGCGTGTGGGCGGGACCGACGCGATCCGCATCGACGTGCGCGTGCTCGCCGCGACCAACCGCGACCTCGACGCGCTCATGAAGGAGGGGCGCTTCCGCGAGGACCTCTACTACCGCTTGAACGTCGTGACCGTTCACCTCCCGCCGCTCCGCGAGCGGCGGCGCGACATCCCGCTCCTGGTCGAGCACTTCCTGGCGAAGCACGCGGGCGAGCTGGGCGAGCGCGGTGTCGCCCCCGAAGCCCTCGACCGCCTGGTCGGCCACGACTGGCCGGGCAACGTGCGGGAGCTGGAGAACGTCATCCAGCGCGCGATGGTCATGGCGACGAGCGGCGTGATCCTGCCCGAGCACCTGCCGATCGGGCCCGTCTCCGCTGCGGCGTCGATGGCCGCGGACGCGACGCTCGAGGAGATCATCGAGCAGAAGCTCACCGAGTGCGTCCGCGGCCTCCGCGAGCACGCGAGCGCGACCCTCTACGACCTGATGCTCGGGCTCGTGGAGAAGCCGCTCCTGCGCGCCGTGCTCCGGGAGACGGGCGGCAACCAGGTGCGGGCCGCGCAGATCCTCGGGATCAACCGCAACACGCTGCGGAAGAAGCTGATCGAGCACGGGATCGATCCCGGCGGGCTCGAGGGCTGACCTCCTGAACCAGATCCTCTACGCCTCTACCAGGTAGCGCAGGTAGTCGTCCTCGCGTACGCCGATCTCGCGCGTCACGACGTAGGCACGAACCGGATCGGCCCTGCCGTCGACGCCCGCGCCCCCGAGGTCGCCGAAGACAAAGGCACCCTCAGTGGCGTAGCGGGTGGCGGCGCTGATCACGATCTGGCCCGGGCGGGCGAAGTTCAGGAGCCGTGCCGCGACGCTGGTCGTGTTCCCACCGGCGGTGTAATCGGTGCGGAGATCTTTACCGATCACACCGACTACGACGGGGCCCGTGTGGATGCCGATCCGAATTCGAAAGTCGACCCCGTGAGCGTGCTGCACCTCGGCCCGGAGCGAGTCGAGGCCCTCCTGGATAGCGAGCGCGGCGCGGACGGCGCGATAGGGGTCGTCGTCGTGCGCCGTGGAGGCACCGAAGAGCGCCATCACGCCATCGCCCAGGAACTGGTTGATGGTGCCCCCGTGGCGGTGCACCGCATCGAGGATGACGTCGAACGCTCGGTCGATGAGCGCGCGGACATCCTCGGGATCGAGGCGCTCAGACATGCCTGTGAAGCCGCACACGTCGGTGAAGAGGACCGTCACCTGCTTCCGGGCACAACTCGGGCGCAGCCGGCTGCCGCACGCTCCGCAGTACTTCCGGCCGGCCAGCCGCTCCTGGGGGCACTGAATGCATACCGGCGCCTGTGAAGGCCCGGGCACCGCCACGCTTACCCGAGGAACGCTCACGCCGATCGCCATGTCGGTCCCTCCTTCCGAGCGACTCTGCCGACCCCGGAGGGGAGGGAGCAATGGCGATGCCACGCCTAAGTATGCGAAAGGACGAACGTGACCTCAGGATCAAGAACGGACTTCCGCCCGAACAGGAGGGAAGCGAGGGCGTTGCGCCCGGACCAGGGCGTTCCCGGCGGATTGCTTCACTCGCCTCGATCGATCTCTTAGCTTAGGCTACTCCTACGGGTCGAAACCGTGGAAGGTTAGTGGAAGGATGGAGTGTCCCCAGTGCCGGCACGCCAATCCCCCGAACACCAAGTTCTGCGGGGAGTGCGGAACGCGACTCGAGTCGCTCTGTCCCGCTTGCCAGGCCGCCAACCCTCCTACCAACAAGTTCTGTAGCGAGTGCGGCCAGCGGCTGGGTGGTACCGCCGGCGCGCCGGCGCCGGTCCCGGCCGCAACGGCAACCCCCGCGGCGCCGCCGGACCGCTTCACTTCCCCGGAGGCCTACACTCCGAAGCACCTCGCCGAGAAGATCCTCACCTCGAAAAGCGCCCTGGAGGGAGAACGAAAGAGCGTCACCGTGATGTTCTCTGACGTGTCGGGCTTCACGGCGATGTCCGAGCGCCTCGACCCCGAAGAGGTCCACGCCATCATGGATCGCGCCTTCGAGGTGATCCTGAACGAAGTGCATCGCTACGAGGGAACGATCAACCAGTTCCTGGGCGACGGCGTCATGGCGCTCTTCGGGGCGCCGATCGCCCACGAGGACCACGCCCATCGCGCGCTCTGCGCTGCGCTCGCGATCCAGCGCGAGCTCAAGCCGCTCGCGGACGACGTGCGACGGATGCACGGCGTCGAGTTCCAGATGCGAATGGGGATCAATACGGGCCTGGTCGTGGTCGGCGCCATCGGCAAAGATCTGCGGATGGATTACACGGCGGTGGGCGACACGACCAACCTGGCCGCGCGGCTCCTCGGGCTCGCCAAGCCCGGTCAGATCGTCGTCAGCCGGCGCACGCAGCACCTCAGGGACGGGTTCTTCGTCTTCGAGGACCTGGGCGACTTCCAGGTCAAGGGGAAGGCCGAGCCGGTTCGCTCGTATGCCCTCGTGAGCGAGATGACCGGCCGCACCAGGCTCGAGGTGTCGAGGGAGCGCGGCCTCACCCCGCTGGTCGGCCGCGATCGTGAGCTCGGCTCTCTCGCCGGGCTATATCGCCGGGCCGCCGAGGGCCAGGGCGCCATCGCGTTGCTCGTGGGCGACCCGGGTGTTGGCAAATCCCGGCTGCTCTATGAGTTTCTTCAGCAGCTCGACGGGGCCGGAGCCCTCGAGCTCGAGACGACCTGCGTGTCTTACGGCCGCTCCATGGCGTACCGCCCGATCGTGGAGGTCCTGCGGCGCTACGTCGGCCTCTCCGACGGGATCAGCGGCGAGGAGATCCGGCGCCGCGTCGTACAGCAGCTCCAGTTGCTGGGCCTAGAGGGAGAGGAGCGAGCCATTTTGCTCGCCCACTTCCTCGGCGTCACCGCGCCGCCGGAGTTTCTCAATCGCCTGTCCGGCCCCCAGCTCAAGGAGCGGACCCTCGGCGTGCTTCGCGACGTGTTTCTCCGCGCGAGCGAGCTGGCGCCACTCATCCTCATCGTCGAGAACATCCACTGGATCGACACGGCCTCGGAGGAATTCCTCGCCCACCTCGCAGCGCGCCTGCCGGGCCATCGCGTTCTGCTGGTGTTGACGACGCGGCCGGGTTACGCGGCGCCCTGGCTCGCGCCGCCGCTGGCGGAGACGATCACGGTCGAGGGCCTCGGCGCCGGCGATGTCCGGGGCATGGTCCGAACCCTGCTCGCCGCGAAGGAGATCTCCGAGCAGCTTTTCAAGATCCTCGCCGAGAAGAGCGAGGGGAATCCACTCTACGTGGAGGAGATTCTCCGCCAGCTTCGGGAGACTGACGGGATCCTCGTCAAGGACGGCGAGGCGCGGCTCAGCCGTCCCGACGTCACGGTGCCCGCGACCATCCACGACATCATCGCGGCGCGCGTCGACCGGTTAGCGGAGCCCCGCAAGCGAACACTCCAGGGCGCGTCGGTCGTCGGTCGCCGCTTTGGGGTGCCGCTGGTTTCTCGCGTGCTGGAGACCCCTCGGGAAGAGACTGCCAGTCACCTGAGGGATCTCCACGGCCTCGACTTTGTCTTTCCGAGCGTCCCCGAGCCCGAGCCGATGTACAGCTTCAAACACGCGCTGACGCAAGACGTGGTGTACGCCGGGGTGCTCGAGCGGCGGAGACGTCTATTCCACGCGGCGGCGGGTCGCGGCCTCGAGGGGCTGTACGCCGGGCGCCTGGACGAGGTGGTGGAGCTCCTC
>Ga0209058_1002738_pt1 | contig 14382 bp, 14 predicted proteins | sample GraSoiAngelo_147_FD_185904 | JGI IMG/M metagenome (GOLD analysis project Ga0209058, IMG submission 185904) | Grasslands soil microbial communities from the Angelo Coastal Reserve, California, USA - 14_1009_05_40cm (SPAdes) (version 2) | ecosystem: Environmental > Terrestrial > Soil > Grasslands ... | reverse complement strand
TTCCGCCCGCGGGCCCGCCGGCGGAGCCATAACATCGGGGCGGCGACTCCCAGGGCCGCAAAAGCGACCGGGAGAGCCACCACAGTTGTGGTAATCTCCCCTCCGTTTCGGGAAAAGAGCAGCGCCGACGCTGTGAACGGGCAAAGGACAGCGCTGACAACGACCGTCGTGAAAAACGCCTGGGTGCTCATCGGCCGCCCGGCGGTGATCAACTCGCGCGAGATTCGCGCCACGAAGGATTGAGGCAGGAGTTGCACGATGAAGCGCGTGAACCCATCGAGCACCGGCACCAGGACGCGGTCGCTGAAGGGTGAGTCAAGGGTTCGCGGGCGTGGGTTGGAGACGAGCTGCTTCAGCCGGGCCTCTCCATTGGTAGCCGTGCGGCCGCTCGTCGCCCACATCAGCAGCGAAGCGATAGATATGAAGATGGCGGCCCCTCCCAGTATTGCCAGAACCATGTCGCCCCTCCTACACGTCCAGCGTTAGAATGCGCCGGATCGTCCACGCGCCGACTAGCTGCAGACCTATTGCGACGGCAAGAAGTATTCGCCCCACCTCTTCAGTGACCAGTACTTTCATGACGGATGGAGCTATGAGAAAGAACACCGCCGCCAGGAACGCCGGGTATATAGAGAGGATCAGTCCACTGAAGCGCTGCGAGGCGGTCAGAGCACGTATCTCGCCCTTTAGCCGCTCTCGCTCTCGGATTGTTTCCGCAACGTTGTCCAGAATCTCCGAGAGGTTCCCGCCGGCGGTCCGCTGTACCAGGATCGCCGTAACAATCATTTCCATATCCAGACTGCCCGTCCGTTCCACCAGAGCCTTTAGTGAATCTTCCGCCGCTTGCCCCAGGCGGCCGTCTCGAAGGAAGGACTCAAGTTCGTCCTTCATTGGCGAATCGATTTGTTTCGCCGCGAGCTCCACCGTCTGGGTGAACGCGAACCCCGAGCGTAGGCCGTTCGATATCATCTGAAGCGTTTCGACCAGTTGCGCATTGAGTGCCGATTGCCGACGCCCTTTTAGATGGCGCACCACTGCCGCCGGCACCATGAATCCGCCGGCGCCGAACACGAGGGCTAGCACGACTCCCACTGGCGTGGCGTTGCTAATGAGGAATGTCGTAATAGCGATGAGCGCAGCAGCTAACAACCGAATCAGAAGATACTCGCTGACACGCAGGGTTAGTCCCGCGCGCTGCAAGTCGAGGGTGGTCCTCCCCACCCAGTCGTTGTCAGTCGATGTCAGTTTTCGCAGAAACGGTAACGGGGACACGCTGCGCGTGAGAAGGCCCTGCCCCTCTAACTCCGGGTTAGAGTGGGGCTTGTTCAGACTCCGGATTCTCTGCTCCGCTGCTCGTCTCGGGCTATCGCTTTGCAGCAGGACCATCGTCAGGGCGCTTACAGATATGAAGACCAGGACCGCGGCCAGCGCTTCCGTGCCCATCACGCCCACCTCGCGATGTTCGGCAGGAACGATTCCAGCGCGATTCCCGCTCGCGTAAAGCGCTCGGCGAATGATGGCATGAGCCCGGTGGTTGCCAACCCTCCATCGATCCGTCCGTCCGGCTCGATGCTCGCCACCTCGAACTTGAACAGCTCCTGCATCGTCACCGTGGTCTCTTCCATGCCCACAACCTCACTCACGGAGACAACCCGTCGGGCGCCGTCCGCGAACCTGGCAAGCTGAACGATCAGGTGGAAGGCAGCTGCCATCTGCTCACGGATCGCCCGGACCGGCAGATCAAAACCGGCCATCAGCATCATGTTCTCGATTCGAGAGAGAGCGTCTCGGGGCGAGTTACTATGTACGGTCGTCAGGGAGCCCTCGTGACCGGTGTTCATCGCCTGCAACATGTCGAACGCCTCGGCCCCACGCACCTCACCTACAATAATCCGGTCCGGCCGCATACGCAGAGCGTTACGCAGCAGGTCTCTTTGCGCCACCTCGTTCCGGCCTTCAATGTTGGGCGGCCGCGCCTCGCAGGCGATGACATGCCGCTGATGTAGCTTCAGTTCGATTGGGTCTTCAATGGTTATGATCCGCTCTCGTTCCGGAATATAGGCAGATAGGGCGCTTAGCAGCGTCGTCTTCCCCGTCCCTGTTCCGCCGGATATGACAACATTTAGCCGTAGCTGCACCGACGCGCGCAGGAAGTCCGCGACCGCTTGCGTGATCGTACCGATCGCCACGAGATCTTCCATGTCGTACTTGTCCGGGCGGAACTTCCGGATTGTGATCGTCGGCGACCGCGGCACCAGCGGTGGGATGATGATGTTGACACGGGATCCGTCAGGCAGTCGCGCATCAACGAAGGGCGAGGACTCGTCCACACGGCGGCCCAACGGCGCGATGATTCGGTCGATGACCAAAGACACGTGGTCGCGGTCCCGAAAGCGCAGCGCTGAGAGATAGATGATCCCGTCTCGCTCGAAGTAGATCTCGTCCGGCGAGTTCACCATTACCTCAGAGATCGATAGGTCGTTGACCAGCGGCTGCAGCGGCCCGAGCCCAACGGCGTCGTCGACGATCCGCCGGATGACGCGTTCTTTGCGCTCGCCGTAGAGCGCCGGCCCAACCTCAGCCAACAGGGCGCGAGTCGCCATTTCCACTGCTTCTACGCTTCGGTCCGGCCCCAGTTTTTCGACGGCCTTGACGTCGACCTCCTGGATGAGCCGCTGGTGGACCAGATGCGCCGTCCGCTCGTCCTCGGGCAGCAGCGGCGCGTATTCGTCCGTGACTATCGCATCTTTAGGAAGCGTAAAGTTCCACGGGCTCGTCCCGTTGCCGGGAGATTCAGTGGGTTTCAGCATTCCGGATCATCTCCCCCTTTGGCGCGCCCGGGAATGCCTCATCGCCCGCGCCGTTCCGGCTAATCTCCCCAGTCACTATGGTTGGCTTCCCCGCCCTATTCTTTCCGTTTCTGGAGAAGAACCGGCGCAGGGGAGAGCTTGCATGGGCTGTCGATTTTGGTCCGACGCCCATCAGCGCCCGGGCAAGCTGGACGATGCTCTGCGCTCCCCGCGAGTCCGGGTGCGTCGTCACCACCGGCTTGCCAATCTGGCCACCAAGCCGTATCTGGCGATCGTATGGAACGAGCCAGAAGAATTGCCGGCCCAGCACTTCCTCTATCTTCCCCGGACGGACGCCATCATCGACGCTCGTCACGTTCAACATCAGCCGGATGCGCGCCTCTGGGTAGGAAAGCTGCTGGAGAGTCTCCAGAGCGATCACCGAGTTGTTGATGCTCGCGAAGTCCGAAGACGTTACCCAGAGCACCATGTTCGCCTCCTCGAGCGCCGCTAGCGAGAGGTCTCCGAGCGCGCCGGCGGTGTCTACCAGCACGACATCGAACCGGCGAGCCAACATCCCGATCGCCTTGCGGAATCGCTCGGCCGCCAGTCCTCGCCATTGCAGAGGATCGCGCGGGGCGGGCAATACCCAGAGCCCGCTCTCGTGCTGCGTCAGGTAATCGGTTATTGCGCCGCGCTCGAGGCCATCCAGGTCGCCTGCAAACTCCAGGATGTTGCGGTGTGGCTTAAGGTCCAGCAAGGCGGCGGAATCGCCGAAGTTGTTGTCGCCGTCCACAAGCACAACCGAATGCGCAAGTTCTGAACTGAGCGCAACTCCGAGGTTAACTGCGATCGTGCTCTTGCCGATGCCGCCCTTTGCGCCGAATACCGCGACGATCATTCCACGCGGTCCCAGCGCCTTCGCCTGTCCCGTCATGCGCAGGCGTTTCCGTTCTTCCGCCTCAAGAACCGACTTTATCGACTCTAGAACTCTGTCGTGATCCGCGGGCATAACGAAAAAGTCCCGCGCGCCGGCCATCATCGCCCGGCGCACCGCCTCGGCGTCGTCGCGCCAGCTGTAGGCGACGATCGGTGTCTCGGGTAGCAGGTCGAGCAGCGCCTCCATCGTCTGGAATGAGCGCTCTGGTGGCTTGCTCACCCCGCAGATGATGACGTCAGGCTTCACCTCTGCCGCCAGGGAGACGGCCTCCGTGCCGAAGGCGGCCTCGCCGGTGACAGTGAGCTGGGCATGCTTAGCCAGCTGCTTCACCTCGTAGCGGGCCTGCGGGTCCTGGTCCACCACCATTACTTCAGGTACCCTCGCCATGCTCTACCTCCTCTCCATTCTCTCTGGGCTTCACGTTCAGACAGCCCACCTACTCGTAGACGATTTCGTCATAGTCCTTGATTTCGGGTTGATCTGCGTCTCCGATTGGCCGAAGAGACGCCCGCACCGTCTTTGCCGTCTGCTGGATGGAAGCGAGGACTTGCGCTTGCTCCGGCGTCAGCGACAGCGTAATAGTCGATGCACTTGGCTGTTCTTTGACATTCGCCGGCACCGCGCCCGATGTCCCGGAACTCGCATCGCCGTTCCCTGAATCTCTCGCGCCGAGCGGTTCTTGATGCTCCTGGCCTACTGAAAGAACCTCGACGTTCTGGAGTACCGTCTTGGTCCTCAAAATGTACTGGCCGTCGGGCAGCGTGCGGTCCTTGACCTTGAAGCTCCCGATGATATCAACCCGGTCGCCTGGTGTCAGCAGCCCACCGACAGCCGTAACCTCTTTGACTTCCAGGCTGGCCGCACGCATCCCGTGACTGGGGACGGAGCTGAATTCCCTGCCAGTCGCGATTGACCCTACTTTGGACGGGTTAATTTGGTCATTCGCTTGGATCTCGTATTTGGCCACCTGCCCGACTACCTTTGCCGCGTCGCTAAAGGCATTCGCTATTAACAGCGCGGCGTCGACTTTCGTGGCCGTTACCATATCCGCTTGGATGACCGCACCCGAAGGGATGGTTTTTGTGGCGACAACGGTGTTGGCGCCAGAACCTACGCTGCTCACCGTGCTGGTCTGGCTGTCACCGTTGTTAACGGCGACTACAAAGAGCACTGCCGCCGCCAGCCCGGCAAGAGCAGCGATTATCAGGAGACTGCGGTTGCCGCTCGGTATAGCCAGTCCCTGCATTCTCGACATTGTTTCCTCCTCCTAGTCGTCTCTTCAACACGCGGGCGCGCGTAAGCGATTCGTCTCCAGTCGCTCCTCGGCTGAGGGGCTCATGTCGATACTGGGCGCACCGACGCCGAACGCCGCAAGCATCTCGCCCCCGCCAATGCTGAACCTGTACGTGTAATTGCCGCTCACGCGAACATTTTCGCCGGGATCGGGTATACCGTTCTTGTTGATGTCCACGAAGCAGACTCTTATGTGGTCGATGTCGTTCGCCAATGTGCCCTTAGATTGATCATGCGTCTCCTCCATGATCTGCGCGACCGTGTCACCCACGGCGCCCCTTCGCGCGCCCTCGCGCACAGCGTGCTGGATTACCTCTCGGCGGTCCAGCGCAATTCCGAAGTCGACGGCGAGCAATATGAACAGAAAAAGCAGAGGCACTATGAACGCAAACTCAATGAGCGCTTGACCGTTCTCCCTACTCAACTTCGAGCGTGAGACGGCCCGACCAATCTCAGACAAACAATCGCGCGGCAACGTGAAGGCGGGCACAATGGCTCTCAGGATACCTAGGTTTCGGAGCCCGCCAAGCAGCTTCATCCGTTCAGTCGTTCCTCCACTTGCCCCCAAGGCGATCGCCTAAGTGGCCTGACGCACACAAACGTCGCTGAGGGAGCCGGTCATGAAAGGCCGGCTCCCTCAATTAAGTCTGTCCGCGATTAGAACGGTGCGCAGCCGCCCGGCTTAAAGTCGATGCAGCCGCCGATGCCCGTCACCATGTCCTCAATTGCGGTCCGGAAGACGAGAACGCTGACCGCGAGGATTGCAAGCGCGATGAGACCGCTTAGCATCGCGTACTCGATGAGGTCCTGGCCGCGCTCGCCGCGCACGCGCGCGTGCGCCAGCAGCCACGTAAAAGCAAACGTTAGGAACTGCATTAGGCTTCCTCCCCTTTGGAACGTTCAGTCAGGGGCTTTCCCCCTGCATTTGCATCGAAGCATTTGACCATGTAGTACGTATGCGTCTCCTTCTTGCGGCTAAGTGTCGGGCGGCCGCCTCACCCCCTTCCGTTTTGCACGTCATTTGCGTGCCTTTGTCATAGCAATACTAGGGGCGCCCCACCAACACCAATGCATGAGGCAACATAGAAAATTGTTAGAATTATGTCAGACTATCAGGCTACAGAATCTTGGCTGCCCATCCGGAAGCGCAGCCGGGAGGCGCCGATGACGATCTCGTCACCGTCCTCCAGTACAGCCCAGGTGGCCGGCTTTCCACCGACCGTAACCTTCCCCAGCCGCGAGAGGTTGTGCAGCATATAGACGCCCTCGCGCCGCCAGACGCGAAAGCGGGCGCCGGCGTTTGCGGCGCCGTCCGGCAAACAGATAGTGCAGTCGCCCGTGAAGCCTACGGTTACCGGGTCTTCGCCCAGTGGGAAGCGCCCGGCATTTTCCGGAGCGACGCTTTCCAGCCAGGCTTCTGCGCGGAAGTTCCCAAGCGGCCCAGTCCCGACGAAAACGGCGCCGGGGTCGTCCGGGCGCGGACGCCAAGGTGCTCGAAGTTCCTGCGGCACTGGCCACCGCCTACGCCGGAGCCAGTAGACGACCCCACCCGCGCCGCCGAGACCGAGGACTACCAAACCTCCAGCCACGGCCAAAGGAAAGGCTGAACTGCCGCCCTCGGACCCAGTCCCCGCAGGCGTGGCGACCGCCGTCGCGGCCTGTGTCGTCGGCGGCGTGACAGGCGTTGCCACCGGGGAGGGAGCGAATGGCGACAGATCGAGGGGCGTTTCCCCAGCCGAAACAGTCCCGGCGTGGTTCACTTCGACCCGCAGAGTCCTCGTAGAGGCGGGGTCGAGGGCGCTCGCGTCTAAGTCGACGATGTACTGCTGGCGAAGCGTCGTCCCGATCGTCTCGTAGAGGCTCTGTAGCACCTCCGGGGAAGGCGCTAGGAAGAGCTGGCCCCGCGTCACATTCGCGAGGTCCTGCAGGTACCCCTGGTCGATCGACTGGCCAAGTCCAACGACGAAGAACGGAATGCCCGCCGGCTGGGCCGCGGCGAGCGATGCGCCACGGTCGCTGTGGCTCACTCCGCCCTCATCCTTACCGTCCGACAGGAGGACGATCGCTCGGCGCTGGGCGGGCGCCCGGGCGGCAGTGCTAACGGCCGCGCCGACGCCGTCATAAAGCGCGGTGTTTCCGGCGGCAGCTATCCTATCGATCGCCGTAACGAGGGCTCCGCGGTCACTCGTAAAGTCTTGTGCAAGCTGGACGGTGTTGCTGAACGTAAGGACGGCCACCTGGTCGGTCGGGCCAAGCTGGCCGGCCAGCGCCTTTCCCGCCTGGCGCGCCTGCTCGATGGGCGTTCCGTCCATACTACCGCTGGTGTCGAAGGCAAGCACCACCGCGGCCGGCACGTTCGGGTCTTGCCCGGTAGTAAAGCCAGAGACCCGGACCGGCTTTCCGTCAGCCGCAACTTTGAACGCTTCCGAGTCCAGACCGGCGACGGGCCGCCCAGACTCGTCGAGAACTGTGACGGAGGTACGCAGGCGCGGATACGCTTGGTTGTCAACGGCCGTGATGCGCACCTGGTCCGGCTGCTGCCCGCCCGCGCCCGCAAGCCCCGTGATGGAAATCAGCGCCCCGGCAAGAATCGAGGCGAGGAACCACCTCACCATGGCGAAAGACCTAACCGGGTGTCAGCGAGAGTGTGTTTCTGATTTGGGCGACGCCCTGCAAGGGCAACGAGACAAACACGCTTGTGCCCGTCCCCCGCTGGCTCTCGAGCCAGAGCCGTCCGCTGTGCTGTTCGATGACATTCTGCACGTGATATAGTCCGTTTCCCGCGCGCTCTACTTGGGCCGGCCTGTACAGGTCGCCCAGACCAGCCAAACTGACGGTCTCAGCAGTATACGAGATCGAGGTCACGCAGTCATCACATTCCCGGAGCGGTTCCGGTTCCTCTTTCACGAGGACGATCGGATTCGCTTTGGATCATCCGTAAGGGTCAAGCGATGGCTGCTTGGGCCGCCGGCTGCAGCGCCGGAGCAGCGACGCGGCTGTAGTCGGCGATCAACCGGTACCCGTGTCCCCAGTCGGTGACCAGAAGCCGCGGCTTTTTCGGGTCGTCTTCGAGCTTCTGGCGCAGATAGCCCATGTAGAGCCGAAGATAATGGGTGCAGCTGACGAAGTCCTCCCCCCACACTCGTTGTAGGAGGAACTTCTGACTACAGGGCCGGCCCGAATGCTCGGCGAGCGTGCGGAGGAGCTTGAACTCGGTCGGTGTCAGCGGGACGCGGCTACCGTTCTTGTGTATGTGGCGCCGCTCGAGATCCAGGGTTACGTTACCGGCCCGAATGACGCCCGTCTCCAGCTGTTGGGGTGAGCGGCGCATAATTGCCGCAATCCGCGCGGAGAGGAGCGTTGGCGTAGCAGTCTTCGGAACATACCCGACGGCTCCCTCGTCCAGGTAGGCGACCATCTCGTCGCCAGAGTTGTCATCTCCCTGCACGATGATCGGCAGCTGGGAGACGCGTTCCAGCAGGCGGAATGTTTCCTTCGAACCATCGCCCGGCTCTGTGTTAAAGATGACCACATCCGGTTTGAACGCTATGACGGCTCTCAACGCCAGCGTGACTTCGCTAGAACTCGCTGCTGCTTCGTAACCCAGCGAGCTCAGACGCGACCCCAACGCCTGCACATCTTCTGGCCTTTCCCCAACGACCAAGATGCGATGCATCTCTCCCCCCAATATCGCTAGCGCGACCCGAACTAAACGAGAATAACAGTTAAGAGAAGGTTAATTCCTGCGAGGTGTTAAAGCGAGGATTTAGTAGTAAATAAATTGTTAGAATTGGCGAGCTCATAACTAGACCGCCTTTGGTTCGAAACGGTAGCCGACGCCCCACTCGTTCTGAATCAACTCTGGAGACTGGGGGCTGTCCTCCAGCTTGGCACGCAGGTATCGCACGTAGAGCCGAAGGTAATGCCGACAGTCGACGTACTCCGGGCCCCACACATGAGCGATCAATTTGGAGTGGCTGACAGGGCGCCCGGTCTCCCGGACCAGCAGCGCGAGAAGTTTGAACTCGATGGGTGACAGCTCGATTTCCGCTCCGCGGCGAAAAGCCTTCTGCTCGTCAAGCAGAATCTCTATATCACCTGCTACAAGCCGCTGACCGTTGCGTGATGTCTGGCCGTTGTCTCCCAGGCGGCGAAGCAAGGCGCGCAGCCGCGCCATCAGCTCCACCGGCCTGATCGGCACTACTAGGTAATCATCTGCCCCGGCGTCCAGCGCACGGACAACATCTTGCTCCCGGCTACTGATTGAGCAAGCAACAATTGGTACAGGATAACTGTCACGCAGTCTCCGGCACATGGCAAGCATGACGGAATCCGGCGAAGGTAACTCGAGCAGAATCAGATGTGGATGCGAACGATTAAGCGCGTTAACCGCTCTGGCCTCAGTAGTGACACAATCGACCCGAAAAAGCCGGCTGTCCAGAGCCCGTGCTAGATCAGCAACAATCCCACGTTCGTTGCCAACCAGAAGTATTTGAATCATTCCCGGCCCGCCGCCCCACACCGCGACGCATACGTAATTTTGTATATAGAAGTAATAGCGACCGATGTCAAACACTTTCTGAGGTATTCAAGCATTATTCACCAAATTCTTACTGGATTCTTCTATGTTCTGAAGGGCCGGCCGTCTGCCACCCCGTTCTGCCTGTATACATCTGATAACGCGCGGGCGGCCGGTTTTTATACGGCTATATCTTGAAATCAACAAATCGAAGCTTGGATCCCGTAAGCCGAAAAGTTTCACAATTCGAGGCAGGCGAAGATCCCAAAGTGATCCGAGGGATACAGCGTGGCTGCTTCGGGAGCGGGAGTGTTAAATGCCAGTCCCGCGTTCGCAACACGGAACTCAGCCGACACATAGATGTAGTCCAAGGTGCCAGGCGGCGATGGGTCGAAGTCGTTCACGGGCGTCGGCCAGGTCTTATCGGGCTCTCGCGCGTGCACAGCCTCGAAGGCTGAACGGAAACGGCCCTTCATCAGCGCCACTGCTTTTTCGTTCGGATATGAATTGAAATCGCCCGCAATGACGGCCGGCAGCCCGCGGGCGTCGCGCTCCAGCCAGCCCAGAAGGTATTCCGACTGCTCGACACGCTCGGCCTCCGCCTCCGGCGGGTGGTGCAAATGGGTGTTGACAAACAGAAAGGGGCGCTCACCGCAGCGAAAGACCATCCTCTGCGCCATTCGTTCGAAGGCCATCAAGTCGAGTATTTCGTGTTCCAAGAACTCGAGCCGGGAAAGTGTCCCGATGCCGTGGTAACTGACGCGTTTGCCCGGGCTCGCCGCGTGCTTTATGCGGTAATGCGGCCCGTCTCTTAGCCGCAAGTTCAACTGCCGCGCAATCCACATCCCTTGATCGAGCACAAGATCGACTTCCTGAAAAGCGATCACATCGGGTGAAAGCGCGTGCAGCTGTTCGACTACCAAGGGCGCGCGTTTCTCCCAATCGCCCATGCGATTGAAGAGGTTCAAGGTGGCGACCTTTACCTCCGACATCTGCCCAGTAGTCGTGTTGGCGAAGGCAGCCGGCCTCAGGCGGCGCCGGCGGTGCGTACTTTATGCCCGCGGAATAGCCGTCTGCGCATTGGCAACACGGATACGATGCGGACCCCACCCAGGTCCGGCGAGGTGGTGTAGTACTTCTGGATCAACCGCCCCAGCGGCTGCGCGGCAAGCACCGCCAGCATGGCTGCCATGATCGCGCCGGATACGCCGCCGGCGCGTCGTGGTCCCGCCCCCAGCGCAACGTACGAACCGAGCCCGGCCAGCACGCCGGCCACGGCGATGTTCGTGCCGCACAGAGGTGAGACGGCCAAGTCCGCTTCGCCACGCTGCAAACGCGTGAGCGCCTCGTCCGCGAGTTCTCGCAGTCGTTCCGTCGGAATATCGCCGTAGATGTAAAAGCCATCGGGAACCGCTCGCCCCACTACACGCATTGGCCCATGCCGGTTCAAGAGAATTGATATCGTAGCGTGCTCCAGTGCGTGGTTGCGGCGGACTGCGTTGATTACGCGCTTCAGCATTCTTCGTTCCTTTCTCGAACTATATCACGCGGCCTTCGCGACAGTTCGACGCCCTCGTCTCTCAGGCGGGTGGTTGGAACCAGCCGACGACCTCGAATTGTGTCCCCTCAGCCAGGATGATTCGCTGCCCTGTGGGGGCGACGAGGTCTATTCGTGAGACTCCAACGTTCGCCAGAGAGTCGCCGCTGTAGTTCGTAACGGCCAGGAAGCTGCCATCGGCGGCCCAAGCAGTGGGGACATCGAAGCCACGCTCCGGTGCCGGGAGGAAGCTTGGGGCGCCACCACCGACGGGGACAAGCGCAACGGCGCCGGTCTCTAGGCCGGTCGGCAGTGATCCGACGGCCAGAAGTGTGCCGCCCGGATGCCAGAGCGGACGGAAGTGGTCTCCGGGCGGCAGGCCGTCGGTTGATATCGCGGTCGTTGTCTTTGCCGGCAGGTCAGCCGTGAACGGGCGCAACACAAAGTCACCGTTGACGATTTCCTGCGCCAGATAGGACAGGTGCTTCCTGTCCGGGCTTAAGTCATAATCGCGGGCGATCTGCTCGCTCAGCTTCACTATGAAGTTCGCCTGGGCCGGTCTCGGGCTTGGCGGAGGGGGCTGGTCCGGCGCGAGTGTCGGCTCAGGAGTCGCCCTCGCTTTCTCTTCGGCGAGCGCCTGCGTCGTCGCCGGAGCATATGAGGCGACCAGAGTGCCACCACCTGTTCCCCCCTGCACCTGGATGACGTACATCGACTTCCCATCATCTGCAAAGCCGACCGGAATGAACGTTAGCACGCTGCCCATATGAGCCTGAAGAATTGTCTTGACCGGGTCCTCAGGTGTCGGCGTGGGGGTGGGTGTCTGCTCCGGCGGTAGAGTCTCTTCGGGTGGCACGGTTTCTTCGGGAGGTGGGGTCTCCCCAAAAAAGGGCGTCTCTGTCTCGGTCGGTGTTGGGGAGGGGGTCGCCGAAGGCGTCGCAACCGGCGTTTCCCCGGGAGCCAGCTTGCGGATCACCTTGATCTGGAGAATCAGCGTCTCCATGCCGAACAGGCGCCGCACGTAAAGCAGCTTGCTGTCCGGTGTCCACATCGGGCGGAAACGCAGGTCGACGCCGCGGTAGACTAGGTCAGTCTCTTGTCGCTTGAGGTCCAGCATGAAGAGCTCACCCTGGTAGCTCGCGTCGGTGCCGCCCTCAGGCACCGCGATGTAGGCGATCGAGCGGCTGTCGGGCGAAAGCGAGGCCTTTACGTTCCAGCCGTCGCGGTGCTTGATCGTCGCGACCGGCTCACGGTTCGTCGGGTTCGAGGGAGAGACCCGCCAGATCTTGTCCTCGGTCGCCCCGGATTCCTGGAAGACCAAACGGAATGATGTATCGCCTGCCGGGGGCGTCGGCGATATCGTTTCCTCGCTCGGACTCCGGACGTCTATCGAAGGCGGCGGTGTCTGCTCGGTCGACTCGCCACCTCCGCATGTTGAGAAAGTGAGCAGCACCCCGAATGCTACTGCAAAGGCGACTACGACAGGCAAGGATTCAAGGCCCTTCGCCCGGCACCCGGGTACCATCTAGACCTTCGTTGCCATTGGAGTCGCCGGACGGTCAGGGAGGTCCCGCCTCCAGCTCCTCGGAAGGCATCTCACCGTGCTGGGCGCCCCTAATTTCACGAATTCGCCGGTACACGAAGAAGCAGCCTAGTAAGACGATGCCGATGGCGATCGGTATGCTCACCGGGCGCAAATAGCTCGATATATCCTCCCAGTTTTTGCCAAGCAGGTAGCCTGCCCAGGCAAGGCCAAACGACCAGGGAAACGAGCCCGCAAAACTGAGGGCAGAGAAACGCCACACATTCATCCGTGCTATTCCGGCCGGCAGGCTAATAAAGGTACGAACGACCGGCAGCAGGCGGCTTGCGAACACCGCGATCTCTCCGTAACGCCCAAACCACCTGTCGGCGATATCCAGTTCCCTGGGTGTGATTAACACCCAACGCCCATAGCGCTCCAGGAAGGGCCGCCCTCCCCACATCCCCGCGTAGTAAGCGACCAGCGAACCGATCAGATTTCCTAAGGCTCCGAAGAAGGCCGCAAGCAGCAGGAACTCATACCCGTGTCCCCTCTCCTTGACTAGAAACCACCCGGAGAGCGGCATAATGATCTCGCTCGGAAAAGGAATGCAGGCGCTCTCTATCGCCATTAGAAAGACGACGCCCGGCCATCCGATGGCGTCATAAAGGTCTCTCGCCGCATTAACCAGCGTATGGTCTATTCCCAGCAGGGCCGACCCTCCTTGTCGTCGTCCTTCTGTTAAGTATAAACGCGCATACTTTATCCCCGGCTCAGTCGCATTGACAGCAGAGCCCGGCCGGTCGAGAGTTAAAGACGATCTCGTCCCGATGGATGTTGGCAAACTTCCGCACGATCTCCTTGCCTCGCTTCTCAGGCGAATTCACGTCCGCGACCCGCGCGTCCTTGTGGGCCCGGGAATCGGATGTGACGCCGCTGTAATCGACACGGGCGCTCCCCGCCTGCTCGTCGCCAAGAGCGACCCGATTACATTCGCGGGCGACATGATCGGCTGGTACGCCGTTCATGTGAACGCCAACGACATCGCCTGCACCGGCGCCCGGCCTGAATGGTTCCTGGCAACGCTGCTCCTTCCCGAAGATGGCAAGCCCGAACTTGCGGAATCAATCTTCGGGCAGTTGCTCGAGGCCTGCGACGCACTAGAAATCGAACTTGTCGGCGGCCACACGGAAATCAGCGCAGGCCTCAATCGCCCTCTCCTAATCGGAGCAATGCTCGGCCAGGTAGACCGCGACAAGCTCGTGCGCCCCGACGGCGCCCGGCCCGGCGATGCCCTGATCTTGACGAAGGGCATCGCGATCGAAGGCACCGGCCTCCTGGCACGCGAAGCCGCCGGCCGGCTCGCCGGCCTCGGCGTACCGGGAGAAGACATCCAGAGCGCCGCTCGCTACATCCTCGACCCTGGCATCAGCGTACTCAAGGAAGCGATGGCGGTCTGCGACGCGGTCAGGGTCCACGCGATGCACGACCCAACTGAGGGTGGAGTTGCCACCGCGCTCTCCGAGATGGCAGAAGCTAACAATTGCGGAATGCTGATCAGCGAAGACGCAATCGACGTCCTCCCATTGACGCATGCGCTCTGCCGCGCAGCCTCGCTCGACCCGCTGGGATTGCTCGCGTCCGGCGCGCTGCTGATCGCGGTCGCCGACGACGACTGCGAAAGCGCGCTCGGGGCCATCCGGCAAGAGGGGATCTCAGCCGGACGCATCGGTTCCCTCGTGGCCTGGCAGGCCCAGCCAACCGTTCCGCCGCAGAACGAGG
>Ga0209058_1002733_pt1 | contig 14393 bp, 11 predicted proteins | sample GraSoiAngelo_147_FD_185904 | JGI IMG/M metagenome (GOLD analysis project Ga0209058, IMG submission 185904) | Grasslands soil microbial communities from the Angelo Coastal Reserve, California, USA - 14_1009_05_40cm (SPAdes) (version 2) | ecosystem: Environmental > Terrestrial > Soil > Grasslands ... | reverse complement strand
CCCTGGGGGCCCCAATGAGATGGATGCTTGCGGCTGTTCTCCTGATTCCGTCCTTCGCGTTCGCCGCAGACGCCGAATTCCTTTTGGTGATACGCGATCACCGTTTTGAGCCGCAGGAACTCGTAGTCCCAGCTGGCAAGAAGTTCAAGCTGCTCGTCGACAACCGCGACTCCACGCCCGAAGAGTTCGAGAGCCACGCACTCAACCGCGAAAAAGTGGTGCCTGCCAACTCCAGGGTCCCGGTGTTCCTAGGTCCTCTTGCTCCCGGCAGGTACCCCTTCTTTGGCGAATTCCACGAGAAGACCGCGCAGGGAACGCTCATCGTTCGGTAACAACGCGCCGATAGCTCCGCATTCCCGGCTGCCTGTCGGCCTCAAACCTGCTTCAAACAACGAGAAAGCCTCTTTGATGAATCGCTCTTACGTCGTGCTACTGGCGTCTCTCATGCAGGCGCCTCCGCTCCGCGCTGCACCTTCAGACTATGTCTTCCTGCCTTCGGTTTCCTATGGCGAACGCGAATTCGACTTCAAAGCCGGGTCGGCACGCAATCCCGATGAACCTCGCCAGAGCGCGGGGTCTCTGGGATTCGGCTACGGTGTCACGCAGCGATGGTTTACCGAGATTTACGGCAAGTACGACCGCCTACAGGGCGAGGGCCTTCGCTTCGACGCCTGGGAGTGGGAAAACAAATTTCAGGTCACCGAAGCTGGCGAGTACCCAGTGGACCTCGGGTTCATCGTGGAACTCGAGCGGCCGCAGGATCGAAGCGAAGGATACGAAATGCGCGTCGGTCCCCTGTTGCAGACGGAATTCGGGCGACTCCAGCTCAACTTTAACCTCCTAGTCGAGCGGCACTTCCAAGCAGCTAGCCGGCCTGACACAGAGTTTGGCTACCAATGGCAGGCCAAGTATCGCTGGCAGCCGCGTCTGGAGTACGGCCTGCAGGGATTCGGAGAGGTCGCGAAATGGAACCGCTGGGGGTCCGCTGACACGCAAACCCACCGGCTCGGCCCCGCCGTATTCGGCAAGCTTGCGATGGGTGACCGGCAGGCCATCCGCTACAACGCTGCATGGCTCTTCGGCCTTTCCGAGCGAGCGCCTGGGCATACTTTCCGGATGCAGGTCGAGTACGAGTTTTGAGCGGCTTTCGAAGGGGTTGATTCAGATCAAGCGAAAGCTCACGTGGTCAGTCGAGGCGCACGTACTCGTAGTCCAGTGAAAGATTGTTGATCCCACGGTCGGGCGGAGCGATCCACGCGGCCATTTTCCCGGGTTCGACCACCCGCTGCATGAGGCTCTTCACGTAGTCTCTGTCGGAAGCGCTCGGCAGCCAGCCGGGCATGCGTCGGTCGTGCTCCTCGCGGCTGACAGGATGGCCCTCGAGGTCGGTGGGAATGTTCGCCCAGGCCCCGATCGCGCGGCGGAAACGGCTGCTCGGCAGCTTCAGCTCGAAGTTGTGACCGGCGCGCTTGATCTGCATGTTCCAGCGCTTCAGCCCGATCTCGCAGTCTCTGATGTAGGCGTCGCGCAGCACTTCGTTCATGGCGTTGCGCATCGGGGATGTGTCCTTCATGACTCCGCCTTTGCCGTCCGGCACTTCGATCTCGAAGGTCGAATCGGCGCAGACGTGGTCCTGATACTGCGTAGTCTCGTCGGGACGTCCCTTGATGCCGTTGGCGAAAGTCGTTGCGGCGTTCGAGGAGACCTCCGATCCGAAGAGATCGAGCGAGGAGCTGAACCAGAAATTGAGATAGCGCTGCAGCAGCGGCAGGTCCACCGCGCCCTGGCGGCGGACCGCCTCGGGGCCATCGCTGCCGGTCTGCTTCATCACTTCGAGCGTGCGCCGCACGATCCGGCCGAGGCCGGTCTCGCCGACGAACATGTGGTGAGCTTCCTCCGTCAGCATGAAACGGCAGGTGCGGGCGAGCGGGTCGAACGAGGACTCTGCAAGACTTTTCAGCTGAAACTTGCCGTCGCGGTCGGTGAAATAACAGAAGCAAAAGAACGACAGCCAGTCCTCGATCGGCTCGTTGAAGGTGCCGAGGATGCGCGGCTTGTCCACGTCGCCGGAGTGGCGCGCGAGGAGCTCCTCGGCTTCCTCGCGGCCGTCGCGGCCGAAGTACGCGTGCAATATATACACCATCGCCCAGAGATGCCGTCCTTCCTCGACGTTGATCTGGAAGAGATTGCGCAGGTCGTAGAGGGAGGGGCAGGTGTGGCCGAGCCGGTGCTGCTGTTCGACCGAAGCGGGCTCGGTATCGCCCTGGGTGACGATGAGGCGCCGGAACTGCGAGCGGAATTCGCCGGGCACCTGCTGCCACACCGGCTGGCCGAAGGAATCCCCGAATCCGATACTCGGGCATCTTCACCGTGCCGTAGTGGGCCCAGCCTTGCGCGTCCACGCCGACCGCGGTGCGCAGATACACGTCGACCGAGGCAAAATCGTTCGGCCCCATCTCGCGCCACCAGTCGAGAAAGCGCGGCTGCCAGTGTTCGAGCGCGCGCTGCAGCGTCTTGTCGTTCGCGAGATCGACGTTGTTGGGGATCTTCTCGAAATAGTCGATGGCGCTCATACGCGCTCCCAGTTGAATTTGGCTTTCGCGCCGCTGCCGTACACTTTCAGCGCGCCGTGCTCGCCCACCGCGTTCGGGCGAATAAAGATCCAATTCTGCCACGCGCTGAGTCTGCCGAAGATGCGCGTCTCCATGGTTTCCTTGCCTGGGAAGCGCAGGTTCGCTTCCATGCCGGTGAGCGCGTCAGGGGAGAGGCTCGCGCGCTCCTCGATCGCGATGCGCACCTCCTCGTTCCAGTCGAGGTCATCGGGTGTGAAAGTCACCAGACCCAGCCTGGCCGCGTCGTGGGCGTCGAGCTTCTCTCCGATCACCGGGCGGATCTCCTCGACCGGCTTCGACTCGCCGCAGAAATGCGCACTGATGCGCGCTTCCTGGCTGACCATCGGATAGGCACCGAAATTCAGCTGCGACAGCGCGACCGTCGGCGCGCCGGCTTCATCGTCGGGGAACTGGAGCATGTAGCTGCGGTCGGCGGCAAGCGCAAGCTCGAACAGCGTGCCCCCGAAGCAGGAACCCTTGTCGATGATCGCGAACAGGGTGCGCGAGGTGACATCCAGCCTCGCGAGCGTGCGGCGCAGAAAACCGATCACCTGGCGCACGAACCAGTCGTTCTCATTCGCCTTCATCGCAGCGTCGGCGGCGAGGGCCTTGTCCATGTCCCCGCGCGTATTGAAAATCCAGGTACCGATCTCGAGATCGTTGGTACGCAGCATCAGGATGGCGTCGTCCAGCTCACGCGCCATCGCGAGCGGCCACCACTTGTCGCCCGCCGCGTGTATTGCCTCGACGCCGGAGGGAACGTCCTGGCGGGGCGCGAACACCGTGATGGTCGCGGTGCGTGCTTTCCGGTCGATCACCGCGTCGACGTTGTCGTAGTGGTAGCCGCCAGCGTCGATCGAGCGCTTGAGCGCGTTGAGGGTCACGCCTTTACCGCCTCCGCGCGAGCTTTGCGTGCTGAGCGCCGCAGCGCGCTCGGCTACGGCATCCTTGAAGCCTTGGGGCTTGGCGATGTGGTCCACCAGCTTCCATTGCTTGGCGCGGTCGGCGCGCACTCCTTCGCTCGTCGTGCAGAACACGTCGGCGAGGTCGCGCCGGACTTTTCTCTTGTCGGTGACGCGCGTGAGGCCGCCCGTTCCGGGCAGGACGCCCAGCAGGGGCAGCTCGGGCAGGCTCGCCGTCGAAGAGCGATCGTCGATCATCAGGATCTCATCGCAGGCGAGCGCGAGCTCGTAGCCGCCGCCCGCGACCGTGCCGTTGACCGCGGCGAGGGACTTCAAGCCCTCGTGGCGGCTCGAGTCCTCGATGCCGCTGCGTGTTTCGTTGGTGAACTTGCAGAAATTCACCTTCCATGCGTGCGTGGACTGGCCAAGCATGTAGATGTTGGCGCCCGAGCAGAACATGCGCTCGCGCGCACTGGTGATCACCACGCACTTCACTTCGGGGTGTTCGAAGCGAATGCGGTTCAAGGCGTCGGCGAGCTCGATGTCCACGCCGAGGTCGTAGGAATTGAGCTTCAGCTTGTAGCCGGGCTTCAGGCCCTTGTCCTCGTTCACGTCCATGGACAGCGTCGCCACCGGCCCGTCGAACGCAAGGCGCCAGTGGCTGTAGCGGTCCGGGTGCGTGTCGTAGGTGATCAGGGAAGGGGAGGGTTGAGCTTCGAGAACCGCAGCCATGGGACTCTCCTGATGCTAGACTGCAACAGCCTTGCGCAGCGCCGAGAAACTCTGCTCCGGCGTTTTGCCGGCCGTGTCCACCGTGACGTCGGCCTGTCCATAGAGCACGGCGCGCCCGTCGAGTATACGCCGCAGATCCTCCATCGCCTGGTCGTTCCCGGCCATCGGACGGGTGTCGCCCTGCGCGATCACGCGCGCCATATGCTCCTCGGGCTCGGCCTTGAGCCACACCGAGAAGCAGGCCGAGAGGAGGAGCTCGTAGGTTCCGGGCTCCGAGACGATGCTGCCGCCCGTGGCGATCACGGCGCGTTCGTTTTTTTCGAGCACCCTTTCGAGGCAGCGCCGCTCGTAGCGGCGGTAGCCCGCCTGCCCGTAGAGCAGAAAGATCTCCGAGAGACTGGTGCCCGCGTCGCGCTCGATCTCGCGGTCGAGTTCGACAAAGGGCGCGCCCAGCGCGCGGGCGAGCTTCGCACCGAGCGTGGATTTGCCCGCGCCGCGCAGTCCGATGAGCGCGATCCGCTTCATGCGCTCGTCGCGCGCGCTGCCGTAATCGCGGACAAGCTGCGAACGCACGGCAGCGAGGGTCTGCCGCGGCAGACGCTTCAGGAATTGCGTCGTGAGAGTCAGCTCGACGGCGTCGCCCGAGTCCTCGGCAAGCAGCTCCGTGAGCGAAAGATTGAGGGCTGTTGCAATCTGGCGCAGCAACAGGATCGAAACATTGCCCTGTCCTGCTTCGAGCTGGGCCAGGTAGCGCTCCGACACCGTCGAATCACCGGCAAGCAGCTTGCGTGACATACCCCGCCTGGCCCGAGCTTCTCGTACACGGTCACCCAACAGGGCGAGATAGTCACGCTCCGCATGTGACTGGCTTTCCTTCGTATGGACAGGATGTTGCGAATGTTTCTTGATGTGAATGCTCGGAACGCTCATCGATGCAATATAATGCTTGCTATATGCATTCCATGCAGTATGATGCACTCGATATCGAAACGCAAGCGGGAACGAGAAAAAAGGCGATGGCGCTCGAACTGACCATCCTCGTGGGGACGATGACCGGCACCGCCCAGCTGGTCGCCCAGGAGCTCGAGCTCACGCTCGACGATGGCGAAATCCGCGTGCGGACCACTCCGATGGACGGCCTCGATGCGGATGTGTTTTCGGGCGGCGGCCTGTTCCTGATCTGCTCGTCCACTTACGGGCAGGGCGACGTTCCTGACAACGCGAAGAACCTGTACGAGTCGCTTCAGACCGCGCGTCCCGACCTCTCCAACGTGCAATACGGCGTGATCGCGCTCGGTGACCGGACCTACGAAACTTTCTGCAACGGCGGCAAGCGTTTCGACGCGATCCTCTCCGAGCTGGGAGCGAGGCGCATCGGCGAGATCATGTTGCACGATGCCAGCGCGGGCACCATGCCCGAGGAAGTCGCGGTGACGTGGATGGCCGGCTGGATTTCGCTGTGTCGCAAAGAAGCCCGGCTCGCGGCCTGAGTTTGAATCAAGGAAGGGACAGACAATCGTGCCGTCGCTCAGGGCCGCTGACCACTCGGTCAGCCCGCCCAAGATCCATATTCCCCGCGACTACAACGCCGCGTACGATTTGATCGAGCGCAACCTCTCTGCCGGCCGCGCGGGCAAGGTCGCGTTCGTGGACGACACCGGTCAATATACCTTCGGCGAGGTCGCCGAGCGCGTGAACCGCTTCGGATCAGGGCTTCGGGCAATGGGCCTCGAGATGGAGCACCGGGTGCTGCTCGCACTCACCGACACGATCGATTTCCCGACTGCTTTCCTCGGCGCGATCAAGGCCGGGATCATCCCGGTCGCGGTGAACACGCTGCTCACATCGAGAGACTACGAATACATGCTCTCCGACAGCCGCGCCAAGGCGCTCGTCGTCTCGGAGCAGTTGCTGCCGCAGTTCGCGCCGCTCTTGCCCAATCTGCAGTTCCTGAAGCACGTCATCGTTTCGGGCGCCGGCGCATCCGGTCACAAAGCGTTAAAGGAGGTCCTCGCGAAAGGCTCACCCCAGCTTTCGCCCGCGCCGACGACCTCCGACGATCCCTGCTTCTGGCTGTATTCCTCCGGCTCGACCGGCGCGCCGAAGGCCGTCGTGCACGTGCATTCGAGCATGGCCGTCACCGCGGATCTCTACGGGATAGGCGTCCTCGGCGTCACCGAGAACGACGTGCTTTTTTCCGCGGCGAAGCTCGCCTTTGCGTACGGCCTCGGCAACGCGCAGACTTTCGCTCTCGCCATTGGCGCCACAGCCGTGCTGATGGCCGAGCGTGCGACGCCGGCGTCGGTATTCAAGCGATTCGCCGAAACAAAGCCCACGATCTTCTACGGCGTCCCGACACTCTATGGGGCGATGCTCGCCAGCCCCGAGTTCCCGAAGCAGGAGTCCCTCACGCTGCGCCTGTGCGTCTCCGCCGGCGAGGCGTTGCCGGCCGACATGGGCAGGCGTTGGAAAGAGAGGACCGGCATCGACATCCTGGAGGGCATCGGCTCGACCGAGATGCTGCACATGTTCATCAGCGCCCGGCCCGGAGATGTGCGCTACGGCGCGACCGGGAAGCCCGTACCCGGATACGAGTTGCGCCTGGTGGACGAGCAGGGAGCTCCGGTAGGGCAGGGCGAGATCGGCGAGCTCCAGGTGAGCGGACCGACAAGTGCGGCATATTACTGGAACAACCGCGAGAAAAGCCGCTCGACCTTTGTCGGCTGCTGGTTCAGGAGCGGCGACAAGTTCAGGCAGGACGAGGAGGGTTACTTTGTATACGCGGGTCGCACCGACGACATGCTGAGAGTCTCAGGCTTCTACGTCTCGCCCGCAGAGGTCGAGGCCGCGCTCGTCAGCCACGAGGCGGTGCTCGAAGCGGCCGTGGTCGGCCACGAAGACGACAACCGGTTGATCAAGCCGAAGGCGTTCGTCGTGCTCAAGCAGGGCCAGTCGCCGAGCGAATCCCTCAAAGCGACCATGCAGCAGCACATCAAGGACAGGCTCGCTCCTTACAAGTACCCGCGTTGGATCGAGTTTGTGAACGAGTTGCCCAAGACGGCAACCGGCAAGATCCAGCGCTTCAAGCTTCGCCGGTAGCCGTTTACTCCGCACCGCAACATCAAGATCAGATTGCTTTGGGCCCTTCTGCAGCTTAGAATTTGAACAATGGTTCAAGTTTTGAATCGGGGTTCGAACGAGGCCCCCTTGTCGGAGCGCGTGCAGCGCAAGAACGACGCGCGGCGCCTGGAGATCCTGCGCGCGGCCGCGCGCGTATTCCGCCGCCTGGGACTCTCGGCAACCGGCATGCGCGAGATCGCCGAGGAAGCCGATCTCTCGCCTGGCAATCTGTACTACTACTTCAGCGGCAAAGACGAGATTCTGCTCTTTTGCCAGGAGCGCACGCTCGAGCGCCTTCTTGCCGCGGCGAAGGCGGCGTGCGCCGCGTCCGGCGCGTACGTCGAGCGACTGCGCTCGGTAATGAGCGCGCACGTGCATTGCATGCTCGATGAGCTCGAAGGCGCGACCGCCCACCTCGAGGTGGAAGTTCTCCCCGAGGCGATGCGCTCCGGTGTCATCGAGAAGCGGGACGCCTACGAGCGCGCGGTGCGCAGCCTCGTGGCCGATGGGATGAAGCGCGGCGAATTCGCGCAGACCGACCCTTCGCTCGTCACGCGTGCGATGCTCGGAGCAGTCAACTGGACCGCGCGCTGGTATCGCCCCGACGGGCCGCAGTCGGTGGCCGAGATTGCCGATTCGCTATCCGAATATCTCGTTCGAGGCCTCGCGCGCGCGCCCCGCCCAAGAGCCGTGAAATGAAAACTCCCGCGCCGAAGAACGTCCACCTCGCGCTGCGCGTCAACGGCGAGGAGCAGCAGGTTTCGTTCGCCCCGTACAAGACGCTGCTCGAAGTGCTGCGCGAGGACTTGGACCTGACCGGCACCAAGCACGGCTGCGAGCTCGGCGAATGCGGCGCCTGCGCGGTGCTGGTGGAGGGCGTGCCGGTGCTCTCCTGCCTCGCGCTTGCCCTCGATTTCGAGGGGCGGGCGATCGAGACCGTCGAGGGGCTGGCGAGCAACGGAAAGCTGCACCCGCTGCAGGCGGCCTTCGCCGATCTCGGTGGCGCGCAGTGCGGCTATTGCACCCCCGGGATCCTGATGACGGCGAAGGCACTGCTCGAGCGCGAGCCGAACCCGAGCCGCGAACGCATCAAGGAGGCGATCTCGGGGAATCTCTGCCGCTGCACCGGCTACCAGCAGATCTACGAATCGATCGAGGAAGCGGCAAGAACAATGCGGGAGACCAAGCGATGACGGCGAGGAAGCGTTTCGACGTCATCGGCAAGCCGCGCCGCCGCGTGGATGGCCGCGCCAAGGTGACGGGCCTGACGCGCTTTGCCGACGATGTGATGCTGCCGCGCATGCTGCACTGCAAGCTGCTGCGCTCGCCGCATCCGCACGCCACGATCGAATCGATCGACGTCTCGCGCGCGCAAGCATGCCCCGGCGTGCACCTCGTGCTGACCGGCAAGGACTTCCCCATCACCTTCGGCATCCTGCCGGTGACGCAGGACGAGTATCCGCTCGCCCCCGAGCGCGTGCGCTACGTCGGCGACCCGGTCGCCGCGGTCATCGCCCGCGACGAGCAGACCGCGTTCGAGGCACTCGATCTGATCGACGTCAAGTACCGGCCGCTCAAGACCATCTCCGATCCCGAGGAGGCGCTCGCCACGGCCGAGCCGCGCATCCAGAGCTACGGCGAGCAGGGGAACATCCACCGCCTCCAGGCCTTCGAGTTCGGCGACGTGAACGAGGCGCTCGCCAAGGCCGACCACGTGTTCGAGGATGTGTTCTTCTACCAGGGCAACACGCACCTGCCGATCGAGCAGCACGCCTCGGTCGCCGCGGTCGATGGCGAAGGCAAGCTCACGCTCTGGTCCTCCACGCAGGTGCCGCACTATATCCATCGCGCGCTCGCCAACGCGCTGCAGATTCCGCCCGCGCACGTGCGCGTGATCGCCTGCCCGAACGGCGGCGGCTTCGGCGGCAAATGCGATCTGCACAACCACGAGATCGTGGTGTCGAAGGCCGCGATTCTGCTCGACCGCCCGGTGAAGATCTGCCTCACGCGCGAGGAAGTCTTCTACATGCACCGCGGGCGGCACCCGGTCCTGATGAAGATGCGCACCGGCGTGACGAAAGACGGCAAGATCACCGGAATGCACACGCAGACGCTGCTCGACGGCGGCGCCTACGGCGGCTACGGCGCGGCGAGCACCTTCTATACGGGCGTGCTGCAGACGACGACGTACGAGATCCCCCGCTACAAGTTCGACGCCTGCAGGGTCTTTACCAACAAGCCGCCCTGTGGCCCCAAGCGGGGGCACGGCACGCCGCAGCCGCGCTTCGGCCAGGAGATTCAGCTCGACAAGATCGCGGAGAAACTCGAGATCGATCCTGCCGAGCTGCGCCTGGGCATCGTTTCCAAGCCCAATACGCTGACCGCGAACTGGCTGAAGCTAGGCACCATCGGCCTTGCCGAATGCATCCGCAAGGTGGTCGCGAGCTCCGACTGGAATAACAAATACAGGAAGCTCCCCGAAGGCCGCGGCGTCGGGCTTGCATGCGGCGCGTACCTGTGCGGCGCGGGCCTGCCGATCTATTGGAACAAGATGCCGCAATCGGGCGTGCAGCTCCTCATCGACAGGAGCGGGCAGGTCACGGTGTTCTGCGGTGCGACCGAGATCGGGCAGGGATCGGACGACGTGCTCGCGGCGATCGTCGCCGAGGTGCTCGGCATCGACGCCTATGACGTGCGCTGCATCACCGGCGACACGGGCTTGACGCCCGTCGACCTCGGCTCGTATTCCAGCCGCGTCACCGTGATGATGGGCAACGCCGCGATCCAGGCGGCCGAGCGTTTGCGCGATCTCATCGCGCAAGCGGCTGCCGAACACATGGAGACTTTGCCCGAAAACGTCGGCTTCGCGCTCGGGCGCGTGTTCCGCGCAGACGATCCGGGCAAGCTGATGAGCTTCCGCGAGGCGATCGTCCTCGCCGAGACAAAATTCGGCACGCTCGGCTCGGTGGGCTCTTATTCGCCGCCGCGCTCACCCGGCCGCTACAAAGGAGCGGGCGTCGGGCCGTCGCCCGCGTACTCTTATACGGCCTGCGTGGTCGAAGCCGAAGTGGACCGCAACACCGGCTGGATCACCGTACCGAAAGTGTGGATCGCGCACGACATCGGCCGCGCCATCAACCCGGTGAGCGCGCGCGGGCAGGTGGAAGGCAGCGTCTATATGGGCCTGGGCGAGGCACTCATGGAGGAACAGGTGTTCCGGCGACTGCCGCCCAAGCTCTCCAGTGCACTGGTGCACAAGATTCCGTCCCTGCTCGAGTACAAGAGCCTGACCTCGCTGGACATGCCCGAAGTGTTTACCGAGCTGGTCGAGGACCCGGACCCGAATTGTCCGTTCGGAGCGAAGGAAGTGGGGCAGGGTCCGCTGCTTCCGGTGATGCCCGCAGTTGCGAACGCCGTGTACGACGCGATCGGGGTGCGCATCGACGAGCTGCCAATCACCCCGGATAAGGTGCTCGCGGCGCTGGAGAAAAAAGCCAAGGGCGAAACACCGCGTGTCGGGCCCGAGAGCTTTCCCGATGTGCCCTACCCCGAGCCGATGCAGGTGCCTCCGCCCTGGGAAGGCGGCGACGGCAATTCCATCAACACGCCGCGGCGCGGGCCTGTGAAGAAGGAAGCGGTCGCGTGAGCGCCCGAGCAGGGGCCCCGTTCACGGGGATGCGACCAGCGAATCGCGCCGGCGAGCCGACGTCGCGACGCTGGAATTGGCTCGGCATATCGGAGGCGAGCACATGATGCGGCTGCCCTGGTTCGGATTCCATTCGCCGAAGTCCACCGGCGAAGCGGCGAAGATCCTCACCGCCGAAGGTCCGCGGGCGATGCTGATCGCGGGCGGGACGGATCTCTTGCCCAACATGAAGCGGCGCCACCAGACTCCGGCGACGCTCGTTTCGCTCCGGCAAATCGAAGACTTGAAGAAGGCGACCAACGGTACGGGCGCGGTGCTCGGCGCCTGCCTCACGCTGAACGAAGTCGTCGCCAATCCAGCGGTGCGCGAAAAATACGCGGGGTTGTGGCAGGCGGCGGCGCAGGTCGCGACCGTGCACCTGCGCAACATGGGCACGCTCGGCGGAAACCTGTGCCTGGACACGCGCTGCAACTACTACAACCAGAATTACGAGTGGCGCAAGGCGATCGATTTCTGCCTGAAAAAAGACGGCGGAATCTGCTGGGTCGCCACCGCGAGCAAGCGCTGCGTCGCGGCTTCCTCGACCGACACGGCGCCCGCTTTGATATCCCTGGGCGCGATCGTGCACCTCGTCTCCACGCAAGGCGAGCGCGACGTGGGGCTCGCCGATCTCTACAGGAACGACGGAATCGACTATCTCACGCGCCGGCCCGACGAGATCCTCACCGAGGTGAGGTTGCCCGCGGCTGAAAGCTGGAAGAGCAGCTACTGGAAGCTGCGCCGCCGCGGCTCGTTCGACTTCCCGGTGCTCGGGGTCGCCGCGGCGGTGAAGACGGCGCGCGACGGAACGGTAGCAGACGCCCGTATTGCACTCGGCGCGGTGTCCTCTCGGCCTTTTCTCACGAAGGGCGGCGAGCTTCTCATCGGCAAGAAGCTCGGCGACGACGCCATTGCGGAAGCCGGTGCCAAGGTCGCGTCGGCGGCGAAACCGATGGACAACACCGACTTGGATCTCTACTGGAGAAAAGGGGTGGTGGCGGAATTCGTGGGCTACGCGCTACGCGAAATCCGCGGCGACGACATGCGCACGACGCGCGTTCGCATCGCGCGGCACGCGCTCTAGGACGGCTGCACTCCGATCAGCTTCTGTATCACCGGCCGCGAGCCTTCCAGCGCGACGCGCTGCATGTAGAAGGCGAGACCGCGAACGCCGCCCAGCTCCTCGCCGCCGCCCGCGCGCCCGGGGCCGCCATGGACCAGCTGCGGCAGCACCGTTCCCGGCCCCGGCGACATCTCGATCTTCGGATGCCCGAGGAAGAGCCGCCCGTGATAGGGCGCGATCCCCGCAACGACCTCTTCCAGGAACGCGGTGTCCTCCGAGTACACTGACGACACCAGGCCGCCATTGCCGCGCGCGACGATCGCGGCGGCTTCGGCGCCTTTGCCCGAGTAGGGCAGAAGCGAGGCCACTGGACCGAACACTTCGCGTGCGTGCACCGAAGCGGCGAGGGCGCCTTTGGCGAATTCCACCAGCACGGGCGAGATGAAGAAGCCTTTGCCTCCATGCGGCGCGGCGCTGCCGAACGCGGTCTTTCCTTCGGCGCCGAGCTTGGCCACGCCTTCGCGCACGTCGGCGAGCTGGCTGCCTGAGGCAAGCGGCCCCATGCGCGTTTCCTCCAACGCCGGATTGCCGACGCGCACCGCTTTCAAGCCCTCCGCGAGGTCGTCGCGCACCGTGGCGGCGTGCGCTTCGGGCACGAGCACGCGCCGGATCGCCGTGCACTTCTGGCCCGCCTTCTGCGTCATGTCGCGCAGCACGTCCTTGAGGAAAGTCTCGTACATGTCCCCGCCCGGCGCGGCGTCGGGCCCGAGCACCGCGGCGTTCAGGCTGTCCGCCTCGACGTTCACGCGCACCGATTCGCGGATGACGTTGGGCAGCGCACGAATGCGCATGCCAGTGTCGCCGGAGCCCGTGAAGGCAAGCACGTCCTGCGCGCCGAGCAGCGCCGGCAGGTCGCGCGGGGCGCCCACGAGAAGCGATAGGGCGCCTTCGGGCAACACCTTCTTCTCGACGATGATCTCCATCACGCGGTGCGCGACCATCGCCGAGCTGGTCGCGGGCTTGGAGAGCACGGGCATGCCGGCCAGAAGTGCCGATGCCGCTTTCTCCGCCAATCCCCAGGCCGGAAAATTGAATGCATTGATCTGCACCGCGACGCCGTGGCGCGGCACGTTAATGTGCTGGCCGTGAAAGCGCGGCGAGCGTCCGAGCTGCACGCCTTCGCCGTCGATGAGGAATTTCGCAGCGCCGAGCGAAGCGCCGATTTCGGCGCAGGCCTGGAGCGTGAAGATCGCGCCGTCGACGTCGAACTTCGCGTCCGAACGCGTGTTGCCGCCGTTCGCCACCGCGAGCTCGAGCAACTCGTCCCTGTGCGCCTGGATCGCCTTCGCTATCTCCTTGAGGAGAATCCCGCGCTCCGCGAAGCTCAACGCGCGCAGTGCGGGTCCGCCTTTGCCGCGAGCGTGGTCGAGCGCAGAAGCAAGATCGAGGCCGTCACTCGAAGCTTGGGCAAGCGGCTCCTCGGTGGCGGGATTGACGAGCGTCTGTCGGGCGCCGGAGCCTTCGACCCAGCGATCGCCGAGATAACTGCGCAGCGTTTTCATGTGCGACTCCGATGTTTTTTCGACTGACGCTAGGATAGCCGAAGCGCGCGCAGTCTTGAATCCAACCGAAGGTCGACGATGGCTCGACTTCAGGCGATAAAGGCGGTCCTTACGCAAGGTGATGAACTAAAGTGCATTCCCGGCGGATGACCGCTGTCGGCCAGAACCTGCCGGTCGTTGTGTCGATCGAAATTGCTCTAAAGTGGACGCTGAGAGGCGGCCGAGCAAGGCTGCGGTATGTCGCGGGCCGATGCGCACTGAACCGTAACGAAGCCTAGCGGGTGAGGTGCGCGCCGCGGTCTCGCCGCCCCAGTTCGGGCTGCTGCCTAGACTGCGGCACGCCCCCCGTCTACGGACACAGTCGCCCCGTTCACGTACGCGGCCTCTTCGGAAACCAAAAAGGCGACTGCGGCAGCGACTTCCGCCGGTGTGCCCACACGCCCTGCTGGCACGGTCTTCCCGAGTTGCTCGAGCGCCTCTCCCATGCCCTCGGTCCCCGGCGTACGGATCGGGCCGGGTGCAACTGCATTCACGGTTACGCCGCTGGACCCGAATTCGGCCGCCCATGCTTGCGTGAGAAGCTGCAGCGCTGCCTTGGAAGATCCGTAGAGCGCGGCTCCCGGCATACCGAGATAAGCCACCATGGTCGTGATGTTCACGATGCGCCCCCACCGGCGGTTCGCCATTCCCGGTGCCAGCTTGGCCGTGAGAAAGTAG
>Ga0209058_1002732_pt1 | contig 14394 bp, 13 predicted proteins | sample GraSoiAngelo_147_FD_185904 | JGI IMG/M metagenome (GOLD analysis project Ga0209058, IMG submission 185904) | Grasslands soil microbial communities from the Angelo Coastal Reserve, California, USA - 14_1009_05_40cm (SPAdes) (version 2) | ecosystem: Environmental > Terrestrial > Soil > Grasslands ... | reverse complement strand
ACGAAGATGCCGGCGACGATTCCAAAAAGGGCTGAACGGCTCTCCGATGAGCGCATTCCGGCAAAGCCTAAGCTTTCGATGGCGGAGAGCCCTTTAGCGAACCGACCTCATGGTCGCCGGAGGCAAAGGAGGTAACAAGGTGAAGTGGATCACGCGCAAGAACGCCAATGTCGATCGCATCGCATGCCCGTGGCTCATCAAGCGGTTCGTCGACGCAGATGCTGAATTTCTATACGTCCCCGCTGGCGAGGTCATGGCCGTCGCGGCGCGAGATGGTGCCACACCCTACGACGTCAAGAACGTCGAGCTCGGGCACGTCGACGGGCGGTGCAGCTTCGAGTCGATCATGGTCAAGTACGGGCTGGACGATCCCGGCTTGAAGAGGCTGGCGCAGATCGTGCACGGCGCCGACGTGAGCGCGGACCGGGCGTCGTGCCCAGAGGCGGCAGGCCTGTACGCGATCGCCAATGGGTTCGCGTTGGTGCACGGTGAGGACGACCACCGGAAGATCGAGCTCGAGACCCCCATGTACGACGCTCTATACGCGTGGTGTCAGGGCGAGGCTGCATCAGGCCGCCTCGGGTAGCGCCGCCGTCGCGGGAGTCGCGCTCCTCACGCGGATGACGAGCAGCGCAAGCAGAAAACCGGCCAGCGCGATGGGCACGCCGAGCTCGAACGCAGTCGTGAAGCCGGCCGTGAGCGCGCTGTTGACCAGCGCGTGCGTCGGCCGCATTCCCGCGAGGTGATCGCTGGTCACGTTGGCCGCCACCGTGCCAAGGACCGCGAGACCGATCGATCCGCCCAGCTGCTGGCTCACATTCAGCACGGCGGACGCGAGGCCCGACTCGTGCCTGGCCGCGCCGGAGATGGCCACCACGGTGGTTGGGAAGAAGATGAGCCCGAGCCCGACTGACAGGACCGCGAGCGGGCCGAGAATGTCCGGCACATAGCTCACCTGGTCTCCGATTCGCGACAGCCAGAACAGGCCGCCGGCGACGACAAGCGCTCCGGCGGCGATGGGCAGCTTTGGCCCGATGCGTCCGACTAGCCGCGAGGTGACCTGGGCCGTGATGACAACGCCCACGCCGAGCGGCAGGAACGCGAACCCCGCCTGCAGGGGGCTGTAGCCGAGCACGTTCTGCACGATCTGGCTCAGGAAGAAGAGGACGGCGAGCGTCGTGGATCCGGCCACCATTCGCAGCGCGAACGCACCGCTGCGGTTCCGGTTCGCGAAGATGCTCAGCGGCATCAGCGGCTGCCGGGTGCGCAGTTCGATGAGGAGGAAAAGCACCAACAACGCAGCGCCCAGACCAAGCGTCGCGACGGTCAGGCTATCGGTCCAGCTGTGCGTGGCAGCGCGCGACAGGCCGTACACGAGCAGCGACATGGCGCCGGTGACCGAGATCGCGCCGGGCAGATCGAGGCGGCCGGTGCGGGCTTCGGCAGCTGGAAGCACCCTCGGTGCGACGAGCGCGAGCACTAGCGCGATGGGGACGTTGACGAACAGGACCCACCGCCACGACAGATAGTTGACGATGATGCCGCCGAGGATCAGTCCGATCGCGCCGCCGCTGCCCGCCGCGCCGGCGTACACGCCGAGGGCACGATTGCGCGCGGCGCCTTCCTGGAAGGTGTCGGCGATCAGGGAGAGCGCGGTGGGGGCGACGATCGCGCCGCCGGCGCCCTGGATGACGCGGGCCGCGATGAGCCAAGCCGAGGTCGTGGCCAGCCCGCCGGCGAACGAGCCGGCCGCGAAAACCAGGACGCCGGTGATGAACATGCGTCGGCGGCCGTACATGTCGCCCGCGCGCCCGCCCAGCAGGAGCAGGCCGCCGAACGCGAGGGCGTAGCCGTTTACGACCCACTCGAGGTCGGTGGCGGTGAAGTGCAGCGCGCGCTGCACCGAGGGCAGCGCCACGTTGACGATGGTCGTGTCTAGGACGACCATCAGCTGAGCGAACGCGATCACGATGAGGGCGAGCGTGAGGTTGCGAGACCGAGTCATGGCTTTGTTCTCCTGAAGGATCCGCATGCGCAGGTACTGGGCGATGCCGACGAACCGGAACTGCAGCAGCTCGTAGCGCGGGAAGGCCGGCGCCGCGGTCTCGTAGTCGATGACCTCCGGCTCGGTCAACGTGTAGTTGCGGCCCATATAGGTCACCTCGCACGAGCCAGAGGCGCTGACATTCCGATACCAGGCGGCGCTGTCACCGAACGTGAGAGGCATGACGAAGCTGTCGCCGGTGCGACGCATGCCGAGCGGCGTGGCGTAGATCCGGCCCGTCTTGCGGCCTCGGTGGTGGATCACGCCGACGATCCGCATCCAGCTCCGTCCCGCGACAAGAAGCGTCAGCGGGTTGACAAACCGGGCGACAAAGCGAATCGCGTTCCGGGCTCGCGGTCCGAAGGTCAGGTTTCTCATGACCCAACAGAAGCGGAACCGCGTGGCGATTATTCCCTTGAGAGGTTACAAGGCCGCTAAGCCAGCTTCGCCTGGGCCGCCAGGATCATCCGCGTCAGCATGTCGGCCAGCGCCTTGCGCTCGACCGAGGTCAGAGGCCCGAAGAACTCGTCCACCGCCGCGTCGAAGGCCCTGGTTGCCCGTTTCTGGACGGTCCGGCCCTTGGCGGTCAGGTGCAGGGCGTACGAACGCCGGTCGGCCGGGTTCCGGCGCCGCTCGACGACCCCCTGCTTCTCGAGGTCGTCGATCAGCTCCACCACCGTCGTGCGATCGATTCCCAGCTGCGCCCCGAGCTCGTGCTGGGACACCGGGCCCTCGGCGAGCAGGTTCATCACGCCGCACATCTGCACGCTCAGGCCGATCGGGTTCAGCCGGCGCCTGGCCAGCTCCTGGCCTGTGCGGGCGGCGATCGTGATCAGTGCGCCAGGACGGTTGATGAGCGAGGGAGGGATCGGCATCAGGCGACATTATCCCCAGATTCCGGCCAGATAGATCCTGAGGGTGACGATCAGCTCACAGCACTTCGGCGATCATCGAGGCCGCTCGGGCCGCCGTGCCGGTCTCGAGCGCGAGGAAGTCGACCGGGCCTGACAGCAGCGACTCGATCTCCATCGCGAGCCTGTCCGGCGAGGCTGCCTCGAAATCCATGCAGCGCCCTGCACGATAGCGTTCGAGCCGGTGCTTGACGTGGAAGTTCTGTTCGCAGTGGTCGATGAGCGGGAAGTAGATGAACGGGCGTCGAGCGGCCACCAGCTCCATCGTCGTGCTGAGGCCGCCCTGCGTGAGTGCAACGTCGCACGCGGCCAGGTGGAGGTTCAGGTCAGCCACGAACGCCCGCACCTCGACACCATCGATTTTCGGCAGGGCAGCTGGATCGATACGAGGGCCGGCGACCGCGATCATCCGCAGGGTGGGGATCCGTCGCTTCACGGCCGGGTACGCGCCCATGACTTTCTCCAGGAGCGCGGTCCCGACGCCTGAACCGCCAACCGAAGCGATGCATACGACCTCGTCGTCCTCATATCCGAGGCGGCGCCGCAGGTCGCCGCGGTCGCCGAGCTCCTCGCTTTCCAGTCCGAGGATGTAGCCGCCGCTGAACTGATAGTGGTGCTCGGTCCAGTCACGGATCTCTGGCAGCCCGGGCCCAAACGTGCCGGGGACGATGTCCTCAGGCCGGCCGATGAAGATCGCGCGGTCCCGAAGGCGAGGGAATCGCTCGATGTGCTCGATCATCTCGGCGTTGTAATCCGCGACAAGAAACGCGTCGCGTTCGCCGAGGTTGGGCATGGGCAGCCAGCCGACGAAATCCGTGAGCCAGGCATAAGCGGCCTGCTTGAGCTCGGGATTCTCGTGCAGGTAGTAATCGACCTCCCACGCCTCGTCCCCTATCCACAGGTCGTAGTCGCGCTCGCGAACCGCTTCCAGAAACACCATGAAGTTGTGGAGCAGGATCTCGTCCATTCGCCGCCAGGCCTCGAACACGTGCAGCCGGTGCGGCCCGGATTCCATCTCGATATGTCTTGATTCGAGGGCGAGGTTCTTGCTGTTGGGATGGATCTTCTCGCCGTGCGCCGCGAGGACGCGCGTGACTGGGTCCTGCGCGAGCCACTCGATCTCGAGGCCCGGAACCTGCTTGCGCAGCTCGTCCGCGATCGCCACATCGCGGCGTGCGTGTCCGAGGCCGATCGGAGAGGACACGTAGAGGGCGCGGCGCGGCCGCTTCAGCGCACGTCGCACCGCGGGCCGAGAAGGCGGAGACAGCAGGAATTCGCCCAGGGCCAGGTTCACGGCCACCGGATCGCGCAGGTGCGGCCCGTGCCCAGAGCCTTCCATCGTCAGTAGGCGACCGCCGGTCAGCTCAGCGAGGGCCAACCCGTTGGCGTGGAGAACGATCTCGTCCTCATCCCCATGTATGACGAGCACCGGGCAGGTGATTGCCCGCGCCAGCCGCTCCGATTCAGCCCGGTCGAGTCCCGCGGCGCGCTCTGTCGCGATCAGCACCTGCGGGGTCGTCTCGAGGCCCCAGTTGACCGCATCCTCGATGGGCTTGGTCGAGTGAGGCTCGGGAAACATGCTGCTGAAGAAGGTTTCGAGGAAGCCGCGATGATCCTGAAGCCAGTAGTTGGCGTTGAACTTCTGCCAGCTGTCGTATTCGTCGCGGACGTCATCGAAGGTGGCGTTGACCGCGTCTCTCAGCGGCTGCCACGGCTCGAGCCGGACGCCGGGACCGATGAATGCGAGCCGCGTTACGCGCTCTGGGTGTCGCGCCGCGATCATCAGCCCCCAACGCGCGCCGGCCGAAAGGCAGACCAGCGCCGCCGACCCGATGCCGCAGTCGTCCATCACCGCGAGCGCGTCTGCGACGAACTCCTCATCGGAGTACGCCTCGGGCTCGAGGGGCCGATCGGATCTGCCGTTGCCGCGTCCGTCCATGACCAGCACGCGGCAGCGGCTCGCCAGGTAGGGGATCTGTTGCTTCCAGTGGCGCGAGTGGATGATCGACCAGGTTGGCATGAGGAACACGGTGCGGTCGCCCTCGCCGTACACCTCCCAGTGCAGGCGAACCCCACCGCGCGTCGTGTCGCCATCCCGAACGGGCTCAATCGCTCTCATGCCAATCGGACCTCTTAGTTTGGGCAGGGCGGGCGGTGATGCAACCGCCCGCCCCATGATGCAGGCCGGCTAGGGCCGGACTTCGTAGACCACGTTGAACGGCGTCTCATTGATGCGGCGGAAGCGGGTGAATCCGGCGGCCGTCACGACGTCGCGGATCTTCTTCTCGCCGGCCTGGGCGCCGAGCGCAAGCCCGACCTCCTGCGACAGGGAGTTGGGGACGCACAGGAATGTGGAGAACGCGTAGTAGGCGCGCCCGACCGGGTTCAGGTTCTGCTCGACCGTGTCACCGGCGAGGGGCTCAACGATGAGCCAGGTGCCGTCGGCGGCCAGCGCCTGCTTGATGTGCTTGGCCACGCCCACCGGGTCGCCCATGTCGTGCAGCGAGTCGAAGACGGCGATGAGGTCGTAGCCCGAGCCGGGGAACGAGGACGCGGACGCGACGTCGAACTGCAGGCGGTTGCTGAGGCCGGCGTCCCTGGCCTTCTTGCGTGCCAGCTCGATCGATTCCTTGTGGTAGTCGAAGCCCGTCACCTTCGAGCGCGGATAGGCCTCGGCCATCAGCCGCGAGGACGCGCCCAGCCCGCAGCCGATGTCGGCGATCCGCGCGCCGACGCGGAGCTTCTCCTCGATGCCGTCGAGGGCCGGGATCCAGGTCGAGACCAGGTTGGCGTTGTAACCGGGGCGGAAGAACCGCTCGCAGCCCGTGGAGACGCCCAGGTCGTGCTGGTGCCAGCCGAATCCTGCGCCGCTGCGGAAGCTCTCCTCGATGTGAGGCTCGGCCTTGATCGTGGCCATGGCCAGCTCGAACGCGCCGCAGACAAACGCTGGGCTGTTCTCGTCCGCCAGCGCCATCGCCTGCTCGGCCGGGAGCTCGTACCTCTGCGTCGACGGGTCGTACGTCACGAAGCCGCCGGCGGCCTGGGCGTTGAGCCACTCGCGGACGTAGCGCTCGGCCGTCCCGGTCTTCTCTGCCAGGTCGCCTGACGACATCGGACCCGCGCCCGCCATCGCCCGGTAGAGGCCCAGCCGGTCACCGGCAACGATGAGCCCCGCGTTTACGGTCGCGCCGAGCTCGCCGATGACCTGCCCGAGAAACGCCATCAGCTTGTCCATGTCGGGAGCCTGAGTCTGAACTGCCATTTCGAAACCTCCAGCAAATTGGGATGCGACGACCGTAGGGCTGGAGACGCAGGCATCGCATCAGGGGCCCCACCTAGTAGTTGGCGTGACAATTACGCCGTGCTCTTCGGCCGCGAAGGCGAGGTACGGGTGGTGGGCCAGGCGCTGGCGGCGGCGCGCGTGGGCAAGAGCACCCGACTCGTCATTCGGGGCGAGCCAGGCATCGGCAAGTCGGCGCTGCTCGAGCAGGCGGTGGCCGACGCGGGGCCGATGCGGCTGCTGTCGGCGCACGGCGTCGAGTTCGAGGCGAGCGTGCCATTCGCCGGGCTGCACGAGCTGCTTGGGCCGGCGCTTCGGCTCCTCGACAAGTTGCCGCCGGTCCACACGGCTGCCCTGCGCTCGTCGCTCGGCCTGGGTGAGCGCATCGAGGCCGACCGGCTGATCGTCGGCGCCGCCGTGCTGGGTCTGATCTCCTCCTACGCCGAGAACGGGCCGCTGCTGGTGACAGTGGACGACGCGCACTGGCTGGACGCCGCGTCGGCCGAAGCGATCGCCTTCGCTGCCCGCCGGCTGGTGGCCGACCCTGTCGCGATCCTGGTGGCCGTGCGCGAAGGTCACGACTCGCCCTTCCTGACGGCGGGCTGGCCTGAGGTCGAGCTGCGCGGGCTCGACCGGGACGCTGCGGCACACCTCCTCGAGGAGCTCGCGACAGTACCGACCAGTGATTCGCTCGACCGGCTGCTGCGGGCCACCGACGGCAACCCGCTGGCGCTGGTGGAGCTGGCGCGGAGCGATCCGCAACCTGCCGGCGCGCCGCACCTCGACCTGCCGGTCGTGACCAGCCTGGAGCGGGCTTACCTGCGCCGGGCTGACGGCCTCTCGGTTGGTGCACGGCAGGTGCTGCTCCTGATGGCCGCATCCGGGGTCTTGGACCTGGGGCTCATGCGCCGCGCCGCGGCCGCCCTCGAGATCGGGGAAAAGGCCGTGGAGGAGGCTGAGGCGGCCGGCTCGCTGCTCCGGGTGAGCGGCGATCACGCCGACTTCGTCCATCCCCTCGCGCGGGCTGCGATCTACCACGCTGCGTCCCCCGCACAGCGCCGCGCCGCGCATGGCGCCCTGGCCGGCGCAATGGTCGGCGCCGACGACCTTGACCGGCGCGCCTGGCACCTGGCGGGCGCCACGACAGGCTGGGACGCCGAGGCCGCAGGCGCGCTGGCGCAGGCCGCGCAGCGGGCCCGCGAGAGCACCGCCTACAGCGCTGCCGCCGCTGCCCTCGCCGAGTCAGCCCGACTCACGGAGGATCTGAGCCTTCGCTCCGATCGGCTCTTCAGGGCCGCCGAGAACGCCTGGCTCGGCGGCGACGCTGCCCGCTCCATCGGGCTGCTTGCGGCGGCCAGAAAGCTGACGAATTCGACCGTGGCGTTGGTCGACATCGACAGCCTGGACGGACACATCGCCATGCGGCGCGGCTCAGTGATCGAGGGCTACCGCACGCTCACGACGGCCGCCGCCACGATCGAGGCGGTGGATCGGCTGAAGGCGGTCCGCATCCTGGCCGACGCGGCGCTGTCCACGATCTGGGCCGGGCAGCCTGACGAGATGCGCGTGGCCGCGACCAGAGCAATGCAACTGCTCGAGAAGGGAGATCCGCCCGAGCCGGCGGTGTTCGCGCACGTTTCGTACGGCGCGCTGGCGATCCTTGCGGGCCACGGCTCCGATGGGGCGCGGCGGCTCCACGAAAGCGTCGCGCTCTTCGGCAAGGTACCGGCCGAGAGCGTCGATCCGCTGCTGCTGATGTGCACTGGCATAGCGGGCCTGTTTCTGCGTGAAGCGCAGGTTGGGCGCGAGCTGCTGGATCGGGCACTTAGGCAGGCGCGTGAGCACGCCCCGACCGCAGCGCTGCCGATGGTCCTCTTCATGCTCGGACGCGATGACGCGGCCACCGACCATTGGGCCATGGCGCGGGCGCAGTACGAGGAGTCGGAGCGCGTCGCGCGCGAAACGACGCAGTTCACGTGGCTGGCGGGGGCTGTCGCAGGCCTTGCCTGGCTGGACGCGCTCGAGGGCCACGCGGAGGAGTGCCGGACACATGCAGCAGAGGCCCGGCAGGTGTCGGAGCAGTACGGCATGGGGTTCTTCAAGGCGTGGTCGATGATCGCCCTGGGCCAGTTGGAGCTAGGCCTCGGCAACCCGCAGGCGGCGATGACGCACTTCGCCGAATGCACCCATTTCCTGAAGGAGCTGGCGATCGACGACCCTGATCTTTCGCCCGCCCCGGACATCGTGGACGCGCTTGTCCGCCTCGGCCGAGTCCCCGAAGCACAGGCCATCAGCGACGAATACACGCGGCGCGCTGAGGAGAAGGGCTTGCCCTTCGCCCTCGCCCGCGCCGCACGCGCACGTGCGCTTCTCGCGGACGACCGCGCGTTCGCCGCGGAGTTCGAAGCCGCGCTGCGCCATCACGAGAGCACGCCTGACGTGTTCGAGGGAGCCAGAACGCGCCTCTACTACGGCGAGCGGCTCCGCAGGACGCGGCGGCGCGTCGACGCCAGGAAGCAGCTGCGAGCCGCGCTCAATTCTTTCGATCAGCTGGGCGCCGCCGCCTGGTCCGAACGCGCGCTGGCAGAGCTCGAGGCTAGCGGAGAGACCGCCCGAGTTCGCGACGACCCCCACCGGCAGCAGCTGACACCGCAGGAGCTTCAGGTCGCCCTCATCCTGGCCGAGGGTTCAACCACGCGCGAGGCGGCGACCAAGTTGTACTTGAGCCCGAAGACGGTCGAATACCACCTGCGCCATGTCTACGACAAGCTCGAGGTTCGCACCCGCGACGACCTGCGCGCGGCCCTGCTGGAACAGACACGGCCGGTGAGCACGCGCAAAGCGCTGATGTTCACGGACCTCGCAGGCTCCACGGCGCTGGTGGAGGCGATCGGCGATGCCGCGTGGCACAACCTGAGCGTCTGGCTGGACGGCGAGCTGCGCAGCCGCTTTCAGGCGCATCACGGCCATGAGGTGGACCACGCAGGCGATGGGTTTTTCGTGCTGTTCGGCTCGGCGCGCGATGCTGTCGACTGCGCCATCGACGTGCAGCGCCGGCTCCTGACGCACCGGCGCCTGCATGGCTACGCGCCGCAGCTGCGAATCGGTATCCACGTGGGCGAAGTGAGCGACTCGGGTTCGGCGGTCCGGGGCGCCGCGGTGCACCGCGCTGCGCGGCTCTGCGCGGCGGCCGGGCCGGACGAGATCCTCGCGTCGCGCGAAGTGCTGGAGTCGAGCGGCAGGCCGCTGACCGGGCTCAAGACGATGGCGCTGAAGGGCATGAAGGATAAGGTCGAGGCCGCCGAGATCAGCTGGCAGGGTTAGCCAGCCGCGTCAGCAGCCGAGCTGTTCGGCCAGGTCGATGAAGCTGGTCGCCTGGATGTCCGAATCCGGGTCCGGAAGCCGGTCCGCCCCGCCGCCAGGTCCCTTCTCGAGCGGGCGCTCGACGAACGCGGTGCGCAAGCCCGCGGCCTGGGCCGCGCGCAGGTCGCCTTTGTGGGCCGCCACCATCATCACGCGGTCGGGGGCGACTCCAAGCGATGATGCGGCGCCAAGGTAGATCTCCGGGTCGGGCTTGTAGTGGTGGAAATCCTCAGCCGACATGAGCCGCGTAAACGGCAGGCCGGCGTGGCGGACCAGGCCTTCCTGCTGGGAGCGATTGCCGTTCGACAGCGTGGACACGACATAGCGTGGCTGGAGCCTTTTCAGGCCCTCGACAGCGTCGGGCCACGGCGGAAGCCGCTCCCAGGCCTGGGTCAGCTCGTCGCGATCCGCGCTGCCGAAGCCATCCAACCCGAGGTCGCGCAGCACCTCGTCGAGGGAAGCGCGGTGCAGCTGGTCGAAGTTGGTCCATGGCAGCTCACCGGTCCTCACCTTGGCCATGTAGGGCAGGTACAGCGCGCGCCAGGCGTCGGCGAGGCGCTCCCAGTCGGCTTCCACACCACGCAGGTTGCCCAGCCGGCGGGCTTCGGCGATGACGCCTGTGCGCCAGTCGACCACCGTCCCGAAGACGTCGAACGTGAACGCTCTTACCTCGAAGCCCACCGCTAAGCCGCCGGGCGTGAGGCCTCGAGGAGGCGGCGCACGGTGTCGCTGTAGTCGCTGAGGTTCGGTCGCGCCAGCCGCACCACGATCTCATGCGCGCCCGCCGCGCGGTAGGCGGCGAACCATTCGGCGGCCGATTCGAGTGTTCCCGCGTGGAGCGCCATGCCTTTGGCCATCACCTCTGCGGGGACCCCGTAGTAGGCAAGCATGTAGGCGTTCAACTCGGCCGCCGCGTCGCTCGCGCTGTCGGAGACGGCGACCGTGAGGTACACCCCCGTGGCGATGCTGCCTGGATCCCGGCCGGCCCTCTCGGCTGCCGCATGCACGGCGCGCAAGCCCGAGGCGTAATCAGACGGCGTGGGGCTCAGCGGCAACCATCCTTCGAACCGCTCGCCGGTGAGGCGCAGCATCCGCGGACCGGTGCCGCCCACCCAGACCGGCGGACCGCCCGGATTGAAAGGACGCGGCTGCAGCTCGATTCCGGGCTCCTCGTTGCGCCACAACCGCCGGCATCTCTCGATGGCGGCGAGCATCCCGCCGACCCGCCGGTCGCTCGGCACGCCGACCGCCTTCAGCTCCGCGTGCGTGCCGGGCAGCTCGGCGCCGGGCCCGATGCCCACGACGACGCGACCCCTGGCGATCCGATCGACGGTGGCCAGCTGGTGGGCAAGCGAAACAGGGTGCCGCAACAGCGGCAGCAAGACCGCGGTGCCCAGCTGCACACGTCTTGTTGCTCCGGCGATGGCGCCGAGAAGCGCCACCGGCTCGCCGCGCGGACGGGCCAGCAGAGAGTCACCTACCCACACCGAATCGAAGCCTGAGCTCTCCGCCTCGACGGCGGTCTGGACCAGCGAAGCGAAGTCGCTGTCGGCCCAGAGCAGAACCTCGCGAGACGGCAGCAGCAGTCCGGTCATACGCGCTGTTCGAGCGTCGACAGATCGGCCTCGCTCAACTCCATCTTCGACGCGGCCAGGTTCTCCTCGAGATGCGCTGGCGACAGGGTGCCGGGGATGGGCAGCATCACTGGCGAGCGTTTCAACAGCCAGGCGAGTGCGACCTGCTGCGTGCTGGCGCCCTTGCGCCTTGCGAGCTCTTCGAGCGCACGACCTTCGGCGCCGTGCAGCGGATAGAACGGCACGAACGGGATGCCCTCGCGGGTGCAGTAGTCGACCTCAGCGTCGTGCTTCCGCTCCGACAGGCTGTACTGGTGCTGCACGGCGGCGATCGGTACCACTTTGCGCGCTCGCTCGATCTGCTCGACGGTCACCTGCGAGACTCCGACGTTGCGAATGACGCCGCGGTCCACGTACTCCTTGATCGCAGCCAGGCTCGTCTCGATAGGAACGTTGGGGTCGACGCGGTGCAGGTAGTACAGTGCGATGCTCTTGCCGCGAAGCCGGCGCAGGCTCTCGTCGATCTCTGAGCGGATCACTGCCGGCGAGCCCCCATTGAATCCGCCTTTGGTGGCCACGATGACGTTGTCGGGTATGGGGGAGAGCGCGGCCCCGATCGTCTCCTCGCTCTGCCCGCCCGTGTACAGGTGCGCGGTGTCTATCACCTGCACCCCCGCCGCAATCGCGGCCTTGATGAACGCGATGTTCGTGTGCGTATTCGTGAGCCGATTGGTGCCCAGGCCGATACGCGCCATCTCGACGCCGGCGAACTTCACCCGCTCATCCCCACGGGCGAGCACGCACCGGGTGGATCGTCACGATCACACGGCTCTCGCCCGGCCGGTCTCGCGAGCGCAGGTCGACGCCGTACTTGGCGCCGACCAGGTCTGCGAACTTGTAGTCGGAATCAGGCTGGATCTCCGCGTCGCCCCGCAGTTCCACATACCGATGAGGATTGGCGTGATCGAGGAGCACCACGCTGACCTTTGGGTTGCGCCTGAGGTTCTTCGTCTTCTGCCGGCTGGTGTTGAGCGAGACCTTCACCGTGCCGTCTTGCGCCAGGAACCACAGTGCCGACACCTGCGGCCGTCCGTCAGGACCGACCGTCGCCATGATCGCGACGCGTGACTGCAGGAGATCGCGATGGCTCTCGGGAATCGACTCAGGCGGGTCGGGCACTCGCTCCATCATGCACAAACTCTCGAATGGCATCGAGCAACTGCCCGGGCGTCTCGATTTGAGGAAGATGCCCCGTCTTCTCGAGTAGTTGGAACCTGGCTCCGGGAATCGCGGCAGCGAGCGCTCGGCCGTAGTCGGGGTTGGCGATGCGATCCGCGTCGCCCCAGAGAACCAGCGCCGGCTTCGTCACGCGGAGAAGCCGGAGCGCCAGGCTCGGGTCGTTCATCGAGGCGCCGGCGTACACGGTGAGGGTCGCGCGATTTCCGGCCATCGCCTGGAGCGCCTCCGGCGGCAGCTTTGTCGGGTCGATCCCGAATTTGTCGGGTTCGTGGTAGCTGTGCTCCGCGACCTGTCGCGGAGTGAGCGAGAAGAAGTCGACCACCGGGTTGCCGGGAACCTCGATGCCGACCGCGTCGACGAGGATGAAAGCGCTGGCGCGCGCGCTCTTGAGCAGCGCCATCTCGGCCGCGATCCATCCGCCGATGGAGTTCCCCACAACCGTTACGTCCGGCAGCTCGAGCGCGTCGATCAGGGCCGCATACAGCTCGGCGAGACCGCGAACGGAGTTCAGCCAGTCGGGTCTAGCTGTGCCCGCGAACCCGGGATGTGTCGGCGTGATCACGCGCGCGGGCTGGGCGGCAAGCATGTCAGCGAAGGCGCTCATCGTCAGCGGCCCACCGCCGCCGTGCAGGAGGAGGAACGGCGGTCCCTCGCCGCGCTCCGCGACCGTGACCTCGACCCTGCCGAGGTTCGCCACCGGGATGTCGTACTTGCGAGTCATCGGGTCCATATCAGGAATTGTATATCAATACTTTTAGATACGCAAGCTTAGATGTCGGCTATCCTGACGCCGTGCCGACAAGCCTCCAGGACCTTGGTCGGGCCGTCAAGCAGCTGCAGTACCGGCATCACAGAGGCATGGACAGCCGGCTGCGAGCGGCAGGAACCTCGCTTCCCCAGTGGGATGCCCTTCGAGCGATCTCACGACGGCCGAGCTCCTCGGCGCACGCCCTTGCGGAGATGACCTTCCAGACCGACCAGTCCTTCGGCGCCCTGGCCAACCGGCTGGTCGGAAGAGGTCTGATCGAACGCGTCGCGGGGCCGGGGCGCGCCATCCGGCACCGGCTCACCGCTAAAGGCGAGGCGACCCTGCGGAAGGGCTACCAGGTGATCGACGAGGTGTTCGAGTCATCCTTTGCGCCCCTGACCGGGCGCCAGCGGGAAGAGCTCTACTCGCTGATCAGCCGGGTCCTCACCGAAGGAGATCCCCCACAGCGGGTCGGGCTGTGAGCCTTCGCCCGCGTGCGGGACCAAAACTCACAACTGAATCCAAGGTGATTCTGAGGTTCGGCTGACATGATCACTGTCATGAAGAGGAAACCTGCCCTGACGCTTGCGGTTGTGATCGGCGCCGCCTTGGTGCTGGGCGTCCTGCTCGGCGTTACGGCGCTGGCGAACGGCGGTTACGCATCGGCCAACGGCACCTTTCTCGCCGCGGCCTCTCCGTCACCCTCGCCACGATCCAACGAGACGGCCGCGCACGAGCAGAACGAGACAGCGGCGCAGGAGGCCGCCGAGAACAACGGCACGTTCCACCCGGGAGGTGCGGGCGGCCACCACGGTCCCTCCAATGAGACGCCGGCCCACGAGGCGACGGAGTCCGCGGCCCAGGAGGCGGCTGAGCAGACCTAGCTGAACACCGGCACGTTCACGCGGTGCCAGGTGGCTCCGGCATCGGACGTGGAGAGGATGCCGTTCACGTTCTGGTCGCCGGTCACGTCGAGCGCGTAGCCGTGCGTGGCGTCCTTGAATGTCATCTCCAGGATGCGCCAGGTCTGATGGGTGACGGTCCAGCTGATCCCCCCATCCGCGGTGCGCGCGACCGCGGGGCCGGTTTGCACGTTATCGCCGCCGGTCAGCGACTGGCTGGTCAGCCAGAGGTGCTGCGAGTCCAGGATCGTGATCGAGAGGATGTCACCGACGGGCGCGAAGCCCACAGGAGCGGGCCGGCGCGCCTGACTCCATGTGGCGCCGCCGTCATGC
>Ga0209058_1002729_pt1 | contig 14408 bp, 14 predicted proteins | sample GraSoiAngelo_147_FD_185904 | JGI IMG/M metagenome (GOLD analysis project Ga0209058, IMG submission 185904) | Grasslands soil microbial communities from the Angelo Coastal Reserve, California, USA - 14_1009_05_40cm (SPAdes) (version 2) | ecosystem: Environmental > Terrestrial > Soil > Grasslands ... | reverse complement strand
ATCGCTGCTCGAGCGTGATCGATGGATCGCCGTGACGTTCGTGTGTCGAGATGCATACGAACTCGATCAGGGCAGCCATCCCGAAACCTCCCACTGAACCTCTGCTCGCCATGCTCGACCCGCGACAGCGAAGATGCTTTACGCCGCGTAACCCTTCCGACGGCCGAGATGTTCGCAAAACCGCCAGCGAACGCACAAGTGATTAAGGTCAGACGAAAATTTACGATGCGTAATCCCGCGGGGCGACGCGGGCCTCAGCGCGCGCGACGCCGCTGGTGCGCAACGAATTCGAGCAGATCTGCCTTGGTGATGATCGAGACTGGCCGATCGTCGGAGGCGGCGAGCAGCGCCGGCACGCCCGAGGAGAGCTCCGCGTAAAGGCGCTCGACGTCCTCGCTCGCCTGTACGACGGGAAAAGGCGCGTCCATCACGCGCTCGACGCGCTCGTCGACCAGCGCGGGCTCGCGGAAGACCCGATCGAGCATGGTCGTTTCCTGGACGCTGCCGACGATGTCCGTGACAAGTGTGGCCTCGCCGTCCGCGACGACCGGGATCTGCGAGATGCCGTAGCGCTGCATCGTGTCGATGGCCGACCGAACGCTCTGCCCCTTCGAGACGACGATCAGACCGGGCGTGCCCATGCGGTCGCGCACGACATCGAGCACCGTTGCCTGTACGGGATAGCGCTCCAGGTATCCGTTCTGCCGCATCCATTCGTCGTTGTAGATCTTCGAGAGGTACGAGCGGCCCGAGTCGGCGAAGAGCACGAGGACGAACGCGCTCTCGTCCAGCTCCTTGGCGATCTCGAGCGCCGCCCACATCGCGGTACCCGACGAGCCGCCGACGAGGATGCCCTCCTCTCGTGTCAGCCGGCGCGCGGTGAGGAACGAGTCGCGGTCGGACACGCGGATCCAGCGATCGACGAGCTTCGGATCGAACGTGCCCGGATAGAAGTCCTCGCCGATGCCCTCGACCTTGTACGGATGGATGCCGCCGGTGTAGAGAGAGCCCTGGGGGTCGGCGCCGACGATCTGGACCTTCGGGTCGCGCTCCTTCAGGTAGCGACCCGCGCCGGTCACCGTGCCACCGGTGCCGATGCCGAGGACGAGGTGCGTCACTTTGCCGTCGGTCTGTTTCCAGATCTCCGGCCCGGTCGTGTTGTAATGCGCCTCCGGGTTCATCGGGTTGTAGTACTGATTCGGAAGGAAACCGCCGGGGGTCTCCTTCGCGAGGCGCTCGGCCACCTTGTAATAGGACTCGGGCGATTCTGGCGGCACGGCCGTCGGGCACACGACGACCTCGGCGCCGAACGCGCGCAGCAGGTCACGCTTCTCCTGGCTCTGCTTGTCGGCCATCGTGCAGATGACGCGGTAGCCCTTGATCGCCGCGGCCATCGCGAGACCGACCCCGGTGTTGCCACTCGTCGGCTCGACGATCGTGCCGCCCGGCTTCAGCAGCCCGCGTCGTTCGGCATCTTCGATCATGCGTAAGCCGATGCGGTCCTTGATCGAGCCGCCCGGGTTGAGGTGCTCGAGCTTGCCGACGAGCGTGGGCTTTAGACCTCGTCCGATGCGCGAGAGTCGGACCAGCGGCGTGTTGCCGACGACCGCGAGGATGTCAGAAGCGAGCTCCACTACCGCTCCACGAGCATATACACGCCCACCGCGATGAGGACGATCGGCACGAAGAACGGCTGCGTCGCATCCGGCAGATGCAGACCGATGACGTCCGCTGTCGCGACGAGAGCGAGGAGTCCCGCGGGCACCAGGAGACCTCGGTGGTCGCGGTAGAACAGGTACACGATCGCGATCGCGCCGGCCAGCGAGCCGAGAAAGATCGGCGCCGCCGCGTCCGCGAGCGCGGGCACCCAGGTCGGAATGAGCAGCCCCAGGCCGAAGCCGATGAGCACCGCGGCCGGGACCATATAGACGTACTGCCGCGTGCCGACATACCACGCAGCGAGGAAAGCGGCGCCAAGCGCGACGAAGAGATACGCAGGCGCATTCGCGGCGCCAAGCGCTTGAAGAAGGAACGGCGCGCCGACCGCGATGAGGATCGCGCCGCCGAGGATGCCGCGGCGGAGGCCCATCGGTCGCGACGTCGCGCGCATCAGGTCCTCCCTTTAGGCATCGGGCAGCGCACCGGCATCCAATCGCCGCGCGGCCTCACCCTGCAACGACTCCGCGTACTTTAGCCCGCTGCCCGTGTTGAAAACGACGACGCTCTCGTCGTCGCGGATCCAACCGTCGCGACGCAGCTTCGCGGCCGCGGCGAGCGCAGCCGCTCCTTCGGGACAGACCAACATCCCCTCCATCGTGCCGACAAGACGCATCATGTCGCGGATCTCGTCGTCGGTGACGGCGAGCGCGATGCCCGAGGTCTCTCGGAGCGCGCGGAGGACGAGAAAGTCGCCGAGCGCCTTTGGCACGCGGATGCCCGCGGCAAACGTCTTCGGATCCGGCCACGGCTCCGACTCGCTCGCGCCGGCCTCGAAGGCACGCACGATCGGCGCGCAGCCCGTGGCCTGCGCCGCGACGAACCGCGGCATGTCGTCCGGAGCGATCCAACCGATGTCGCGCAGCTCCGCGAATCCCTTCCACATCCCGATGAGGCCCACACCGCCGCCGGTCGGGTACACGATGACGTCGGGCAGCTTCCACTCGAGCTGCTCGGCGAGCTCGAACCCCATCGTCTTCTTGCCTTCGATGCGGTACGGCTCCTTCAGCGTCGACGCGTCGTACCACCCGCGCTCCGCGCAGGTGTGCTTCACGACCGCGCCCGCGTTGGCGATCGAACCCGGCACGAGATAGACCTCGGCGCCGTACGAGGCGGTCTCGCGCACGATCGTCTGCGGCGTCGTGTCGGGCATAACGACCACGACGCGGATACCCGCGCGGGCTCCGTACGCCGCCCAGGCCGCGCCGGCGTTGCCGGCGGTCGGGAGCGCGATCGTGCTCACGCCGAGCTCGAGGGCGCGCGTGACGCCGACGGCGGCGCCGCGGGCCTTGAATGTCCCGGTGGGGAGCAGCCCCTCGTCTTTCACGCGTAAGCCGGAGAGGTCGAGCTCGTCCCCGATCCGGCGCGCATCCAGGAGTGGTGTCAGCGGCTCGCCGAGCGTCACGACGCGCTCGGGATCCTCGATCGGGAGCAGCTCTCTATAGCGCCAGAGGGTCGGCGGACGCCGCGCGAGCACTTCGCGCTGCATGGCCTCGTGGACCCGCTCGAGGTCGTACCGGACGAGGAGCGGGCCGCCGTCGATGATGCAGGTCTGCTGCAGCGTGTCGATCTGGAAGTCCTCGCCGCCGCGCGAGCACTCGAGGTGCGTCGCGAAACTCGCGCTTCGCCCGCTAAACGGGGGCACCTCCCCCCGAGTCACGCCGCGCGTTCGATCTTCGCGCCAAGAGCCCGAAGACGAGTGTCGAGATCCTCGAAACCGCGGTCGATCTGCTCGACATTGCTGATGACGCTCTTCCCAGTCGCGCACAGCGTCGCCGCAAGCAGGGCCATGCCCGCGCGGATGTCGGGACTGCGCAGCTCCGCGGCGCGCAGCTTCGACGGACCCATCACCACGGCACGATGCGGATCGGCGAGCACGATGTGCGCGCCCATCTCCCTCGTGAGGGTATCCACGAAGAAGAGCCTGCCCTCGAACATCCACTCATGGATGAGCACGACGCCATCCGCCTGCGTCGCGAACGCGGTCGCGATGCTCGTGAGGTCGGTCGGGAAGCCGGGCCACACCTGGGGCTTCAGCGTCGGGATCGCGTCGCCGAGGTCGGGCGCGACCACGTAGCGCTCTTTTGCCGGCACGAAGATATCGTCGCCACGCACTTCTGTGTCGATGCCGAGACGCTTGAATACGAGAAGCGTCATGCGCAGGTGCTGGGGCACGGCGTCGCGGATCGTCACCTCACCGTGCGTCATAGCGGTTGTCGCGATGAGCGAGCCGACTTCCATGTGATCGTTGAGCAGCGTGTGGTCGATCCCCTTGAGGCGGTCGACGCCGTCGATGACGATCTTGTTCGTCCCGACGCCGAGGATTCGCGCTCCCATCTTCATGAGCGCCATGCCGAGCTGCTGGACGTGAGGCTCGCTCGCGGCGTTGTAGATCGTCGTCCGCCCCTTCGCGAGCACGGCCGCCATGAGCGCGTTCTCGGTCGCGGTCACCGACGCCTCGTCGAGCATGACGTCGGCGCCCGCGAGACCGTCGGTCTTCAGGTCGTACGCGCCGGCGGAGGTGTCGAGCTCGGCACCGAACGCACTGAGAGCGAGGAAGTGCGTGTCGTTGCGCCGCCGTCCGATGACATCGCCGCCCGGCGGCCCGAGCCGCGCATGTTTCAGCCTCGCGACGAGAGGTGCGGCGAAAAGGAGCGATGCGCGTATCTCGCGGCTCAGGCTCGCCGGGATCTGCTGGCTCTTCAGCCCCGCGGCCGTGATGCGGACGGTCCTTGGATCGAGCTCTTCCACAATCGCGCCGAGCGCGCTCGCGATCTCGAGCATCCCACGCACGTCGCGGATGCGCGGAACGTTGTGGAGGGTCACGGGCTCGTCGGTGAGGAGCGCGGCCGCGATCAGGGGCAACGCCTCGTTCTTGTTGCCCGCCGGGCGGATCTCTCCGCGCAGCGGCGTGCCGCCCTCGACGATGAACCGTGCCATCCGGCCGCCTAGCCTAGCCCGATGGCGACCGCGGGCTTCAGCTGATCGACGCCGCCGCGGAGCTCTCCGGTCTTGTGATCGATGAGGATCGCGTTCGGGCGCGCGAACCACGCTGACATCAGAGTCTCTTCCTTAACTTCGATGTCGTGTCCGAGCGCGGCGAGGCCTTCGCGAACTACCTTGGGGATGCGCGAATCCACCAGCAGTCCCTCACCCTCGTCGTGCACGCGCGGACGATTCACCGCGTCCTGCGGTCCGTCGCCGAAGTCGACGATGTTCACGATCGCCTGCGTGACCGCGCTCATGATCTTGCGACCGCCTGGTGCTCCGACCGCGAGCAGCGGCGCATCGCCACGCACGATCAGCGTCGGCGCGCCCGCCCAAAGGACGCGCTTGCCGGGAGCGATCGAGTTCGGATGTCCCGGCACTGGATCGAACCAGGTCATGCCGTCGACCAGGACGATCCCGGTCCCCTTCGGCACGAATCCCGATCCGAATCCCTGTCCGAGGGTCTGCGTCAGCGAGACCATCGTGTGCTCCTTGTCGACCGCGTTGAGGTGTGTCGTGTGATCCGCGAGCTGTGAGAAGCGATAGAGGAAGGCGGCGCGCAGCGCCTCGGCGATCAGATGAAGGTGATCGACGCCGCCCTGCTCCTTCGTCCGGACCGGGAAGGCATCGAGCACGGTGAGCGCACGCGCCACCGTCGGCCCACCGGTGAGACCGTCGAGCGTGATGATGCGATGACCGCGGTACATCGTCTGGAGCGGCTTGCCTTGAGTGGCCTCGTACGTCGCGAGATCCGCCGCACTGAGCACGCCGCCGCTCGCACGCACGTCGGCCACGATCGCCTCGGCGATCTCGCCGCGATAGAGCACCTCGGGGCCGTCGCGCGCGATGCACTCGAGCGTGAGCGCGAGATCGGTCTGAACGACGCGGTCCGAGGGCTCCGTGCCGATCGGGGGTCGGAACGGCGCGCCGCTCGGCCGGAAGAAGATGCGGCGCGCGTCGCCCGCCTTCCAGAGGCGCTCGGCGTACATCGCGAAGGCCAGCGCGACATACCAGTCGATCTCGAACCCTTCGCGCGCGAGCCGGATCGCCGGCTCCATTACGCGACGGCGGGGCAGCGATCCATAGCGCTCGAGCGCGAGGCAGAGCGCGGCGGCCTGACCCGGGACGCTGACCGACGTCGCGCCGTCGATGTTCGCGCCGTTCTTGACCGCGGGCCAGAGGTACATCCCCGCCCGCGCGTCGCCGCCGACCAGCTCGAACATGTCGGCGCGAGCGCCGAGCGGAGCGCGCGTGCTGCCTTCTATCGACGCGACGGTGCCGTCAGGGCGGCGAATGACAAGACCGGCAATGCCGCCGATGCCGCTCGTAAATGGCTCGACGACGCCCATCACGAACGCGGCCGCGACCGCGGCGTCGACGGCGTTCCCGCCGTCGTGCAGCATCTCGACGCCCGCCTCCGCGGCGAGGTGATGCTCCGCCGTGACCATGCCGCCACGCGCGACGGGTTCGGTCTTGGAGTGGTGCCACTCGCTGCGGACGTCGGTGCTCAAGGGACGCGCCGATACTAAGCGTGATGCGTTACGAGGCCATCGGGTTCGATCTCCTCACCGCGCTGCTCGACTCCTGGTCGCTGTTCGCGGACATCGCAGGCGGACGTGAGCGCGGTATGCGTTGGCACGCGGCGTCGCAGTCGCTGCTCCGCGGGAAGCCGTACCGCCCGTTCGACGACGTGATCCGCGATGGCGCCGGCGTCGTCGGCATCGACCGGACCAAAGCGGACGAGCTGCTGGCTCGCTGGGGCGAGTCAGCGCCCTGGCCCGATGTGCCCGGCGTCCTCGCGCACCTCAATTCCTACACGCGGTTCGTCGTCACGAACTGCTCGGAGCGCCTCGGCGCGCTCGCTGCCGCGCGCGCCGGGTCGTTCGACCTGGTGATGACCGCGGAACGCGCCGGCGCCTACAAGCCAGACCCGCGCCCGTACCGCGCGGCGCTCGATGCGCTCACGCTGCACCGCAAGCGCGTGCTGTTCGTCGCGGGGTCGGCGCACGACGTCGGCGGTGCGTCGCGCGCGGGCATGGACGTGTACTGGGCGAACCGCGGACGCGTGCCGCCGCCGACCGACGCGAAGGCGATCCGCGAGGAGGAGGACCTCCGCGGACTTCTCGACGTGCTGGAGGCGTAGGCATTCCGATCGGTCGCGACGCCATCGTGCTGCGCGACGACGGTCGGCCGTGCGATCCGCAGACCGATCTCGACTGGCTCGACTGGGTCGCCGCGGGAGAGACGCGCAACTGGTGCCGGAACGACCTCCTGCTCGACTGGCTCGACGAGTTTCCGACCATTCATGGCTTCGCGCCGGACGATCAGCTTCCCGGCTATGACGAGACGTTCGACCTCGGACGCTTTCTCATGCGTCAGGGACGCGCGTTCGAGAAGGTCGTGCTCGCCGATCTCGCGCAGCGCTGGCAGCTCGTCCGCATCACGCATCGACCCGATGAGGCACGGGATCTTTCGGCAGCGATCGCGACGCACGAGGCGATGGAGGCCGGCGTGCCGATCATCGCCGGCGGCGTCCTCCGCGATCCGCAGCTACGGATGTTCGGCGTCGTCGACCTGCTCGTGCGCTCGGACGTGCTCGGCCAGCTCTGTCCGGCCGCTTTCGTCGGCGATCCGCTCGAGCTCGCGGCGATCGGGCTCTCGCACGGGCGGCACTATCGCGTCGTCGACGTGAAGTTCAAGACCCTCGACCTCCTGAAGATGGGCGGTCTCTCCACATCGCCGAGCGATCTCGACACGCTCGCGCAGGCCTGGGTCTACAACGAGGCGCTGGGGCGAATGCAGGGCTACACACCGCCCGCGTCATACGTCGCCGGCCGCGCGTGGAAGCAGGGCGACGAGCGCGGCGATCGCTGCTGGGAACGTCTTGCGCGCGTGTCGCACGACACGGTCGTGCGCGGCCGCGACACGGATCTCCGAGACGTCGTGCAGCAGGCCGCGGCATGGATCCGTCGCGTGCGGACCGAGGGCGCGGAGTGGCGCGTGCTTCCGCTGCCATCGGTCCCGGAGCTGTGGCCGAACATGAAAGCGAATGGGGCTGGTCCGTGGCACGACGCGAAGGCCCAGATCGCGACCGCGCTCGCCGACCTCACGCTCCTCCCGCGGGTGAACACCGTGCACCGCGCCCGCGCACACGATGCCGGCGTGACGCGCTGGGACGACCCTCGTACGTCATCGGAGCTGCTCGGGGTGAGCAACGAGCGCGAGGCGGCGATCGTCGACGCGGTGCTCGCCGTGAACCGGCCAGGCGGCGAGACGGTGCGGCCGGAGCGGATGGTCGTCGCTACACAGGCGTGGCGGGATCGAGCGCCCGTCGAATTCTTCGTCGACTTCGAGTTCCTGCCGGACCTGAACGACGACTTCGCGGCCTTCCCGCGCAAGGGCGGTCAGTCGCTGATCTTCCAGATCGGCTCCGGAACGTACCAGGGCGCGCAGTGGCGATTCGAGCAGTTCACCGCCCGAGACCTGTCCCTCGCGGCCGAGGCGCGGATGATCGACGCGTGGCTCGCGCACCTGGGCTTGGTCGCAACGGAGGCCGGCCACGGTCTCGGTGACGCACGCCTCGTGCATTGGTCGCCAGCCGAGACGAGCAACTTCGAGCGCGCCTACGACAACGCCCGGGCGCGTCATCCCGATCGCGACTGGCCGGTGCTCGTGTGGTTCGATCTACTGCATGAGGTCGTACAGGCCGAGCCACTCGTGGTGCGCGGCGCGTTCTCGTTCTCGCTCAAGCCGATCGCGCGGTCGCTCCACGCGCTCGGACACATCCAGACGCACTGGGGCGAGGGTCTGGCGGATGGAGCCGGTGCGATGGCCGGTGCCTGGAACGCGGAGGTCGAGGCGAAGCGGAAAGGCGTCGCGCTTGCCGCGACCGAGGTCATGGGCGAGATCGCCCGCTACAACGAGGTCGACTGCCGCGTGATGGCGGAGATCCTCGACTACCTCCGGCGCGAGCGCTAGGCCTCGTAGCGCTCGACGAACGATCCGCATTTCGCGACGAGTTCGGACGGGTCATCGTCACGCCAACTTTCGCCGAACACGAGGTAATGGAGCATCCGCCCGACCAGGCACACGCGGAGCCCGGCCGGCCCGACGAGTGCCAGGCAGGCGTCTTCGAGACGCCGCGGGTCGACCGTCGGATCCGCCCAACCATCTTCGACCGTGGTCTCGAGCAGGAGACAGGCGAGATCGTACGCGCGGGTTCCCCTGCCGAGGTGAGCCGCGTCGATGATGCGCAGCGACCCACCGCTCTCGAGCATGTTGCGAAGAACGAAGTCGCCGTGAACGAGATCGGTGATCGGAAGGCGTAACGAGCGAGCGCCCGCCGTCAGGCGCTCGAGGCGGCCAAGCAGCGCCGCGGTCACCGGGCGTGCACGCATTCGCGCCAGGAGATCCGCATCCCCATTGAATACGACGCCCTGTATGTAGGCGGACCAGTCCCGGTCAGTCTCAGGTCGCACGTCCGCCTGAAGTCCGTTGGCTCGGAGCAGCTGATCCAAGCCGTCACCGTCGATCTGAGTCGGGACCACGCCGTCGACGAACTCTTCCACGATGTAACTGGCTCCGTCGGGCAAGACCCCGTAGACGAGCCACTGTGATGTCGGCCAGCCACGACGTCTGAGCTTTTCAATGGAGCGCGCGGCGGCGACGAGCTGCGCCGCCGAGAGCTCTCGCGGATGCCACTTGAGCACGCCACGTTCGCCACGTGGACCACGCAACTCGTGCGCGCCTTGCAGGTAGCCGCCCGGGAGACGACCGACAAGCGACCAACTCGTGGCATGGCGTTGGTTGATCAAGTGGATGACGTCGGACATATCGGTCATACGACGAACACGGGTCTACGCGCCTGCAGGAGCAGGCAAGCTAGACCTTTGCCAGCGCTCCATCGAGGTCAGCAACGATGTCGTCTGGATCTTCGATGCCGACCGAGAAACGCAGCGTGCCCTCGTTGATCCCGAGGCGCGCCCGTTCCTCCGGCGCCACGCGCCGGTGCGAGGAGATCGCGGGGTAGAGCACCTCGCTGAAGAGATCGCCGAGCGTGGTCGCAGACGCCGCGAGCTGCAGCGCGTCGACGAATCGGAAGGCGGCCGCCTTCGTCGCGTCTTTGAGATCGAACGTGACGACCCCCCCGAAGAGGCCGCCGAACTGCCGCTTGGCGAGCTCGTGCTGCGGGTGGTCAGGGAGACCCGGATAGCGGACGCGAGCGATCTTGGGATGCGACGCGAGGTGTCGAGCGACACGCTGCGCGGTCTCGCATTGGCGGCGAACTCGCAGCTCGAGCGTGCGCATGCCGCGGATGCAGAGCCACGCCTCGTGCGGTGGCAGATACGCACCGTCGAGGATGGTCCGGTCGCGCATCGCCCTCGCGACCTCGGCGCTGCCGGCGACGCTGCCCGCCATCACGTCGCCATGCCCGTTGACATACTTCGTCAGCGAGTGGATCACGACGTCGGCACCGAGTGTCGCGGGCCGCAGCAGCACCGGGGACGCGAACGTCGCGTCGACGGCGAGCGTCGCGCCGCTCGTGTGCGCGAGCTTCGCGAGCGCGGCGACGTCGGTGATGCGCAGCAGCGGGTTGGCCATCGCCTCGATGTACAGGAGCGTCGTCGGCGCCTCGCGCAGCGCTGCCTCGACCTTCCTTTGGTCGGTCGCGTCGACGAAGATGATCTTCGCCCCGCGTTCACGGATCCAGCGCTCGAACAGCGCGCGTACCTGACCGTAGATGTCCTCCTGCGCGACGATGCGGCCACCGCCGGCGACCGCGCAGGCGTCGACGAACGCCGCAATCGCGGCCATGCCCGAAACAAAGCACGTCGCAGCCGCGGTCCCCTCGAGCTCGGCGAGCGCAATCTCGAGCGCGGCGGTCGTCGGCGTGCCGTAGCGCCCGTAGACGTAGCCCGCGCGGTCGTTGCCGAAAACTTCGTCCTGCGCGGCCGCGGAGCGGTAATCGAAGGCGACGCTCTGCACGAGAGGGGGCGCGACCGGGATGCCGTCACCTGACGGAAGCGCGCGCGCAGACCGCACGACGCGCGTGCCGATTCGTATCCCCTTCTCGATCCCCATCGCTCGCGAGTCTAGGTGCGCGGACTAGTGGCCGGCCTCTTCCTCGATGCGCTCTTCGACGACCTCTTTGGCGACGGGGCGAGGATGCTCGGTCTCCATTGACTTCGCGCGCTCGATGAGATCCGCGACCTTCTGACCGCCTTTACGGCCGATCCGCTCGAAGTGACCGGGGCCGTACTTCGCGGTCACGGCCTTGCCGCCCTTCTTGCCGATGCGGCCGAAGAACTCGGGGCCGTACTTGTTCGCGGTGCTGGAGCCGCCCTTCTTGCCGATCTTCTCGTAGAACTCAGGCCCGTACTTTTCGCTGACCAAGCGACCGCCCATGCGGCCCGCCTCGGCCACCGTCATTCCACCACCGGATCTGCGCGCCATGGCCTGCTCCTTTCAGTAGCGGCCAAGATGACGGGCAGGGTGCGTGCCGCACGCCTGTCGGCCACCCCGACAACCGGTAACAAGTGCGCAACGATTGCGTCAGACAGGGGCCATTTCGAGGCCGATGGGCTCCGCGCAGACAAAACGCGACGATCAGCGAGGACGCGGTCGCGAGCGGTCAGCCCAGCGAACGGCCCGCGAAGGCGTGCAGGAACCTGCCGAACGCGCGGATGTGATCCACGTAGTCGTCGATCGCGATGTTCTCGTTGGGCGCGTGGTTCGCGGACGATGCGTTGCCCGACCCGAAGCCGACGACCGGGATTCCCAGCTGATCGCAGACCTGCGCCATCGGTCCGCTGCCGACCATCAGCGGATAGACCACCGGATCCGTCCCGTACGTGGCGCGGCACGCCGCAACGGCGGCGCGCGCGGGCGCTGAATCCGCGGGCCAACGCGACGGACGTTCGCCGTGCATCAGGGCGACCTCGATGTCACCGAAGCCGCGCCGCTCGAGGTGCGCGCGCAGCAGGCGTTCGACGAGCTCCGGCGTGAGATCCGGCACGAGACGGAAGTCGAGCTTCGCGCTCGCGACCGCGGGCAGCACCGTCTTTGAGCCGGGGCCGGAGTACCCCGACGTCAGACCGCAGATCGTGCAGGTCGGCTCGAAGAAGTGCTTGAGCTTGAGCGGCGTGCCGGTGAGGCCGCGGATGAAGCGCGGCACGTCATGAATGCGCTTCGTCGCCTCCTCGTCGTACGGCAGCGCCTCGAGCCTGCGGGTCTCATCCGGCGTCGGCTTGCGCACCGCATCCATGAGGCCGTCGAGGACGATCTCGTCTCGGTCGTTCTTCAGCGTCGCGAGCGCCCACACCAGGCGCCATGCGGCGTTCGGAATGATCGTCGCCTGCGATGAGTGCGCGTCCTGCTTCGCGCCGCGCACGCGCAGCTCGAAGTACGCGATGCCCTTGAGACCCAGCGAGACCGTCGGCCGGCCCGCCGCGTCCTTGTACCCTGCTTCCCAGATGCACCCGTCCGCCCGGAGTCGATCCGCGTTCCGTTCGACGAACTCGGCCAGATGCTCGGAGCCGATCTCCTCCTCGCCCTCGTAGAGGACGCGCACGCGGAGCGGCAGCTCGCCGAACGTCGCGCGGTAGGCCTCGATCGCCTGAAGGCGCGCCATGAGGTTGCCTTTGTTGTCGGATACGCCGCGTGCGAACAGATGACCATCGCGTTCGGTCGGCTCGAACGGCGGCGTCTTCCACTCGTCGAGGGGATCGGGAGGCTGTACGTCGTAGTGGTCGTAGACGAGGAGCGTCCTTTCACCGCGGCCCGTCTCGCCGACGATCGTGGGCGGTCCGCCATCGACGCGCAGGCTCTCCGCCGCAACGCCCGCGCGCCGCGTGCGCTCGAGCACCGCGCGCGCGGTCTCGTCGATCGCGCTTTTCTGCGCCGAGACGGTGGGAAGGCGCACCAGACTCTTCAGCTCTTCGATGTACTCGCGCTCGTGGGCGCGCACATAGGCATCGAACGCGTCGAAGGAGGTCACACCGCTAGGCTAGCCCGACGTGACCGGAGACGCTGTCCGTGTCTTGCTGCGTCCGAGCTCGCAGCGTGGCGAGTACGGCGTGATCTCGATCCACCGCTTCTCGCAGAGATAGTGGATGAGGCCGTCGGCGTCCTCGATCGTCTCTTGCCGGTAGACCTTTGCGCGCGGGATCATGAACACGCAGTCGCCGCAGTTGAGCGGCAGCGCCGGACGCGGCCGGCTGGCGCTGCGCGCTACGACGAGCGCGAAGCCCAGCGCCGCCAGTGAGACGACAATGACCACCGCGAAGATGGCGAAGATGGCCAGCGGACCCATATCCGTTCGGGCCTCCTCCCCGTATCAACGGTATCAGGAGGTGAGCGCGATGCGAGGAATGCTCTTGTCCATGGCCGCGGCCTTGCTGCTGGCCACCAGCGCGTGCGCGGCGGCCGGGTCGGGCGGGAGCGGCACTCCCAAAGCCTCTCCGGCGAACGCCACGACCGCACCGTCGTACATGCCCACACCGACCGGCGGCATGCCGGCTGACCCGTACGGGTATTAGTCTCGCCATATCAGGTTCGGCATCCATGTCGGCCACCTCGGCGGACCGCTCGACGAGCTGCGCAGGCTGTGGCGCTTCGCCGACGAGCGCGGTTTCGACTGGTTCTCCGTCTCCGATCACTTCCAGGAGACGCCGCATCAGGGCGGTGCTGGTGACTGCTTCGAATCCATCGCGACGCTGACCGCCGCCGCCGCGGAAACAACACGCGTGCGCGTCGGCTGCCTCGTCTTCAGCATCGCGTTTCGCAACCCCGGTCTACTCGCGAAGTCCGTGACCGCCATCGACCATCTGTCGGACGGTCGCGTCGAGTGCGGGATCGGCGCGGGCTGGAACGAGCCGGAGTACCTGGCTTTCGGTTACGACTTCCCCGACATCCGGACGCGCGAGGATCAGCTCGAGGAGTACGCCGAGGTGCTGCGGCTCCTGTTCGATGAGCCGTTCGCGGATTTCTCAGGTACGTACTTCAGGCTGAAGCACGCTCCGAACAACCCGAGGCCCGTGCAGCGACGCCTCCCGCTCTGGATCGGCGGCGCCGGTGAGAAGCGGACGCTCCGGACCGCGGCACGCTTCGCCGATGGTTGGAACGCGCCGTATCTCGCTCCCGCTCAGTGGAAACGCAAGAACGAGGTGCTCGACCGCTGGTGCGCCGAATTCGGTCGCGACGGCCGTTCGATCGCGCGCACCATCAACGTCGGCTTCTACATGGGCGCCGACGCGAAGGGCGCGGCGCGGGGCGAAGAACGTTACCAGCACGAATGGGGCGCCGACACCCGCGGCTTCACCGGATTTCTGCGTGGAACTCCGTCCCGTGCCGCGGAGGTCGTTGGAGCGTTCCGCGATGCGGGCGTCGAGCGGCTCAACATCGCAGTGCGCAGCGGCCCGTACGACTGGGACGCCCTTGCCGCGTTCGCCGAGCAGGTCGTCCCGACCGTCGGATGAGCCTCGAGATCATTCGCCTCGACGGCCCGACCTTCGACGCCGCGATCCCCGATCTCGCTGTGATTCTCGCCGACGCGGTGGCGGGCGGCGCGTCGGTCGGATTCCTGCTGCCGTTCAGTCCAGAGGACGCTGCAACGTGGTGGCAGAGCATCGAACGCGACGTCGTACGTGGCGACGTGATCGTCGTCGCGGCGCGTCTCGAGCGGCGCGTCGTCGGCACCGCGCAAC
>Ga0209058_1002714_pt1 | contig 14450 bp, 19 predicted proteins | sample GraSoiAngelo_147_FD_185904 | JGI IMG/M metagenome (GOLD analysis project Ga0209058, IMG submission 185904) | Grasslands soil microbial communities from the Angelo Coastal Reserve, California, USA - 14_1009_05_40cm (SPAdes) (version 2) | ecosystem: Environmental > Terrestrial > Soil > Grasslands ... | reverse complement strand
GAGCGCTCGCGGTTAAGCAATGAGGGTCCTCACTGATAAGTGTCAACCAACTGACAGTGCGACGTCAAAGCGAAGACACCGCCACCTCGACGCGGCGGGTGCGCGGGCCGTCCCACTCGCAGAGGAAGATCGCCTGCCAGGTCCCCAGGGCCAGCTTGCCTCCACGCACAGGCGTGGTGCAGGAGGGGCCGACCAGGATGGTCTTGATGTGGGAGTCGGAGTTGCCCTCGGCGTGCTCGAACGCGGCTTCCTTGGGCACGAGTTCCGCCAGGTGCGACGCGACGTCGGCCGCGACGTCGGGGTCGGCGCCCTCGTTGATGGTGACGCCGGCCGTCGTGTGGGGGATGAAGACGTGACACAGGCCGTCGGTCACCTCGGACTTCTCGACCGCCTCGGCCACCCGCTCGGTGATGTCGACAAGCTGCGCCCGGCGTGCGGTCCTGACCTCGAACGTCACCCAGTTCACCGGTAGATCAAAGCAGGTTGGAATCGGGGTTTCAAAACCTGCGTTAAGAGGTAGTTACAACCTGCATGCAACTCCAGACGAACACTTCACTGTGGCTTGACGAAGGTGAGGAGCATTCTCCTCAGGTCGCTGACGTGCTCAGCGAGATCGAGGAGCGCCCTCGCCAGGCGCCCCAACCGGCCGAGAGCGACGCCGATGCGGACGCGCTCGGCGCGTACCTGCGCGAGATCGGCCGGGGCTCGCTGCTGACTAAGGAGCAGGAGGTCGAGCTCGCCAAGCAGATCGAGGCCGGCTCCGAGGCCGCCCGCGACCGGATGACGGAGGCCAACCTGCGCCTGGTCGTCTCCATCGCCAAGAAGTACCAGGGCCGCGGGATGCCGCTGCTGGACCTGATCCAGGAGGGCAACGTCGGCCTGATGCGCGCCGTGGCCAAGTTCGACCACCGGCGCGGGTTCAAGTTTTCGACCTACGCGACGTGGTGGATCCGCCAGGCCGTGCTGCGCGCCATCGGCGACCAGGCGCGGACGATCCGGCTGCCGATCCACATTGGCGACCAGACCAACAAGCTCGTCCGCGTCTCGGACAAGCTGCGGGACTCGCTCGGCCGCCAGCCGACCGACGAGGAGGTCGGCGAGGAGCTCGGGTTGACGTCGCTGGAGGTCGAGAAGCTGCGCCAGACGTCCCGCGACACGGTCTCGCTCGAGACGCCCATCGGCGAGGAGGGCGACACCGAGCTGGGCCACCTGATCGAGGATGTGACCGCGGAGTCGCCGGCGAACGCGGCCATGCGCACCGACCTCAAGGACCAGGTGGACGACGTGCTGCGCGGGCTGCGGCCGAGGGAGCGGCGCGTGGTCCAGCTGCGGTTCGGCCTGACGGACGGCCACCAGCGCGCGCTGGACGAGGTCGCGCGACGGCTCGGGACGAGCCGGGAGACGGTACGGCAGCTGGAGCGGTCGGCGCTGGAGAAGCTTCGCCACACGGGCAGGGCGGCAGCGCTGAAGAGCTACGCCTCGAACTGAATCGCGCTTTTCGATCACAAAGCGCCTATTGGCGCCGTCCGATGCACGCTTTGTGATCGATACGCGCCCTTAACAGGCTGGCTAGGCGCCAGCCGGCGAACCGGTCACGCTTCGGAGCGTGCCACGCCTACCGACAATCCCGCCTGAGCTGAGGCTCCGGCCGTTCACGCTGGACGACGCGCGAGCCGCGGGACTGACGCGGCACGCACTCAGAGGCAAGGCCTGGCGCCGAATTGGAGCAAGGCTTTACTGCTGGGCCGGATTGGAGGGGGACACGTTGCCTCCATGCGTGGCATCGGCAACTACCTTCTGCTGTCTTCACCGGCAGAACGGCGGCATGGATTCACGGTCTAGACGTTGATCCGGTGCACCCAATCGAGGTTGCCGTGCCGCGATCCTCTGGTGTGCGCTCGCGGCCGGGCGTGGTCGTGTTCCACAGTGACATCGCGGTAGCCAATGCCACTTACAGCGCGACCTGCCGGCGACGACCGTCGAGCGAACGCTGGCCAACCTGTGCCGGCGGCTGCCGGACATCGACACATTGATCGTTCTCGACCAGGCGCTCCGCAAGGGTTTCGCTCGCCTCAACACCCCGCTGGGACTCCTCGCCGAACCCGCCGAATCGCCCATGGAAACCCGACTTCGCTGGCTGCTCTTGAACGCCGGTCTCCCTCGCCCGATCGTCCAGGCGAAACTGCACGACGCCCGCGGCCGAGAGATCGCCCGAGCCGACCTCTACTACCCCGACGCCAGGCTGGTCATCGAGTACGACGGCACCAACCACCGCGACCGGCTCATCGACGACAACCGCCGCCAGAACCTCCTGGTGGACGCAGGCTTCCAGGTCCTGCGGTTCACGGCCGCCGACCTCAATCAACGGCCGGGAGCCGTCGCTGCCCTTGTGCGCGCTGCTCTCTCGCGCAGCCCGGACATCGCCACAATGAGCCCACGGTGATCGGCCTCGGCCCGTACCTGGCCTTCCTCGGTGTGTCCCTGCTCGTCATCTGCACGCCCGGGCAGGACACCGCCCTCACCATCCGCAACACGCTCGCGGGCGGCCGGCGCGCAGGCGTCGCCACCGCGGCCGGCGTGGCCGCGGGCCAGGCCACCTGGACCGTGGCGACCAGCGCGGGCCTGGCCGTGGTGCTCGCCGCCTCGGAGCCCATCTTCTTCGCCATCCGGCTCGCCGGCGCGGCCTACCTGGTCTTCCTCGGCGTGCGGACGCTCATGAGCCTGAGAGGACAGCACCCGGACCACGCACAGCAGCCCCACCAGGGCCGCACTGGCCGCGCCTTTGCCCAGGGCTGCCTGAGCAACCTCTCCAACGCCAAGATGGTCGCCTTCTTCATCAGCCTCCTGCCCCCGTTCGCCGGGCCGCAGCCGAGCTTCGTCCTGCTCCTGGCCCTCGGCCTCAACTTCTGCCTCCTCACCCTCGCCTGGCTCACCGCGTACGCCTTCGCCGTGGAGCGGATGAGCGGCTGGCTGCGTCTGGCCCGGGTCCGCAAGGCGATCGATGCCACGCTCGGCGCCGTCCTGGTCGCGCTCGGCGTCCGGGTTGGATTCGAGGCGGTCCGCGCTTAGACTGACCCGTGGCGTTTCGTTTCTTTTTTCTGACGAAGGAGGTAACGGGTTATGCCACGGGCCAAGCAGCTGACACTCTCGGTTCCCGACCGCCCGGGGATGCTGGGACAGATCGCCACCGCGCTCGGCGAGAAGAAGGTCAACATCACGGGCATGAGCGCCGGCGTCATGGAGGGCCGCGGAATGATCTGGCTCGTCGTCGACAAGACCGCCGCCGCCAAAAAGGTCTTCGCCCAGCACGGGTGGGACGCGAAGGAGGACGAGGTTCTCGCCGTGACGCTGGCCGACACGCCGGGCTCGCTGGGTCGCTACGCGTCCAAGCTCGGTAAGGCCGGCATCAACATCACCTTCGCCTACACCGGAACCGCCGGCAGCGCGCGCAAGCAGACCGGGTTCTTCGGGGTCTCCGACCTCAAGGCGGCGCTCAAGGTCAGGCCCTGACGGCGTAGTCCCCGAGGCCCTTCTCCAGCCGCGCGAAGGCGCGGCGCGCCTGCGTCCGGAAGTCCTCGACCAGCTGCGCGCCGCGCCGGCCGGCCGCGACCTGCTCGCGGGTGTGGGCGACCAGACCGCGGTGGGCGGCCATCATCGCGGCGGCCACGACCATGGCTTCGACGCCTTCGCCGAGCACCCGGGCGAGGCGGAGCGTGTACTCCTCCACGATCTCGCGCTCGCGCGCCCGCAGTGATGGGCTTGCCGCGATCGCCCGCCCCGCCCTGGCGATGCCCTCCGTGCGCTCCTTCGCCCCGAGGTTGTCGGCGCCCTCTAGCACCCGGCGCCGGAACGCCTTCAGCGCGCTCTCGCCTCGAGGCCGGCTGCGCACTGCCTCGATGAGCTGCTCCTCGAAGAACTGCATGCCCGCGTAGAAAAGGTCTTCCTTGGTGGGGAAGTAGTTGTAGACGGTCATCTCCGAGACGTTGGCCGCCTCGGCCACCTCGGCCACCTTGACCTCCGCGAAACCGCGCCTGGCAAACAGGTGCTGCGAGGCCTCGAAGATCTGCTGTCGCGTCTGCTGCTTCTTCCGTTCCCTGAGCCCGACCACGAAATAATTATAGTGGCATAATAGTTTGAGTCACTAAATCAAAGGCTTTGGGGAGGACGACTGAGATGAGTCTCTATTCGATAGCACTGTTCGTCCACATCGTCGGCGCGATGCTGCTGATGGTGCTGCTCGCGCTCGAAGGCTTCACCCTCCGGCGCGGAATGGCCGCGACGCGGCTGAACCGCATGTTGGGCCCGGTCTCGCTGGTCGCGATCCTCGTCCCCGGCTTCTACATGGCGGCGCAGATCGGCTGGCGCCCCTGGACCGCGGTGGGCCTCGCCGCCTACGCGCTCATCGCGGCCGCCGGCGCCTACACCGGCGTCAACGTGGCGCGCGGTCGCATGTCGGTCACGGCCGCGACGGTCTCGTGGCTGGCCCGAACCGGCATCGCGCTCGGAGTCGTCTTCGACATGACCGTCAAGCCCGAGGTGGCCGGCTCGGTTGCTGCTGTGGTCGCCGGGGTGGTGCTCGCCCTGGCGGTCGCGGTGCCCGCGCTCCGCGTGGTGAGGCCGGCATGAGAGCGCGCCAAGGCCCTTGACAAGAACCTGAGCGCGACTGTATTCTACCGATCAGTTAATTAGCTAGGTAGATAAATACAGATGGCAGCCGATCAGCTCAGCGTCACGTTTGCAGCCCTCGCCGACCCCACCCGGCGAGCGATCCTGGCACGACTCTCCCAGGGCGAGGCCTCGGTCACGGAGCTGGCCAAGCCGTTCGACCTCAGCCTGCCCGGCATCAGCAAACATCTGAAGGTGCTGCAGCGCGCCGGCCTGATCACGCAGAGCCGCAATGCGCAGTGGCGGCCCTGCCGCCTCGAGCCCGCGCGGCTGAAGGAGGCTTCGGAGTGGGTGGGGGAATATCAGAGGTTCTGGGACGAGAGCTTCCAGCGCCTCGACGGTGTCTTGCAGGATTTGATCCAGAAGGAGAAGAACCGATGAGCAGCAAGGAGACAAGGACCGCGCCCAAGACCGAATACGTCATCGAGCCGGGCAAGCAGGAGATCGTCACGACGACCATCCTCGACGCGCCGCGGGAGCTCGTCTTCCGCGCGTACACGGAGCCCGACCTCGTGGCGCAGTGGTGGGGCCCCTACCGCTACGAGCTCGACATCAAGAAGTTCGACTCGAGGCCCGGCGGCGAGTGGCGCGTGGACCACGTCGGCAAGGACGGCAGCCGGCACGGCTTCCGCGGCGTCAACCACGACGTCGTCGCGCCGGAGCGGATCTGCCAGACGTTCGAGTACCTCGGGGTGCCCGGGCACGTTGCCCTGCAGACGGCGACGTTCGAGGCCCTGGGCAATAAGACCCGCCTCGTCACGCAGAGCGTGTTCCAGTCGGTGATGGACCGCGACGGCATGGTCGCATCGGGCATGAAGGAGGGCGCTGACGAATCCATGGAGCGGCTGGCCCAGCTGCTCGAGAAGATGAAGGCGGGCAAGTGACAGGAAAGCTGGAGCACCTCGACGTCCTTATTGGTGAGTGGACGTCCTCCAGCAAGACCTACCCAGAGGGGCGCGGCCTCATGAAGGTCGCGCCCACCGAGGACGGTAAGTTCCTACGCATCGAATCACGCATCGAGGACGAGCGGTTCCCCGTGAGCACCCAGATCATCGGCGGCGATGACGCGCGCGACGAGTGCACCGCCCTCTACCACGACTCGCGCGGCGTGCACCGCGTCTACCGCACGACCGTCGCGGACGGCGTCTGGAAGGTGTGGCGCGAGGCCCCTGGCTTCAACCAGCGCTTCACCGGCCGGATCGGCGACGCCGGCCGCACAATCAACGGCCAGTGGGAGTTCTCTGAAGATGGCAAGAGCTGGAAGATCGACTTCGATATCAACTACACGAAAGTCGGCTGACGTCGACGCCTATATCGCGGCCGCGCCCAGGACGGTGCAGCCAAAGCTTCGACAGCTGCGCACGGCGATCAAGGCCGCGGCGCCAAAGGCCACCGAGAAGATCAGCTACGGCATCCCCTTCTACGACTACAAGGGCCGGCTGATCTACTTCGCGATCCACACGACGCACATCGGCATGTACCCGTCCGGCGACGCGAAAGGCCTGGAGAAGTACCTGACCGAGAAGGCGACACTCCGGTTCCCGCTCGACGAGCCGCTGCCGCTGGAGAGGATTCGCAAGCTCATCGCCGACCGCGTGAAGGAGCGCGACGCCGGGAAGGTGACACAAATGGTGCCAGCCGCTCGCCGTTCCGCGAAGACTCGATGAGCTTCGCCAGCCTCCGCCTGCGCGTCTCGTCCCGCTTCGCGCTCATCACCCAGAAGGCGGCCGTCCTCCGGTAGGACGGCGCTTGCTCCTCGAAGAAGGCCCACGCGCGTTTGCGCTTGCGAAACGCGGCCTCCGTCGGGGCGTCGAACCCGCGGGACCGGTTCTCGTACGAGTAGATCCGGGAGCGTGCCTCGTCCCGCTTCTCGAACGCGGCCCGGCCCCGCGGGTGCACCAGGCCGATGTGCTCGAGCTCCCGATAGCGCCGGATGTTGACGTCGCTCCAGACGCTGCCCTTGCGCCGCGGCGTGATCCGCTGCGCCGACTGGTCGTCGCCGAGCGAGTAGCGGACGCTGTCGATCCAGCCGAAGCACAGCTCCACGTCGACCACGTCCTGCCACGTCACCGAGGGACGGCCGCTCCGTTTGCGGTGATAGCCCAGCCAAAGCTCGGTCGCGGTGTCGTGGTTGGCCTCGAACCACGCCCGCAGCTCGGCGGGGCTCGCGAAGAAGACCACGTCGTGCGGCAGCGGCATCGCGCAATCATCCTTTAGCACGGTGAGCCGGCAGGACGAGCGCGACCGCTACTACAACGAGCTGGCGGGATCGAGCCTTCACCGGCTGGCCGGCCTCTCCGACGGCATCTTCGCGGTGGCCATGACCATCCTCGTCCTGACGCTGGCCGTGCCGGCGATGAACGAGGTGAGGAGCGAATCCGACCTCGGGCGTGCCCTTCTCAACCTCCTGCCCGGCGTCGTCACCTACGTCATGAGCTTTCTCACTCTGGGCATCTTCTGGGTGGGCCAGCAGACGCAGCTGAGCCAGCTCGAGCGCACGGACCGCGACTACACGTGGATCAACCTCGCGTTCCTGCTGTTCGTGACGCTGGTCCCGTTCTCGACCAGCCTGCTCGCGAGCTTCTACCAGTCGCGAGTCGCCCTGGTCGAGTACTGGCTGAACATCCTCGTCCTCGGCGCACTGATCCTCGCCGCGGCGGAGTACGCGGCGAAGGCCCGGCTGTTCAACCAGGAGAACCAGCAGACCATCATGCGAGCGGTCCGGCGCCGCGTCTACATCGCCCAGTCGCTGTACTTCGTGGCCACGGCGCTTTGCCTGATCGATACCCGCCTGAGCATCGGCCTGATCGTGCTCATCCAGCTCAACTACGCGATCGCTCCGCGCGTGGCGTTTCTGCGCCGCCTCTGACGGCCGAATCGCAGCGCCGGGTCAATAGAATTCCCGGCTGATGGACGACCAATCTGCGCCCCGTGGTGCGCTGTCGGGCAGGGTGGCGGTCGTCGTCGGCGGCGCGAGCGGCATCGGCAGGGCTGCGGCCAAGGCGCTTGCGCGGCAGGGGGCGAGGCTCGTCATCGCCGACTTCGACACGGCGCGTATGGAGCGGACGGTCGAGGAGATCCTCCACCTGGGCACGTCCGAGGCGGCCCTCGCCCTGACCACCGACGTCCGCAACGATTCCTCGGTCCACTCGATGATCGAGGACGCGATCAAAGCCATGGGCCAGGTCGACGTCCTCGTCAACATGGCGGGCGTCCTCCTCCAGGGCAAGCTCGAGAAGCTCAAGAGCAGCGACTGGCGGTGGATGCTGGAGACGAACCTGCTGGGGCCGGTGCGCACGGTCGCCGCCGTCCTCCCGCACATGCTGGCAAGGCGCTCCGGCCACATCGTCAACGCGGTCAGCGCGGGAGGGCTAGCCCCGACTGACCCGCTGACCGTCGCCTACGACGCCGGCCACGCCGCGCTCGCGGCCTACACGCGCAGCCTCGCCAGAGAGCTCGAAGGCACCGGCGTCAACGTCTCCCTGTACAGCACGGGCGCCGGCGGCCCGCGGATCGGTCAGAACACTCGCTCACGCGGTCTCGGACGCCTGCTCCGACCGTCTGAGGACCTGGAGGAGTCGGACGCTTACGACCGCCTCGTCGACAGCCTGATCGACGCCCTCCACAACCCGCGGCTGCTCGTCGAGGCAGACCCGGTGGAGACCGCCGCCGCCCGGTGATCATCCCCCACGACCTCGGCCTTCTCTCGAGCATCGGCATCTGCACCGGCGCCGCGGCGCTGGTCGCCGCCGTCACGTGGCGCTTCAAGCAGCCGCTGATCATCGCCTATCTCCTCACGGGCGTGATCATCGGCCCGAACATCGGCCTCAGGTGGATCACCGACCAGGAGAGCATCCAGACCGTGGCGGAGATCGGCCTGATCCTGCTCCTGTTCGTGATCGGGCTCGAGATCGACCTGCGCAAGATGGCCTCCGGCGGCGCGGCCGTGCTGCTCACGGGCGCGCTCCAGGTGCCGATCTGCATCGCCCTCGGCCTCGGCTTCTTCCTCCTGCTCGGCGTGCGCGACCAGCCCAACAACAGCGCTCTGCTCTACCTCGCGGCCTGCATGAGCCTCTCCAGCACGCTGGTCGTGGTCAAGATCCTGAACGACAAGTTCGAGCTGGACACGCTGCCGGGCCGGATCACGCTCGGCGTGCTCGTCATCCAGGACCTGTGGGCGGTGGCCATGCTCGCGATCCAGCCCAACGTCCTGAACCCGAACCTCGTCCCTCTGCTCGGCTCGCTGTGGCGCGGCGCGGTGCTGGTCGTCGCCGGGTTCGCCCTGGCCAAGTACGTGCTGCCCTACCTCTTCCGCACCGTCGCCAAGGCGCCGGAGCTCGTGCTCGTCTCGGCGCTGGGGTGGTGCTTCTTCCTCGCCGGCGCGGCCAGCCTGATCGGACTCTCGCGCGAGATGGGCGCGCTCATCGCCGGCGTGAGCCTCTCGACGTTCCCCTACAACGTCGACGTCGCCGCCAAGGCGGTCAGCATCCGCGACTTCTTCGTCACCCTCTTCTTCGTCGCCCTCGGACTGCAGATCACGATCCCGAGCCTGCAGGTGCTGGAGCTTTCGCTCGCCGCGTCGATCTTCGTCATCGTCAGCCGCGTCGTCGTCGTTCCGATCCTCTACGCGCTCAAGCTCGGCCTGCGGACCAGCATCGTGCCCGCGATCAACCTCGCCCAGGTGAGCGAGTTCTCGATCGTCATCGCCTCGCTAGGGGTGGTAATGCATCAGATCTCGCAGGACGTCCTGACCATCGTGATCTTGAGCTTTGCCCTCACGTCGGTCGTATCGACCTACATGATCAACTTCAGTCACCAGATCCAGGGCGTGCTCGCGACGGGCTTCAAGGCGCTGGGGCTCAAGGATCTGGACTCCGCGGCTGCGAAGACGGAGGAGGGGGAGGAGGCACGCCAGCCCGTGATCTTCCTGGGCTTCTTCCGGGACGCGAGCTCGATCCTCTATGAGTTCGAGCACGAGGGATCGGCGGAGGAGGCGCGCGCGTTCATCCAGAAGATCCTGGTCATCGACTTCAACCCGACGGTGATGCGCGAGCTGCGGCGCCGCGACATCAAGTGCGTCTACGGTGACATCGCTCACTCGGACACGCTGCGGCACGCGGGTGTCGAGCACGCCAAGCTGGTCGTCTCCAGCATCACCGATGACGTGCTGCGGGGCACGAGCAACCTGCGCCTGATGCACGCGGTGCACATGCAGGCGCCCAACGCGCGCGTGGTGCTCACGTCCGACCACATCCCCGAGGCGCTGCGCTTCTACGAGGAGGGCGCGGACTTCGTGTTCCTGCCGCGGCTCTACTCCGCCGCGGCGTGCGCCCGGATCCTGCGCAAGGGCCTGAACGGGGGCTTCGACGAGATCCGCTCGCAGGCGATCCAGCATCTTTCCCAGAGGCAGGAAGTCCTGGCGTAACTCCCTCTCCAAAACCCCGATAGTCGCGACTAACGCCCAAGTTGGACTCCCAAACCCTGTGATAGTCGCGACTAACGCGCAAGTTGGGGTCCCAAACCCCCTGATAGTCGCGACTAACGCGCAAGTTGGGCTCCCAAACCCGCTGATAGTCGCGACTAACGCCCAAGTTGGGCTCGCGACTAACCAGCAAGTTGCGCGCCGGTGGGCGGTCGGTACAGTGGCGGTGCGATGGACACCGCCCGCCGGGTCAGCCCCCTCGAGCCCCTGGCGAAGGCCTACGGGCGAGCCGTCCCCGAGCATCCCGCCGACGACGGTCTCTTCGGCCCGCGCAGCGTCGTCTGGCGAATCAACCGCGACCGGGTGTTCCCGCTTGCGGGCATGCGCTCCCTGATGCTGCAGGCGCTCCACCCGCTAGCGATGGCGGGCGTCGCCCAGCACAGCACCTGGAAGGAGGACCCGTTCGGCCGCCTGGCCGCGACGAGCAGCTACCTGGTGACGACCACGTACGGCGACACCGAATCCGCGCTCGCGGCGGCGGCATGGGTGCGCAAAGTTCACACCCGCGTGCGCGGCACCGACCCGGCGACAGGGCTGCCCTACAGCGCCGAGGACCCCGATCTCCTGCTGTGGGTGCACGCGGGCATGGTCGAGTCCATCGTCACCGTCGTTCAGCGCTACGGCCGTCCGCTCGAGCCCGCCGACGCGGACCGCTACGTGGCCGAGATGGTCCGGTTCGCGGAGATCGTCGGCGTCCCCCGCGAGGACGTCCCGACCACCGTCGACGCGCTTCGCCGGTACATCGAGTCCGTCGAGCTGCGGCAGGCCACGCCGGCGGCGAAGGAGGCGATCGCCATCGTCCTGGACCCGCCCGACCTGGACGACGACATGCGCGACCTGTGGCGGGACCTCGGCCAGGTTGCGGTCGGCACGCTCCCGGATTGGGCGCGCGAGATGTACGGCTTCGCGGCTCCGCCGCCAGCGCTGATGGAGCGCGAGCGGGTGCGGCAGCTGCTCGGCGCACTCGACCTCGCGTTCGAATCGCTGCCCGGCGTCATCGAGGCGCGGCAGCGCATCGAGCTTCGCATCCGCGGCGTGGCGTGAGCACGAACACCGTCGCCATGCGCCAGACGCGGGTCAGCCGCGGAGCCGCCCTGGCCCGCCTCGCCCTGCGCATCGGCGGCCGCTACGTCGCCCGCTCGCCCAGGCTGCTCTTCGCCTCGGTCGAGCGCCGCGGTGAGCTCCGCCACGACCTCGCGCTCCGGTCCGCCGACGAGGTGGCCGAGGAGCTCGGCTCGATGAAGGGCGTGCTGATGAAGCTCGGCCAGATGGCGAGCTACATCTACGAGGACATGCCCGCGACCTTCCGCGCCGCCATGTCGCGTCTCCAGCACAAAGCGGCCCCGATGACGCCGGCGCTCGCGGCGTCGGTGATCGTCGACGAGCTGGGCGGCCCGCCAGACAGCGTCTTCGCCGAGTGGGACCCGCTGCCCTTCGCCGCCGCCTCCATCGGCCAGGTCCACCGCGGGATCACGCGCGACGGGCGCGCGGTGGCCGTCAAGGTCCAGTACCCCGGCATCGCTCGAAGCATCACCTCGGACCTGCGCAACGTCGGTCTCCTGCGCCGCATCGTCGGCGCTGCCTTCCCCGGCCTGGACACCCGCTCGCTCGTGGACGAGCTGGGCGACCGCCTGCAGGAAGAGGTCGACTACGTGCGCGAGGCCGAGAGCCAGGAGCTGTTCGCGGGCTACTACGGCGGCCACCCCTTCATCCGCGTCCCCCACGTCGTGGCCGAGCTCAGCACCTCGCGAGTGCTGACCAGCGAGCTAGTCGCGGGCGCGACCTTCGACGAGCTGCTGACGTGGGACCAGCGCGAGCGAGACCTGGCCGCGGAGACGATCCACCGCTTCGTCTTTCGCAGCCTCTACCGCCTCCACGCCTTCAACGGCGACCCTCACCCAGGCAACTATCTCTTCCACCGCGGCGGGCGGGTCACGTTCCTCGACTTCGGCCTGACCAAGCTCTTCACCGACGACGACCTCGCCCCTCTGATCGACGCGGTGCGCTTCCTAGTCTTCGACCAGGACTACGAAGCGTTCCGCTCGGCCCTCGAGCGAGCCGGGTTCCTGAAAGCAGGCGCGCCGGTGCCGACTTCGCTCGTGGTCGACCGCTTCGGTCAGTTCTACGGCACTGTCCTCCAGGACGCGCCGATGACGATCACCCCCGCCTATGCATCGGCGATCGTGCGCCGGTTCTTCGACGCCCGCGGGCCGCTGGCTCCCTACTCCGACGTGCCGCGAGCGTACGTGGTCATGCAGCGCATCAACCTTGGCCTGTACGCCGTCCTCGGCAGCCTGAACGCAACGGCCAACTGGCGCCGCATCGCCGAGGAGATCTGGCCCTTCCGCAACGGCCCACCTTCGACCCCCATCGGCGAGGCCGAGGCGGCCTGGCTGAGCAAGAAACCCAAAGAAGTGCTAAGAATTAAGTAGCTGCAGGGGCCTGATTCTTAGCTGACTGGGGGAATGTGAATATGGCGAGCTCTTCTGTTCTGGCTGCCATGCCGCCTGAGGAGAGGCGGCGAAACATGTTGAGGGCCGTGGTGGCGAGCACCGTCGGCACCTCGATCGAGTGGTATGACTACTTCCTCTTCGGCACCATGGCCGCCCTGGTCTTTCCACACCTGTTCTTCCCGAAGTCCGACCCCATAACCGGCACCCTGAACAACTACGCGATCTTCTTCGTCGGCTTCCTCGGCCGGCCGCTCGGAGCCTGGCTGTTCGGCACGTACGGCGACCGCATCGGCCGCAAGGCGACCCTGATCGCGACCCTCCTCTTCATGGGGATCGCCACCTTCCTCATCGGCGTCATGCCGACCTACTCCTCGATCGGCCTGTGGGCCGCAGTGATCCTGGTGATCCTGCGCGCCTGCCAGGGCATCGGCGTCGGAGGCGAGTGGGGCGGGTCGGTGCTGATGGCGATGGAGTGGGGGAGCCGCAAGCGCAAGGGCTGGCTCGGCAGCTGGCCGCAGTTCGGTGTGCCGATCGGACTCGTGCTGTCGAACGGAATCACCGCGGTCACGCAGACTTTGGCCGGCCCGGCGCTGTTCGCAGACTGGGCGTGGAGGATCCCGTTCCTGCTCAGCATCGTGCTGGTCGGGGTCGGCCTCTACATCAGGCTCGGCATCCTCGAGACCCCGGTCTTCCAGGCCCTCGTGGCCGAGAACCGTGTCGAGCAGCGCCCCATCACCGAGGTGGTGCGGCGCAACTGGCGCGAGATCATCCTGAGCGCGCTGCTGCGCCTGCCGGAGCAGGCGCCGTTCTACCTGTTCACCGTCTTCGTGTTCACGTTCGGGGCGTTCGCGACCAAGCTCGACAAGCCGTTCCTGACCTGGGCGGTCAGCGTCGCGGGACTCGTCTCCTTCATCACGATCCCGCTGTTCGGCCATCTCTCGGACGTGATCGGGCGCAAGACCATGTACGCGCTGGGCATCGCGGTGATGGCGGCGTGGGGCTTCGCCTACTTCGGCCTGTTCGCGACCGGGGTCGCCGTCGTCGTCTTCGTGGTCATCGCCCTCTCGCTCATCCCGCACGACATGCAGTACGGTCCGCAGGCCTCGTTGATCGCCGAGAGCTTCACCGGCCGTCTTCGCTACAGCGGGGCGTCGCTCGGCTACCAGCTCGCCTCGATCATCGCGGGCGGTCCGGCCCCGATCATCGCGCTCGGCCTGTGGGCGGGCAAGTTCACGTTGCTGGGGGCGTCATTCACCTCGCCGTTCCCAACCCACAACCCGTACACGATCAGCGCTTACATCCTCGTGTGCTGCCTCATCGGGTTCGTCGCCGTGGCGCTGCTGAAGGACCGGTCCTCGCTCGACCACACGGTCGAGTACGACGAGCAGGAGCCGATGGAGGCGGAGGGCCTTCGCCGGCGCGCAATGGGCTGACACACTTCCTTCCTCGAGAGGCGTCGCCACGTGGCGGCGCCTCTTCTCGTTCCTGGGGTGTTGCACGTCCCCTCTCCCCTCCAGGGGAGAGGGGTAAGGGGTGAGGGGCAAGGGGGAGGCATGCGTTAACCGAGTGAGAACATGCGCATCCTCACGATCGTCAACCTCTGCCTGTGGCTCGTCCTCTTCCTGGCCTGGATCCCCTACACGACGATGGTCGGGTTCACCGACCCGGTCAGCGTCGAGGTCCGCTGGATCCTGACCGTCACGGCGGCGCTGATGGCGCTGCTGTTCGCCCTCAGGCTCAGGAGGCGCAGACCCGTCCTCGGCTAACTTGTCGGCATAGACGGCAAGCTCGTCCTTCTCTTCGACGGCACTTGAGGCGTCTGCACCCGGATGGCGCGCTGGGTCCGCCGG
>Ga0209058_1002711_pt1 | contig 14463 bp, 15 predicted proteins | sample GraSoiAngelo_147_FD_185904 | JGI IMG/M metagenome (GOLD analysis project Ga0209058, IMG submission 185904) | Grasslands soil microbial communities from the Angelo Coastal Reserve, California, USA - 14_1009_05_40cm (SPAdes) (version 2) | ecosystem: Environmental > Terrestrial > Soil > Grasslands ... | reverse complement strand
CGCGTTCCTGGCCGCCATCGCCTTGCTGCCGTTCTCCACGTCCCTGCTCGCCGAGTTCATCAGCTTTCGGCTGGCGCTGTTCGTCTACTGGCTGAACATCTTCGCGGGAGGCGCGCTCATCTACGCTTGCTGGGCCTACGCGCGGCGCGCCGGTCGTTCGGCGGCACTGCTCTGCGTCATCAACACATACGTGAGCATCGCTTCATCGTCCTCGTGCAGCTCAACTACGCGCTCGGTCTGCGGATCCCGGTCATCTCGCGCCTGACTTCGTAGACTTGAGGGCGAGCCGGAGTGGCGAAAAGGTAGACGCCGAGCGCTTAAGACGCTCTGCCCGCAAGGGCGTGGGGGTTCGAGTCCCTCCTCCGGTACCGGTCAGGGACGCACGAGAGCGACAAGCTTCTTCGGCGCGACGGTGACGTACGCCTCCTCGATCGCGCGCGCGATCGCGTCCCAGTCGAGGCCTTTGTCGAGGTGCACGCCGACCCAGCCGCGGTAGCCCACGTACGGCGGCACGAAATAGTGCGTAGGGTCGGCCTTCACGAGGCCGCGCTGCATCCCCGGCGGCGCCGCGCACCAGAGCGCGAGACGGCCGTCCCCATGGTGGTCGTCCATGTACGTGACGAACGTCTTCTCCTGGACGAACCAGGTCGGCGCGCCGTGACTCGCGCGTTCGCTCGTTTCGGGCAGCGCGAGACAGGTCTCGCGGACGCGCGGGAGCGGGTCGGTGCGTGGGCGGCGGCGCGGCACATCGGCCAGACTACCGAGACCACCTGCGGGAGGGATCGCCCCTGGGGAGTCAGCCGACCCGGTTCGTGATCATCGGCAACGGCGCGGCCGGCACCTACGCGGCGGAGCAGCTGCGCAAGCTCGACATCGCGTGCGAGATCACGATGATCGACGACGAGAAATACACGCTCTACAACCGCGTCTCCCTCCCTCGCTACCTCAAGGGCGTGCTGCTCGAGCAGCGCGTGTACGTGCGCGACATGGAGTGGCACACGAACAACCGCCTCGACCTCCGGCTCGAGACCAAGGTCATGCAGGTCGACTTCGAAGGGAAGACGGTCGCGATCGAGCCGGGCGGCGAGATCCCCTATGACCGGCTGCTCATCGCCACCGGCGGCCGGCCGAACCCCCTCCGTGCCGCGGGCGCGGACCGGGTGAAGGGCTGGTTCAACTTCCAGTACTTCGACGAGACGAAGGCGATGGTGGCCAAGATCCCCGAGTCCAAGGTCGCGGTCGTCCTCGGCGGATCGTTCATCGGCTACGAGCTCACGGAGGCCTTCGCCTTCCGCAAGCTCGAGACGCACTGGCTCATGCGCGGGCCATGGTTCCTGCGCCGCGCGCTCGACGAGCCCGGCGGAGAGGTCGTCTCGCTCCTCGCGGGAGACGCCGGCGTGCAGCTCCATTACGAGGAGGCCATCGACAGGCTCGAGCAGAGCGATGGGCGGATCAAGGTGACGGGGTCCGCCGGGTTCGGCGCGACCGCGGACATCGTCGGCGTGGGTCTCGGGCTCACGATGAACATCGACCTCTTCAAGGACACCGGGCTCGAGACGAACGTGGGCGTGAAGACGAACGAGTTCCTCGAGACGAGCATGCCCGACGCCTGGGCGGCGGGCGACGTGGCGGAGTTCTACGACGTCGTCTCGCAGCGCCACCACCGCATGGGCACGTGGGACAACTCCCTCAACCACGGTCGCCACGTCGCGAAGAACATGCTCGGCGCGAAGGAACCCTACGTGGAGGTCCCGACGTACGCGTCAGGGATGTTCAACTCGAACATCTCCGTCATGGGCGTCACGACGGAAGAAGAGCCCGACGCCGAGGCGATCGTCGAGTTCGACCTCGCGGGCCGCAACTACAAGAGGCTGTTCTTCCTCGGCGAAAATTTGGTCGGCGCGATCCTTGTGGGAAAGATGAAGGGACGGAAAAAAGTCCTCGAGCTCATCAGCTCGCGCACGCCGATCGAGCGCCGCGAGCAGGTGCTCGAGATGCTGGCGCTGCCGGAGACGCCCGCGCGGCCCGCCGCGGCCGACTAGTGCTGCAACGCGTCTCCTTCAACGTCGCGGACAGTGAGATCGAGGGCGTCCTGCACCTTCCGGACACCGAGCCGCTGGGCGCGGCGCCGGTGCTGCACGGTTTCGGCGGCCAGCCGGAGCAGCCGCACATCGTCGCGACGTGCGAGGCGCTTGCCAAGGTCGGCATCGCCGCGCTGCGCTTCGCGTATCGCGACCACCAGCCGCCGAAGATGACGCTCGACTCCGCGCTCGCGGACGCGGCCGGAGCGATCCGCCTCCTGAAGGCCCATCCGCAGGTGCCCGAGCGCCTCGGCATCGTCGGCTTCTCGTTCGGCGGCACGGTCGCGGCCCTTGTCGCCGGCCGCGACTCGCGCATCCGCGCCGCGGTCCTGGCGGCGGCGCCGGCACTCGCGCAGGCCCATTTCAAGGCATGGTCCAACGACGGGAAGTGGAAGCCGGTCGCCGAGCTCTCGCGCACCCGGGCGCGGGTGCTGCTCATCCGGGGCTCGGGCGACACGCAGGTGCCGCTCGAGGACGCCGAGCGCTACGCCGCGGTGCTCTCACAGGCGCGGGTCACGCACAAGATCGTGACGATCGAGGGCGGCGACCACGACTTCGCTCCGGCGGGGCCGCGGGCGAAGATGGCGCAGACGGTCACGGAGTGGGTCCGCGAGAGCATGGCCTGAGCTCGGGTATCGACCCCGTCGCTAATCGCGGCTCGCACCGGTCGGCGCGAGGCGAGATACGGGAGACTCTCGGCGCATGACGACGACGACATTTCCCGCCGGCGCGGCGGAAGTCGCGGAGCCCGTCGACTACGCCCAGTACGGCAGGCGCGTCAAGGCGGCGGTGATCGACTCGCTCCTCATCTGGCTCGTGTTCGTTGTCCTTTACTTCGCGTTCGGGGTCCTCGTGTTCCGCGGCGGCCCCGCGCAAGACGCCGCGCGAGTGGTCCTGCTGCTCCTCGGCTACTTCGGGCCGACCCTCTATTACATCGTCGCGATCGCCGAAGGCGGCCAGACGGTGGGCAAGATGATGTCCGACATCGCGGTGCGGCGGGATGGCAACGAGGACGACTCCGTCGGCTACGTCCGCGCGTTCCTGCGTGCGGTGATCCCGCCGTTCCTGTGGCTTTCGCTCATCCCGGGGATCCTCGACGTGCTCTGGCCGCTCTGGGACGGGAAGCGTCAGACCCTGCACGACAAGATCGCGGGCACGGTGGTCGTCGAGGCATAGCCCTCGCCGGGCAGCGCTCGACGGAGCCCCATCGTCCCAAGGCGCGTTGACGTCCGACCGGCCGGGGCCTGGCCGAGCAAGCGCGCGCCGGGGCTGGCACGCCACGCGCACTCGACGCAGCCGTGGCTGTTTCGCCGGAAGCCGCGATCGCGCTCGCGTTCGCCTGGAGCACGGTCGTCGCCATCGCGATCGTCGCGACGCAATGGGAGCCGCGCCACACGCACCCTTCCCGGGTGCGCTGCCGCTGCCTCGAGTGCGCCGTTCGGAGGAGCCGCCGGGTCTAGCCGCCCGTCCGCGCGAGCAGTCGGTGTGTCTGTACCGGCCTGAGACCTCTGTAGCAAACCCGGTCAAGTAATCTTCGCCCCCAATGACCTGCCTGGTGGGTCGGCGGCTGCGTCGCGCTGCGCTGATGCTCGCGGTCGCGCTCGCCGCCGCGTGCGGCGGACGGACCGGCACGCCAGCGCCCGATCCGCTTGCCGGCCTCTATACCGCGAGCGGTGGCGGCGGTGCCCTCGCGCCTGTCCAGGCGCTGACGAAGCGTTTCGCTGAACTGCACCCCGGCGTGACCTGGCAGGTCGACGAGGTCGGCTCCGACGCCGCGGTGGCGCTCGCGACGGCCGGCCACGTCGATCTCGGCTTCGTGAGCCGCGGACTCACGCCGGACGAGGGCGCGAAGCTGAAGACGCTGAGCATCGGCCTGAGCGGGACCGGCGTGATCGTCAACGCCGCGAACCCGGTCAAAGATCTCACGAAGGAACAGGTGCGCAGGATCTTCGCCGGCGAGATCAAGAACTGGTCACAGCTCGGCTGGGAGAACCAGGAGGTCAAGGTCTTCATCCGTGAAGCGAATGCCGCGACGCGGACCAGCTTTGAGTCCTATTTCTTCGGCGGCAAGGCCACGTACGACAAGGACGCGAGCGAGGTGTTCGAGCTCGACCAGACCCTGAAGGCGGTCGGCTCGTTTCGTGCCTCCATCGGGATGGCGACCACCTCGAGCCGCACCGCGACCGAGACGACGGTCCATCTCGTCTCGATCGACGGTGTGGCGCCCACTCCGGAGAATCTGGTAAGCGGCAGCTACCGGATCGGGCGCCCGCTCATGCTTATCTACCGTCCCGACGAGGCGACGCTCAAGCCGGCCATCCGGTCGTTCCTCGACTTCGCGAGAAGCCCCGAAGGCCAGCGCATCGCCGCAGCCGCGGTCTAGGGTGCGCCGGCTCCTTCACGGTTCGATCGCGCCGTTCGCACCGAGCATCCGTCGAACGCTGCTATTGCGCAGCCTCGTCATTGGCGTCTTGCCGACCGTCCTCATCGTGGCGCTCGCGCTAAGCATCTCGCAACGCTTGCTCCAGGAGCGCTTCGACGATGAAGCGCGGCTGGTCGCGGGAGCCACCTCCAGCGCCATCGACGATCGGGTCCTGCAGACATCGCGGAGCGGTGCCGTGCTCGCCGCGTTGTCCAGCGTCCGCGATCTCGCCGCCGCGCGAGACGGACGGGCGCTAGGCGAGCTCCTCATCCCCCTCAAGTCCAGGCTCGCGCTCGACATCGTGCTGGTCGCCGACCCGAACGGCGACATCATCGCAGGCGCGCAGGACTTCACGCCGGGCGAACAGCTGCCGCAAGAGCTCCTGGTGCGCGCCACCGCCAAGGTCGAGAACTCTTGGGTGATCTACAGCGAGCCGAAGGGCCTCATGATCCGCTCGATCACGCCGATCAGCGCGGCGGACCCCACGAAAACGCCAGGCCTGATCGAGGTCGGCTCCCTCCTCGACAGTACCTTCTTGCACACGATCCGTGCCGCTTCGGATTCGGAGATCGCGATGCTCGCCAACGGCGAGGTGAAGGCGGCCACGATCAAGGGGCTCGAGCCGTCGCAGCTCCCTGACATCGAGGCGATGCGGCTCGGTATCGGCGCCCACCGGACGGACATGAGCGTCAACGGCGCGCGCTACGCCGCGATCTTCAGCCTCGTCCGGTCGCACTCGAGCCAGCCACAAGTGCTCGCCGTGTTCCTACCGCTCGCGCCGCTGGAGCAGGCCCAGCAACAGCTGGCCGCCGCCGTGCTCGCCGGCGGGGTGCTGCTCGCCGGCCTCGCCGTGCTGCTTTCCTACCGCACCGCACGGACGCTCACGACGCCCCTCGCCCGCCTCGCGGGAGCCGCGCGCCGCATCGAGCGCGGCGACCTCGGCGCTCCGATCGCCACCGGTTCCGCGCACGAGATCGGGCAGCTGGAGCGCTCGTTCCAGTCGATGGCGACCGCCCTACAGACTCGGGATGGTCAGAACGAGACACTCGTCGCCGAGCTGCGCGGCACCAACGTCAAGCTCGCAGAGGCCAGCCGCCTCAAGAGCGAGTTCATCGCGAACGTCAGCCACGAGCTCCGGACCCCGATGAATGCGATCATCGGCTACACGGAGTTCATGCTCGAGGGACTGGACGGCGAGCTCACGGCGCAGCAGACATCCGACCTGCGACGCGTCCACAGCGCGGCGGACAACCTCCTGGAGATCATCAATGGGCTGCTCGATCTCGCGAAGATCGAAGCCGGGCAGATGGACATCAAGCCGGAGGCTTTCCGCATGCACGAGCTGGCCGACGAGCTCGTCTCGCTTCTCGGTCCTCGGGCGCGAGCCAAGGATCTGGTGCTCCGGAGCGACATCGAGCCCGCGCTCCCGGCCGCGTTCGCCGACCCATATCACTTCCGGCAGATCCTCATCAATCTCACCGGCAACGCGGTGAAGTTCACGACGAAAGGCGAGATCGTGCTGAGCGCGGTCCAGGCCCGCGACACGCTCACGGTCACGGTCTCCGATACGGGCGAGGGCATCGCGCCCGAGGCACAGGCCATCATCTTCGATGAGTTCCGTCAGGCGGACGGGTCCGCGAGCCGACGCCACGGTGGAACAGGACTCGGTCTCGCGATCGCGCGGCGGCTGGTCCTATTGAACGGCGGACGCATCTGGGTCGAGAGCCAGGTCGGCGCCGGTTCGCGGTTCCACTTCACGGTGCCGATCGCGAGTGAAGCGCCGCGATCAGCTGACCTGCGGGAAGTCCCCGTGCGCGCGTAAGTAGGCGACGACACCGCCCGCGGCGAGGATCTCCTTCGCGAAGCGTGCGAGCGGTCGCAGGGGCGCGTCGCCGCGCGGACCACGCAGCACGCCCGCCGGCATGTCCAGCGTGACCTCGTCGCCATCGTGGATCCGCGAGACCGCGTCGGTCGACTCGAGGACCGGGATCCCCAGGTTGACGCAGTTCCGGAAGAAGATGCGCGCGAAGCTCTTCGCCACGACCCCGCCGATGCCGAGCTTCTTGAGGGCGGCGACCGCGTATTCGCGCGAGCTCCCGCACCCGAAGTTCTCGCCGCCAACCAGAACGTCGCCGGGCTTCACCTCCTTGGCGAAGCCGGGGCGCGCGTCGCAGAACGCGTACAGATGGAACTTGTCCTGGCCGACCATGAAGGGCGCGTAGCGGCCCGGAACGATCTGGTCCGTGTCGAGGTCGTCGCCAAAGACCCAGGCGCGCGGCACCTAATCGTCCCTCTCAATCTCGCGGCTTCGCCGCGTAGACGCGCTCAGGGCTGGTTGATTCGCTCGTCGCGGCAGAGCCGCTCCTCGCTCAATCAATCGTCGATCTCCGCGGCCGGTCCGCTGCGGGCGGCGGTAAGGACGAGCTCGCGGGAGCGGTCGCCCGAGCGCACCGACGCCGCGCCGCGACCCGGCCGCTCGGCGCGGCGGCGCGCGACGAGCTCGTCGAACTCGGCGTCCGACGCCTCCAGGTAAGGACGCGGGTCGTCGATGACCCCGGTGAGCGCGGCGACGGCCGCGACGTACGGCGACCCGATGTAGATCGCGGCGTCCGGCGAGCCCATGCGCCCTTTGTAGTTGCGGTTCGCCGTCGAGAGACAGATCTCGTTGCCGGCCAGCACGCCACCCGTGCGTCCGAGGCACGGACCACACCCGGAGCTCCCGATCACCGCACCCGCGCTCGAGAGCGCGAGCAGCGTCCCGTCGGCCATCGCGTCCTCCATCTGCCGGCGCGACGACGGCACGACCTCAAGCCGCACCTGGGGCGCGATCCGCCGGCCTCGCAGCACGGCCGCGGCCTGGCGCATGTCGACGAGCCGGCCGTTCGTGCACGAGCCGAGGAAGACGACGTCGACCGGCTGGCCGATCGCCGCCGACACATCCACCACCTGGTCCACGCGCGGCGGGACCGCGATCTGCGGCTCGAGCGTCGTGAGGTCGATCGTCACTTCGTTCGCGTAGGTCGCGCCGCGGTCCGGGAAGAGCCAGTCGGGTGCTTCGGGCGTGCCGACGACGAGGCCGGCCTTCGCGCCCATCTCCGTCGTCATCCCGGCGAGCGTGATGCGGTCGCCCTGCGGAAGATCGCCGACGCCGTGGAACTCGACGGAGGCGTAGCGCGCGCCGTCGGTGCCGATCTCGCGGACGACGCGCATGATCGCGTCCTTCATCGTGATGCCCTTGCGCAGCGTGCCCGTGAACGTGACCTTGATCGACTCCGGGACGCGAAGCCACGTGCGGCCGAGGGCGAGCGCGACGGCGATGTCGGTGGCCCCCATGCCGGCGCCGAACGCGCCGACCGCGCCGTACGAGTTGCTGTGCGAGTCGCTCCCGACGATCACGGTGCCGGGCTCGCAGTAGCCCTCCTCGACCATGATCTGGTGACACACGCCCTCGCCCGCGTCGTAGAACGTCGGGATCTCCTGCTCGCGCACCCACTCGCGCAGGACGCGGTGCGAGTCCGCGACGACCGGCGTGGGTGCGGGCGCGGCGTGGTCCACGAAGACGCAGACCCTGGACGTATCCCAGATCCGCTCCTTGCCGAGGTCGCGCAGCCCCGCCATGACCGCGTCGATGACGGAGTCGTGGACCATGACGCGCGAGACGGGGACGATGACGAGGTCGCCTACTCGCGCGGCGCGCCCGGACGCGCGCGACAGGATCTTCTCCGCGAGGGTGCGATTCACGCTACGACCCATTCTCGCAGCAGCGAGTCGAGCTGGTCCATCGAGAGGGGACCCGCGTCCGCGAGCGTCTTGATCTTCCTCGTGATCGCCCGCAGCTCGTCCTTCCCGAACTCCAGGCCGAGCTCCTGCGCGCGCCGCCCGACGGCGTTGTAGCCGGTGAGGCGGTGCGCGATGTTCATCGTCCGCGTCAGCCCGAAGTCCGCTGGATCGAGGACCTCGTAGCTGTTCGGGTTGATGTAGATCGCCTTCGTGTGCATCCCGGCCTTGTGATGGAAGGCGTACTTCCCGGTGACGAAGTTGTTGTACGGGATCTCGATCTTGACCATCGAGGCGACGAGCTCGTCGAGCTCGCTCAGCTTCCGCAGGTCGTACTTCGCCCGGATCGCCGCGGGATCGTCGACGTACATCCGCGCGACGAAGCCGCCGAGCGGGGTGATGCCGTTGCGCTCGCCGATGCCGAGGACGCTCGTGTCGATGTGCGTCGCACCGCCTTCGAGGATGCTGTGGCTGTTCGCGATCGCGCAGCCGGTGTCGTTGTGACCGTGGAATTCGATGTCGCATTCGACGTGGTGGCGCAACTCCACCGCGAGGGCGTAGCACTGGCGTGGCGTCGCGATGCCGACGGTGTCGGCCACGCCGATACGGTCGACGCCCATCGCCGCGACCGCCGTATAGACCCTGAGGAGGTCTCCCTCCGTCGAGCGGAAGCTGTCCTCGCTCGAGAAGCGGACCTCCTTCCCGTGCTCCTTGATGAACGAGATGACTTCCCGGGCCTCAGCGATGATCTGGTCGACACCTTTGCCGTGGCTGAACTCGCGCAGGATCGACGACGTCCCGAAGAGGATGTCGATCCCGTCGACGCACGTCTGCACGGCGACGCGCGCGTCGTCCATATGGCAGCGAATGTGGGTGAGGACCTTCGCCTTCAGGGGAAGCGCCGCGATCGTCTTGCAGTCCTCGAAGGACTGGGGAGACGCGACGGGTGAGGTCAGCTCGATGTACTCGACCCCGAACTCGTCCAGGAGCTGCGCGATGGCGATCTTGTCCGCGGTCGTGAAGTGGGCGTTCGAGAACTGCTCGCCCTCGCGCAGCGTCGAGTCGATGATCGCGAAGCGCTCGATCGGCATGCCGGCCTCCTCTGTTCGCGGACCGGCTCACCGCGCCTCTTCCGACCGCGCCGCATCGGCGCAACGAAAAAGGCCCGGTGCGCCTGCGTGCCACCGAGCCTCTCCGTGAAGACTTGGTCACACGGCAGCGCTTCGCGGCGGGGTCTCCCCCGTCGCGACAGTCCGCCCCCTTCCGGTGGACGGACCAGCCACGGTCCGCGAGCCGTTCCGTGGCTTCGGCGGTCACCCCGTTCGCGGCGCGTCGGCGGAAGCTCGTTCCTCGACGCCGGTAGTGCTGGTGACCGCGCCTCTGGCCGGTAACGCGTATGAACTTTGTGGCGAAGTCTATGGGCGGGCGCCGAGGCCTGTAAAGGAGACGACAACAAAGTTAGGCTGCTCGCCACCGATATGGCCGACATCCTCATCGCAGACGACCATAAGTTCATCCGCGAGATGGTCCGGATCACCCTGTCGACGCAGGGCTGGAGCATCGACGAGTCGGAGACCGCCCGCGGGACGCTCGATCAGGTCCGGTCGACGCGTCCCAAGGTGCTCCTCCTCGACGTCATGTTCGAGGGCGAAGGCGACGGCCTGACCGGCTTCGACGTCTGCCGCGAGATCAAGGCAGACGACGCCACGAAGAACATCCCGGTCATCCTGCTCACCGCCCTGGACAGCAACGAGGAGCGCCGGCGCGGGATGGCGGCCGGTGCCTCGCACTACCTCACGAAACCCTTCAGCCCCATCGACCTCATCAACGTGCTGCGGGGGCTCATCGGCGACCCGCCGGCGGTGCAGACGCTCGGGCAATACCTCATCGACGAGGGCGTCATCAGCCACCAGCAGCTCGCCGAGGCGCTCGAGATGCAGCGCACGCTCGAGCTCCGCGGCCACCCCCGCCGACTCGGCGAGGTGCTCGCGCTGATGCAAGCGGTCACGCCCGAGCAGCTCCAGGGGGCGCTCGAGCGTCAACGCTCCAAGCAGCGGCATTGACGCGGCCCGACCGCGAGGAGCCCGAGCCGGTCCGGGCGTCACGGCGAGGCCGCCAGATCGTACGGCCCGCATAAGCGACGGGGACGATCCCCTGTGCCCGTAGCGCCGAGGGCCCCGGCACGTTCTTGCTGACGTGCCTGACGGCGGAGAGACCAGGCTGGGCGGCGCCGCCGTGAACGCCGTCCTCGGTCCCGGCTCGGTCTTCGAAGGAAAGCTGACGTTCACGGGCCAGGCCCGGATCGACGGCTCGTTCAGCGGCGGGGTCACGACCGACGACCTCCTGATCATCGGCGAGGGCGCCAAGGTGGATGCCGACATCAGGTGCGGCTCCCTTGTCGTCGAGGGCGAGGTGACCGGCACGGTCGCGGCGCGCGACGCGATCGAGCTCGCCCCTCACGCGCGGGTGAAAGCGGGACTCACGACGCCGGCGCTCACGATGGCGAAGGGCGCTGTCTTCGACGGCAGCTGCAAGATGAACGGCGCGGCCCCCGACCCCGTCAGCATCTCGCGACACGACGAAGGCGCGACCGGCGAGAACGCGCAGAACGCTCGGTCGAGCCCTGCGCGCAAACGGAGCTGGCAGCACTCTCCGAAGGGCGCGGATCGCCAGGAAGGGGACACGACGACCTTCGACTGAGGGGTGACCTCAGCCGGCGCGTTCCCCGACGAACCTGCGCGCCTCTCTGGCGAGGTCGATGCGATCCGGCGCGCGCGGGCCGACCGCGATCCACTCCTTCATGAGCCTGCCGTGGCCTGGGTCGAAGTACACGGCCTCCCCGGCGCTCACCAGCTCGGCGACGCGCTCGCGCGGGAGCTTCACGACGAACGCGCCGTGCGAGGACATGAACGCGAAGAGCTTGCCCTTCACCTTCAGGCCGGTGGAGCCGAAGCCCTTGCCGCCACGGGTCACAGACCGATCCTTGGCGAACGCGTTCACCACCCGCGCGAACCCTTCGTCGATGGCGGCCCGCTCGTTCTTCGTCCGGGTCGTTCTCACGCGCGCCACGCTACTCGCCCGGATCCGATCGCTCCCGTTTGGACGTCGTGCCGAAGATGCGGACGGTGCGCACCAGCTCTTCGCCGTCGAACGGCTTGGGGAGCGCGGCCGCGGCACGGATGCTGCGCGCGAGCTCCCGGGCGCGGGGCACGCCGCTGACGACGACGATCGGCGTCGTCCTGGCGGCACGCCGGCGGTACTCCGCCGCGAACTGGTCGCCGCGCATCCCGTGCCCCAGGTCGAGATCGAGCACGAGGACGTCGGCGTCGTAGCCGAGCTCGTCGGCGACCGCCAGCGCCTGGTCGGCGTCGCGCGCGACCCAGACGGCGAACTCGTCTGCGTCCCGCAGCGTCGTCGCGACGGCCGCGAGCGTGTCGGGATCGTCCTCGACGACGAGGACCCGCACCCTGTCACCCACCGGCGGCGAGGATAGCGGGAGGCCGCCGGCGCTCAGCCGAGCGAGCGGTCGCGACACCCCGGCCGATCAGCGCCGTTTCTCGAAGACGGTGACCTCGACCGTCATCGTCTCCGACCTGAGAGCGCGCGTGGACACGCGGAGGTACAGGTCGAAGCGGCGAACGTCTTCCGCTCCCACGAGAGCTTCGAGTTTGACGAGGTTGTCCCGCAGGTTCTGCCGCCACGCGTCGAGGGTCCGAAGGTAATGTGAGATGTCGATCTGGTGCACCCGGACCAGGTCGAACCCCGCCCGGCTCGCAAGGCTCAGCTCCTCCCCGAGCGTGCGGTAGTTGGCGGTCTCCCCGAAGAGCTCGTTGATGAAGACCATCGCGCGTGACATCTCAGCGTGGCGAGGATGCGTGAAGTGGAGATCCCGGATCACCATTCGTCCGCCGACCCGGAGCATCTCGTACGCCTTCGCGAAGTACCCGGCCAGATCCGAGAAATGCCCGGTCGCCTCATCCGCGTAGACCACATCGAAGCTGCCGTCGGGCTCGTATTCGCGCCAGTGCTGGAGGAGGACGGACGCCTCGGCGCCGCTCTCGGCGATGCGCCGCGCGGCGCCACGGTACTGGCCTTCCGCCACCGTGAGGCCCACCCCCCGGACGCCGTACCGCTTGCAGAGGTAGACGAGCGGGCCGCCCCAGCCGCAACCGACGTCGAGGATCCGCGCGCCCCGCTCGAGCCGCATGAGGCCGGCGAGAAGATCGAGCTTCTCCTCCTGCGCCTGGTTGACCGTGGTCGCGCGATCCCAGAGGAGACCCGAATACACGTGCCAGTCTCCGCCGAGCACGGGATAGAAGAACTCCACCGGGCGCTCGTAGTGGCTGCCGACGCGCGCCTTCTCGTCGGCGGTCTCGTAGCGGCGGTACATCCGCTGACCGCTCGAGGCCGCCAGGTCAGTACCCGCCTTTGCGCAGCAGACTCGCGAACACGATCTCCTTGTGCGTCGGCTCGGTGCCCTCGACGATCGCCGTGTGGCGCGCGTCGCGGAAGAGCTTCTCGATCACGCTCTGCCCGGTGTACCCGACGCTGCCCAGCATCAAAGAGGCCGCCTCGGTCACCCGCATCACCATCTGCCCCGCGTACAGCTTCGCGATGCTCGCCTCTTTCGTGTGGTCGGCGCCTTGGTCGTATTTCAACGCGGAGAGGTACACGAGTGCGCGAGCCGCCGCGATGTCCATCTCCATCTCCGCGATCTTGAAGCGATAGTCCTGCAGCTTGTGGAGCTTGTCGCCATACAGGACGCGCTTCGCGCCGAAGGCCAGGACCTCGTCTCGCGCGCGGCGGGCGACTCCCACCGCGATCGCGGCGATCGTGGTGCGCGACTGCGAAAGGCTGTCGTTCATCAGACGGAGGCCACGCCCCTCGTCGCCGATCCGCTGCGATTGGGGCACAACGACGTCGCTGAGCTCGAGTGACGAGAGATCCATCGACCGCAGCCCCAGCGTGGGCCAGCGTTCGCCGATCCGGACGCCAGGCGAATCCGTCGGGACGAGAAACCAGGTCATCGCGTCCGACGAACGCCCCTCGCCGGTGCGAGCGACGACGATCACACGGGTCGCGTGGCGGAGGTTCGAGCTGTAGTCCTTCTGACCGTTCAGGACGTATCCGGTGGTGCACCGTTCGGCGTGGGTCTCGAGGCTGAGCAGATCGCTGCCCGCTCGGCGTTCGGATGCGGCGAACGACGTGACCACCGGCTTCGCGGCTAGGCAACGACGGAGCTCGGAGCGGGTCGGGTCGCCGACGAGGGTGAGGACGAGCCGGTTCAGAAAGATGGACAGCGTGATGAGGCTCGCGGTCGCCGCGCAGCCGTAGCCGAGCTCCTCTCCTGCCAGGCAGAACGTGACCAGATATGGCGGTCGCGGGGCGTCGTCGCCGCGGAAGAACGGTTCGCTGAAGCCCTCTCCGCAGAAGTTCGCGTACACGTGCAGCGGCGTGGTGCCGAGGCGGTCGTGCTCGAGCGCGATCGGCGTGATCTCCTGTGCGACGAAGGCGCGAAGTGCCGTGACGTACTTCTGCTGTTCGGGACTCGTCGTGAAAGCGAACACGAGGTCGGGATTCTATGGCCGTGTCGCGGACGCCGGGCGGCTAGCGGCGTGAGGCCTTCCAGGAGACGCCGTGACAGGGGTAAAGTCGCGAGCATGGAGGAGCATCGTGCACCGGGCGGGCCATCGCTCCAGGTCGGACCGGTCCAGCGCGAAGAAGAGCGCAAGCTTGTCACCATCGTCTTCGCAGATCTGTCCGGATCGACCGCGCTGGCCGAGCGCCTCGATGCCGAGGAGCTGCGCTCCGTCCTCACGTCGTTCTTCAATGCCCTCGCGAACGTCGTCCAGCGGTACGGTGGGACGATCGACAAGTACGCCGGCGACGCCGTGATGGCGGTCTTCGGCGCTCCACTGGCCCACGAGGATGATCCCGAACGCGCGATCCGCGCCTCGCTCGACATGCATGGCGCGATCGCGCGTCTGAACGAAAGTGCCGAGCGCGACCGCGGGGTCCGTCTCTCCCTGCGCGTCGGTGTGAACACGGGTGCCGTCGTCGCCGGTCCGCTCGCGGGAAAAGTGCAATCCGCTTACACGATCGTGGGCGACGCCGTGAACACCGCACAACGACTGCAATCGGCCGCGGCTCCCGGCGAGATCCTCGTCGGTCCGATCACTCGCC
>Ga0209058_1002709_pt1 | contig 14479 bp, 16 predicted proteins | sample GraSoiAngelo_147_FD_185904 | JGI IMG/M metagenome (GOLD analysis project Ga0209058, IMG submission 185904) | Grasslands soil microbial communities from the Angelo Coastal Reserve, California, USA - 14_1009_05_40cm (SPAdes) (version 2) | ecosystem: Environmental > Terrestrial > Soil > Grasslands ... | reverse complement strand
GGCCATTCATTACGTGGCCTGCGCAATCGCCATTGCTGGCGGGTTGGGCATCCTCAGGTGGGTATTGTCCATGCTTGTCTTCGAGATCGACCCAATATCGCTCTCCTGGCGTGTCTTCAGCGCGGTCTTCTTCTTTGGCCTTTTGCTGTGGGAGCTAATGTATCGCCCGCCTCTTCGGCTAATGCAAGGACTCGGCGTCTTAGCGATGCTGCCGTTCTTGGCTCTATTTCTGTATGGGGTTGGCTGGATTATCGTCCACGTTCTCTGACCGTTAGGGAACTCTGCCCCTCTTGGCGCATCTTGCCTTCTGCGACACCCATTTCCTCGCACCAGGCCGCGTACGCCAGCGGGGAGATCTCGCTGGGCTTGATCTCGCTGCGGCCGCCCCAGAAGACGTTCGTGTAGGCGACAGCGATGCCCAGCGACGCTAGGTGCGCGTCGATCGCGGCCTTGTGCGCGAGCACGAGCGATTTGTCGGTGCCGTGCGCGACACCCATAACGTTCACGTTGTTGAACTCGGTGCCGGCCTCGCGCCAGTAGCAGTGGGTAAGGATGTGGTGGCGGCCTACTTCGCGACCGGTCTCGACCTCGCGACCCGGCGGGACGGCCCAGTGGAAGAGCGCGTTATAGCGGGTGACGCGCTCGCCGCTCGCCGTTTCCTTGACGTGCTCGAGGAACGTCGAGAAGCGCCCGAGGAGCTTACGCTCGTGCAGCGACTCTGCGACTCGGCAGAACTCATCGAGCGAGACTCCAGCCTCCTGGGCGCGCGAGTCCCAGAGCTCACGTTCGATCTCGTCCGGGGTGAACTCGCGTTTGAGCGCGGTTAGGACGCGCCATTCGAGCTCGCTCAGCTCGACGACCTGCGGGTACATCACTTCCGCCGGCTCGTCCGACTTGCTGCCGGGCTCGATGCCGCGCCGGCGTGTATGGCCGACGCCGAGCACGAAGAGCGCCTTCGCGGGCATGATGCGATACGCGTTTGCGCCGACCTTGGATGCGAGGAAGTCGCAATGCTTCTCGAGGGCGAAGCCTTGGGGGACTTTGAGGGTCGTCCAGAGGCGGTACTTCGAGCCGGCCGTTTCTGAGTCCGTGGTCCGAATTACGACGTGGCCCGAGAACGGGTCGTGCTGGAACATGAAGTCGAACGCTGCCTGAAGGCGTTCGTTGGGAACCTGCCACGCTACAAGCGCGCCGTCCGCGAGGTTGGTCGAGAGGAGAGTCTGGCGGACACGGCGGATCGTGCCCGCTGCGAGAAGAGCGCGGATGCGCTCGATGACGGTCTCGACGGGCACGCCGGAGCGGGCGGCGATTGCGCTGAAGGGGTCGCGTTGGAAGCCTTCGAGTTTGTCTTCGGAGACAGTGAGGATGGCAGTGTTGATGGGGTCGTCGAGGGCGAGGGGTACGGCAACTGTGGTCATGATCGTACGTGTTTAGTATCCAGAAACAGTCGGTTACGCGCGAATCTTTACCCCACCCAAGATCCCCCCACGGCGGGCAGGCCTTCGCGGAGAAACTCGTGCAGCGTACGAACCTGGTCGTCGCTCAGGATGACGTAGGCTAGGGGCGTCAGGAAGAGTGGAAGGGGGCGATAGACGAGCGGAAGATTGCGATCGTAGGGCGGCGCGGTACCTGAGTGACCATCTGCTGACCGAGCCGGCCGAGCTTCTCCCGGAAGACCCGCTTATACAGGTCGCTCAGGTAGGGCAAGTACTCGATCTGCAATGCAAGCGGCAGCTGGAAGAAGTCCGAATGGACGACCTTCCGGCAGCGAGCGCTCCGGCAGTTGCACTCCCAGACGACATCGCCGAAGCCGTCGATGCGGTAGTCGTGGGTGATTTCCTCGCCGGCCCCGATGTCCCGGAACGCGGTCGCGCAGCGCCTGACGACGTTGCGGTACTCCTTCCAGGCGCTTGGGTTGCAGCAGTGGTTGATGTAGCGGGCGGGCTCGGGCAGCAGGACTTGGCGGCCGTCCGCCAGCCAGTCGCAGTGGCGCTCTTCCTCGCCCTCGCGCAACGGGTCCTCAGCGGTGACGAGGCGGAGCTCGCTGGTGTCGAAGATGACCTCGCCGGCCCTGAAGTCGCGGGCGGCAAAGACGCCGAAGCCGTGGATGGGTGAAGGCTTGACGATTACATCGCCGAAGTCGCCTTCAGTCATTGGCCAGACGCTCGCGCAAGAACTCGTTCCGATGGTGCGGGCACCTGTTCCGAGGCCAAGAACGCCGTTCACACCCCACGCCCACGCCAGATTCCTTCGCGACGATACGGGATTCGGCGAGCGAGCGTGGTCGGCGCTCAGAATGACACGCGCGCGTGATCACGAATAGCGCTCCTCTTTCCAGGGGTCGCCGCGGATGTGGTAGCCGTACTGCTCCCAGAAGCCGGGGCGGTCCTTCGGAATGAACTCGAGGCCTCGCAGCCATTTCGCGCTCTTCCAGAAGTAGAGGTGCGGCACGACCAAGCGACAGGGGCCACCGTGCTCCGACGCCAATTCCTTCCCGTCGTGCTTGTAGGCCACGAGGACGTTGTCCCGCATCAGGTCGTTGAGGAGGACGTTCGTCGTGTAGCCGCCGTAGCAGTGCGCGATGACCGACTTCGCTTCCGGGCGTGGCTTCACATGCTTCATCAGCTCTAGAAACGCAACACCTTCGAACACGTTATCCATGCGGCTCCACGACGTTACGCAGTGGACGTCGCACTGGACGGTGATCGTCGGCAGCGAGGTGAACTGCTCCCAAGAGAACTCGACGTCTTTCTCGACGAGGCCGAACAGCCGGAGACGCCAGGCTTTGAGGTCGACACGAGGCGTGCCGCCGTAGGTGAGCACCGGCCAGTCTTCGACCACCTTCTGTCCGGGCGGCAGGCGGTCGCCCCACTTTTCGCGGTCTTCGCGGCGGCGGGATAGGATGTTGGATACCATAAATGCCTCCTCGAATCGAGAATACCAAAGGGGGGCGTTGTACGCGGGAGGAGACGCCCCGTTCTGCAGAAGGAAACGGCGGGTTTCGACACCTCACTCTCGGCCCTAGCGTGCGTTAGGCGAAGACGTTGATGAGGCGTCTCTACACGAGGTGAGATGCGGCAGACGCGTGCTAACATCGACGTGATGCAGCCGGTTGACGTGACTGAGCAGGTCCCGCCGAAGACGCGTTCGTCTCTCCTCAAGCCGCTCTTGTTCTGGGGCGCGGCGCTGACTGTGTTCGCCCTCGATCAGGTGACGAAGGCGATCGTCCGGGCGACGCTAGAAAAGGGTGAGTCCTGGCCGGGCGCCGACTGGCCAGTGCGCATCCGTTACGTGACCAACACGGGGGCTGCTTTCGGCATCCTCGAAGACCAGACGGTCTTTCTAGTCGTCATGGCCTGTATTGGGCTGGCTGCGATCTACCTGTACTATCGCTATCCACCGTTTGACCACCCGATCGCGGCCGTCGCCATAGGCATGATGCTGGGCGGGGCCGCCGGCAACCTCTTCGACCGCGTGCGCTTGGGCGAGGTGACGGACTTCATCGATTTCCCTTCGTATCCGGCGTTCAACGTCGCCGATTCCTCGCTTACAATCGCGATCGCGACGGTTATCCTCGGCTACCTGGTGTTCGCGCCGAAAAGTAAGCCCGCCCCTGATGAGAACGCTGGAGCTGACGGCTGACCGGGGCGGCGAACGGCTCGATACGTTCATCGCGCGACGCTGTCCAGAGCTGTCGCGTAGCCATGCCCGCCGGCTGATCGACGAAGGCCTCGTCTCGGTAAACGGGCGCCAGGCGAAGCCTTCCGAGCGGGTGAGGGCGGGACTGAGCGTGAGCGTGATCGTCCCGCCGCCTGAGACAGTTACCCTCGTGCCGGAAGCCATCCCGCTGACGATCATCTACCAGGACGGCGATATCATCGTGCTGGACAAGCCGGCAGGCTTGACGGTACATCCCGCTCCGGGGCATCCCAGCGGCACGCTCGTGAACGCGCTGCTCGCCGCCTGCCCTGACCTGCGAGGAATCGCCGGTACGCTGAGGCCCGGAATCGTCCACCGGCTCGACAAGGACACGTCTGGGCTAATGGTAGTCGCCAAGAACGACCGGGCGCAGCGGGCGCTTCAGCGCCAGTTGAAGGACCGCGATGTCCGCAAGACCTACCTAGCACTCGTGCGCGGAGTGCCCGCGCCGCGCGAAGGGACGATCGCGGCGCCGATCGGACGTCACCCGAAGAACCGCAAGAAGATGGCAGTGGTCGCGGACGGCCGCGAGGCGACCACGCGATATCGCGTGCGGGAGGAGATCGCCGGCGGGCAGTATTCGCTGCTCGAGGTTGAGCCGGTCACCGGGCGGACCCACCAGATCCGGGTGCACCTCGCTGCGGTCGGTCATCCTGTGGTGGGCGACGCGACATACGGGCGGCCGTCAGCGGCGGTCGGCCGGCAGTTCTTGCACGCACACAAGCTGGCGTTCGCGATGCCGCTGGGCGGGCGGACGGTCGAATTCGAGTCGCCTTTACCGGCGGACCTTCGCGAGGCGCTCAGCCAGCTGCGGGCGGGCTGAGATGCGCCCCGGCCGGGGCGCATCTACATCGCTTTGGGCTATGAGCCTTCTTTGACTTCGGTTAGATCATCCGCGAGGAGGCCATGCGCTTCGCGGTGTACGGCCTCGGCCGCCTCTTTGCTGGGCGCGTCGATTAGGCACCAAACCTGGCCTGTGTTCTCGTTGAACCAGTACTTGAGGTACTTGACTCCGTGCTTGTCCTGGACGCGCAGATCGCGCTGGTGGGCGCCAGCGACAGCCTCGGCGGTGAGGCCATCGATCTTCTTGTGGACGTCCATGTATAGCGGCATGGAAGCTCCTCTCCCTTGAACATATTTGGGCTCCGGTGAGCGAATTATAGCGAGAGGAGGCGGGAGTTGTTAAGTGCTTGTCTTACGCCGCTGGAGGTTTGCCGGCGCCGATGGGGGTGACACCCGTTGCGTAGATGTAGATACGCGTGCCGTAGCGCGCGAGGATTGGTTTGTGGCCCTCGGCCTCGAGCTGGGAGATGTAGCGGGGCAGCACGGCGCCGTATCCCTTGAGGGGCAGGGTGCGGTAGTACCAGTAGTCTTCGCCGTCCAGTACTAACTTAAGGGCCGGTTCCATCTGGCCGTACTCGACGTACGGAAGCTCCATGCCGTCGGTGTAGAGCGTGCCGATGCTATCGGGATGTACTTCGTGCACGCCCTCCATGAATCGAAAGATACAAGGAAGAGGGAAGATGGAACAAGGAGGAATAGTGAGTAGTGAGCAGTGAACAGCGGGTGGTTCCTGATTCATCGCCGTATGCTCTAATCTCTAAGCATGGCTGTTCGGACACGATATGCTCCGAGCCCGACGGGGGAGCCGCATCTCGGCAATATGCGGACGGCGCTGTTCAGCTGGCTGCTCGCGCGGCACTATGGGGGCCAGTTCTTTCTACGCATCGAGGACACGGACCAGGCGCGCTACGTCGAGAGCGGCATCGAAGCGCAGATGGAAGCTCTACGCTGGCTCGGCCTCACGTGGGACGAAGGTCCCGACGTAGGTGGGCCCTATGCGCCGTACACGCAGTCGGAGCGCCTCGAGACCTACAGAGAGCACGCCGAGCGGTTAGTCGCGCGAGACCATGCCTATCTCTGCTACTGCTCGCCTCAACGGCTGGAGGAGGTGCGGAAGGCGCAACAAGCTCGCAAGGAGCCGCCACGCTACGACCGCCATTGTCGCAACCTTTCGCCGGAGGAGAGGCGCGCGGCCGAGGCGCAGGGAGCCAGGCCGGTTGTGCGTTTCAAGACGCCGCTAGACGGCGAGACGGTCACGCATGACGTTTTGCGGGGAAGCGTGACGTTTCAGAACGATACGCTGGATGACTTTGTTCTGCTCAAGTCCGATGGCTATCCGACGTATCATCTTGCCGCACAAGTGGATGATCACTTGATGCAAACGACTCACGTGCTGCGAGGGGAGGAGTGGCTACCGAGTGCGCCGCGGCATTTTCTCATCTATCGTGCGTTCGGCTGGGAGCCGCCGGCCTTTGCGCATCTGTCGCGGATCCTCGGCCCGGACCGGGCGAAGCTTTCGAAGCGCCACGGCGCGCACGCCGCTCTCGAATACCGGGAGCAGGGCTACCTGCCGGACGCGGTCGTGAACTTCCTCGCGCTGCTGGGGTGGTCGCTGGATGACCACACGGAGATTATCGACCGCGCGACGCTCATCCGCCACTTCGATCTCGACCGGGTGCTTACCAACCCGGCAGTCTTCAACGCCGAGAAGTTGCTCTGGATGAATGGGGTCTATATTCGGGAAATGCCCGACGACAAACTCGCCGATGAGGTGGCGCCCTTCCTCGAACGCCATCTGGGCCGGCCCGTTGATCGCGGGCTCTTGATGCGGATAATTCCGCTCGTGAAAGAGCGGATCAAGCTGCTCAGCGAGATCGTCGACATGGCCGACTTTTTCTTCATGGACGGCGAGCTTGACTACGACGTCGAGACGCTGCTGGGCAAACGATACGCGGGCGATGCGGTGGGGGCGCTGGAGGCGCTGGACACGGCGGCGGAGCGCCTAGAGGCGGTGGACGCGTGGGGACACGAGAAGCTGGAAGCTGCGGTGCGGCCCCTCGCCGAAGAGCTGGGGGTGAAGACCGGTGACCTCTTCGGGGTGCTTCGCGTGGCGGTGACCGGCAAGACAGCCACACCACCGCTCTTCGAGACGATGGAACTGCTCGGACAACAACGCACGTTGGAAAGGCTTCGGAGGGCCAGGGAACGGTTGCGCGGGCAAGCGCCCGCGGCGAAATAGCGAGCGCTTGCTCCGTAAACCGAGCGCTTTCTCGGTATAATGAGCGCTCGCTTGATAATACTTGCTTTTATTAGAAAACCTATTGACTGACGTACGGGCTGGGCGTCTAATTCGTGTAACTGAAATGCGGAAGTTTCAGGGAAGGCTGGACGAGATGGAGCGGCGAGCAGCGCGAAGCGGGAACAGAATGCTAAGCACGACCGAGCTGTCAGCCGCCCGGTGTCTCTCAGCCTTAACTGTCCTGATCCGTCGGGGCAGTGCCGGACCTAGGCGTCTCACCTCTACGGGGAACGCCGCACCCCCAGGGGGCTCGCCACCCCTGTAGACGCACAGAACCGCCGTGTCATGGGCTCCACGGCGGTTCCTGGACTATGAGGGGCCGCCCCGAGTAATCGGGGCGGCCTTGTTTGTTAGCTCGCGCGTCTGGCGGCGGCGGGAGCGGACTTCTCCGCGGTCACTGGCGCCATGATCCCGTTGAGGTCGGGCAACTCGGTGATCAGCCGACCGCTGTGAACCAAAAACATGGCGGCAATGGCGCCGTTGAGGTCGAAATCGTCCTTTAGCAGCACTTTGCCGATGCGCATTCCAAGGAGCGTGGCAACCAGCAGGCTGGAGAGCCCACGGGCGTCGACGTCCGGCATGCTGTAAATACCGCCCTCGGCACCCCGCTTGACGAAGTGTTCCATCAGCTGACGGCGCATCCCCCAGCTCTGCTTGCTAATCTCGTACAGCTTCTGGTTCTTCAGGCCTTCCGCCCAGATCTCGAGGTCGAGCCGGACCAAGTTGTCAAGGTTGGGATCGTGCATGGTGTCGATGAACAGGGACGAGATATCGGCGAAAGCCTGGCGGATGTCGCCCGTCGAATCGATCAGCGCGCGAAACCGCCCGACCATCTCGTTGGCGGTGTCCTCGATCACGGCCGCGATGATTTCGTCCTTGCCTCCGAAGTAGTGGTAAAGACCGCCGGGTGTGATCGATGCTTCGCGACAGATCTCGTCGGTCGTGGTGCGGTGGAAGCCGTTACGCAGGAAGCAGGCGCGGGCGGCGTCGATGATCTCGTTGCGTCTGGACTCGAGCTCTTCGGGCTTAAGTTTTGGCACGCCCCATCCCCGTCTGTCTTGTATAGCGAGCGCTCGCTATCGCGCTTGATTATACGCCGGGCCGGAGGTGTGTCAAGCGGTCTGCGGTGTATAGGGCGATGGAGGACCGGCGCGAATCGCGTTGCCGCCTCGTGACCCCCCTGCTAGAATCGAACTGGCCCGCGTCCACCGCGGGCGTGGTGTTGCGGGATGGTGTAACGGTAGCACGACTGACTCTGAATCAGTTAGTCCAGGTTCGAATCCTGGCCCCGCAGCCAGGTCAGGCGCATTCGTCTAGCGGCCCAGGACGCCGCCCTCTCAAGGCGGAGATCACGGGTTCGAATCCCGTATGCGCCACCACTTTATATACCAGAAACGGCCCTTCGGGGCCGTTTTTTGGCGACCAAATGGCGACCAACCTGAAGTTCACCGGGATGTAGGGGCGAGGAACCGCGGATGGTTTCCGTTCATGCTCAGGCCTCGTCAAGTCGAGCGCATGGTGTCTCCGCCATACCAGCGCCTTCCTGTTGCCTTTAGTTTGAGGCCGTCTCGGCCCGGCGTGTTAGCTGTACGTGACTAGCGGATACGCAATCCGCTGATGATGCTGATGATATGGAAGTTCTTACTGCAAAAGTGTGGTCTAGGGCGTCCTGCCATGTTGAGATGAAGAGAGAATCAGAGATGTGACTATTCCGGGGGTTCCGACATTTCGGAAACATTCCTAATTTCGTGGGTGGCTTATGTGTGGGAGAAAGTGCATCAGGCATATAAACAGAAAGCCCGTCCGGGTGTCGACGAGGACGGGCCTTCTGTGAACCTAATGAAGAGAGGTTTAGTCGTGGTAACTTACTTCCCTCAATCTGCCTAACGCTCAACCCCCACGCTATTCGTTGTAGAGGGACGTTTCTCGTCGAGCGTAAGAAGACAGAAGGCCCCACCTGGCATGGAGCTGGCAGGGCCTTCCGGACCGAGGAAGAGATGGGGCAGAAACCCATTCCCCTCGAACGGATTAACGCTCGATTGTTCGAGGCTTGGGTGACCGCGAGGTAAACAATCGCGCTCGGTTGTGGTGCCGATCGTCTCAGCTCTGGAAGCCCGGCGCTTTCACGGGTCCAGATTGCCGCTCGCTGTCCAGCGCTACGTAAGTTTCCTCCACAGCGCGGCGTTGCAAAAAGGGTTCCGGAGTCCGCGCCGCAGCGCTCAGTAGCGTGGCTGCGCGGAAATGTATGAAAGGCTTGACCGCCGAGGCGATCCCTCCAGGCAATAGGGAGTAAGGGCCCGAAGGAGGGCGGAAGAGGGAGGGGCGCCGGTGAGACGGAGTGTGACTACTTAGGACCGGGGGCGGACCCCACCGACGCCCCTTCCGGTCCCGACTGAACTAATTACAGACGCCCGGCGAGAGTCTGCGTGACAGAGTGGCGATGACTAAATCAGGTTATCCGGTTTAGCCGGGGCGTGGGGGAAACGCCTTTATGCGAGGCGGAATGCGGCCGAAAAGCGCCTGCCGTTTTGTTGGTACAGCTCCGCAGCGACTTCCTGCTTTGGAGACTCGGCCTCGGTCTCGGAAGTTGCGGCGCTCTTGCCGACTCCGTCGTCGGGCGCGGATTTAGAACCCTCCTCATCAGCGACGAGCGCCACGACAGGCCGATGGCGGACTTGCATTCCCATCTCACCCCCGACGAAGACGCGGATGCGGGCCTGATCGAAGCCTGCCTCAAGCAGGGCCTCGACGAGCCTCGCTGCCTTTTGGACACCCTCGATAACGTTGATCTCCGCGTGTTTGTCGTTATCGAGATCAGAAACGATAACCATAACCTGGTCAGACACGAGCCGATACCTCCTGGAGGCGAGAACTTACGGAGCGTCTGCCCCACAACGTCTATCGCTGAATCCATTCGGCTCTGGTCGTAAACCAGGTAGGGTTTGGCTCGGAAACCCGGTATGCTAGGGCTCGGTCCACTCACCAACCCGCTGCGCTGATGGCGCTGCCGAGCTAGCGAAGGCGGAGTGAACGGGCGACCACCACAACCGCTGCTACGAGTGCTATAAGCAGCACGGACCAGAAGGACAGACGGCGACCCCGCCGGCCAGTGTGTATTCTTCGCCGTTCTAATCTCCGTCTGCGGCGGCTCACAATTTAGGCTCCGGCGGGAATTATAAAGTGGCGCAAGCTCTGCTCTTGAGTGGAGTTTAAGTGAAGAGGAAAAAGCAGGGCCGCCGGCGGGGTACCCCGCGAACCTTGCTAACTACAAGCCTAGAGCTTGCCGGTAAGAGTGCTGAGGGTGCCCGCAATCGCCAGACCCAGCGCGGTCAGCGCCACGATGCAAACGACCGCGATGAGGGCCAGAAGTAGACCGTATTCGGCCAGCGCCTGACCATCTTCACGCTGGTAGCGCGACACGCACCAATTGAGCGCCTCGTTGATCCTAGAGAGCATTGTCCACGTCCTTTCCTGAAATATTGAGTGCCAGTCTCCGCAAATATGGATGGACGCGGACTTGGGGCGGTTACCCCTTGATAAGCTGCGTTAAGCTGCGTTCACGAACATTTCACCATCGCCGGTACAGCCTTTGTACCGCGGCGCATGCGTCCTAGCTTATGGAGCGCGTCACAGCGAGGACAGCGCTGCAGAAATCTCGCGACGCCAGGAGCCGTCCAGGGCTTGGGCAGTGAGCGCCCTGAGCCGCCGTGGACGACAAAGCGAGGAAAAGGCGCAAAGCTCGCCATCAATGTATCCGTCGTTGGAGCCTAGTCCGAAGTCGCTGGTGCCACGAAACGCTGAGGAACGGCAGTATCCCTCGTATACCACCTAAACATCAAGTAGAGAAGCCCTACGATGGGGAGGAGCATGAACAGGGCACCGATGGCCCAAAGATAGGGATCCTGCGTGATCAACAGTTGGATACCCGCAAAGGAAAGTGGTATCGATGCTAGCACAGCCAGGCGCCTCCTCCGCCTTTGCGCCTTCGTGCCCACAGCCCTGAGCTTACCCCAACCAATCTTCCACGAGATGAAGAACAGCAGAACGCTCAACGCTATCCAGCAAAGCGTTTCGATTACGCGGCCGGCCGATCCGTCCCTCAAAAGTCCGGTGATCTGCCAATAGCCTTGCCCGCCAAAGAACAACAGAATAAACCACTTGCCGAAGAATATGTTCGTTAAGCGGTCCAACATGTCATTCAGCGCGACGCTGACTAGGTGATCGCCAGCAAGCAGGTATTGAAGTAAGGCGACCGGGGCGGCTCTCGGTCAAGCTTCAGCCGCTCTTCAAGCGCTCGGTCTGGCAGCCGCTCGCCGGCTTCGAACTTCCACGCCATAAAGCGGTCTATCTCCTGGCGGACACGCGTGGGCGTGGCGGTATCGCCCAGTCCAGTCAGATCGTCGGCGAGATTTCGCAGCTCGGTGAAGGTGTCCATCGTGGGGCGGCGGACATCCAGTCTACGATAAGCCGACGGTCAGTAGCCACAGTCTGGAAAGGGAGGCCCTCCACCGCGCCGCTCACCGTCGCGATGCAAGAGCCCTATGTTCTTCGTTTCCGCCGCTGCGAAGGATCACACACGAGCGCGCCAGTACACCACCAATCGCCGTTTGCCCTTTACGATTGCTCGCCGCCGATTGCATGCTATTCTTTCGCCATGCCTAGATTCGCCGCTCGCTACGCCATGCTCGAGCAACTGCTCGCCGAGGGCACCCGCTACGTCTTCGGCAATCCCGGCACGACTGAGCAGGCGTTCATGGACGCCCTTCAGGACTACCCCCAGCTCGAATACATCCTGGCGCTCCACGAAGGCGTCGCGACCGGCATCGCCGACGGGTACGCGAGGGCCAGCGGCCGGCCCGCGTTCCTCCAGCTGCACATCACGCCCGGCCTCGGCAACGCTATGGGCATGCTGTACAACTCGTATCGCACCCACACTCCACTCGTAGTCTACGCCGGCCAGCATCCACAGAAGGGAGGCTCGCAGGAACCCATCCTCGCCGGCGATGTCGTTCGTCTCGCTGAGCCGCTCACCAAGTCGGCGGTCGAAGCCCAGGACGCCCATGAAGTCCCGATCCTGCTGCGGCGGGCGTTCAAGGTGGCGATGGAGCCGCCGAGGGGCCCCGTGTTCGTGTCTGTACCCGCCAACGTAATGGATGAAGAAGCCGAGGTCGAGATCGCGCCGTCGACGACGGTCGACACGCGCGCCCGCCCGGGCCCGGCTGTCGTTGAGCGGATCGCGCAGCTCCTCCTCGATGCCACCTCGCCGGTCATTATCTGCGGGGACGGCGTTGCGGAAAGCGGCGGCCAGGCCGAGCTTATCCAGCTCGCGGAGACGATCGGCGCGCGCGTGCACGCGGCGTTTTCGGCCGAGCTCGCCTTCCCTTCTCTCCACCCACTTTATGCCGGTCTTCTGAACGTCATCTCAGCCGCCGGACTGAAGGGCCAGCTCTCGGCCGCAGACGTCGTCCTCGCCGTCGGCACTCCGGTGCTGCCGCTGCTTTTCCCCATCGAAGGTTCGCCTTTCGCTGAGGCGACTCGCGTAATCCACATCGACCTCGACTCAAGAGAGATCGGCAAGAACTGGCCCGTCGAGGTCGGACTTCTCGCCGACCCACGCCTCGCGATGGCAGAGATAGTGGCGCGCCTGAAGGAGACGATGACGCAAGAACAGCGGGACGCCGCGCGGGATCGCGCCAGGGCCGTCGAAACAATGGGCGGACAGATGATGCAGGCGCTGGAAAGCGCCGCCCGCTCGCGCTGGGACGCGATACCGATAAATGCCGGGCGGATGATGAGCGAAATCGCGGAGGCAATGCTGCCGGACACGATCATCTTCGACGAAGCCGTCACCGCGGGCGGCTACCTCATGCGCTACCTGCGCTTCGCGGAGACAGGAGCGCATTACCGTGCGGCGGGAGGTGGGCTCGGCCCGGGCATGCCAAACCCAATCGGCATCAAGCTCGCTCGTCCGGACCGGCCGGTCCTGTCGATTAGCGGCGACGGCGCGGCGCTCTACACGATCCAGGCGTTGTGGACGGCCGCCCACCATAAGATTCCCGTGACCTGGGTAATCGCGAACAACAGCGCCTATCGCATCCTCAAACTCAACATGCTCGAATACCTCGGCGAGGGCGCCTCCGGACGCAAGTTCGTCGAGATGGACCTGACTCAGCCGGCAGTGGACTTCCCCGCACTGGCAGCGGGGTTCGGTGTCACGGGCGTTCGGGTGGACCGCGCTGAGGACATCGGGGATGCCGTTCGCGAAGCTCAGAAGGCTAACGAACCCCGTCTCGTAGACGTTGCTATTGAAGGGGATGTGCGCTCCCGCTGGCTGTAGCATCCTTTCCTCTACAACTGCACTGCATTACGATTAACGGCAATACGGTGAATGGTCCATGGCGAACTCCAAGCAGGAATACATTGAGGCCTACGAGGCCTGGCAAGCCCACCTGCAAGATTTGCATAAAGTGCTGCTGAAGGGGCAGAGGCTTGAGCCGCCGAAACTGAAGGGCCTCCTCAACCGAGAGGCGCGGTCCAAGGAGCGCTACGATGAAGCCAGACGGCAGCTCTTGGGCCTCTCAGACTAATTAGCCGTCCGTTTATGATGAAACCTGCCCGTATCTCGCCCTTCTGGACGCACGTTTTAGCAGTAGGTTATGCGTGCGGCAGTCTGGACACTACCGTTGGCTAAGTCCCTGGATAAGGCCAGGGAAGCCCCGGCCAGGGAAAAAGCGGCCGGGGATGTGGCCGGGCGCGCCGGTGCGCCTGATGTCCTAGCTGAATGGGACCTCGTCAAGCGCGCGCAGGCGTTTGAAAGCGCCGCGATCGAGGCTCTCTACCAGGCGTACTACCCGAAAGTCTACAATTACGGCTTCCTCCAGATGGGAGACGTCCAGGCCGCTGAAGATCTGGCTTCCGACGTGATGCTCAAGATGATCGAGTCGATCAACAAGTACCACTTTCGGGGGCTGCCCTTCGGCGCCTGGGTCTTCCGAATCGCCCGCAACCGCCTGATCGACCTGCACCGGCGGCGCCGGCGTCGCGGCGAGGTCGATCTGAGCGAGACGCTGAGCAGTGCTCTCGCGAGCCCGCACGCGCTCGCCGAGCGCGCGCTTGACCGCGGTCAGCTCCAGGTGGCCCTCAAGCACCTGACGGACGAACAGCGACAGGTGATCGTCCTCAAGTTCATCGAGGGGTTTGATAACCGGTCAGTCGGCAAGATCATGGCCCGCAGCGAGGGCGCCGTGAAGTCGCTACAACACCGCGCGCTCGGCTCGCTGCGCCGCCTCCTCTATCACGATCGCGTGTAAAATGCGGTTCCGAAGTTTTAACTCCATCCTCGACGAATGCCTTGCGGCGATTCAGCAGGGCGAGACTGTGGATGAGTGCCTGGCGCGATATCCGGTGCACGCGGAGCGCCTGGAGCGGCTCCTTACTCTGGCGGACAAGGTCCGAAGCACGCCGCCAGCGCTGCCGCGTCCGTGGCGGCAGGCTGCCGCCTGGCAGCGCGTACATCAGCGGGCCACGGACCTTCGCGCGGAGCCGAAGGGCGTACAGTTCAACCTGGATTACGGCGCCTGGCTGCGACCCGTGGCCATTACCCTGGCGGTCTTGCTGGCACTTTTCGGCGCCACCGGC